>OGGO01000172.1_pt1 | contig 73417 bp, 49 predicted proteins | sample 1571231 | NCBI WGS metagenome assembly OGGO01 (sample SAMEA2582036, study PRJEB24529) | metagenome | biome: Human gut stool | place: China | collected 2011 | reverse complement strand
ACATATTCTGTACTTGCTGCGAATAGGTCATAATCATACTCTCCTTTTGACAAATGTCGCTTTGGCAGCACAAAACCGCCGCCGCGCCCTGCCGGCACAGCCGCCGCTCCATACTGCTTGCATCCGAACCGGGTGCGCTGCTCTCTTTCAGCGCCTGCACCGGTACTACCACGCATGGTTTTATTATAGAGAAAACGGACGAATTTTGCAAGTCATTTCCTGCAAAAAGTACAGCCGGTTTTTACGGTCATCCGTCGCTAACTGTCATTTCCACCGCTTTATACAAAACGGTCGTCAAGTTTTTGTCAATTCTGCCGTAAGCACCGGCAAACTTTTTGCAGTCTTTACTTTTTGCGCGTTTCAGCGCGGGTCTTTCTGCACCGGATGCAGCGCCCAGATGGCCGCAAAGCCCGCCGCCGCACCGGCCATGGCAAGCAGGTGCCGCCCGTTTTCCAGCGCCAGCAGATCAGCCGCAAAGGGGAACGCAAGGCTGCCCACGCTCTGCCCCAAGGCCAGAAATCCGTAGTTCACCCCCGCATGGGGCAGGCCGAACAGGTCGGTGGAAAGGGCAGGCAGCACCGCCGCCAACGCCGAGTAGCAGAAGGTGAGCCCGGCGTAGCACACCACCACCCACCAGCCCTGCGCTGCCCAGAACGCCGCCGACAGCGCAAGCGAAGCTGCAAACAGTCCAAGGTCGGTGGCGCGGCGGCCAATGTGGTCGCTGAGCATGGGCATCAGCATCCGTCCCGCAGCGCTGCCCACGCTGCCCAGTACGATGCTCCACAGCGCAGCAGTCTCGTCCAACCCGCGCTCCATGCCCAGCTTTAGGATAATGGGGCTGAACAGCAGCACCGCCGGTGTTGAAAAGCACACCGCGCCCGCACACAGCCAGTACTGCTTTGTGCGCAGCATCTGCCCCGGGGAAAGGTCGAGGGTGTTTTTGCCGCTTGGCTGCTGCTTTTTCTGCGGTGGGTCGCTGAGTACCGCACTGCCCGCAAGGCACACCGGCAAAGTGAGCGCCCCCAGCGCCCAGAACGCGCCCCGGATCCCCTGCACCGGGCCAAAGCCCCGCAGCGCCGCCCGGACGAACAGGGTAAGGAACGCGCCGGAAAGTCCCACTGCACCGCCGATGACCCCGGTCGCCAGTCCCTTGCGCCCCGCGTACCACTTTTGGGCGCAGGACTGGATAGAGGGGTACAAAAAGGCCGTGCCCAGCCCCGCCGGGATGCTGAAGGCCAGAAAGAACCCCCACCCTGTCCTGCCCGGCAGAAAGGCCGCTGCAAAAAAGCCGCCGCAGAGCAGGGCTGTGCCCCACAACGCCGCGCAGCGCGGGCCCTTTTTATCCTGCAAAAAGCCGCCCAGCACACACCCCACCCCAAAGGCGGCGATGAGCAAGGCAAATGCATAACCCGCACCCTGCTCCGAAAGGCCGTATTCCTCCATGACCGGCTTCTGAAATACGCCCCACGCCGCCGGTAAGCCGGTAAGCACCTGAATGGCTGCCCCCGCAGCCAGAATGGTCCACGGGTGTTTTGCTGCAAACTGCTGCTTCATATTTTCACCTCAAAGATTTGTGCAATTTGCGATAGTGTGCCCATTTGGATTGACAATCCGGCATTATCCTTTATAATGAATACAGTAAAAATTAAAGCAGCCTCGCCCTCTCAGGCCGCTTCGCGTCCAGCTCTCCCAAAGGGAGAGCCCTTGGCAAAACCATAAACTTTGCATGGACTGCCAAAGTTTCTCCCTTTGGGGAATATAGCATCGCGTCAGCGATGTCGGAGAGGGCGAGCAAGCTATATAGAGAGGAATTACTGTTATGAAAACACAGGCTTTGAAGGGTATGCGCGACCTGCTGCCCGCCGAACAGACCCTGCGCGACTACATTCAGGGCAAGATTTTGGAGACCTACCGCTCTGCCGGTTTTGAGCGCATCTCTACCCCCATGCTGGAGGATATGGAAAATCTCGATAAATCCGACGGCGGCGACAACCTGAACCTGATCTTCAAGGTACTCAAGCGCGGCGACAAGCTGACCGCCGCCCTGAACACCGGTGACCCCAAGCAGCTGTCCGACATGGGTCTGCGCTACGACCTCACCCTGCCGCTGAGCCGCTACTACGCTGCCAACAAGGATAAGCTGCCCAACCCTTTCAAGGTCATCCAGACCGACCGGGTGTTCCGCGCCGAGCGTCCGCAGAAGGGCCGTCTGCGCGAGTTTGTACAGTGTGATATCGACATTCTGGGCGATGCTTCCCCCAACGCCGAGGTGGAGCTGATCGATGTGACCACCCGCGCCTTGCTGAACATCGGCTTTACCGGCTTTACCGTCAACATCAACGACCGCCGCATCCTGCGCGGGATGCTGGAGAGCATGGGCTTTGCTGCCGACACGCTGGATTCCGTCTGCATCACCTTTGACAAGATGGACAAGATCGGTGCCGAGGGCGTGAAGGCCGAGCTGACCGAGAAGCAGCTGCCGGAAAGCGCCATCCATGCACTGGCAGACTTTATTGCCGCCGGGGACGTGACGCTGGACGCCGTAGCTGCCCGCTGCGCCGCCCCCGCTATCGCCGATGACCTGAAGTATGTGCTGGCCACCGCCAACACGCTGGCTGCAGGCCGTTATCAGGTAGCCTACTGCCCCAGTCTGGTGCGCGGTCAGGGCTACTACACCGGCATGGTGTTCGAGGTGACCTGCCCGCAGTTCAGCGGTGCTGTGGCCGGCGGCGGACGCTACGATAACATGGTGGGCAAGTTCCTTGGCGTGCAGGTGCCCGCCGTTGGCTTCTCCATCGGCTTCGAGCGGGTGTGCGGCATTCTGCTGGAGCAGGGCTACCAGATCCCCGGCGCAAAGCAGAAGATCGCCCTGCTGTACGGCAAGGACACCGACTTCCCTGCCGTGCTGAGCAAAGCCGCCGCGCTGCGCGAGCAGTACAACGTCACCGTGCTGCCGCAGGGTAAAAAGCTGGGCAAGCAACTGGGTCAGCTGGAAGCCGCAGGCTTTGCAGGCGCAGCCTTTATGGACAAGGACGAGGTAAAGATCTTCGCCCAGCAGTAACCTGCCCGCCTGACGATTTTAAATTTTGTGGCTCAGAAACGTCTGCGGATGTTTCCGGGCCACTTTTTTCAGCCGTCACAACGCAAAAAAGCAGCCCCGCCGGAATGCTCCGGCGGGGCTGCTTTTTTTTGCGTAACAATGTATTTTTTAGAACTCGATCTTGCTCTCGATGTAGCTCTTCAGCTCGCTGATGGGCATACGCACCTGCTCCATGGTGTCGCGGTCACGGACGGTGACGCAGTTGTCGGCAGCAATGCCCTTGGCCTCGTCGCCCACAGTGTCAAAGTCCACAGTGACGCAGAACGGAGTGCCGATCTCGTCCTCACGGCGGTAACGCTTGCCGATAGAACCGGTATCGTCGTAATCCACCATGAAGTACTTGCTCAGCTCGTTGCGGATCTCCATGGCCTTCTCGCCCAGCTTCTTGCTCAGGGGCAGCACGGCGCACTTGTAGGGAGCCAGAGCAGGATGCAGACGCAGCACGGTGCGGACATCCTCCTTGCCCTTGCTGTCGGTCAGGTGCTCCTCGTCGTAGGCCTCGCACAGGAAGGCCAGCGCCACGCGGTCGCAGCCCAGAGAAGGCTCGATGACGTAGGGGATGTAGTGCTCGTTGGTCTCGCTGTCGAAGTACTCCAGACTCTTGCCGGAAGCCTCCTGATGGCGGGTCAGGTCGTAGTTGGTACGGTCTGCAATGCCCCACAGCTCGCCCCAGTCGGTGAACGGGAAGGCATACTCGATATCAGTGGTAGCACGGCTGTAGAAGGCCAGCTCTGCAGGCTCGTGGTCACGCAGGCGCAGGTGCTCCTTCTTGATGCCAAGGCTCAGCAGCCAGTTCTCGCAGTAGTCCTTCCAGTAAGCGAACCAGTCCAGATCGGTGCCGGGCTTGCAGAAGAACTCGCACTCCATCTGCTCGAACTCGCGGGTGCGGAAGGTGAAGTTGCCCGGGGTGATCTCGTTGCGGAAGGCCTTGCCCACCTGACACACACCGAAGGGCAGCTTGCGGCGGGTGGTGCGCTGGATGTTGGCAAAGTTGACAAAGATGCCCTGTGCGGTCTCGGGACGCAGATAGCAGGTGGAAGAGCTATCCTCGGTCACACCGATGGCGGTCTTGAACATCAGGTTGAACTTGCGGATGGGGGTAAAATCGTGCTTGCCGCACACGGGGCAGACGATATCCTCGTGCTCTGCGATGAAAGCATCCATCTCGTCAAAGCTCATGGCGTCCACGTTCACCTCGGGGTGCTCCTCCCCGATCAGCTTGTCGGCGCGGTGGCGTGCCTTGCAGGCGCGGCAGTCCAGCAAGGGGTCCGAGAAGCTGGACACATGGCCGGTGGTCACCCATGTCTGGGGGTTCATGATGATGGCAGCATCCAAACCCACGTTATAGGGGCTTTCCTGCACAAACTTTTTCAGCCATGCCTTTTTGACGTTGTTCTTGAACTCCACGCCAAGGGGGCCGTAGTCCCAGCTGTTGGCCAGACCGCCGTAGATCTCGGAACCGGGGAACACATAACCACGGTTCTTGCAGAGATTGACGATCATGTCAAGGGTCTTTTCGCTCTGTTCCATTGTAGTACATCCTTTCCGTCCGCGGCTGGTTTGCCGTGTCGTATCGTGTTGTGTTCCGGCGGCTTTCCTCACCGCCGGGCGTGCTTGCGGCTTGCACAAGCACAGTATATTTACTGTACCATGTTTTGCCCCGCTTGTAAAGCCCGGCAAACAGTTCAGCCGCGCTCTGTCAGGTATTTTACCAGCAGGCGGTACAGGGTATCCGGGTCGATGGGCTTGGGCAGGTGCTCGTTCATGCCGGATTCCAGCGCCTTGCGGCGATCCTCTGTAAAGGCGTTTGCCGTCATGGCAAAAATGGGGATGGTCTTTGCGTCCGGGCGGTCCATGGCGCGGATGGCGCGGGTAGCCTCGTGGCCGTCCCGCACCGGCATCATCACGTCCATCAGGATGGCGTCAAAGCCGCCCACCGGCGAGGCTGCAAAGGCTTCCACCGCCTGCTGTCCATCGGCGGCTTTGGTCACTTTTACGCCCACCTCGTTCAGCAAAAACTCCATGATCTCCATGTTCAGGGCGTTGTCTTCGGCCAGCAGCACCCGCCGTCCCTGCAGCACGGCAAGGTCTGTCTGCTGCTGCTCCGGCTCTGCAGCTTCGGTGCTGTCGATGACAAAGGGCAGGGTGATGGTGTAGGTGGTGCCCACGCCCTGCCGGCTTTCCACCCCGATGGTGCCGCCCATTTTATCCACAAGACTTTTGGTAATGGATATTCCAAGGCCGGTGCCGCCGTATACCGAACGTGCCCCGGCATTCTCCTGTGCAAAGGGTTCAAACATCCGCTTCTGGAACTCTTCGCTCATGCCGATGCCGGTGTCCGCGCAGACAAAGCAGATCTGCACCTTGTCCCCGGTGCAGCTCAACTCAAAGCAGTCCAGCATCACACGACCCTTGTCCCGGTTATACTTGATGGCGTTGCTGAGCACATTCATCAGCAGCCGCTTGACGTGCAGCGGGCTGCCCACCAGCCGGGGATGCGGCAGCTTTCCGTATTCCCGGTGCAGCACGATGCCGCGCTCTGCCGCCTGTTTTTCCAGCACGTCCGTGATCTCGTGCATCAGCTCGGGCAGATCAAAGGGCACGCTTTCCAGCACCACCTCGCCGGACTCCAGCTTGCCCATGTCCAGCACCTCGTTCACCAGCTCCAGCAGCAGGGTGGATGCCTCCCAGATCTTTTTGCGGCAGTCGGCCTGCCGTGCCATATCCTCCGGGCAGCGGTCACCGATCTCCACCATGCCCCGGATGCCGTTGATGGGCGTGCGGATATCGTGGCTCATGCGCTGCAAAAACTCGGTCTTGGCAAGGTTTGCGCTCTCCGCCTTCAGCGCAGCCGCCTTGAGGGTCTTTTGGTACTCCTGCTCCCGGCGCAGCTGCTGCTCCCGGTAGCGCTGGTCGGTCTTGCCGCGCAGCAATTGCAGCAAAAACAGGAGAACCATGTAGGTAAAGGCAGCCATGCTCACATTGCGCATGGTGGAGACATATACCTCCTGCTCCGGGCGGTAGACATAGATGTAAAAACTGCGCCCCTGCCCCACGATGCCGTAAGCGTACTGCTGCCCGGTGGTGCTGCGCACATGGATCATGCCGCCGTCGGTGCTGCGCGCTTTTAAGGCAGAAAGGGTGGGGTTATCGTCCACGGTGGTATCCAGCAGAGAAGTGTCGTTGCTGGCCACAATGCGGTCACCACGGGTCACCACGATGGTGCCGTCCACGGCGGGGTTATAGCCCTGCACGCAGTTCTGGTAGGAAAGGTTGTAATTGCGTACATATTCTGCCGTGGTGCGGTAGTACACCACAAGCACCCCGTCCCCGTCCTTCCGGGCGCAGGCTGCGGTGTCTACATAGGAGCCATCCTCATTTTCCGACCGTCCGGCGTAGACCTGCTCCGGGTGGTCGGCCACCTTCAGCACGATAGAACCAGCCAGCTCCGCTTCCATCTGTTCCCGGATCTGCGGGTCTGACACCCGGCCATCCTGTGAGACACCGCACAATATTTTGCCCTCTGCCGAAAGCACAAGGATGCCGCTGAGGGTATAATCCTGCAAATATTCTTCCATAGCGGCATCGTCCAGCACCCGCCCGGGGTTTTCCTGCTGGTCCCGGGCGATCTCACTGCGCAGGTGCTGGGCGTTTTCCATCATCCGCATCAGGCTTTTGGTCTCGGAGGCAAGGTTCAGGTTGTCGTAACCGGTGCACTGCTCCTTAACATAGCTGATGGTATCCTCAAACTGCTTTTCTGCATTTTGCAGGTCGCTGTGCGCCGAGACCCCCAGCACGCCGCCCAGCAGCAACAGTCCCGCAAGTGCACACACCATGATGAACTGCTTCCGGTTGAAAATACTCTGGCTCTTTTCCATTCCGTCACGCATGGGTGCTGTCCTCCAGTCCATCCAGATAGTGCTCGGGGTCGTCCAGATAGCGGCTCACGATCTGCCGGACGGTGCCGTCTGCCAGCATCTCCTGAAAAACCTCCGTCAGCTGCTGCGGCAGGTCACCGCTGCGATCCTTGGCAAAAGCCACGCCCAGCCGCGCCGTCATCAGCGGCTCGTCCAGAATGCGGTACTCCACACTGTAATCCTTCATGAACTGCCGGATAGCGCTTTCGTGGGCGGCCAAGGCATCCGCATAGCCCTTGATCAGGGTGGTATAGAGCAGATCCCGGTTCTGCAGGGAATACAGCCTGCGCAGCCGGGGCAGTCCGTTCTGCTCTGCGTTCAAAAAAAGCTCCTCCGGCTTTGTGGTGGACTGCACCGCCACCACCTTGTCGGCCAAGTCCTGCAGAGTGTAGATGTCGCTGTCGGAGCGCACCGCCACCACCTGACGGCTGTACAGATACGGCCCTGCCCAGTGGTATTCCTCCTCGCGGCCATCCATGGAAAAGCTGCCCCAGATGCAGTCGATGGTGTCATTTTCCACTAGATCTTTCTTCTTTTCCCAGTCGATGGTCACAAATTTCACCCGGTAGCCCAGCCGCCCGAACGCCTCGGTGGCCAGCTCCACGTCAATGCCGGTGGGCGTGCCGTCCGTACTCATATAGTTGAAGGGCGGGTAGTTATCGCTGCCCACCACAATGACCGGCATTGCAGCCGTATAGTCATCCGTTTTTCCGGTACGCCCGCAGCTGCAAAGCAGCGCCGCGCACATCGCCAGCGTCAGCAAACAGGCCGCCAGCCGCAGTCCTCTTCTGTGTTTTTTCATGGTTCTTCCGTCCTGTGTTTTTTGCTGCTTTTTGTAATAGAATGCTCCACGCTATCAGTATAATAAAAACTGTTCCAAAAGAAAAGAAGAAAATTACTTTTCCGGCAGATTTTACACTTTTCCGCAAAAAGGGCTCCCGGAGCGTCTGCGAACGCTCCGGGAGCCGAAAAAGCCATTTTACTTGTGGTACTTCATGCCCGCATTGATGGTGCAGGCGCGGTAGATCTGCTCGGTGAGCACCAGCCGCGCCAGCTGATGGGGCATGGTGATGCGTCCCATGCTGAACTTAAGGGCAGCGGCCTTTTTTACCTCGTCGGACAGGCCGTGGGACGAGCCAATGACAAAGGCCACATCCCCTGCCCCGCTGCCGGCGCGCTGCGCCAGAAACTGCGCCAGCTCGTCGGAGGAGATCTGCTTGCCCTCGATGCACATGGCTACAATCGCAGCCCCCTTGCGCACATTGGAAAGGATGGCTTTTCCCTCCTTATCCAACGCCTTTTTTACCACCGCGTCCGAGGCGTTTTTCTCCTCGATCTTTTCCTCCGGCAGTTCAATGATGCGAAAGGCGGCAAAAGCCGCCAGACGCTTCTGGTACTCTGCCACGCCCTCGGCAAAATATTTGGCGTTCAGCTTGCCCACACAGATCAGGTCGATGTTTTGCATGACTGCTTCCTCTTTTCAGGCTCAACGATTTAAAATCGTCTCCGCTTCGCTCTGACATTAACAGTGGAAAGAATATTTTTGTTTTCGGGGAAACGGCACGCCTGCGGGCGCTCCGTTTCCCTATTTTCACAAGAGGGGACTTTTCGGAAAGGCAGCGGGGAGTTTTCTGAGCAAATTCCGGCGAAGTGGGGCCCCGGTGCGCAGCACTGGGGCGGAACAGGGGGTTCCGGACTCATTTGCGAAGGAAATCTCCCCGCCGCCTGCCAATCAAACGCCTGCCAATCAAAGCAGGCTCATCTGCTCGCCCTCGTCCTCGGCGCGGATCAGCGCACCGGTGGCGGGCAGGCTGCGCACGCGGTAGCGGTGGGGATTTGCCAGCTCCAAGGTATCTGCCGGCATCACCGTGGCGATGGTCTGGTTCTTTTTCAGGGTGACCACTGCCACGCCCTGACTGTCGCGGGTGGTCTTGGCGGCGATCTGCGCCGTGCCCACCAGCAGCATCCGGCTGGCGCTGGTGCGGATGGCAAGCTCGGTCTCCTCCGGCAGGTAGAGCATCAAGGCAAGCGGTTCCTTATCGCTGTACGCCTTCAGCAGCTTGCGGCGGTTCTGCTTGGTGGCGTAGGAGCTGAGAGGGATCTTTGCGCACTTGCCGCTGGCAAAGAAGAACAGCATAAAACCGCTGTAATCGCCGGTAATGACCATGCTCAGTACGTTTTCGCCCTCGTCCATGCCCAGCCGCCCCGGGATGAAGATGCCCATCTGGGCTACCTTGCCGTCCTCCAATTCTGCCAGACGCACCTTGTACACCTGCTGCTTGTCGGTGAAGAACAGCGCTTCTACGTTGTTTCGGGTCTCCAGCTGCTGGATGATCTCGTCGCCCTCCTTCAGCTTGTGGGCACCGGCGGTGCGCAGGCTCTGGGGCGGGATCTTTTTAAAGTAGCCCTCCCGGGTAAAGAACACGGTCACCGGGTAGTCCGGCACAGCTTCTTCCTCGGCGGCGGCGTCCTCCTCGGGCAGGTCGTACAAGATCTCACTGCAGCGGGGCTTGCCGTATTTTTTCGCTACATCGTTCAGTTCATTGATAATGATGCGGCGGATGCGGGCAGGCTTTGCCAGCACATCGTTCAGGTCGGCAATGTCCTTTTCCAGCTGCTCGATCTCGCCGGTGCGCTTGAGGATGTATTCCCGGTTCAGGTGGCGCAGCTTGATCTCTGCCACATAGTCTGCCTGCACTTCATCAATGCCAAAGCCGATCATCAGGTTGGGCACCACCTCGGTCTCCTCCTCGGTAGTGCGGATGATATGGATGGCCTTGTCGATATCCAGCAAAATGGCGGCAAGACCCTGCAGCAGGTGCAGGCGCTTTTCCTTGCCGTGCAGATCATAGTAGGTGCGGCGGCGCACGCACTCAACGCGGAAGGCCGTCCACTCCTTCAAAATCTCCCGCACGCCCATGACCCGGGGCTGACCGGACACCAGAATGTTGAAGTTGCAGCTGAAGCTGTCCTCCAGCGGGGTGGCCTTGAACAGCTTTGCCATCAGCTTGTCGGCATCCACGCCGCGCTTGAGATCCAGCGTCAGCTTCAGGCCGTTCAGGTCGGTCTCATCGCGCATATCGCTGATCTCCTTGACCTTGCCGGTCTTGACCAGCTCTGCGATCTTGTCCATGATGGCTTCCACCGTGGTGGTGGGCGGGATCTGGGTGACCTCGATCATATTTTCGCCGGGCACTGCGTTGTAACGGGCGCGTACTTTTACGCTGCCGCGGCCGTTCTCGTAAATTTCACGCATCTGCGCTTCATCATACAAAATCTGGCCGCCGCCCACAAAGTCCGGGGCAGGCATGGTGGTGCCGATATCGTGGTGCTCGTCCTTCATCAGCGCCACGGTGGTGGCGCACAGCTCTGCCAGATTGAAGGAACAGATATTGCAGGCCATGCCCACCGCGATGCCCAGCGTATTGTTTGCCAGAATGGTGGGGAAAGTGACCGGCAGCAGGGTGGGCTCGGTGGTGGTGCTGTCGTAGTTGGGCACAAAGTCCACGGTTTCTTTGTCGATATCCCGGAACAGCTCCTCGCACACGCCTTCCAGCTTTGCCTCGGTGTAACGGGCGGCGGCGCAGGACATATCGCGGCTGTACGCCTTGCCAAAGTTGCCCTTGCTGTCCACAAAGGGCACCAGCAGGCTCTCGTTGCCGCGGCCCATGCGCACCATGGTGTCGTAGATGGCGGCGTCACCATGGGGGTTCAGGTGCATGGTGCTGCCCACGATGTTGGCAGACTTGGTGCGTGCGCCCTTGAGCAGACCCATCTCGTACATGGTGTACAGCAGCTTGCGGTGCGCCGGCTTGAAGCCATCGATCTCCGGCAGCGCGCGGCTGACGATAACGCTCATGGCGTAGGGCATATAGTTCGTTTCCAGCGTGCGGGTAATGGGATCTTCCAGCACACTGCCTGCATTTAAAATTTCAACGCCGTCGCCCAGCTGCGGGCGCACCGGCTTTAAGGTTTTCTTGGTCGATTTTTTTGCCATTACAGTTCCTCTCCATAGGGAAAAACCCTCTCAGGCTGTTTGGGTGTATCTGAAAAGTCGAAAATTTAGTCTATTTCTACAAACACAGCTGGATTTTGCGTGAATCAGCCTTGAAATCCACAAAGGATTCCTGCGGCTATTTGCCTTAAATCCCGCTTGTGCTTGCGAAATATTCGTCATTTTCTTTGTTTTCAGATGCACCTTACGCAGCCAGCTCCCACGAGGGGGAGCTTTTGGGGTCGTTCCGCAAAGTTTCCCTCTTGTGCCAGAACCTCTCCCCTTCGGGAGAGGTGGCATCGCGTCAGCGATGACGGAGAGGGTTCTCAGCTCACGTCCAGATCATCCAGATACTCTGCGCCGTGCTGAGCGATATGCTCCTTGCGGCCTGCCAGATTGTCGCCCAGCAGGATATCGAACACCTGCGCGGTCTGCACCACATCGGTGGGCATTACTTTGATAAGACGGCGGCTTTCCGGGTTCATGGTGGTCAGCCACATCATCTCGGGGTCGTTCTCACCCAAGCCTTTGGAGCGCTGGATAGTGTATTTTTTGTCCCCGATCTTTTCAAGAAAAGCGGCCTTTTCCGGCTCGGTATAAGCAAAATAAGTGCGGTCCTTCGTGGTGATCTCGTACAAAGGCGACTCCGCGATATACACATAGCCCTTGTTGATCAGGGTGGGGGTAAGGCGGTAGAGCATGGTCAGCACAAGGGTGCGGATCTGGTAGCCGTCCACATCGGCATCGGTACAGATGACGATCTTATTGAACCGCAGGTTTTCGAGGTTAAAGGTAGCCAGTTCCTTGTTGTGCTTGCCGCCCAGCTCCACGCCGCAGCCCATCACCTTGATCAGGTCTACGATGACGTCCGACTTGAAGATGCGGGCATAATCCGCCTTCAGGCAGTTCAAAATCTTGCCGCGGATGGGCATGATGGCCTGATATTCACTGTCCCGGCTGGACTTGACCGCGCCCATAGCCGAGTCGCCCTCCACGATATACAGCTCGCGGCGGGCGGCGTCCCGGGTGCGGCAGTCCACAAACTTCTGCACGCGGTTGGCTAAGTCGATTTGCGTAGAGAGCGTCTTTTTGATGCTCTGGCGCGTTTTTTCCGCGTGCTCGCGGCTCTGCTTGTTCACCAGCACCTGCTGGCAGATCTTCTGGGCTTCCTCCGGCTTTTCCAGAAAATACACTTCCAGATAATGCTTGAGGAAGTCGGTCATGGCCTGCGAGACAAATTTATTGGTGATGGCCTTTTTTGTCTGGTTCTCGTAGCTGGTGCGGGTGGAAAAGCTGGAGGATACATACACCAGACAGTCCTGCACGTCCTGAAAGCTGATGGCGCTCTCGCCCTTTTTGTACAGATTCTTTTCCTTCAGGTACTTGTTGATCTGGTAGACAAAGGCGGTGCGCACCGCGTGTTCCGGGCTGCCGCCGTGCTCCAGCCACGAGGAGTTGTGGTAGTATTCCAGCAGCTGTACCTTATTAGAGAAGCAAAAAGCCGCACCCATGCGCACCTTGTAGTCCGGCTGATCCTCGCGGTCGCGGCCCACGGCCTCGCTCTCGCAGCTGAACACCGGGGTCAGGGTGTCCTCACCGGCCACTTCTGCCACATAGTCCGCAATGCCGTTCTGGTAGCACCAGCTCTCGTGCCATGGCTTGCCGGTGGCGGGGTCTTTTTCCTTTTCATCGGTAAAGTTGAGGGTAAGCCCGGCGTTGACCACAGCCTGACGGCGCAGCACATCCTTATAGTAGCTGCCGGGCACGTCGATATCGGTAAATACCTCATCGTCCGGCTTCCAGTGGATGATACTGCCGGTGCGGCGTCCCTTGTAAGGCTCCTTTTGCAGGCCGCCTACGTTCTCGCCCTTTTTAAAGTCCAGATGGTAGTGGTAACTGTCGCGGTAGATGTCGGCTGTCATCCACGCCGACGCATACTGGGTAGCGCACAGACCCAGACCGTTCAGGCCAAGGCTGAACTCGTAGTTATCCTCACCCTCGCCGTACTTGCCGCCCGCGTACATCTCGCAGAACAGCAGCTCCCAGTTGAAGCGACCTTCGCCGTTGTTCCAGTCCACGGGCATACCACGGCCAAAGTCCTCCACGATGACGCTGCCGTCCTTGCAGCGGGTCACGTTGATGGTATCGCCGTGGCCGTCGCGGGCTTCATCAATGGAGTTGGACACGATCTCAAAGATCGAGTGGGCACAGCCCTCCACGCCGTCCGAGCCAAAGATGACCGCCGGGCGCTTGCGCACACGGTCGGCACCCTTTAACGAGGTAATGCTCTCGTTGCCATATTCCTGTTTTTTTGCCATGCTGCTCCTCCCGTCCCGCCGCAGCTGTGCTGCGCAGGCCGTTCTGTAATCAAAGCAAGCGCCTGCCCTTGCTATTATATAAGAAATATAATAGCATCTCTGCGGACATAAGCGCCTGTGTTCTTTTCTTTTATTAAACCATAGGTTGTAAAACTTGTCAAATGTTCTTTCTATCTTTCCCGCGCAGCGCTCCGGTACGAAAGCCGCGAAAAAAGTCGTTCTTATTTTGTGCGCAGGGACGCCGGAAAACAAAAACTTTTCAATTTTTTCAAAAAAGTTTGCATTTACCCCTTTACAAAATCGAAATTTCAGGTATAATAATCATCGTCCGGTGCGCCTCTGTAGCTCAGTCGGTAGAGCAGGGGACTGAAAATCCCCGTGTCATTGGTTCGATTCCGATCGGAGGCACCAGTCAGGAGACCCAGCAGGGTTTCCAATATGCGGCCGTAGCTCATCTGGTAGAGCGCCACCTTGCCAAGGTGGAGGTAGCGAGTTCGAGCCTCGTCGGCCGCTCCATTAAGGAGCAGCAACAGTTGCTCCGGTATGGCCCGGTAGCTCAGTTGGTTAGAGCACCAGCCTGTCACGCTGGGGGTCGTCGGTTCGAGCCCGATCCGGGTCGCTCGTCGGAATGTCAGTCGTTTGTCTGGCAGTCTTACAAGTAAGACCGCCGTAACAAATTCTGAAATTCCTCCTCTTCCCCACAAAATCTTGCTTCGCAAGCTTTCGCGGGGGCCCCGATATTCGCAAGAATCGCTCGGGAGGGTGCAGGGACAAATGCACCGAATATGCGGCCGTAGCTCATCTGGTAGAGCGCCACCTTGCCAAGGTGGAGGTAGCGAGTTCGAGCCTCGTCGGCCGCTCCATTGGAGTGGTATTCATCACTCCCTATATGGTGACGTGGCCAAGTGGTAAGGCAAGGGTCTGCAAAACCCTCATCCACCAGTTCAAATCTGGTCGTCACCTCCAAAAGGTTCCCGGAAGCTTCGGCTTCCGGGATTTTTTGTTTTGCACTGTCCCCTGCCGGCGTCCTTGCCCTCTCAGTCACCTGCGGTAACAGCGCTCCCAAAAGTCTGCCGTAGCACCCCCTCAGTCACGGCTTGCGCCGTGCCAGCTCCCCCAAGGGGACGCCTTTGAGCTATACCGGAAACTTTGCCGCCACCACTGAAGCCGTCCCCTTGGGGAAGGTGGCTTGACGCGAAGCGGCAAGACGGAAGGGGTTCAGCCCTTGCCGGGGGAACTTCCTCCCGTGAAAATGCAATGCCGGAGCGTCCACAGACGCTCCGGCATTGCTATAATAAAAGTAACGCTACCTCAGAACCGCAGCCGCATCTGATACCACACCACCCCGCCGTGGGTGGAAGCGGAAACACCCTCGTTCACAAAGCCGAATTTTGCGTAATAGTGCAAAAGCTTCTCCTTGCAGGTCAGCACCAGCCCCTTGCGCCCCTGTGCGCGGGCATCTGCGATAGCTCTTTGCAGCAGCAGCCCGGCATAGCCACGGCGGCGGCAGCCCGGGAGGGTGTTCACCCCAAAGATCATCTGCCATGCGCCGTTTTCATCATGCAGGGCGGCGTCCGCGTACATCTCATCGGTCAGGTCGGGCGTGTCGGTGCAAAAGCCGTCCACAAAGGCCACCAGTTTCCCCTGCTCAAGCAGCAGCCAGAAATGACTGGCATAATGTGCCAGCCGTCCGGCAAATTCCTCGGCCGTGGCAGCCTCTGCTGCCGGAAAACAGGCTGTCTCCACGGCGGCAATAGCGTGCAGATCCTCCGTAGTTGCGTTGCGTATCTCCATGGTATCTCCCCCTTCTCTTTTTCCTATTCAGTGTACCACAGCTGCCGCGCAAAGGCAAAGTGTTTGCATCTGTTCTCCGTCCGTGTTACAATGGCTATACTACGCTTAGAAGGGAGCTGAAACGCCATGCCCACCGAAAACCGCACTACCTTAACGCCGGACACCCCGGTGCGCTACCTGAAAGGGGTGGGTCCCAAGACCGCAGAGCGGTTCGAGAAGCTGGGCATCGTGACGCTGGCAGATCTGCTGTGCCACTACCCCCGGCGGTATATCGACTTTTCCAAGCCCTACTCCATCGCAGAAGCCCCCGCCGACACCGAATGTGTGGTGAAGGCCGAGGTATTCGCAAAGCCCGGCGGACGCATCCTGCCAGGCGGGCGGCGGATGGAGCGCATCACTGCCGGGGACGATGTAGCCAGTCTGGAGATCACATGGTTCAACAACCCCTACGCCACCCAGAAGCTGCAGCTGGGGCAGGAATACTATTTTCAGGGCATCGTTACCGGCGGGATGCTGCGCCGCCAGATGGTCAACCCGCAGGTGCGCACCGCCGAGCAGATCCAGGCCGCACCCTTTGAAGCCGTTTACCCCCAGACGGAGGGGCTTACCAGCAGCGCCATCTCCCGCTGCATCCGGCAGCTTTTGCCCCATGCAGAGCTGCTGCCAGACCCGCTGCCGCCGGAGATGCTGCAAAAATACCGTCTGCTCCCCAAGGCCGAAGCGGTGTGCGCCATCCACTGCCCTGCCACCGAGGAGCAGGCCGCAGCGGCGCGGCGGCGGCTCATATACGAAGAGTTGTTGGTGCTTCAATTGGGCATTGGGCGGATGCGCAGCCGGGGCGCTGCCGCCACCGGGGCACCCATGCGCCGCGCCGACCCAGCTCCTTTCTGGCAGAGTCTGCCCTTTGCCCCCACCGGGGCGCAGCGCCGCGCAGTGGAGGAAATTTTAAACGATATGGCGGGCGATACCGCCATGAACCGCCTGTTGCAGGGCGATGTGGGCAGCGGCAAAACGCTGGTAGCTGCTGCCGCCATCTGGGCGTGCATCCGGGCGGGGTATCAGGCCGCGCTGCTGGCTCCTACCGAAATTCTGGCCGCACAGCACGCTGAGGGGCTGAACCGGCTGCTTGCCCCCTTCGGGATGCGGGTCGCCCTGCTGACCGGCGGCATGAAAGCCGCTGCCCGCCGCACCACACTGGCCGCTATCCGCAATGACGAAGCCGACCTTGTGGTGGGCACCCACGCTCTGATGAGCGAAGGGGTGGAGTTTGCCCGGCTGGGTCTGGCGGTCATTGACGAGCAGCACCGCTTTGGGGTGCGCCAGCGCGGCGCACTGGCCGAAAAGGCCGCAAACCCGCACCTGCTGGTCATGAGCGCCACCCCCATCCCCCGCACGCTGGGATTGCTGATTTACGGCGATCTGGATATTTCCATTCTGGACGAGCTGCCCCCCGGACGCACCCCGGTCAAGACCCGGTGCATCACCGGCAAGCGGCGGCAGGACTTGTACCGCTTTCTGGACAGCGAGATCGACAAAGGGCGGCAGGTGTATCTGGTCTGCCCCGCCATCGAGGATGTGCCGGACGGCGGGCTGAACGCCGTCAAGACCTACTACGAGGACATTGCCAAGGCGCTGCTGCCCGACCGCCGGGTGGGGCTGATGCACGGCAAGCTGAAACCCAAGGAAAAAGCCGCCGTCATGGAGGATTTCAAGGCCGGGCGGCTGGATGCACTGGTGTCCACCACCGTCATTGAGGTGGGTGTGGACGTGCCCAACGCCAGCGTGATGGTGATCGAAAACGCCGAGCGCTACGGTCTGAGTGCCCTGCACCAGCTGCGCGGCCGTGTAGGACGCGGTGCCGCCGAGAGCTGGTGCTTTCTTGTCAGCGACAACACCAGCGAAGCCGTGCAGAAGCGGCTGAAATTTCTCTGCTCCACCACCGACGGCTTTGCCGTGGCGCAGTACGACTTGGAGACCCGCGGCCCCGGCGACTTTTTCGGCAGCCGCCAGCACGGCCTGCCCACCTTACAGATCGCCGATTTGATGAACGACACCCGTACCCTGCACGCCGCCCAGAGTGAAGCCGCCGCATTGCTTGCCGCCGACCCGCTGCTGGAAAGCCCTGCGCACGCTTTGCTGGCTGCGCAGGTGCAGCAGATGTTCGACAAGGCCGGGCCGATGAACTAAAAAAGCGCTGTCACACGAAAAATTCGTGCGACAGCGCTTTTCTTTACGCTTCCTTGCTCCCGACAACTCTTTGCAGAATGCGGGCGGTCAGAACGTCCACCTTTTCCTCCAGTGCGGACAGACGCAGCAGGCGGTAGAGCCGCTGATACACGGCATCCACTGCGTAGCCCGCTACGGCGATCAGCAGCACCGCACCGGTCAGGTAAGCCAGCGAGGGCAGCAGCGCCCCGCCGAACCGGGGCAGGTCGACCAGCTGCCACAGCAGCGCCCGGGTAAAATCGCTGTCGTGCAGCAGGTACACCCCGAAGGACAGCGGTGCCAGCCGAAAGACCCAGCGCCGCCAGTAGTCTGAGCGGATACGGATATTCTGGAACAGCAGAAATATCGCTGCCGAAGCGATAACCGTAGCCAGTGCCTGATAGCCGTTGACGGTATTCACAAAGCCGTTCAGGTGCAAAGCGTTTTCCACCCGCAGCGCCAGCATCCGGTTGAAAAGTCCCGCCGCCGAAGCCGCCAGATACGCCAGCAGGCACAGCCCGCTGGGCACGGTCACCCGGTATTTGCGGAAATAGGCAGCCATAAAATACAAGGTATAGAACCAGATAAAGCTGTATCCGTTATTCACAAAGGTCGCATCCGTTGCCCAGTAGAACAGCGTACCCCACACGCTTTGCAGCAGCAGCGCCACCAGCAGCAGTGTTTTGTACTGCCGCCTGTCAAGGCTTTGCACCACCGCGTTCAGCACCGGCACCGAGAGATACATCAGGAAATAGGCCGAAGCGAACCAGTAGCCGTTGGAGGTAAGGGGCAGCAGCGCCCGGAGCAGCGGAATGGCTGAAAGCGGGACTGCACCCGCCTTGACCGCAACGCAGAAGGTAAGCATGGAGTAAAACCACACCTGTGCCCCGATGCGGAACAGCCGCCCGGCGCGGACAGTCCCCTTGCGCTCCGACAGGTAATAGCCGGAAAGCATTACAAAACAGTTGGTGGATACACGCGCCAGAATAAACAGCAGCCAGTAGATCCAGAATGCCGCTGTCCCCTGCGGTGCCGCACTGCCCAGCTCGCCGTGCCCGATGCCGTGCATCAGCACGATCATCACCATACTGAGGATACGCATCGTCTCAAAGCCGCTGTGCCGCTTTTGTTCTTCCATACCCCGTTTTCCCCCCTTATCTCTCCCCTGTTTCCAGCTGCCGCAAGGCCTGCCGCACCTGCTGCTCCGGCCGCAGCCATGCTTGATAGTACGCCGCATTGTGCTGCGCCATAGCCAAGATCGCCGCCGGGTCTGCCAGCAGCTGCCGCAGCTGCGTCTCACACTCCGCCGGGGACGTATACGTTTTATAGTTTTTCCCTTCTTCAAAGCCGCCCGGCAGGGTGTACCGCAGCGGCTCGGTGACGATAGCGCGCCCCGCCGCCACATACTCGGCCAGCTTCCAGCCGGTAGAGCCGTGCAGTCCGGTAGAAGCCACGCAAATCTCCGTGTGCTGCATCCGGTGCAGATACGCCCGCTTGCCGGTCAGCTTGTCCGGCACGATCAGCTCCGGGCACAGCTGCCGGGCACAGGCGTTGTCGGATACGCCGCCGGTGAACTGCTCCGGGAAAGCACTTTGCAGCCGGTGCAGCAGCTCAATGCGGTCGGCGTTCACCTGCCGCCACTCTGCCTGCAGTTCCGGGTATTGCCGCACCGCCGGCTCATCCGGGTCCCACAGACGGGTCAGAAAGAGGATGCGCGGCTTTTTGCGCACCCGGGTCAGGCAGGCTTCAAAGTCCTGCGGGTAGCAGCGGGTGGAAAGCGCCCACTGCTTCAGGCGGCTCTTTGCGCTGCGCTCCGCTTCCAGCGGCGAGCCCGGGCAGGTAACGTAGTAGTTCAGCCCCAATGGCCGCAGCTTTGCGGGGATACCGCCCGGGAACTGCCGGTTCTTCTCCGCCGAAAAGCTGCGTTTGAACACCACATCTGCACGGCTGAACAGCGCCAGCACCGCCGCAGGGTCGTTGTAGAAGTAGCCGTCCATCAGATCGAACACCACCGTGCAGCCGTTGATCTCGGTTTCCAGCAGCGCCTCCCGTGCAAGGGGGCTGCCCTGCCGCTCGTCCTGCACCCGCAAAGTCAGCTCCCCGCGCTTTGCCAGCAGGGTAAAGCCCGCCAGAATGCCGCTGACGTGCGCCGCACCCTCCCGGGTGGCAAGTTTTACCGTAACTTCCATACTCCCTCCTGTCAGCGGAACAGCCCGGTGCGCCGCTCGCCCATGGGGATGACATCACAGAACACACACCGGCTCTTGGTGGAAAGCTGCACATCCTTGTGGTAGCAGCCGAAAAACCATTTTTCGTAGGTCAGCTTGAGCAAGATCTCATCCAGAAACAGGTGCAGACGGTTGCTCTCGCCAAGGGCAAGAGCGGTAAAATCCAAAAATCTGCTTGGTGCATCGTGGGTCAGCACATAATCTACCTTGTAGTCTACCGCCTCTAAGTTGCGGCGGCAGGTGTCGTATTCCTCGTCGCTGGGCATCTCCTGCTTCCACCAGTTCACGCCCGGCTCCCGGTCGTCCTTATCCTGACTTTCCGCGCCGCCGAAGCAGAGATAGGTCTTGCCCTCCAGCTCCAGCACACTGCCCCGGCACACATGGTACACATTGCCGCCAAGGCTCTGCACCCTGCCGCCGAACAGCTCGGTCTCCGGGTACTGTGCCAGAAGGTCGTAGTTTTCGTGGCTGCCGTCCAGAAACAGCACCGTGTAGGGGCGCTTGCGCAGCCAGTCCAGCCGTTTGCGCTCTGCGGCGCTGCCGTCCCATACAAAGCCAAAATCCCCCAGCACCACCACGGTGTCCTTTTTGCCCAGCCAGCGCAGTTTGCCCTGCTTGAAGCGCTGGATATCGCCGTGGGTGTCCCCTGTAAGATATACCATTCCTGCCCTCCCTGCCAGAGCGAAAGAACGGTGTAAAACACCGCAAGGCTCTTGTAACACCCCGGCAAACCTGTTATTATTATAGAACACAGCACTTTTGCTGCAAAATTGATCCTCTGGCGCGCTGTACCGCGCAGCCTTATTTAGTATATTTTATCGCTTTTTAAAGGAATTGTCCACATGAAACGTATTTTTGCACTGGTTCTTTCGCTTGTATTTCTGCTCAGCTGCCTTGTGCTGCCCGCCGGAGCCATGTTCGACCCCAGCCCGGTGTATCAGGTGCAGGCTGCAAGCGCCTATATCGTCAACACCGATACCAACATCATCGTCTACGATAAAGACAGCACGAAGCAGGTGTCTGCCGGTGGTCTGACCAAATATATGACCCTTGCCGTGCTGCTGACCAACTACGCCGACCAGCTGGACAACACCTTCCAGATGCCCTTTGCCATCTCGGACTATGTTTATAATACCAATAACGCAGATATGCGCTCCAACGAGACTTTCACCTACCGCGAAGCCATGTACGCCATGCTTACCCGCAACGCCAACGAGGCCGCCATGGGTGTGGCATACACCCTTTCTGGCGGGGATCTGGACGGCTGGGTGGCGCAGATGAACACCTTATCCAAGCGCATCGGCACCACCGCCAGCAGCTGGACGGACGCCTGCGGCATCGACAGCGGCAACACCACCTGCGCGGTGGATATGTACCTGATCCTGCGCTACCTGATGAGCTTTGACGCCTTTGTAGAGGTGTCCGGTGCACCCAGCTTTACCATGCCCGCCAAGGAGAAGCACCGCTCCTCCTCGGTGCTGGTCAGCCAGAACGCCGCGCTGAGCAAAGCCAGCGGCGGCAGCTACTACCGCAGCGCCATGCAGGGCGGTATGTGCAATGTGACTGCCTTTAAAAACGATACCGGCACCCAGAGCTATGTTTCATGGGGCAATAAGGACGGTGCCACCTATATCTTCTGCGTGATGGACAGCCCCGACAGCTGCGATACCCTTGGCTACGCCAACCGCCGTCCCGCCCTGTTTGAGACAGTCAAACTGATGGACTGGGTGTTCGACAGCTTTTCCATTCAGGCTGCGCTGGACACCGACCTGACCATTGCGGAGATCCCGGTAAAGTATTCCTCCGATACAGACACCTTGCAGCTGTACCCCAACGACAGCATGATGACCCTGCTGCCCTCCACCAGCGACGGCACCGTCACCCAGAAATACTTCCACCTGCCGGACTACGTCTGCGCGCCCATCCAGCAGGGCGATGTGGTAGGCACAGTGGAGCTGAAGCTGGCAGGCGAGACCATCGGCGTGGTGGATCTGATCGCCGGGCAGGACGTAGCCCGCAACCCGCTGCTGTTCGGGGTGGACAAGGTGAAGGAGTTCTTCACCAGCCTGTACCTGAAGGTGGTGCTGGTGCTCAGCCTGATCGCCGCCCTGATCTACGGGCTGTGGCTGCTGTGTGCCAACTGGAACCGCCGCAAACCCACTAAAAAGATCCACCGCCGCTATTGAACAGACGCAAAAATGCCCCGGCAGCCGCAAAGGCCGCCGGGGCATTCTGGTTGCGCCAGCAGGAGTCGAACCTACGATGGGGGAGTCAAAGTCCCCTGCCTTACCGCTTGGCGATGGCGCATCATGCAGCTAAGTATAGCATATTTTCTGCCGTTCCACAAGAGGGACACTGCATTTTTGCAGCCTTTTCCCCGCAGCACTTAGAGCGTTTGCGACGTTTTTTGTCATTTTTTGGGCTTTTAGACGCTGTTTTTATGCTTTCCATTTCCTGCCATGTTTTTACGAAAGACAAGTTTTAAAGGATGCAATTTTCAAAAAATGCGGTCTATCGGGGCATAAAATTCATCTTGCAAGGGTAAAATCGTTTTTGTCATAATTTTTATTATTTTTTCAGCCAAAAGCTGTATTTTTTGTTGCGGTTCTGGTACACTGGATGTGATAAATATAGATTGAAGAAACTTCTCCGCTGTCCGGGCTGCGCCCGGGTGGGGCAGGGTCTCCATCTTTGTGAAGGAAAGCGAGGGATCTCATGAAAAAATTCCTGAAAACGCTGGTGGTCGGGATCTGCCTGTTCACCCTGCTGTGCTGTGCGCTGCCGGCTGCGTTTGCTGCCGGCAACACTTCAGGGAGCAAAAAGGAACAGAACGTGTTCGCCATTGGTATGGATGCCCAAGGCGGCATCTGCTCTACTGTGGTAACCTACACGAACCTGTCCGGCAAACTGGAGAGCACGCCCGAGCAGCCTGCCATGACGGGCTACACCTTTGACGGCTGGTACACCGAGCCGGTGGGCGGCAGCAAGGTGACCACTTCCACCGTGTTCACCTCCGACGCTACCATCTACGCGCACTGGATCGCCAAGGCCGGTGCCTCCACCGTGCCGCAGCCCGCCACCCAGCCCGCCGCGATTCAGTGGCAGAAGTATGTAGGGCCCGCACTGGTAGCCGGTGCCCTGCTTACCACCCTGCTGGTCTCCACCATGTTCTGAACAACGCTGTAAAACGCATTGATACCAATGAAGAAAGGGATCTTACCATGTCTACTTCTACCATGAAACTGCCCGCCAGCTACGCCATGATCGACACCGAGGAGATGACCTATCTGGACGGCGGTGCAAACAGCGCCTACCAGTCCTTCCTGGACGTTGGCAAGGTGTTCAACTACATCGCCCGCATCTTCTCCGGTGCAAGCTCCATCATCAACAACGTCAACGTCATCTACCAGTCCTTTGTCTCGCTGAACAGCCTGCTGACCAGCTTTGGCAAGTAAAAGGCTGACCCCAAAGTCTGCATACGGGAGCCGCGCTTTTTTTCGAAAAAGTGCGGCTCCCGTTTTTTCGTGCGTGCGGCAGTTCAGTACAGTAGTGTACAAAACTTCACATCTCAAAATTATGAACAAACTTTTTAAGTTTTTTGGGGGTTGCAGTCGTTTTTTATAAAAAATACACACAAATAGCAAAAAAATGCGATATTTTTTGGTGTCATCTCTTGATTTTGTGTCTGTTTTGTTATATTGTTGTTACATGGGATGTGGTAAAATAAGGCAGCTTGTAAAGGAGCGTTTCCGCACCCATTGTACCCCGCAAAAACCGCGGCGGCAAGCGCATTTTAAGCCGTTTTTGTTAAGTATTTTCGTAGTTTACGAAAACCTTTTCGCTGGCTTGTACTTTATAGTTTGGGAGCTTGGACATACATGGCAGATCGTGAACTGCGGCGGATGCACCGCGCTGAATTGATAGAGATTATTTATGCATTGAAGCAGAGCGAGGATCAGCTCAAGGCACAGAACGCCGCGCTTACCGCGCAGCTGCAAGACCGGCAGTTGCGGCTGGAAAAGGCCGGCTCCATTGCGCAGGCTGCGCTGGAGCTGAACAACGTGTTCGCCGCCGCGCAGGCCGCCGCCGATGACTATCTGCACTCGGTGCAGGCCAACCTTGCAGACACCGACGCCGCCGCTGCCAACACCCTTTCGCAGGCGCGCAGCGAGGCCAAGCGCATTCTGGAGCAGGCGCAGGCAGATGCCGACAGCCTGAAGACGCAGACCCGGCAGGAATGCAGCGCCATGGTAGAACAGGCCGAGCAGGAGGTGCAGCAGCGCTGGCAGACATTTGACCGCAAGGCCAACGCGCTGCTGGACCAGTACCGCAGCACCGACAGCCAGCCTTCGGAGGAAACATGAAAAAGCGCGATATCCGGTTTGCTTCCATCCCCTCCACCGAGGAAGTAGCCGCAGAACGTGAACGTCTTGCGTACCAGAACCGCTACCAGCGGGTGCTGCGCAGTACGATCTATATATTGGTGGTGGTGGCTGCAGCGGCTGTGCTGCTGGCTACGCTGTTTTTACCGGTGCTTCAGGTTTCCGGCGACAGTATGAACCCTACATTAAAGGATAAGGACATTATCCTGCTGGTAAAATCCGACCACATCCAGAACGGCGAGCTGTGCGGCTTTTACTGGCAGAACAAGCTTTTGCTCAAGCGCATCATCGGGCAGCCCGGTGATGTGATCGATATGGACGTGAACGGCGTGGTCTCGGTAAACGGCGAGGTGCTGGACGAGCCCTATGTTGACGCACTGACCGTGGGCGAATGCGACATCCGGTTCCCCTATCAGGTGCCGGAAAACCGCTACTTCGTGCTGGGCGACCACCGCTCCACATCCATCGACAGCCGCAGCAGCGTGATAGGCTGCGTGGAAAAAAGTCAGATCATTGGCAGGGTGTTTTTAAGGGTATGGCCCCTGTCCAGTTTCTCGTTGATCCATTGAGCCCGGGAGGAGGTACTCAAAGTTATGAACGACATCCTTAAAACCTACAAGGAGCAGTTCCGCGAAAACCGGCACACGCTGCGGCGCTACACCGCATTTGTGCTGGCGCTTGCCATGATCACCACCCTGTTCGTCAACTGGCAGCTGCACGGCGTTGGCATCTCTATGACCGCGCAGTACCAGTGCGGCGAGGTGGAGCACGCCCACACGGCGGATTGCTACGACAAGGTGCTGATCTGCGGCTACGCGGAAGGCGAGCTTGAAAATGCGGACGAAGTTGCCGCTGCCGAAGCTGCCGCCGCCAGTGCTGCCCAGAGCAGCGCCGAGGAAGAGATCATGCCGCTGGAGCTGGAGCCGCAGATCGAGTTTGTGCCCCACGAGCACACCGATGACTGCTACACCGAAGTGCAGACCCTGACCTGCCTGGAGGAAGAGCACGTCCACGATGACGACTGCTACGACCCCGAGGACGGCAGCCTGATCTGTGAAAAATTTGAACATACCCACGATGAAAGCTGCTATACCACCGAGTACGAGCTGACCTGCGGTCTGGAAGAGGGCGAGCTTGTGGAGCAGGTGGTAGAGCCCACCCAGACCGCCGAGCTGGTGGCCATGGCGGTGGCAGAGCCTGTGGCGCTGGAGCCGGTGGTGGACACCGTAGAGCCCATCTACCACCACCACACCGACGCCTGCTACGAGGAAGTGCTGGTGTGCCCCCTGCCGGAGCATCACCACACCGTAAGCTGCCTGAGCGATACCTCTGCCGACCTTGAGACCCCCGAGGAGTGGCAGGCCGCCAACGCCGAAGCCGTGATCACCGGCGAGTGGAACGAGGATCTGCTCAGCGTGGCAAAGACCCAGCTGGGCTACGAGCAGAGCGAGAAAAACTTCGAGATCGACCCGGCGGACGGCGTCACCCTGCGCTACTACTCCCGCTACGGTCAGTCCTACGGCAATGCCTACGGCGAGTGGGACGTGATGTTCCTTGCCTACTGCCTGAAGTACGCCGAGATTCCCCAAAGCGCCATCCCGCAGGAGGCCAGCGTGCTTGCCCTGCGCAGCTCCATGAGCGGCATGGACTGGCTGCTGGAAGAGGACGGCAGCGCCGCCCAGCCCGGCGACATCGTTATTTATAATAAGTACGTCACCCGCACCGTGGCTGTGGACAGCAGCGCCGACAGTGCAGAGCCGGATCTGGACGACCTGTTCAGCGTGGATACAGAGTTTGAAAACAGCGCAGAGCTTGAGGACTCCGGCGTTTCTGCGCTGGATGCAGCCCCCAGTGCTGACGACAGCACCGGCGCACAGGATACCGCAGCCGCCTCCGGCACGCAGGACACTGTGCTTACCCCCGAGCCCGTTGATCCGCAGACGGAGCAGCCCGCCGAAAAGCCGGTGGACAGTGCCGACACCGCTGCACCCAGCACCGTGACCTCTGTGTCCGGCGCGGACACCCTTGCCCCCAGCGTGGTATCCCCCGCTGCTGAGCCGCAGACCACCACTGTGACCGACGCTTTGCCCGTGGAGACCGTGGGCATCGTGAGCAGTGTTGACAAGGATGCCGACACGCTGACCGTTATTTCCGGCGACGTGGACGGCAAGGTGGCTGAGGTAACACTGTTCAACACCGAGGTCGTGGGTGTGGTGGATGTTGCCGCCGCTCAGTACGCCGACACATACGGCGGCCAGCTGCCTACCATCTCCGACAGCCGTCCGAACCGTGCGCCCACATTGGCATCGGGAACAACAGCCGAATTGAATGAAAATTGGATCTACAAAGCATTCGCTACGGTCAACGGCACGGATTACACTATAAAAGACAACTATATTCCGCAGCAAGTTCCTAACCTTACGGTCAAGGATGGCGGAAGTGTTGAGCTCACTTACCACTTTACCATCCCCAGAGATAGCAACCTGCCTGCGGGCACAAACCAGCTGACCTACAAACTGCCCGATGGTTTTACGCTGAGCCAAGATACTTTGGGTGCGTTGAAGAATGAAAGCGGCGATCCTATCGGTTCGATCAACGTTGACACAAACGGCAATGTCACCCTTACCTTTGATGGTGATGACCCGTTGAGCGGTAAGCAGACCACCGGTCACTTCTATGTTGACTGCACGGTAAACAGAAAAACTACCACCAGCAAAGACGAGATCAAGTTCCCCGGTGACGGTACTACCATCAAGATCGAGCAAAAAACAGACCTTACTGTGCAAAAAACGGGTGTGCACAAAGGCCGGACGGAGGACGGCAAATACAAAATGCACTACACCGTCACAGCCAGTTCTGTTAATGGCAGCGGCAAGCCCATTGTGCTGAGTGACTATCTGAATCTGGGCAGTTCTTTTAAGGATGCCAGTTATGAAGGCGTTACTGTCACAAAGGTAGCACAAACCGGAAATACACCGCTAACCAAGGATACGGATTTCAAGGTTGAAAACGTTACCAGCAGCGGTTTAGGCAGCGATGGCGTTGCTGATGGCAACCCGGGCATCAAGATCACTGCTGACGGTGTTGCTGGTCTGCCCGCACTGGACGAGAATGAGAGCTATATCCTTGAATACGATGTGGTTGTAGATCATATCGGCCCGAATGGTGATACCCTATCCAACCGCGCCTATGCCAATGACGAAAAGGGTCCGTGCGATATCTATTTCCAAAATGAGATGGGAAAGAGCGGCAGCTATGACCCTGATACGGGCGAGATCACATGGAAAATCAACATCAAACCCAACGGTGCGTCCATATACGGCTTTGAACTCAAGGACACCCTGCCGGCTGGCCACACAATGACCGGTTACTTCGAGGTTTCCGGCAGTTCCTCTGGTTCGATTTTGAAAGAAACCAATAAATTTACGGGCGCTACTAGCTTCACCTATAAGTTCGATAACGTAAAATTCAATACCAGTAACCCCGATTATCAGTACACCGTCACCTACACGACCAAAACTCCTGCGGGCTTCACGGTCGGCAGTAGTGTTATCAATAGCGCTTCTTTGGAGCTGAACGGCAACAAAAAGTGGGATGCTTCCGGTACAGCATCCTACGATAACCGTGGGCAGTCCCATTATAAGCAAGCGCTGGACAATACCACTCTTGATGACAGCAAGGCAAACGGCGAGCCCTTCAAAATGCGTTGGAAGCTGACCGTTATACCGCCCTACGTTTGGAACGAAAGCGAGGGTCAATTGGATAAGCTTCTTGAGATCACGGACTGCATCAACAAGCCTTGGGTCTCTTCTGGTACGGTCACAAGCAGTGACCACTACGCCATCCTAAAAGACCTGCATGAAGAGATCACCAAGAACCTCGCTCTCACGCTTAAAGACGGCACGGAAATCAAGTACAGTGATCTGAAAAATAACAAGCTTTCCCTGCAGATCATGTATTATTCCACGAACGATTGTTCCGGCACTCCGCTTGCCACCGTTAAGCTTGGCGATCCGTCTCCTACGGATACGTCACACGTTGGTTCCTTCAAGCTGGTGTTCCAGAAGGATGGTTATACCGGCGCACGGATCGATTCTGTTGTCATTTCCGAGTACAGCACGCAGGGCTCTTTCAGTGGGCTGAACGCGGGACAGACTATCGGCTTCAAGAACGAATCCAATGGCAGCTCTGCCGAGTATAAGTACAATATTCCCGACAAGCCTGCCGCCATGAAGCTGATCAAAATGTCCGCCGATAAGCCGCCTGAAACCGCAGCTTCTGCCGGTTTTTACGCGGCTAACAATGTTAAAATAACGGCGGGCAATGGCACAGATGGCGAGACCTATATCTACTACCAGCTCAAGCTGGAAACCAACAAGGGTATTCCGGCACTGCCCGCAACCATCACCGATAAGCTGCCGGGTCATGTGACCTATGTGGATGGCTCTGCCCAGTTGATTGCAGCGGATAATGAATGGTATACTGCATCTGTAGACTACTCTCCTGCGACCGGTAGTTGGTTGACCAATATCAGTCTGAGTGATGAACGCTTCTTTACGCACACTTATGATCCTACAGCAAACAGCTTGAAATTCACGTTAAATGATGAAATCAAGTATGTTGCAGGTAAATTCACTTCCTTCTACATCCGCTATGCCGTCAAGGTAAATAAAGACATTTGGGACTCGAGCCTTACGACTACCCAGACCCAATATTTCACCAACACTGCAAAGTGGGTGGGCGTAGGTGGTTCTACAACAAAAACCACCGTGGAATACCAGAACTCCCTGCTGGAAAAGATCGGCTCCTACGATTCAACAGCCAACGAGGTCACCTATTCCATCGTCATCAACCCCAAAAAGTTGAAGCTTGGCGATGAATCGATGATCACTTTGACAGACAAAGTAGTCGTTCCTGATCGTCCTAAAAACAGTGCTGCGCTGGTTGATTCCTCGATCAAGCTGTATGATTATGATGCAGCTACCGGTCAAAAAGGCGTAGAGCTCCCCTCCGATTCCTACAAGACGAGCTATCAGGAAACTTCGGAAGGGTATATCCTCACCGTTCAGGTGCTGAACGAGCAATCGTATCTGCTGGAATATAAGTATGCAAATACCAGCAACACCGCCTACACGATGACAAACACCGCAGAGCTTTACGGTTACACCACCAAAACTATTTCGACCACCGTTGAGCATTCTAACGCTAGCGCCAGCGCACACACGGTGGGCTTGACCATCCACAAGGTAGATAGCAATAACGTCAAAACCTCCCTGACCGGTGCACATTTCAAGCTGGAAAAGTACAATTCCACCCTCCAACAGTTTGAGATTGTAAATGCAGACATTCCTGCTAAGGCAACGGATGGCAGTTACTTCTACCTTTCCTTCTCGAACAGCAACAGCACCGCCCCTGACGGCACTGTTCTGTACCCCTTCAATACCCTTTACCGTCTGACCGAGACCACAGCCCCCTCCGGCTACGCAGTGGACTCCACGCCGCGTTACTTCATCTGGAGCACGGTTGGAACTGATCCCAATACTGCATATCACAATGCGGTTGGGTCAACAGAGCTGGCAGAAGTTCCTCGGGATGATGTCAGCTACTACTACGAGGGCGATGCCATTACCCTGACGGTAAAGAACACAAGCAACCGCCTTACCATCCAAAAGCTCTGGAAAGATCAGAACGGTACCTTTATGGACAGCAGCGACGCAAAGCTGCCCGCTGAAATTACCGTAGAGCTTTACAAGTGTGATGCTCCAAAAGGCGTTGGCACCTTCGTGCAAGAGTTTAAGCTTACATCGGCAACCGACTGGAAAACGTACTATGAAATCCCTGCCGATGATCTTAGCCGCTACTTCTACGTAGTGGAGACCTCTACCAACACAAGATACGATGTGGAATACACCGTAAACTATGTGAAGGGTGCTGATATCATCCTTTTGACCAACAAGGAAAAAGAAAACACCGACTACGAACTCCCCTCTACCGGCGGGTCCGGTACACTCCCGTACACAGCCGTGGGCGGCACAATGATGCTGTCTGCGCTGGCATATAGCTTTATCCACCGCAAGCGCAGACGCGAAGGGAGGGCAGATGACTAAACTGTACTTCCCTGCCGGCTGGCCGGGGCTTATGCCCCGCCTGCACGGCGCAAGGTTTACGCGATAAACCGAACAAAAACCACACACCTCCCCCCCTGTGCAAAAATGCAGGGGGCGGCAAGGGGCAGAAAAAAGAAAGGAGCTTTTCTCCATGAAGAAAGCAATGAAGAAACTCATGGCAGCGCTGCTGGCAGTTGCTATGGTTTGCGCCATGGCGATCCCGGCGTTTGCAGATGGCAGCAGCTCTACCAGCACTGCTGCTGTTACCATGTACACAATCACCGCACCTGCTAACGGTCACACCTACGAGATCTACCAGATCTTTACCGGTGATTATGATGCACTCCAACCGTCCATGCTCACCAACATCAAGTGGGGCAAAAACGGCACTGGTACGGCTGGCGAAGCTGTTGACCAGACTGTTCTGGACGAACTTTCCCGTGTTGCTTCCTACACAAGCGACCGTGATAAGCTTGACGTTATCGAAAAATATGTCACTCTGACCAATCCTGTAGAGACCATTACAAACGGTGGTTCTGTTGAAGTTGTTGGCGGCTATTACCTGATTAAGGACAAGGATGGCACGGTGCCTTCCTCTGAGACTTATACACCTTACATCGTTTCCGTTGTTGGCCATGTTACCATCGAGCCGAAGAGCAATGAGGTTCCTAAATTTACCAAAAAGCTGAAGGACACCAACGATACTACCGGCGTTATTACCGGCTGGCAGGATTCTGCCGACTATGATATCGACGATAAAATCCCCTTCCGCCTGCAGGGCACTGTTTCCGCAGACTATGCTTCCTATAGCAAGTATTACTACGCTTTCCACGATGTGGAAGAAAAGGGTCTGACCTTTGATTCCAGCTCTGTGGAAGTTTTTGTTGGCGATGAAGTGACCGGTACTAAGATTGATGCTAGCAATTATACTGTCGTTACCAGCCCGACCGATGGCTGTACCTTTGAGATCGTGTTTGATGATCTGAAAAATATTTCCATTGTTACTGCTAAATCTATCATTACCGTTACCTACGAGTCCACGCTGAACACGGACGCTGTTCTGGGCGCACAGGGCAACGTCAACACGGCAAAGCTGGAGTACTCCAACAACCCGCGCGGTAACGGCACGGGCACAACCCCTTGGGATAATGTCATCGTCTTTACCTACAAGGTGGTCGTGAACAAAGTCGATCAGGCTGGTCAACCTCTGGTAGGTGCACAGTTCACTCTGACCAAAAAGATTAATGGTGGCACGGAAGTTGATATGCCTATGAACATTGACACGTCCAACAAGGCTCTGTTTACGCTGTCCGGTCTGGATGACGGCGAGTACACGCTGACCGAGACTGTAACCCCCGCCCACTACAACACCATCAGCCCCATCACCTTTACTGTCAAAGCTGATCATACTATCACTTGGGAATCCGATCCTCGTGATACTGTTCTGACTTCTTTGAGCGGCAACACGGCGAGCGGTGAGATCACCTTTACTCCTAATAAAACCGACGGAACTCTGACTACGGATGTCGTCAATAAGATCGGCACTACCCTGCCCGGCACCGGCGGCATCGGCACCACCATCTTCTACGTGATCGGCGGCGGCCTGATGGTTGCTGCAGCCATCCTGCTCATTACCAAAAAGCGCATGGAGAACCGCTAACTTCTCCTTTTCCCCAGCACAGAGCGGGGCTGCAAAGCCCCCTGCTCTGGTCCTGAGACTATAACGTTAGGGAGTAGCCCATGAAAAAGAACAAAAGCACTATTATACTGATCCTCGTCTTTTTCGTGGGTCTATCCGTGATGTTATACCCCACCATCAGCGATTACGTCAACCAGCGCAACCAGTCCCGCGCGGTGGCAAGCTACGCGCAGGACGTGGACAACATGACCGATGCGGATTACAGCGGATACTTTGACGCCGCCGATGCCTTTAACGCACAGGTAGCCGCCAACGAGTACGCGCTCTACCGCCCGGATCAGCTTACCGGCTACGCCGACACGCTGGATATTACCGGCACGGGCATTATGGGTTACATCACCATCTCCAAAATAGGCGTGGAGCTGCCCATCTACCACGGCACCAGCGACAGCGTATTGCAGATCGCCGCAGGCCATTTGGAGGGCACCAGCCTGCCGGTGGGCGGCGCGTCCACCCACGCGGTCATCTCGGCGCACCGCGGCTTGCCCAGCGCAAAGCTGTTTACTAACCTTGACCAGCTGGAAGTGGGCGATACCTTTACCATCACTGTGCTGGATCGGGTGCTCACCTACGAGGTGGACAAAATTTCCATCGTGCTGCCCACCGAGACCGACGAGCTGCTGGTCACTGAAGGCAAGGATTACGTCACCCTGATGACCTGCACCCCCTACGGCATCAACACCCACCGCCTGCTGGTACGCGGTCACCGCGTGGAGACCCCGGATCAGTACAAGCACATCCGTGTTACTGCCGAAGCGCTCAAGATAGAGCCTATCATTGTTGCGCCCGTCATGGCGCTGCCCATGCTGCTGATCCTGCTGATCGGTATGCTGCTTTCCACACGCAAACGCAAGAAAACAAGAGGTGAAGAACATGAAAAGCATTGATCTGCGTCATCGTCTGGCAGCTGTGCTGCTGGCTGTGTGCCTTGTGGTATGCTGCGCCCTGCCGGCGTTTGCCACCAGTGCCAGCCTTGTGTCCGGGCGGCTGGGCTCGCTCCACGTCCGTCTGTACGACACCCACAACGATGTGCCCCTGCGCGGCGGCGAGCTGACCTTGTATCAGGTTGCCGCCGTCAAGCGCACCGGCGGCAGCCTGTCCTACGCCTATACCGGCGATTTTACGGGCTGCGGCGTGCCGCTGGGCGATCTTTCCGACAGCACGCTGGCTGACCAGCTGGCAAAGTATCTGCCCACCGTGCCCGCCGTTGCCGCCCAGCAGAACGTTGACGAGGAAGGCTACGCCGACTTTACCAAGCTGCCGCAGGGGCTGTATCTGGTCATGCAGACCGAGGCTTCCCACGGCTACGAAGCCATCAAGCCCTTCCTTGTGTCCATTCCCCTGCCGGATGGCGACAGCTGGATCTACGATGTGGACGCCACCCCCAAGGTAGGCGCTACCATCCCGGATACGCCGGAGACCCCGCCGGACACCCCCGAAACGCCCCCAGACACCCCTGACACTCCCCCGGATACGCCGGACACGCCGCCGGACACCCCCGATACCCCGGAGCAGCCGGATACCCCTGACACGCCGGTAAGCCCGGACAGCCCCGATAACCCGGTAAGTCCCGACAGCCCGGACAACCCCGTAAGCCCCGATAACCCGGATAATCCGGTCTCCCCTTCTAATCCGGATAAGCCCGTTCTGCCCCAGACCGGTCAGCTGAACTGGCCTGTGCCGGTGCTGGCCTGCAGCGGTGTGCTGCTGTTTGCCGTCGGCTGGGTTCTGAACCGTCAGGGCAAAAAGGAACACTGAACCCTACTCCCTTCCAGCACGGCGCGCCGTGCCCTCTCCCCCGCAAGGGGGAGTTTTTTTGTTGGGGGAAAACTCCCCCAGTCTCGCGTTCGCTCGACAGCCCCCTCTGAGATGGGGCCTTTGGCATGGCGGCAAAGCTTCCGGCGCAACCGCAAAGTATCCGGCAGCGCCAGAGGCTCCCTCCCCGAGGGAGCTGGCAAACCCGCAGGGTTTGACTGAGGGAGTTACACACGCAAAAGAGCCGCTGTACAAAAAGTACAGCGGCTCTTGATTTATGCAGTTCGTATTATGTTTTACTGCTGCTGGGCAGCCTTTTTGGCTTCCAGTGCCAGAATGGCATCGCGGCGGCTCAGGTTGATGCGGCCCTGCTGGTCGATGTCGGTCACCTTGACCACGATGGCATCGCCCACGGCAACCACGTCCTCTACCCGCTCCACGCGCTTGGTGTCCAGCTTGGAGATGTGCACAAGGCCTTCCTTGCCCGGAGCGATCTCCACAAAGGCACCAAAGTTCATCAGGCGGGTCACCTTGCCCTTGTAGATGGCACCGATCTCGGGGTCCTCCACAATGGTCTTGATGGTAAAGATGGCGCGCTTTGCGTCCTCCTGATCCACGGCGGAGACGAACACATGGCCGTCCTCCTGCACGTCGATCTTGCAGTTGCAGGTGGCGCAGATGTCCTGAATGACCTTGCCGCCCTTACCGATGACGTCCTTGATCTTGTCGGTGGGGATCATCATGCTGAACATCTTGGGTGCCCAGCGGCTCAGCTCCTGACGGGGCTGGGCGATCACGGGCTTGATGATCTCGTCCAGAATATACAGCCGACCCTTGCGGCACTTCTCGAAGGCCTCGGCAATGATGTCGTAGGTCAGGCCGTCGATCTTGATGTCCATCTGGATGGCGGTAATGCCCTTGCGGGTGCCGCCGACCTTAAAGTCCATATCGCCGTGGAAGTCCTCCACGCCCTGAATGTCCAGCATGGTCATCCAGCGCTCGCCCTCGGTGATCAGGCCGCAGGAAATGCCCGCAACCGGAGCCTTGATGGGCACGCCTGCGTCCATCAGTGCCAGCGTAGAGCCGCAGATGGAAGCCTGAGAGGTGGAGCCGTTAGAGCTGAGCACCTCGGACACGCAGCGGATGGTGTAGGGGAACTCCTCCAGAGAGGGCAGCACCGGCACCAGAGCACGCTCGGCCAGTGCACCGTGACCGATCTCGCGGCGGCCGGGGCTGCGCGGTGCGCGTGCCTCGCCCACGGAATACGGCGGGAAGTTATAGTGGTGGATATAGCGCTTGGTCTGCTCGTCGGTCAGATCGTCCATCAGCTGGTTGTCCTTGGTGCCGCCCAGCGTGCAGGTGGTAAGCACCTGCGTCTGGCCACGGGTGAACATACCGGAGCCGTGCACGCGGGGCAGGATGCCCACCTCTGCGGCCAGCGGGCGGATCTCATTGATGCCGCGGCCGTCCACGCGCTTGCCCTCATCCAGCAGCCAGCGGCGCACCACGAACTTCTGCATCTTGTAGCTTACCAGATCCAGATCGGCAGCGGACAGGTCGGGGTATTCCTCGGCGATCTTGTCCATGATGGGCAGCAGGGCTGCGTCACGCACGTTCTTGTCGTCGGTGTCCATAGCGGCCTTGAAGTCGTCCAGATACTTGTTCTGGATGGCGTGGAACACGTCCATGTCCAGCCCCACAACCTGGAAGTCGATCTTCGGCTTGCCGCGCTCGGCCACGATCTTGTTGATGAACTCGATGATCTTCTTGATCTCAACGTGTGCGGTCTTGATGGCGGTCAGCATGGTGTCCTCGTCCACCTCGTTGGCGCCGGCCTCGATCATCACGATCTTGTCCATGGTGGCGGCAACGGTCAGGGCAAGGTCGCTCACCTTGCGCTGCTCCTGCGTGGGGTTCAGCACGATCTCGCCGTCAACCAGACCCACCTGCACGCCGCCGATGGGGCCGTTCCACGGGATATCGGACACGGCAGTCACCAGGGAAGCGCCGATCATGCCGGCGATCTCGGGGCTGCAATCCGGGTCAAGGCTCATGACGGTCATGGTGATGCACACGTCGTTGCGCATCTCCTTGGGGAACAGCGGGCGCATGGGGCGGTCCACCACGCGGCTGGTCAGGATGGCGCGCTCGCCGGGGCGGCCCTCACGGCGCATAAAGCTGCCGGGAATGCGGCCTGCGGCGTAGAGCTTTTCCTCGTACTCCACGTTCAGCGGGAAGAAATCCACGCCCTCGCGGGGCTTGGGGCTCATGACCACGTTGCACATCACGCAGGTCTCGCCGTAGCGGATCAGTGCGCTGGCATTGGACAGGCCACACATCTTGCCCATTTCAACCTTGAACGGGCGGCCGGCCAGCATGGTTTCGTAGACCTTGAAGTTGTCAAAGGTCTCTTTGCGGGAACCAAATTCGATTGCCATTGTTTCTGCCTCCTTGTTTTTCGGATCGTTCTATCCAAAAAGCCGTGGCGTGCGCATTATAGCAATAAATCCAGCGTCCCTGCCCGTAGGCACGGGCGTTCGATTTACTGCTGCAATACGCTGCCACCGCTATTTTGTGCGCATGGGATACATGGAGCTATACATAAAGCAAAGGGCAGGTACCATTGCGGTACCTGCCCTCCGTTAAAATTACTTACGCAGACCCAGAGTTGCGATCAGAGCACGGTAACGCTCGATGTCCTTCTTCTGGAGGTAGGCCAGCAGATTGCGGCGGCGGCCAACCATCTTCATCAGACCACGGCGGCTGTGGTGATCGTTCGGGTTCTTCTTCAGGTGCTCGTTCAGCTCGTTGATGTGAGCGGTCAGCAGAGCGACCTGAACCTCGGGGGAGCCAGTGTCCTTCTCGGTCAGAGCGACTTTGGCCATAACTTCCTGCTTATTCATAATACAGTACCTCTTTCAAGTAATTTATCTGCCTATGGCACAGCGGCGGGAAACGGTTCTCCCAAAAGCGGGCATACTCCCAGCCCCGTGCCACGGTAACAGATACAGTATACCAGATTGCACAGCAGATTGCAAGAAGATTTTTGTCCGCAAGCCTTAATTTTTTACAATGCCGCCCCAGTACAGCTGCACCTCCGGCAGCTTCTTTTTGCGCAGCAGAAACACGGTGGGGATCAGGTACACCGCCACCGACAGCAGCCGCGAAGCATCGTAGCCGCTTACGCTCTCGGCCACGCTGGTGGTGCCGTACAACCCGCCGATGAGCATGGCGGCAATGTCCATGGCGCTATGCAGGAACACCGTTACCCACAAATTGCCGGTGCGGAAGTAGATGGCGGCCAGCATCACGCCCAGCGAAGCCGCAAACACGCACTGCATCAGCACGCCAAAAGGTGCCGAACCGAGCAGGTTGCTCAGGTGCGCCGCGCCGAACAGCGCGCCGGACACAAGGCAGGCTTTCCACGCCCCCGCGCGGGCGGTGCCGTAGCGCTCCAGCAGGGTCTGGGCAATGATGCCCCGGAACACCAGCTCCTCGGCCACGCCCACAAGGATCATGTTCAGCAAAAAGGTCAGGATGCGGGGCAGCGGCAGCAGAGGCGTGTCCGGGCGGCCAAAGGCCAGCGTCCCAAAAAACGTGTACCCGATGAAGAACAGCGGGTACATCCCCACCAGCAGCCCGTTCAGAAAACCGCAGCCGCGCCGGTGCAGCAGATCCAGCCTGCCGGTGCGCGCCAGCAGCAAAAGTGCCACCGCCAGCCCGACAGCTTCCTGCACAGAGCCAAACAGATAGCCGTCCATGGTGTCAAAGTCCGCCCCTGCCGCTGCCAGCCCGATGGTAGCCAGCAGGCTGAACACGACCATGCTGCCAAGGAACAGTACCTCGGACAGGATACAATAAAGAATGGGGTGCGCGGTGCGCAGCCGTTTGAGCATAAGTACAGCCCTCCCTATCAATGATAGCCCTATTCTACCACGATTCCCCCAAAAGCGATAGGGCGAAAATAAAGCGTGCTGCCGGGGTATCGGGGAACTGTGAACGGCCTGCAGCATCTTTTTACAGAAAGTTCATGTAAAAGCGGGCTAAAATAGCCTTGCAGGTTTGACGTGTCTGCCGCTTTGGTGTATCATATACTTGTATTGTTATGCGCGATCCCGGGCGCATCACAGCCCGATTTTTAAGATTTATGAGGTGTGACCTATGTCCCTTGTTGAAAAACTTTTTGGCAGCTTCTCTGACCGGGAGCTGAAAAAGGTAAATCCCATCACCAAACAGGTGCTGGCGCTGGAACCCAAATATCAGGCCATGTCCGATGCCGACTTGCAGGCGCAGACTGCCGCCTTTAAGCAGCAGCTGGCCGAGGGCAAAACGCTGGATGACATCCTGCCGGATGCCTTTGCCGTCTGCCGCGAAGCCGCATGGCGTGTGCTGGGCATGAAGCATTTCCCCGTGCAGGTGACCGGCGGCATCGCCCTGCACCGCGGCGATATTGCCGAGATGCAGACCGGTGAGGGCAAGACCCTTGTGGCCACCCTGCCCGCCTACCTGAACGCCCTGACCGGCGAAGGGGTGCACATCGTTACCGTCAACGACTATCTGGCCAAGCGCGACAGCGAGTGGATGGGCAAGCTCTACCGCTGGCTGGGGCTGACCGTTGGTCTGATCGTGCAGGGCATGGACGGCGACGCCCGCCGGGATGCCTACAACGCCGATATCACCTACGGCACCAACAACGAGTTCGGCTTTGACTACCTGCGCGACAACATGGTGACCTATAAGGCCAACATGGTGCAGCGCGGCCACGCCTACGCCATCGTGGACGAGGTGGACTCCATCCTGATCGATGAGGCCCGCACTCCCCTGATCATCTCCGGCCGCGGCGAGGATTCTTCCAGCCTGTACACGCAGGTGGACCGCTTTGTGCGCACCCTGCACAAGAGCGTGGTGGTGGAACTGGAGGATAAGGTCTCCACCGACGAACAGGCCGATGGTGATTACGTTGTGGACGAAAAACACAAGACCTGCACCCTGACCGCTGCCGGCATCAAAAAGGCCGAAGCCTATTTTAAGGTAGAGAACCTTGCCGCCGCCGAGAACATGACCCTTGCCCACCACATTGATCAGGCTATCAAGGCCTACGGCGTGATGCAGCGGGACATTGACTATGTGGTCAAGGACGGTCAGGTCATCATCGTGGACGAGTTCACCGGACGCCTGATGATCGGCCGCCGGTACAACGAGGGTCTGCATCAGGCCATCGAAGCCAAGGAGGGCGTGAAGATCGCCGCCGAGAGCAAGACGCTGGCCACCATCACCTTCCAGAACTACTTCCGTATGTACAAAAAGCTGTCCGGTATGACCGGTACTGCCCGCACCGAAGCCACCGAGTTCACCGAGATCTACGGCCTGAACATCGTCAGTGTGCCCACCAACCGCCCGGTGCAGCGCAAGGACTACCCGGACGCCATCTACAAGACCGTAGAGGGCAAATACCGCGCCGTCATCGAGCAGGTGATGGAGTGCCACAAAAACGGTCAGCCCGTGCTGGTGGGTACTGTCAGCGTGGAAAAGAGTGAGACGCTCGCCAAAATGTTACAGCGCCACACCCGGGATTTCAACGTGCTGAACGCCAAGAACCACGAGCGCGAAGCCGAGATCGTAGCGCAGGCCGGTAAAAAGGGTGCCATCACCATCGCCACCAACATGGCAGGCCGCGGTACCGATATCATGCTGGGCGGCAACGCCGAGTTCATGGCAAAGGCCCAGATGCGCAAGGAGCACTTCTGCGAGAACCTGCTCAGCCCCGAGACCCCGCAGGACGCCGACCCGGCAGCCGTGGAGCTGCTGCTGACCGAAGCCAACGGCCACGGCGAGACCACCGATGCCAACATTCTGGCGGCACGTCAGCGTTTTGACCAGCTGTACGCCCAGTACAAGCCCGCCATCGACGCCGAAGCCGACGAGGTGCGCGCCGCAGGCGGCCTGTTCATCATCGGTACCGAGCGCCACGAGAGCCGCCGTATCGACAACCAGCTGCGCGGCCGTGCCGGCCGTCAGGGCGACCCGGGCGCTTCCCGCTTCTACCTGAGCCTTGAGGACGACCTGATGCGCCTGTTCGGCGGCGACCGGGTGTCCGGCCTGATGAACACTCTGAAGATCGACGAGGATACCCCCATCGAGAACCGCATGATCACCAATACGCTGGAAAGCGCCCAGAAGAAGCTGGAGGGCCGCAACTTCGAGATCCGTAAGAACGTGCTGAAGTACGATGATGTGATGAACCAGCAGCGTGAGATCATCTACGGGCAGCGCCGCAAGGTGCTGGACGGCGAGGACATCAGCACCGAGATGCACAAGATGCTGCGGGAGAACATTGATTCCAGCTGCGCCCAGTTCCTTTCCGGTGATGTAAAGGACGAGTGGGATTTTGGTGCGCTGCGCCGTCACTATCAGGGCTGGCTGACCACCGATGCCGACTTCCACTACACTGTGGCGGACTTTGATAACCTCTCCCAGCAGGGCATTGCCGATATGCTGTACGACCGCGGGATGCAGATCCTGCAGGCCAAGGAAGTGCGCTACGGCGCACCCGTTATGCGCGAGCTGGAGCGCATCTGCCTGCTCAAGTGCGTAGACCGCCAGTGGATGGACCACATCGACAACATGGACCAGCTGCGGCAGGGCATCGCGCTGCGCGGCTACGGCCAGAAGGACCCGGTGGTGGAATACCGCATCGAGGGCTTTGATATGTTCGACCAGATGGTGGATTCCATCCGGGAGTCCAGCGTCAAGATGCTGCTGACCATCGAGCTGCGCGCCGCCGGTTCCGCTCCCAAGCGGGAGCAGGTGGCAAAGCCCACCGGCGAAGGCTTTGTGCCCGGCAACGGTGCACCCGGCGTCAAGGGCAGCCCCAAGGGTCAGCCGGTGCGTGTGGTCAAAATTGGCCGCAACGACCCCTGCCCCTGCGGCAGCGGCCTGAAGTTCAAAAAGTGCACCTGCGCCCAGTATCACCCCAATGGCAATAACGGCGGGGAAGAATAACTGTAAGGCAAAGCCCTCCCTGCCGTGGCCGAGAGGGTTTTCCGCATAAATTCAGAGGGAGTTGATTTTACAATGATCGCACCGGAAAAACTGTTGGAAGCCGCCAAGGCGCTGGAGCCCCAGCTGCAGGAGTGGCGGCGCACGCTGCACCGTCACCCGGAGGTGGGCTTTGACCTGCCCCAGACCAAGGCACTGGTCAAAAAGGCGCTGACCGAGATGGGCTACACCCCGCAGGACTGCGGCAAGTGCGGCGTGGTGGCGCTTGCAGGGGGCAAGCGCCCCGGCAAGGTGATCCTGCTGCGGGGCGATATGGACGCTCTGCCCCTGCAGGAGGAATCCGGCGAGGAGTTTTCCTCTGAGCTGCCCGGCAAGATGCACGGCTGCGGCCACGATATGCACACCGCCATGGTGCTGGGTGCAGCCAAGCTGCTCAAGGAGCACGAGGACGAGATTGAGGGCACGGTAAAGCTGGAGTTCCAGCCCGCAGAGGAGATCTTTCAGGGCTCGCTGGATATGATAAACAGCGGCCTGCTGGAAAATCCCAAAGTGGACGCAGCGGTCATGTTCCATGTGCTGGCCGGGATGCCCCTGCCCGCCGGTATGGTGCTGGTGCCGGGCGGCGGCATCACCATGGCCAGCTGCGAGCAGTACCACATCGTTGTGCACGGCAAGGGTGGGCATGGCTCCATGCCCAACGCCTGCATCGACCCCATCACCGCAGCGGCGCACATCCACATTGCCCTGCAGGAGATCAACAGCCGCGAGCTGGACCCCGCCGGGTTCGGTGTATTCACCACCGGCCGGTTCGAGGCCGGCAAGGCTTCCAACGTCATCCCGGATACTGCCGATATGTGGGGCACTATCCGCACCGTAGACCCGGAGCAGAAGGTCAGCGCCCTTATCCACCAGCGCATGACCGAGATTGCGCAGGGCGTGGCCACCGCCTACCGCTGCACAGCCGAGGTGGAGTTCAGCGATTACTGCCCCTGCATGGTAGTAGACACCCCGCTGGCAGGCAATGCCCTGACCTATATGACCGAGCTGCTGGGCAAGGGCGCTATGGACATGACCCCGCTCACCGGCGGCAAGCCCGGCGGCGGCAGTGAGGATTTTGCCTTCGTCAGCCATGAAGTGCCCACCGTGAGTATGTTCTTAGCCGCAGGCAACGCCAAGGAGGGCTACACCTACGGCCAGCACCACCCCAAAGTGCGCTTTGACGACAGCATCCTGTACCGCGGCACAGCAGCCTACACCTATATGGCGCTGCGCTGGCTGGCAGATCACCAGTAAACAGCAAAAGTGCCGGAAACGACCTTGATCGTTTCCGGCACTTTTTTTGTTATATCAGCCTTGCCCCGGCGTGGGGCAGGCTTTCTGCACCAAGGCTTTGCAGCTTTTGGGGCAGGGCGGCAAGGTCGCCGCCGGTATAGTACCAGCCCGCAGCCAGTGCTGCCAGTGCCAGCAGCAAAAGCACCACCAGTGCCTTGCCCAACCTGCGGCGCTTCGAGCGCGGCGGCACGAGCGGTACAGCCGTGAGGGCGGCAGGCATCAGAGCTGTATCCGGTACTGCTTTACCGTAGGGCTGCCAGCTTGTGCCCCCTGCCTGCGGCAGACCGCAGGCAGCGCGGCGCAGCATATCCAGCAGCCACAGCCCGGGGTTCTCGTCCGGCGATACGCACCGCAGCCAGCAGCCCTTTTTGCCGCCCACCAGCAACAGCCGACTGTGGAGCAGTTCCACACAGCCCACCGCCAGCGCGGCACCGGTCATCCGCTGCATGGCCTGCACCCGCGCCAGTGTGCGGGCAGGCTCTGCCTGCGGTGCTTTGCGCAGCTTGCGGCTGAGCCGGGCGTTGAGTGCGGCATTGGCATAGCTCATAGCACCAAAATCGAACACTTTTTCTGCGCCGGGAAGGTTTTCCAGCCGGGTCTCCAGCAGCGCCCCGGCGGCAGCATCGCTGCACACCAGCAGCTTGCGGTGCTGTTCCAGTGCCTGCACTGCGGCGGCGGCAAGGGTCTGCTCTCCTTCCCCGTACAGCGCCGGGGCAAGGCTTGTCCGCAGCAGCTGTACCGCCCGGTGCAGCTGCTGCGGGGTGCTGCTTTGCAGCGCCACCAGTGTTTCCGCACCCCGGCTGCGGCAGTGTACCGTACCCTGCCAGTTGTCCGGCAGGGCTTCCACCGCCTTTTGCACGGTCTGCTCCGGTGTACCGAACAGCCGCAGCACGCAGCCTGCCGGGCGCTCTTCCTTATTTGTCATGACGCATCCCCCCTGCGGCCGCAGGGGCCGCTCTCACTCTGCCCGCAGGGTCTCGTCCAAGGCGGTCAGGGCGGCGGGGTCATGCTGTGCGCTTTCGGTCAGCACCTGCGTACCGGTCGGGGTCTTGCCCTGTGCCAGACGCAGCGCCAGTTCCAGCGCAGTCTGTGCGGCGCGGGCGCGGATGAGCGCACGGTCCGGGCGGGAGACGAACAGCTTTTTCACATACACCTTGTCTCCCCGGGCAGCGCCCAGATACACCGTGCCCACAGGCCGGACGGCATCGCCGCCGCCGGGGCCCGCCAGACCGGTAACGCTGACCGCGATATCCGCACCGGCGGCTTTTGCCGCGCCCAGCGCCATCTGCGCCGCCACGGGAGCCGACACCACATTATATTGCGCAATGACCGCCGGGTCTACCCCGACAAGCTTCGCCTTGGCCTGCTCCCAGTAGGTCACAAAGCCGTAGCCAAACACCTCGCTTGCGCCGGACACACTGGTCAGGCGCTGGGCGATCATGCCGCCGGTGCAGCTTTCGGCGGTGGCAATGGTCAGGCCGTTGGCCTGCAGCGTGTGCACCACCGTCTCTTCTAACCCGGCGACATCCTCATCATACACCGCATCGCCCAGCAGATCATAGAACTTTTTGGCGTAGGCGCGGCACATCGTCTGCGCCTCGGCGTCATTCTGCGCCCGGGCGGTGATGCGGATCTCGCACTCGCCGGTCTTGCAGTAGATGGCGGCGGTTGGGTTCTGGTTTTCCAGCAGCGCACGCACCCGGTATTCCAGATTGCTCTCGCCGCCCAGCACCCGCAGCGTCAGGCTGTGCAGGGCACAACTCTGCCGCGCCAGCAGCAGCGGGCGCACGCTTTTCTCCCACATGGCCTTCATCTCATGGGGAACACCGGGCATCAGCACGGCGCAGCGGCCGTCCTGCTCGAACCATGCGCCCGGCGCGGTGCCGTGGTGGTTGACCACCTTATGCCCGTGCACCGGCACCATGGCCTGCTTACGGTTGTTGGGGGTGGTCTCGCGCCCGGTGCGGGTAAAGAAGTCCACGATCTTCTGCCACTCGTCCGGGTCAAAGGTAAGGGTGTCGCCAAAGCAGGCGGCCACCGTCTCCTTGGTCAGGTCGTCCGCCGTGGGACCCAGCCCGCCGGTGAACACCAGCAGGTCGCACCGCTGCTTAGCTTCGTTGACAAAATCTGCCAGACGGCCATGGTTATCGCCGATGGTGCTCTGCCGCCGGACGGTGATGCCCAGCGCGGCCAGCTCCCGGCTGAGGTACTGGGCATTGGTGTTAAGAATGTTGCCGAGCAGCAGCTCGGTACCCACACTGATGATCTCTGCTGTCATGGACAAATCAATCCTCGAATTCTACCTGATCGGTGATGCGCACCCGGATGCGCTCGGTCTGCTCTGCGGCTTCGGCTTCCAGCGCGGCAAGGCCGGGCATGGCGGCTTCGGCGGCAAGGATCTCCTCCAGCTCGGGGCGGATCTTCGGGTGCGGCGGGGTGAAGATGGTGCAGCAGTCCTCGTAGGGCAGGATGCTGGTCTCAAAGGTATTGATATGGCGGGAGGTCTCGATGATCTCGGTCTTATCCATACCGATGAGCGGGCGCAGGATGGGCAGATCCTGTGCGGCATCGGTGCACTGCAGCGCCTTGACGGTCTGGCTTGCCACCTGTGCCAGACTTTCGCCGGTGACCAGCGCTTCGCAGCCCTGCTTTTTAGCGATCACGTTTGCAATGCGCATCATGCTGCGGCGCATCAGCACCGTGAACAGCACATCCGGGGCGTTATCCCGGATGTATTCCTGCGGCTTTGTGTAGGGCACCACAAACAGGTTGGCACTGCCGGTATATACGGTGATAAGCTGTGCCAGAGCCTTTACTTTTAGTTTTGCGCGTTCAGAAGTATACGGAGGGGACGCAAAATGGATGTGATCCAGTGCCAGACCGCGCTTTGCCATACGATAGGCCGCCACCGGACTGTCGATACCGCCGGAGAGCATATTCAGAGCACGGCCGCTGGTACCCACGGGCAGACCGCCCTCACCCGGTATTTTCGGGCCATGAATATACGCACCGTAATCACGAATCTCCACAATGACCTTAAACTGCGGGTTATGCACATCCACCTTCAGGTAGTTGTGCTTGCCCAGCAGGTAAGCGCCCAGCTCCCGCATCAGCTCCGGGCTGGTCATGGGGTAGGTCTTATCGGCGCGGCGGGCTTCCACCTTGAAGGTACGGATGCCGTGCAGCTCGCTGCCCAGATAGTCCTCGGCGGTCTGGCAGATGGTATCGAAATCCTTTTCGCACACCACGGCGCGGCTGAGCGCGGCAAGGCCGAACACCTTGCTGACCCGCTCAAAGGCAAGATCCATGTCCACGTCCTCTTCCTCGGGCTCCATATAAAAGGTAGACTGGGTGCAGTACACCCTGAACTTGCCCACCGTCTTGAGACGGTAGCGCAGGATCTTCATCATGGCTGCTTCAAACTGGTTGCGGTTGAGACCTTTCAGGGACATTTCGCCCTGATAGCCCATAATAATTTCCTTCATAAATGTTGCATCTCCTGATGTGGGATTTATAATGGCCTCCGCTTTCGCTCTGGCCATATTCAGCGGATGAATTATTTTTATCTGTGAATGGAAAATGACTGCGGTCATTTTCCATTCACTCTTTCACAAATCGGGGTCGTGCAGGCAAACTGTATCTTCCCTTAGAACAGCTGACGGCTTTCTCTTCGGACACGAGTTCGGGTTGCGGCACCCAGCATCCGCATCGTGCCTTGGGCGGCACTTGCGTCTTGCTGGCCGCTGCCCCAACAGCAACTCTCTGTTTCCGCCGCTGGCGGCGGTCGTTGCTGTTGCAAGCCATTCCATCGCCCGCCCTATTGCCCTGCGGGCAACAGGGTCCCACCCCAGCGGACGGTCCTCAGAGAAACCGTCAGCCGTTCTGTAGCATCCGGTTTAGACTTTTTTATTTCCGAATCTTCTGCAAGTGCTTCATACCGTCCTCGAAGCGGTTGAGGAAGGCATCCACATCCTCCGGGGTGTTGTCGGCACAGAAGGACACCCGGATGGCAGTGTCGATGGCAAGCGGGTCGCGCCCCATGGCCGCCAGCGTGTGGCTGGGCTGACCGCGCCCGCAGGCACTGGCCGAGGAAACGTAGATCTGCTCCTCGGCCAGAAAAGCCAGCATCGTCTCGCTCTTGATGCACATCTCGCTGAAGTTCAGCACCTCGGGCACAGCGTTCTCCGGGCTGTTGATGACCACCTCCGGGAAGGCTTTCAGCCCCTCCCGCAGCTGCCGGTTCAGCGCACGCATGGCGGTGTCCCGGCTCTTCATGGTCTTTGCCAGACGGGTGGCCGCTGCGGCCAGACCCATGGCGTAGGGCAGATTTTCAGTGCCGGGGCGCATCTGCCGCTCCTGCTCGCCGCCCAGATAGGGCGGCTGGAAGGCCTGCACCAGCCGGTCGGAAAGGTAAAGCGCACCAATGCCCTTGGGGGCATGGATCTTGTGGCCGCTCACCGAGAGTGTATCGATGTTGTCCAGTTTGATGGGCACACGCATCCACGCCTGCACTGCGTCCACATGGACGATGGTGCGGCTGTTGCGGCGCTTTACCTCGGCGGCAAGGCGCTCCACATCGTTGCGGGTGCCGATCTCGTTATTCACCATCATGCAGGCCACAAGGATGGTGTTTTTGTCCACCCGCTCCAGCATGGCGGTAATATCCAGCGTACCGTCTGCCCGGGGGGCTACCACGGTAACGTCGTAGCCCTGCTTTGCCAGCCGCTCCAGCGGCCGCTGCACACTGGGGTGCTCGAAGCCGGACACCACGATGCCCTTGCCGAAGGTGCGGGTCTGCACCGCACCCAGCAGCGCCAGATTATTGCTCTCGCTGCCGCAGGAGGTGAAGTACAGCTCCCGGCTTTTGCAGCCCAGCGTGCGCGCCACGGCGGCGCGGGCGGCGTTCAGGGCTTCTTCACTGCGCGCGCCCGGGCCGTATAGGCTGGAAGGATTTGCCCAGTGCTCCCGCATGGCCTTGTCGATGACGTCCGCCACCTCGGGCGCTACGATGGTGGTGGCCGCGTTGTCCAGATAATGTAACTGAGGGTTTTGCAGCATAAACGGATTTCCTGCTTTCTGTCGTTGTTTTCATAATAACCCAGAATAAGTATAGCACAAACCCTTGGATAACGCAAAAAATTTTATGCATTTATGGGTGATTTTTGTAACTGTACCTCCTTGACAAACACCCCGGTGGTGTGCTATCTTTACAGCATAGACCGCATCCCTGCTGACGGAACCTTGTGGAGCACCACAGTGCAGGGGTGCATGGGATGTCAATGCCGACCGTCTGGGCAGCCTTGCGCAATTGCTGCGCAAAGCTGTCCTTTTTTGCTATCAAGGAGGATGTCTGTATGAAGACCGATATCGAGATCGCGCAGGAAGCTAAGATGAAACCGATCACCCAGATCGCAGCTCAGCTGGGCCTGGAGGACGAAAGTGTGATTCCCTATGGCCGCTATAAGGCCAAGATCGACCACCGGCTGATCCACAACGCCAAAAAGCAGGGCAAGCTGATCCTTGTCACTGCCATCAGCCCCACCCCCGCCGGTGAAGGCAAGACCACCACCAGCGTAGGTCTGGCCGATGCCATGAACGCACTGGGCAAAAAGACCATGCTCTGCCTGCGCGAGCCCAGCCTTGGCCCCGTGTTCGGCGTGAAGGGCGGCGCTGCCGGCGGCGGTTACGCACAGGTGGTGCCCATGGAGGACATCAACCTGCACTTTACCGGCGACCTGCACGCCATTGGCACCGCCAACAACCTGCTGGCTGCCATGATCGACAACAGCATCCAGCAGGGCAACCCGCTGAATATCGACCCCCGCCGCATCACATGGAAGCGCTGCATGGACATGAACGACCGGCAGCTGCGGTTTATCGTGGACGGTCTGGGCGGCAAGGTGAACGGCACCCCCCGCGAGGACGGTTTTGATATTACCGTTGCCAGCGAGGTCATGGCCATCTTCTGCCTTGCCACCAGCATCTCCGATTTGAAGGAGCGGCTGTCCCGCATCGTATGCGCCTACACCTACGATGGCAAGCCGGTGACTGCCGGTGAGATCGGCGCAGCCGGTGCCATGACCGCCCTGCTGAAGGACGCACTGGATCCGAACCTTGTGCAGACGCTGGAGAATAACCCCGCCATCATCCACGGCGGCCCCTTTGCCAACATTGCCCACGGCTGCAACAGCGTGCTGGCCACCAAGCTCAGCCTTTCGCTGGCAGACTACACCATCACCGAGGCAGGCTTTGGTGCCGATCTGGGCGCGGAGAAATTCTTGGATATCAAGTGCCGCTACGCCGGCATTGCCCCCTCTGCCTGTGTGCTGGTGGCTACCGTGCGTGCCCTCAAGAGCCACGGCGGCGTAGCCAAGGCCGATCTGAACCAGCCCAACCTCGAAGCTGTCAAGGCCGGTGCTTCCAACCTGATCCGTCACATCGACAACCTGAAGAACGGCTTCGGTCTGCCGGTCGTGGTTGCCATCAACGCCTTCCCCACCGACACCGCCGAGGAGCAGGCCTATGTGGAGCAGGTCTGCGCCGAGCAGGGCGTGCCCTGCGTGCTAAGCGAGGTGTTCGCCAAGGGCGGCGAGGGCGGCAAGGCACTGGCTGAAAAGGTACTGGAGATTCTGGAGGATCGTCCCATCCAGTACACCTACCCGCTGGAGATGCCCCTGAAGGACAAGATCAACGCCATTGCCACCAAGATCTACCGCGCCGATGGCGTAAACTACAGCGCCGCCGCCAGCAAGACGCTGGCCGAGCTGACCGAGATGGGCTACGGCAACCTGCCCGTCTGCATTGCCAAGACCCAGTACAGCTTCAGCGACAACGCCAAGCTGACCGGTGCGCCCACCGGCTTTACCATGGAAGTGCGCGAGGTGCGTCTGGCCGCCGGTGCAGGCTTTGTGGTGGTGATCTGCGGCAGCATCATGACCATGCCCGGTCTGCCCAAAAAGCCCGCCGCCGTGAACATCGACGTGGACGCCGACGGCAAGATCACCGGCCTGTTCTGATAAAAAACTGATAAACATAAAAGGCGCTGTCCGCAGGGACAGCGCCTTTTATGTTCTTTTTACTCCATGGTGTGGCTGCAAAGGTAGTCCACCCATGCGGCGTAGCCCTCCGGCTTGATGTGGTAACCGTCCGGCTGGGCGTAGCTTTCGATCAGATCGCCGTTTTCGTCTGCCAGTACCTCCCACAAGTTGAGGAAATAGCAGTCCTTTTCCAGCGCAATGGCGGCAAGTTCGTTGTTGATGCGGCACAGGCGGTCCCGGTTCAGCCCTGCGTGGTTTGCCTGTGTGCCCACCTCCGGCCGTACCGGCGTGATGGACTGCACATAAATTTTTGCATCCGGCAGCGCCTGACTGATCATGTCCAGCATCAGGCGGTAGTAGGTCAGAAAACTGGTGTAATCGGTGTCCCGTCCCAGCACATTGCTGCCCAGCAGTACATAGACGGCCTTGGGCTGCTGGGCGGTCAAAGCGTCCAACGGGATCTCTGTCACGCCGTCCGCCCGCTTGCAGCTGGTGCCGTTGACAAAGGCGTTGGGGCCTACCCCCTTATAAGCGCAGAACTGCGCCCCGGGCAGACCGGTATCGTAGATCTGCAGCCCCTGCGTCAGGCTGTCGCCCACAAAACTGACCTGTGCAAACCAGCTTTTTTCCACCGGAGCGCTGGCCGGCAGCGCCGCCATGCGAAAGTCCAGCGCGGTCTCGGTGCTTCCCTCCAGCGTCTGCACCCGGAGCTGCCGCGCCAGCGGGTAGCTGACCGTGTTCCATGTATTATCCGTGGTCACCTGCCGCAGAATGGTGTTCTGGCTCAGGGCGGTATCCACGCGCTCCCGGTGCAGCACCTTCCACAGAATGCCGATGGCACCCAGCAGCGCCACCAGCGCCAGAAGGGCGATGATGATAAATACCCTGCGCCAGCGCCGGTGCAGGATGCGCCGCCGGTATTCCTGATAATCTGCCATTGTCGTTCCCTCACTTCCAGCCCGGAATGCGGGCTGTTCTATTTATAGTATAGCATAACTGCACCCAACAGCAAACCCCATTTGCCAAAAATGTGCTGCCGGTTTTGCACGGTAGGGGGCTGTTTTGGTGCAAAACTGACAGAGCACTGCCGCAAACGCTTGCATCCCATAGGCAGAATGTGTTATACTAAGATGAATCAAACGACAGGGAGGCTTTCACGATGGCATATACACCGAAACTGACTTATAAAGGCAAGCCCCTCGTCCGCAAGGACAACGAGCTGTATTACGGCAGCATGACCGATCCCTATGTGCTGTATCTGCAGATCCTGACCACCACCCCGGTGGGCGAGCAGCAGGTAGCCGACAAGGTACACCTGATGCTGCTTTCTACCGATACCACCAAGGCACCGCAGGAGCGCGTAGCACGCCAGACCACCAAGCACGGCTTGTACAACGCACTGGACATTGGCGGCATCTGGCTGCAGAAGGCCAACGAGACTCGCTGAATCAAATTAAAATGAACAATGCCGGACAGTCTGCGGACTGCCCGGCATTGCGTTTTTATAGGGACAATTTGGAATGGCCTCCGCGTGCGCTTTGGCCATATTCATAGGAATTTCTTTTTAGATTACAATTTTGGAAAATCTGCGGATTTTCCAAAATTGCCTTTTCACGAGCGGGGTCGTAAAGGAAAACAGCAGCAAAAAGCGCTATTTTCTGGATCCCATTTTCACAAGAATAAGAGAAAATCTTACTCCTCGGTCACCTCAAAGTCCAACGGCTCGCCGCAGTTGGGGCACTTGGGTGCGCCGTCCAGCAGCTCGTCCTCTTCAAATACAGCGGTGCTGCCGCAGGCGGGGCAGGTCACTTCGTACTGCACGGGGGCGTCCTTGGATTCGTCCTCCTCGTCCTCCAGTGCGACCTCAAAGGTCACACCACAGTGGGCGCAGTTGGCTTCGCCTGCATCCAGATCATCCTCGCTGACGTAAACAGTCTCGCCGCAGGCGGGGCAGGCTACCTCGTAGAAGGGCTCGCTGGCGATGTCGTCATCTCCCGCATCCTCATCCTCGTCGGCTGCGTCGTCGTCCTCGTCCTCGGCATCCTCGTCCTCGTACAGGTCGGCTTCCAGATCCTCCAGCTCCTCGCTCAGATCGTTGATCTGGTCGTAGGCGTGGGTCAGATCCTCGTCCATGGCGGCAATGGCATCGGCCATCTCGCCCAGCAGAGCGGCCATGGCCTTGATGATCTTACCCTCTTTGGTGCTCTCATCCACGCCCAGACCGTCCACTAAGCCCTGCAGGTAGGCTGCTTTCTTGTTCAGTTCCATCTGAAATGCCCTCCTTGTTTGTAATACAAAAACCGGGCAAACGGTTGCCCGCTGCCCGGTATACGACAAATGATCAGACGCGCTCCATATACTCGCCGGTGCGGGTATCGATGCGGATGTGATCGCCCTCGTTGATGAACAGGGGCACACGGATCTCGGCGCCGGTCTCAACGGTAGCGGGCTTCAGGGTGTTGGTAGCAGTGTTGCCCTTAACACCCGGCTCGGTCTGGGTGACTTCCAGCTCGATGAAGTTGGGGATCTCAACGCTGAACACCTTGCCCTTGTAGCTCAGCAGCTTGCACAGCTCGTTCTCCTTGCAGAACTTGAAGTTATCGGGCACGTCGGCTGCGTTGACGGGGATGTCATCGTAGGTCTCGTTGTCCATGAAGTGGTACAGATCGCCGTCCTCGTAGCTGTAAGTCACATCCTTACGCTCGATGAAAGCCTGCGGGAACTTAGCGGTGGGGTTGTAGCTGGTCTCGACCACAGAGCCGGTGATGACGTTCTTGGTCTTGGTGCGGACAAAGGCAGCGCCCTTGCCGGGCTTGACGTGCTGGAACTCAACGACCTGAAGAACCTGGCCGTCCTGCTCAAAGGTCACGCCATTGCGAAACTCGCCTGCAGAAATCATAGGAATTCCTCCATAAATTTAATCTCAGATGCTTAACGCATATCTCTATTTATTTTACCCAATCTGCCCCTGTTTGGCAAGGGGTTTGGGCAAAAAAGACGATAAAAACACAAAATCTTTTACACATTCCGCGCTGCGCGGTACATTTGCTGCATCGTCTGCGCATCCTCGGCCTGTGTGCCCGCACTCTCGCAGATGACTACCGGGGTCAGCTGACGCTCTGCCAGCAGCTCCATCAGGGGCTGGGGCTCCGGGCCGAACTGGGTATCGGCAAAGGTCCAGTGGCGCTTTTCGCCGCCCGCCGAGTATTCAATGCGGGAAAAGTGCACATGGAACTGCCGGGCGCGGTCATCGCCCAGCACCTCGGCCATGCGGTCCAGAATGGCGGCATAGTCCGCCTTGGTCTGGATGCCGCCCAGCGTGCGGGCGTTCAGGTGGCCGAAGTCGATGCAGGGGGTGATGCGGCTGTCCACACCGCACAGCGCCAGCACCTCGTCCAGCGTGCCCAGCTGCCCTACCTTGCCCATGGTCTCCGGGCACAGGGTCATATCCTCAAAGCCAGCCTCGTCCAGCGCAGCCACGGCGCGGCGCATGGTATCCAGCGCCTTTTCCAGCGCGGCCTCCCGGCTCTGCTTGCCGCAGCTGCCGGAGTGGAAGATGATGCGTCTGCCGCCCAGCGCCCGGCACACCGCCGCGCTTTGCAGCAGGTACTGGATGCTGTTCAGCCGCTTGTCCTCTTCCAGACTGGACATACTGATATAATAAGGTGCGTGAACGCTGAACAGGATGTCCTGCTCCGCGGCAAGGGCAGCCATGCGGGCGGCCTTATCCAGTCCCAGACGCACCCCGCGCCCGCACTGGTACTCAAAGGCGTTCAGTCCCATTTTGGCGGTGTACTCCGGCACGTCCAGACTGCTTTTGTAGCCTTGGGCGGCAAAGCTGTCGCTGGTGCCTGCAGTGCCGAACCGGATGTTCCAAGCTTCACTCATAGGGTCTTACCTCCCCGGTCGTAGTACTTCTGCCAGTGTTTCTTTTCCCACTTGCGCTTGAGGATGACCTGTGCGCCCAAGTCCGGCCCGCGGGGGATGACCATCAGCCCGGGGATGCCGTACAGCGCCGCCACCATGCGGTCGGCGTAGAGCTGGTCGCCCACCATGGCCATCTGGCGGTGCTTCACACCCATGCGGTGCTGCGCCACCATCAGCGCAAAGGGCAGGGGTTTGGCTGCGCGGTACAAGTAGGCAAGCCCCAGCTTTTCGGCAAAGGGGCGCACCCGCTTTTCTGCACCGTTGGAGACGATGGTCAGCTTTACCCCGGCCTTGCGCATGGCGGCAAGCCACGCGGCCACCTCCTCCGGCAGTTCCTGACTGCGGTCTGCGGTCAGGGTGTTGTCGATATCCAGCACCAGAGCCGTGATGCCCTTGGCGGCAAGCCATTCCGGCGTGATATGGGTAACGTCCTTGAAAACATATTCGGGGGTAATGAGCATAAATAGACCCTCTCAGTCTGCCCTGCGCAAAGCAGCTTTAAAATGAAAATAGGGGAACCTGCATAAACAGGCTCCCCTACATCGGCGTTAGCAACGCGTTTAAAATCTAAAGCAACGTGCGATTCCAAGCAATCAATTACTTGAACTTGCGCTTGCGGGCTGCTTCGGACTTCTTCTTGCGCTTAACAGACGGCTTCTCGTAAGCCTCGCGCTTACGGACCTCTGCGAGCACACCGCTGCGGGCAGTGCTACGCTTGAAGCGACGCAGTGCGCTCTCCAGCGACTCGCCCTCTTTAACACGAATTTCCGACATCTTATTCCCTCCCTTGGACCGTGAGGCAGGAATTTCGTTGTTACATGGTAACTAACAGTAGACAGTATAGCGCATTTTATCCGGTTCGTCAACCTTTTTTTGAAAGTTTTTACTCAAAACTTTTGAAAGATTTTTGAACAGACGCTGCCGGGTGTTTCCTGCGCCAGGTCTGCCTCTGCGGGTGATGATATGTTCACGCTTATTCAGCGGAGCAGCAAAACTCAGCCCTTGACAGCCAGATTGACCAGACGACCCTTGACGTAGATCTCCTTGACCAGCTGCTTGCCTTCCAGCGCAGCAGCCACAGCGGGGTCTGCCTTGGCGGCGGCAATGGCGTCCTCGGCGGTGATGTCTGCGGGCACCTTCAGACGTGCCTTCACCTTGCCGTTCACCTGCACGGCGATCTCCACAGCAGCTTCCACGCACTTGGCTTCCTCGTAGGCAGGCCACGGATAGTAAGCCAGCTGCTCATCGTGGCTGTGACCCAGCTTCTCCCACAGCTCCTCGGTCATGTGGGGAGCGAAGGGGTTCAGCAGCTGCACCAGCGTCTCAAACTCGGCCTTGGTGGCGCCGCCGTTGTCGTACATGGCGTTGACCAGCGTCATCAGCTGGGCAATGGCGGTGTTCATCTTCAGACCCTCGATATCTGCGCTGACCTTCTTGATGGTCTGGTGCATCAGGGTCTCCATGGCGGGGCGGTAGCCCTCGCCCTCCACCAGCTTGTCGCTCAGTGCCCACACGCGGTCAAGGAAGCGGTTGCAGCCCGCAATGGCAGAGGTCTGCCACGGTGCAGCCTGCTCAAAATCGCCCATGAACATCTCGTACAGACGCATGGTGTCGGCACCGTACTGATCCACCACCTCGTCGGGGTTGATGACGTTGCCAAGGCTCTTGGACATCTTCACGATGGGATGGCGTGCCATCTCGCCGTACTTCTCTTCCAGTGCCTTCTCGGCGGCCTTCTGGCTGCCGTACTCCTTGAGCAGCTTCTCCTGCTCCTCAGCGGGCAGATTGACGAAGCTATGGGGGTTCAGACCAAGGATCATGCCGTGAGCGGTACGCTTCTGGTAAGGCTCAGCCGTGGGCACCACACCGATATCGTACAGGAACTTATGCCAGAAGCGGCTGTACAGCAGGTGCAGGGTGGTGTGCTCCATGCCGCCGTTGTACCAGTCCACCGGAGACCAGTATTCCAGCGCTTCCTTGGAGGCCAGAGCATCCTTGCAGTGGGGGTCCATATAGCGCAGGAAGTACCAGGAGGAACCGGCCCACTGGGGCATGGTGTCGGTCTCGCGGGTAGCGGGGCCGCCGCAGCAGGGGCAGGTGGTCTTGACCCAGTCCTTGTGGCGTGCCAGCGGGGATTCGCCGTCCGGGCCCGGCTCAAAGTCGGTGATGTCCGGCAGAGTCAGCGGCAGGCTGCTCTCGGGCAGGGGCTGCCAGCCGCACTTGTCGCAGTGCACCATGGGGATGGGCTCGCCCCAGTAACGCTGACGGCTGAACACCCAGTCGCGCAGTTTGTAGTTGACCTTATCGCGGCCCTTGCCGTTCTCCTCCAGCCAGGTGATCATCTTCTTTTTGGCATCGACCACGGACAGGCCGTTCAGGAAGCCGGAGTTGACCAGCGTACCGGTAGCAACATCGGTAAAGGCAGCCTCGTCCAGATTGGACGGGATGCTGCCCTTGACCACCTCGATGATGGGCAGGCCGAACTTCTTGGCAAACTCCCAGTCGCGGGTATCGTGGGCGGGCACGGCCATGATGGCACCGGTGCCGTAGGTGGACAGAACGTAGTCGGAGATGAAGATGGGGATCTCGGTCTCGTTGACCGGGTTGATGCCCATCACTCCGTCCAGCTGCACGCCGGTCTTTTCCTTGTTCAGCTCGCTGCGCTCAAAGTCGCTCTTGCGGGCAGCTTCGGCCTGATAAGCCTTGACGGCATCGGCGTTCTTGATAATACCCTTTTCCAGCCATGCCTTGAGCTGTGCGTGCTCCGGGGAGATGACCATGTAGGTAGCGCCGAACAGGGTATCGCAGCGGGTGGTGTACACGGTCAGGGTGTCTCCTGCGGTAGTACCGAAGTTCACTTCTGCGCCGTGGCTGCGGCCGATCCAGTTCTTCTGCTGGGTGGCCACGCGCTCGATGTAATCCAGGCCGTCCAAGCCGTCGATCAGCTTATCGGCATAAGCGGTGATCTTGAGCATCCACTGGCTCTTGACGCGGTGCACCACCTCGCTGCCGCAGCGCTCGCACACGCCGTTGACAACTTCCTCGTTGGCCAGCACGCACTTGCAGCCGGTACACCAGTTGACGTTCATTTCCTTCTTGTAAGCCAGACCGTGCTTGTACAGCTGCAGGAAGATCCACTGGGTCCACTTGTAGTACTCGGGGTCGGTGGTGTTGATCTCACGATCCCAGTCAAAGGAGAAGCCCAGCGCCTTGAGCTGGCTGCGGAAATGGTCCACATTGCTCTTGGTGACGATGGCGGGGTGGATGTGGTTCTTCATGGCGAAGTTCTCGGTGGGCAGACCGAAGGCGTCCCAGCCCATGGGGTACAGCACATTGTAGCCGTTTTTACGGCGCTTGCGGCTTACCACGTCCAGCGCGGTGTAGCTGCGGGGATGGCCGACGTGCAGGCCTGCACCCGAGGGATACGGGAACTCCACAAGGGCATAGAACTTGGGTTTTTTGTGGTCGATCTCGACATGGAAGGTCTTTTCGTCCTCCCACACCTTCTGCCACTTGGCTTCAACAGCCTTGTAATCATACTTCATGTTTGTAATCAGCTCCAGACTTTAACCAAAATACCGTTGCTTGGGGGCGTATGCTTTTAAGGTACTTCCGGTATAAACCCTCTCAGTCAGGGCATTCGCCCTACCAGCTCCCCCGAGGGGGGAGCTTTTCTGCCAACTTTCCCTATTGCGCCAAAACCTCTCCCTTTCGGGAGAGGTGGCATCGCGCAGCGATGACGGAGAGGGTTCTGCCAGAAGCAAACCTTTTTGCCTTAATTATTCAATGCTGCTATCCGGGGTCAGGTACTCCGAAATGTCCACCGGCTCGCCGTCTGCCCACAGGTGCTCCAGATCATAGTAGGCACGGCTGTTGGGCACAAAGACGTGCACGATGACGTTGGAGTAATCCAGCAGCACCCAGTTCTTGGTGTCGTGACCCTCGGTGCTGTAGGGTTCCAGACCCTTCTGCGAAAGCTCGTACTCCACCTCGTCGGCCAGAGAAGCCACCTGTGTGGTGGAGGTACCGGAGGCGATGACGAAATAATCGGTCAGGACGGTCAGGCTTTCCACCTTGAGCACCCGCACATCCTGTGCCTTCTTCTTGTCCAAAATCTTGGCGATCTCAATGGCAAGCGCCTTGCTGTCGTTGAAATTATCCATGTGTTTCTCCCTTCTGTCGGAACATCCCCGCACCCGGTGTGCAGGGCATTGTTTTTGTTGTTACTGTCCGGTGCCCGCTGCCTGACCATCGGTGGTCACAGCGCCGGAAAGGTCGGTATCGCCGCTGAGGATGGCGTCGTCGGATTCCTTATCAATGCGTCCCATATACTGCACGTTGGCATCGGTGGATGCGCTGCCGTGGGGCCACTGGTCGGTGATCATGTGCAGGTCGCTCACCTCCACCGGGCCGGTGTAGGTGCAGAAATACTGGTTGAGCAGGTTTGCGATGGAACCGGCATCCGGCACCACGCAGGAGTAGCCGGCAAAGGAGTCGGTCTTGCCCACGTTGGGCACGCCCATGAACACCGGCGTCTGCGCCAGAATGATATTGGAGCTGTCGATCTTGAGGAAGGACGCCAGCAGCTTTGCGATGGTGGTGATATCCATATCCGTGTGGATATAGTCCTTGAATATCAGCGGCAGCTGGTTCAGGATATCGGTAATGCCCATAGCGCGGGCGCGCTTGAACAGACCTGCGTAGAAGTAGCGCTGCATATTCAAGCGGTCGATATCAGAGTTTGCGTAGCCGTCACCGTGGCGGCAGCGCACAAAGAACTCCGCCGAAGCACCGTCCAGATTGCGGTAGCCTTTCAGCAGCTTGCTGCCGCCGTAGGACATATCCCGGGGGATATACACCTCGATGCCGCCGAAGTTATCCACCATTTCCACCAGCGCCTGCATATCGATGGTAACATAGTAGTCGATGGGCAGGTGGTACTGGTCGTAGATGACATCTGCCAGCGCGGCAATGCTGCCGCCGTTGGAAAGCGCCACCGAGTTGATCTGGTAGTTGGAAACGGCATAGGTCTTGCCGTTGGAGAGGGTAAGCTTGCGGTTCTGGGTGGTCACCAGCGTGTTGCGGGGGATCTGCAGCATCCGCAGCGCACCGCCCTTGATATCAAACTGGCAGTACAGGATCATATCCGTCATGCCGTCGTTGGAGCTGGCGTCGCTGTAAGAGCGTCCCTCTTCAAAGTCGATGCCGCAGACCAGAATGTTGACCACATCGCCCTTATATTCCTCGGCGGTCTGGATCTCCTCCACGATGGAGGGGGCGCTTTCTGCCGGGCGGATGCTGTCCTCTACCTTGTTCACAAGGCTCACACCGTACACCACCACACCGGAGATCACGGCGATCACGCCCATCACGATGGCAAAGGGCAGCCACAACGGGGTCTTTTTCTTTTTTTTGCGGCGGCGCGGTGCATCGTCCCCGCCCAGATCAGGCTGTGCTGCATAGCGGGGCGGCGCGGCGTGCTGCGCCCCGGCAGTGCTGCGGGTGTTCTGCTCCGGGGCAGCCTGCGGGGCACGCGCCGCCTGATCCGGGCGGCTGAGCGAGCGGTCTGTATTGATATGGCGTGGCGTCTGGCTCATGCTTTTATATCCTCCAGCTTTTCACTGCTCTGCAGAGTTTTTTACCTGCAGACCTGTCATATCCTTCAGTATAACATGGTACGGCAAAATCTGCAATTGTTTTATCCGGGGATGGCCGAAACCATTTTTAATCGGTGCCCGGCTTTTCACCCTTCATTCTGCCCGCTGTGCGCTAAGATATCCTCGTAGGCGGCCTTGCTCTCGGGGTCTAGGGGCTTGCCCTCGGACAGCACAAAGCCGTTGGTCTGCTTGAGCGCCGCCAGCATGGCCGCGTCCAAATCCTTCATTTCCAGCTTGCGCAGCTTTTCCACCCCGGGCCAGTCCCGTTCGGCACTGGTCATATCGGCCAGATACAAGATCTTGTCCAGCTGGGTCATGCCCGCCTTGCCTGCGGTATGGCAGGCGATGGCGCTGAGCACGGCTTCGTCTGTGACGCCCCACTCCGTACGCGCCAGAATGGCGGCGCAGATGCCGTGCCACACTGGCGTGGGGCGTGCTTCGCCGCCCTGCGCATACTGCGGGTATGCCTGCATGATAGCGCGCATCTCGTCCTTGGGCAATTCCTTGGCGGCATCGTGCAAAAGCGCCGCCAGTGCGGCCTGCTCCGGGTCGATGCCGTAGTGCTTGGCCAGCTTGACGGCCATTTTTTTCACGTTGATGGTATGCTCGTAGCGCTTATCGCTCAAGCGGCCGCGCACAAGTTCCTTTGCCTGTTTCAGATCCATTTATCTGCTACTTCCTTCTGTGTTCCGGTATAGTCCCTCCCGCCGGATGACGGCGCGCACCGCTTCCGGCAGTTCGGCTTCGCATTCCTCTCCGGCGGCAAGCCGGGCCCGCAGCTGGCTGCTGGACATGGGCAGCGCCTGCACCGGGGCAAACAGGATGCGTCCGCCCGACGGGTCCAGCTGCTTTGCCTTTGCGTGCAGCGCCGGGGCATCGCCGATATCCCGGCTGGTGACCACCACCCGCGCAATGCGCAGGATATCCTGCCAGCGGTGCCAGCCCTCAAAGCTGAGCAGCATATCGCTGCCAATAGCAAGATACAGTATAGCGCCGGGGTTTTCCCGCGCCAGCATTTCCAGCGTGAGCACGGTATAATTGCGGCTGCCCGCTGCGGCCTGCGCCACCTCCCAGCCGCTTACTTCCAGCGGCGGCATACCCGGCTCCTGCGCCAGTGCCGCAAAGCACCGGCACATTTCCAGCCGCAGCGCACCGGAGGCATTCGTTCCCTCTTTAAAGGGGGAAGTACCTGCCGGCATCACCACGATCTTATCCGGGCGCACGCGGTCTGCCGCTGCACGCAGGTTATTCAGGTGGCCGTTATGGGGCGGGTCAAAGCTGCCGCCATAGAGAAGGATCTTCATCTTACTTCAGCAGGGCAGCGTAGGCGCTGTCCTTTTTCTTTTGCAGATACAGCACGAACTTGGAGCCGATGACCTGCACGCAGTCTGCGCCGGTGGCCTCTGCCAGCTTGGTAGCAGCCTCGCGGGCGTTGTACATACTGTTTTCCAGCACCTTGAGCTTGATGAGTTCCCGAGCGTCCAGACAGTCCTTCACGCCCTGAATCAGGGTCTCGTCGATCTCGCCCTTACCCACGATGTAAACGGGATCCATGGTATTTGCCTTGCCGCGCAGAATAGCGCGCTGTTTGCTAGTCAGCATAGTTTTTCTCCTTTATTTTCAATAGAACTTATTTTTTGTCTGTGAAATGAAACTGACGCAGTCAGTTTCATTTCACTCCCCCAGAAAGCTGGGCAGCTGCTTTTCCAGTGCTGCCAGCGCGTTGCCGCGGTGGCTGATGGCGTCCTTTTCGTCGGGGGTCAGCTGGGCGTAGCTGCGGTTCTCGGTGTTGGGACGCTTGTCCGTTTTGCCCACGCCGCAGTCGGCGGGGATGAACAGCGGGTCGTAGCCAAAACCGTAGTCGCCGCACAGCCGTGTAAAGGCAATGCTGCCCGGGCACTCGCCCATGCAGGTCAGGTGCCGCCCGTCCGGCAGGATGAAGCATACCGCCGAGACGAACTTTGCGCCCCGCTGCCCGGCAGGCACCGCCTGCATGGCAGCCAGAAGCTTATCGTTGTTGGCTTCATCGTCGCCGTGGTGGCCGCAGTAGCGGGCGCTGTACACGCCGGGTGCGCCGTCCAGCGCATCCACACACAGGCCGGAGTCATCGGCGATGGTGGGCAGACCGCTGGCCTTGCAGATAGTCTCGGCCTTGATGAGAGCATTCTCGGCAAAGGTGGTGCCGGTCTCCTCCGGCTCGATGGTGATGCCCAGTTCCTTCTGGCTGACCACCTCGTGCCCCTGCGCTTCCAGAATGCGGCGCAGTTCGCGAAGCTTTCCGGCGTTGCCGGTGGCTGCACAAATTTTCATCTTGTTACTCCTTCCGCTTTCAAAGCTCCCCCTGAGAGGAAAGACTCTCCCCGGCCGGGGAGAGATGGCGCGTCCAGCGCCAGAGAGGGGAATCTCCGTTTCCGCGCCGCTGTAAGCGGACGGAACGGTGAGAGGGTTTTGTTTTAGTGCTTCCATTCACGGGGGAGCAGCTCTTCCACAAAGCCCTCCGGGGTAAAGGGCAGCAGGTCATCGATGCCCTCGCCCACGCCGATAAAGCGCACCGGCAGGCCCAGGCGCTGCTTGACCGCCACGACGCAGCCGCCCTTGGCGGTGCCGTCCAGCTTGGTCAGGATGATGCCGGTGGCATCGGCAGCCTTGCAGAACTCCTTGGCCTGACTGATGGCGTTCTGCCCGGTGATGGCATCCAGCACCAGCAGGGTCTCAAGGCTGGCTTCCGGGCTTGCCTTTTTGACGCTGCGGCTGATCTTGGAAAGCTCTGCCATCAGGTTTGATTTGTTGTGCAGACGGCCTGCGGTGTCCGCAATGACCATATCATAGCCGCGTGCGGTAGCAGACTTGACCGTATCAAAGATGACGGCGGCGGGGTCTGCGCCCTCGCCCGCGCTGACGATGGGCACACCGGCGCGGCTTGCCCAGATCTCCAGCTGCTCGCTGGCAGCAGCACGGAAGGTGTCGCCGGCAGCCAGCATGACCCGCTTGCCCTGCCGGGTGTAGTAATCAGCCAGCTTTGCAATGCTGGTAGTCTTGCCCACGCCGTTGACGCCGATGACCAGAATGACGGCGGGCTTGCCGTCCAGCGCCATCTCAGCTTCCGGGGTCATCTCCTCGGCAATGATGTCGCGCAGGGCATCTGCGGCCTGTTCGCCGGTTTTCAGCCCCTTGTCGCGCACACGGTCGCGGAGCTTGTCCACCAGATGCACCGCCACCTCGCCGCCTACGTCGGCAAGGATCAGCTGCTCCTCCAGATCATCGTACATCTCATCGTCGATGACGCTGCCGGTCAGGGTGTTCATGATGCTGCCCCAAAAGCCGGTGCGGGTCTTTTCCAGACCCGTTTTCATCTTATCTTTTTCTTTTTTTCCAAATCCGAAGAACGCCATAGTGGTCCTCCTATCTATTTTCTGTTTATTTTATATCAGGAAACCAGCGTTGCGTCAACCTGTTCCAGATCCAGCTTGAGCAGCTTGGACACGCCGTCCTCCTGCATGGTCACGCCATACAGCACATTGGCAGCTTCCATGGTGCCACGGCGGTGGGTGATGACGATGAACTGGGTCTTGTCGCTGATGCGGCGCAGATACTGGGCAAACCGCACCACGTTGGCATCGTCCAAGGCGGCTTCGATCTCGTCCAGAATGCAGAAGGGCGCGGGGTTCACCGCCAGAATGGCAAAGTAGATGCTGATAGCCACCAGCGCCTGCTCGCCGCCGGAAAGGGCTTCCAGATTCTTGATCACCTTGCCCGGCGGGGCCACCCGGATGCCGATGCCGCAGGCCAGCACATCGCTTTCGTCCTCCAGCACAAGGCTGGCTTCGCCGCCGCCGAACAGCTCGGTGAATACGCGGCTGAAGTTTTCGTTGATGGCGCGGAAGCTGTCGGTAAAGATCTCCCGCATCTGGGCGGAAAGCTTTGCGATCATGCGGCTCAGCTCGTTGCGGCTCTCCTCCACGTCGGTCACCTGACGGGACAGCTCATCGTAACGGGCTTTGACTTCCTTGTATTCCTCGATGGCGCTCACGTTCACGCTGCCAAGGGCGCGGATCTTGCCGCGCAGGTCAGCCACCTGTGCCCGCAGAGCGGTCAGGCTGTCGAACTCCACGCACAACTCCTCGGCCTGACTGACCGAGAGCTGGTACTCGTCCCACAGCTTTGCCACGGTCTGGTCGTACTCGGTCTCGGCAGCAGCCTTGCGCTCGGCAAGGCGTGCCATCTCCCGGCCCATCTCTTCGCGGCTGTCGGAGGCGGTGCGGGCTTTTGCCAGCGCTTCCGTTTCCTTCTGCTGGCAGGCAAGCCGCTTTTCAGTAGCTTCGCGGATGGCCTGCTCCTTTTGGGTAATGGCAGTCTGGCTGTCGGTCTTGGCCTTGCGGATGGCTGCGATCTCGGTGCGGCAGGCTTCGCTGCGGGCAGCAAGGGCGGCAAGGCTTTCTTCCAGCGCGGTGCGGCGGGCAGCGGCATCCTTTGCACGCTGTTCCAGCGCGGCGATCTGGCTGTAAGCCAGTTCCGCGTCCTTGCGGCGGGTCACCTGTTCCAGCCGCTTGGCGCTGAGCGCCTGTGCCAGCTGGTTCTGCTGGGTCAGAAAACTGTCGCTGCCCTGCGCGATGCGGCTCAGCTCGGCAGTCAGCTGCTCGATCTGCGCCGTCAGCTCTGCCTGCTGCAAGGCTGCGGCATCGGCCTTGGTGCGGCTGTCGTTCAAGGCAGCCTGCAGGGCGTCCATCTGCTGCTGCGCATTCTGCACGGCAGTTTCCAACTGGGCGGCGGCGGCTTCCAGCCGCTTCTGCTCTGCTTCTGCACGCACGCGGTCGTTGGCAGCGGTGATCTGCTCGCTGGCGGTGGCGGTCAATTCTGCCTGCAAGGCATCTGCCTGCTTTTTACACTGGTCGGTCTTTTCCTGTGCGGCAATGCATTCCTTTTGCAGCTTCGCCGCCTTCAGACGCAGCTCCTCCATCTCCTGCTTGCGGGTGAACAGACCGGCGCTGCGCTGCACGCTGCCGCCGGTAAAGCTGCCGCCTGCATTGATCACCTGTCCGTCCATGGTGACCACCTTGTTATGGTAACCGTTGTCCCGTGCCACACGGGAGGCTTCGTTGATATCCTCCACCACGATGATGCGCCCCAGCAGGTTCGAGACGATATTCTCGTACCGGGGGTCAGCCTGCACCAGCGCAGAGGCCAGCCGTGCCGTGCCGGACAGCCGTCCTCGGAACACGCCGGGCTGCACGGTATCCAGCGGTAAAAAGGTGGCGCGGCCTGCATGGTCGTTGCGCAGCAGGGCAATAGCGGCTTTCGCGGCGGATTCGTTTTCCACCACGATGTTCTGCAATGCGCCGCCCAGTGCGGTCTCGATGGCAACCTCGCACCCGGACTCCACTTTCAGGATGGTGGACACCGGCCCCAGAACGCCCCGCAGACGGCGTGCCCCGGCGGCGCGCATGACCGCACGCACCGAATTCTGGTAGCCGTCCATGTTCTTTTCCAGCTCCCGCAGCACCGAAAGGCGCTGCCGGGCAGCATCCAGTTCCCTGCCCAGCCGCTGCTCGGCGGCATCGGCTTCGTCCAGCGCGGCCTTGCGGCTGCGCAGCTTGAGCTCCAGACCGGAGCGGATGTTGCCCAGCTGCTTTTCGTTTTCTTCCAGCGTCTGGCGGTACTTTACGGTATCGGCCAGATCCTGTTTTGTCTCTTCCAGCTGTGCGGCGGCTTCCCGGGCGCTCTGTTCCAGCGCGGGCAGGCGCTGCCGGGCGGTGTCTCCGGCTGCTTCGGCGGCAGCCTGTGCCACCTGTGCTTCGGTGCGCTTTGCGGTGCAGTCGGCAAGTTCTGCCCGCAGGCTGTCCTTGCGGGCACCGCTGGCGGTGCTGGCATCTGCCAGCCGGGCAAGTTCGGCGTTCAGCGCTTCGATCTCTGCCGCCAGCTTTTCGCCCGCTGTCTCCATGGTCTTTGCCACGGCGCGGTGGCGCTGCAACGCGGCGTCCGCTTCGGCAGTATCCTGCTGCCCAGCGGCGATCTCCTGCTGCAAGGAAGCCGCACTCTCGTCGTTGCGCAGAATATCGTTTTCCAGCACGGCGATGCGGCTTTCGGAGCCGCTGATCTGCTGGGTGATGCTGCGGATATCCCCATTCAGGCGCTCGACAGCAACCGTCAGCTGCTGTGCCTGCATACGGATCTCCTCAGCCTCCTGCTCGGCGGCCTTGGTCTCCCGGTCGAAACGCTCGTAGTCGGCCTGGGCGGTCTCGTAGTCCCGCACCTGCTGGCGCACGGCTTCCCGGGCGCGGTGCACCCCGTCGGTCCACAGGGTCACTTCCAGCGTTTTGCGCTGGGCGCTCAGTTCCAGAAACTTCTGTGCCTTGGCGCTTTCTTTTTCCAGCGGGCCCACCCGGCTTTCCAGCTCGCCAAGGATATCCCGCAGGCGCTCTAAGTTCTCGCCCGCCGCAGCCAGACGGCGCTCGGCTTCGGTCTTGCGGTAGCGGTACTTGGCAATGCCGCAGGCTTCCTCAAAAATCTCGCGGCGCTCGCTGCTTTTTGCCGCCACGATCTCCGCAATGCGTCCCTGCCCGATGACCGAATAGCCGTCCCGTCCGATGCCGGTATCCAGCAGCAGCTCGTACACGTCCCGCAGACGGCATACCTGCCCGTTGATGGTGTACTCGCTGTCGCCGGAGCGATAGTATTTGCGTCCGATGGTCACCTCGTCCGCGTCCACATCCAGCGTGTGGGCGGCATTGTCCAGCGTCAGCCGTACCTGCGCAAAGCCCATAGGGCTGCGCTTGCGGGTGCCGCCGAAGATGACGTCCTCCATCTTGCCGGCAGCGCGCAGCTGGCGGGAGTTGGTCTCGCCCAGCACCCAGCGCACTGCGTCCGAAAGGTTGGACTTGCCGGAGCCGTTGGGACCCACCACGCCGGTAACGCCGGTATCAAAGCTGATCTTTACTTTATCGGGAAAACTTTTAAAGCCCTGGATCTCCAGTTCCTTGAATACCATTTACTTTTCCTTTATGACGCCCAGCAGCTTGAGCGCTTCCTTGGCGGCGCACTGCTCGGCGGCTTTTTTGCTGCGTCCCTCGCCCCGCGCCACGCGGTCGGAGTTAAAGCGCACCGCCACCACAAAGTGCTTGTCGTGATCCGGGCCGGACTCGCTTTCTACCACATAGCTCAGGCGCTCTTCCGGGTTCTGCTGCACGATCTCCTGCAAACGGGTCTTGTAGTCCGCTTCGGCGTGCTTGCCCTCGGTGATAAAGGGCAGGATGAACTTGCGCGCTACCTCCATGCCGCCGTCCAGATACAAGGCGGCAATAACGGCCTCGAAGGCGTCCGACACCACGCTGGGACGGGTGCGGCCGCCGCAGCGCTCCTCGCCGCGGCCAAGGCGCAGATACTCGCCAAGGCCGATCTCCTGTGCGAACTGGAACAGTGCGCCCTCGCTGACAAGGCTGGCACGGATGCGGGTCAGATCGCCCTCCGGGCGGTCGGCGTAGGCGTGGAACAGGTAGTCCGCGGATACGATCTGCAATACGCTGTCGCCCAGAAACTCCAGCCGCTCGTTGTGCTTGACCGGGGTGCGGCTCTCGTTGGCGTAGCTGGTGTGGGTAAGTGCGGTCTCCAGCAGCTCCGGGTTTTTGAATTTGTAACCGATGATAGTTTCCAACTGATGGCTCATGGTCGTTTTTACTCCCTTTTATTCCTCAGTTTTCTGCGCTGCGGCCAGCTCGTCCAGTGCGGACTGCATGGTGCCGCACAGATCGTTCTCCACGCAGATCTTTGCCTGCCGGATGGCGTTTTTGATGCCCTTTGCCTTGGAGGAGCCGTGTGCCTTGATGACCGGCTGCTTTGCGCCAAGGAAGGGTGCGCCGCCGTACTCCTCGCTGTCCATCTGGTGCTTCAGGTCGGTAACGCCGCCCTTGAGCAACAGGTAAGCCAGCTTGCCGCCAAGGTTTGCGAGGAACATTTGTTTCAACATTCCCAGCAGCATCTTTGCCACGCCCTCGGTCAGCTTGAGGATGACATTGCCGGTAAAGCCGTCGCAGACCACCACGTCCACCTCGCCGTTGGGCACATCCCGGGGCTCGATATTGCCCACAAAACGGATGCCCGGGGTGGTCTTGAGCAGCTGGTGTGCGTCCCGCAGCACGGGGGTGCCCTTGCTCTCCTCGGCGCCGTTGTTGGCAAGCGCCACGCTGGGGCTCTTGCGGCCCTCCACCTTGTTCACATAGCAGCTGCCCATGACCGCAAAAGCGGCCAGCATCTCCGGGCGGCACTCCACGTTGGCACCGCAGTCCAGCAGCAGATAAGCCTGCTGCTTTGCAGGCACCATGGTAGCCAGTGCCGGGCGCTTGACGCCCCGCAGGGTGCGCACGATAAGGCTTGCGCCAACGTGCAGCGCACCGGTGCTGCCGGCAGAGACAAAGGCATCGCCCTTGCCCTCCTTGAGCAGGTTCAGACCCACCACGATGGAGGAATCCTTCTTCTGGCGGATGGCGCGGGCGGGCTCGTCACACATCTCGATGGTCTCGGTGCAGTTCACCAGCTCGATGCCGTCCAGCGGAATGTTGTGCTCGGCGGCGGTCTTGCGCACCAGCGCTTCGTTACCCACGCCGATCAGCTGCACGCCGTACTCCTTAACGGCCTGTGCAGCGCCTTCCAGAACAGCCAGCGGGGCGTTGTCGCCGCCCATCATATCCACAATGATCTTCATACCTGTTTTCTCCTTTCAGGTGGTTTGCCTTACAGAGCGGTCTCCTCCAGCCACTGCTGGAAGCTGGCAACAGCGCGCTCGGCCTGTGCCATGTAACGCAGCCGCTTGTCCCGGGGACGGGTCTCGGCGGGCAGCGGCGGCAGGATGCCCATGTTTGCGCCCATGGGCTGGAAGTTCTTGTTCTCGGTGGTCAGATACTGCACCAGCGCGCCGCACATGGTATCGGCGGGCGGCGGGGGCAGCTGTTTGCCCTCCAAGCGGGCGTAGAGATTGCGTGCCGCCAGCAGACCGCAGGCGGCGCTTTCCATATAGCCCTCAAAACCGGTGATCTGCCCGGCAAAAAACACGTTGGGGTGTGCTTTCAGGCACAGCTGGGCGCTGAGCACCCGGGGCGCATCCAGAAAGGTGTTGCGGTGCATCACGCCGTAGCGCACAAACTCCGCATTTTCCAGCCCGGGGATCATGCTGAACACCCGCTTCTGCTCGCCCCACTTGAGGTTTGTCTGGAAGCCCACGATATTATACAGGGTGCGCTCCTTATTTTCTGCGCGCAGCTGCACATTTGCCCAAGGACGGTGGCCGGTGTTCGGGTCTACCAGACCCACCGGGCGTAGCGGGCCGAACCGCATGGTGTCGGCACCCCGGGCAGCCATGATCTCAATGGGCATACAGCCCTCGTACACGGTGACGGTATCGGCCTTTTTGCCGTGGGCGTCCGGGTCGGGCTTTGCGCTCTGCTCTGCACCGGTGTCAAAATCGTGCAGGGGGGCACGCTCCGCAGCAGCAAGCGCGGCGTGGAAAGTCTCGTACTCTGCCTTGTTGAAGGGGCAGTTCAGGTAGTCGGCTTCGCCCCGGTCGTAGCGGGAAGCTGCAAACACCTTGCCGTAGTCCAGACTTTCGGCGGTGACGATGGGGGCAACGGCATCGTAAAAATGCAGCCGCTCGTCCCCGGTCAGGCGTCCGATCTCATCGGCCAGTGCACCGTCGGTCAGGGGGCCGGTGGCCACCAGAATGGGAGCGCTCTCGTCGATGGTTTCCACCTGCTCCCGGTGGACGGTGATATTCTCACACTGTTCCACCATGCGGGTGACAGCGGCGCTGAAGGCATCGCGATCCACCGCCAGCGCGCCGCCGGCGGCCACGCGGGTCTCCTCGGCGGCAGTCAGCAGCCGGCTGCCCATGCGGCGCATCTCTTCCTTCAGCAGACCGGAGGCAGAGTCCAGCCGCTCAGCCTTCAGGCTGTTGGAGCAGATCAGCTCCGCAAAGCCCTCGCTTTTGTGGGCGGGGGAAAAGTGGACGGGCTTCTGCTCGTACAGCTCTACCTGCACGCCCTTGCCCGCCAGCCAGAGAGCCGCTTCGCAGCCCGCCAGACCCGCGCCCAGAATGGTTACTTTGTATTCGTTCATTTAGTCTTTCCTTTGGGTTTTAGAAAATCGTCGAATTTATGTTGCAGTTTTGCTCTAGCAGGCTCGCCCTCTCCGTCTGCTCACTTTGTTCGCATCCACCTCTCCCAAAGGGAGAGGCCTTGGCAAAGAGATGAACTTTGCGTGGATTGCCAAGGGCTCCCACTTTGGGGGAGCTGGCAAAGCCGACAGGCTTTGACTGAGAGGGCGAGGATGCTGACCATGTGCGTCATCCTCGGTTTTTGTCAGTCCTTTTTGGGCACCGGCATCTCAAAGCCGCAGCCCTCCTTGGCGCAGTACAGCTTGCCGCCCTTGCGGAACAGGGTACTGCCGCACTTTTCGCACTTGGTAGCCACCGGCATATCCCATGTCATAAAGTCGCAGTCCGGGTAGCGCTCGCAGCCGTAGTAGATGCGTCCCTTGGAGCTCTTGCGTTCCAACAGACGTCCCTTGCCGCACTTGGGGCAGATGCCGCCGGTATCCTTGACCAGACGCTTGGTGCCCCGGCACTCCGGGAAGCCGCTGCAGGCGAGGAACTTGCCGTACTTGCCCACCTTGATGACCATAGGGCGTCCGCACAGGTCGCACACCTCGCTGGAAGGCTCGTCCGGCACCTTGACCTTTTTGCCCTCCATGTTCTTTTCGGCCTGCTCCAGACTGGCTTCAAAGCCCTGATAGAAGTCATCCACGGTCTTGCGCCAGTCGGCCTTGCCGCTTTCCACCTTATCCAGATTCTTCTCCATCTGGGCGGAGAAATCCACGTCCACGATGTGAGGGAACTGTTCCAGCATCAGCCCGTCCACAGCCCGGCCCAGCAGGGTGGGCTTGAGCTTTTTCTGGTCGCGCTCCACATAGCCGCGGTCGATGATGGTGGTGATGATGGGCGCGTAGGTGGAGGGGCGACCGATGCCGTTTTCTTCCAGCGCCTTGATGAGGGTAGCTTCGGTGTAGCGGGCGGGCGGCTGGGTGAACTTCTGCTCGCTCTTCAGCTCCCGCAGCTTGAGCACCTGTCCCTGCTCCAGCGGGGGAAGGTTCGTTTCCTTCTTTTCCTTTTCATCGGTGGCTTCCTCGTACAGGGCGGTAAAGCCGTCAAAGGTCACGGTGTAGCCGCTGGCTTTGAAGTGGTAATCCGCCGCGCTGACGGTGACCGACACAGTGTCCTGCTGGCAGTCTGCCATCTGGCTTGCCATAAAGCGGCTCCAGATCATGCGGTACAGCTTTGCGGTGTCGCCGCTGATGCTCTTGTCCACCTCGTCCGGGGTCAGGGACGGCACAGAGGGACGGATGGCTTCGTGGGCGTCCTGTGCTGCCGTGGCGCTCTTGGTCTTCCATGTGCGCTTATAGGGGCAGATATACGCTTCGCCGTAAGCACCAGCGATATACTCCTTGGCGGCGGCCACGGCCTCGTCCGAGATGCGCAGGCTGTCGGTACGCATATAGGTGATCAGACCCATCATGCCGTGCCCGGCAATGTCCACGCCTTCATACAACGTCTGGGCGGCACGCATGGTGCGGGTGGCCGTAAAGCCCAAGCGGCGGGATGCCTCCTGCTGCAGGGTACTGGTGATAAAGGCCGGGGTGGGCTGCTTTGCGCGCTTGCCGCGCTTGAGCTCGCTCACCACATAGCTTGCGCCCTCCAAACCCTTCTCGATGGCGCGTGCTTCAGTCTCGCTTTTGGGCAGCAGCTTTTTGCCGTTGGCGTCCGTGGCAAGGCGTGCCACAAAACTCTTGTGCCCGGCACCCAAGGTGGCGTCCACGTTCCAGTATTCATCGGGCTTGAAGTTTTCGATCTCCTTTTCCCGGTCGTCGATCAGCCGCACCGCCACGCTCTGCACACGGCCTGCGGACAGACCGCGGCGCACCTTGCGCCACAAAAACGGGCTGAGCTTGTAGCCCACCAGACGATCCAGCACGCGGCGTGCCTGCTGGGCGTTGAACAGATCTTCATCAATGGCACGGGGATGGGACATACCCTCCTTCACGCCTTTTTTGGTGATCTCGTCAAAGGTGACGCGGTTGGGCTCGTGGGGGTCCAGCCCCAGAATGTTTGCCAGATGCCAGCTGATGGCTTCGCCTTCGCGGTCCGGGTCGGTCGCCAGCAGCACGCCGTCTGCGTGTTTGGCCTTGCTCTTCAGCTCTTTGATAAGCTTTTCTTTGCCCTTGATGCTGATGTATTGCGGGGTATAGCCATGCTCCACATCAATGCCCAGCTGAGATGCGGGCAGATCGCGGATATGACCCATGCTGGCGGTGACCTCGTAGTCATCGCCCAGATATTTGCCGATGGTTTTCGCCTTTGCAGGCGACTCCACGATAACCAGTTTCGCCATTTCTTCTTTTCTCCTCTATCTGTAACGTGCCCCCAAGGGGATGCACGGTTCTTCGCTCATATTATTGTACCACAGCTGTTGTGTGCTTTACCAGCGGAAATATTCCACAATTTTACCGCAGCACATACCGCTGCCCCGGCTGCTTGTACACCCGGCCGGTGAGTTCCAGCTTCATCAGGGTGCCCAGCAGTGCGGACATGGGCAGGCCGGTGCTCACGCACAGCTCCTCGATACCCACAGGCTTTGGCCCGATGCCCGCCAGCACCCGGCGCTCGGTATCGCTCAGGGGTGCAGGCTGCTTTGCAGCCGCCGGTGCTGCCTGCCGGGTGTGCAGGCCCAGCGCCGCCAGCAGGTCGGCTGCACCCGCCACTGCCCGGGCGCGTCCGTCCCGCAGCAGGCCGTTCGTGCCCGCCGAGTTGGGGGAGTAGATGCTGCCCGGCACCGCGTACACCGGCTTGCCGTAGCGCTCGGCGTGGGCAACGGTGGACATAGTGCCGCTTTTTTCCCGTGCTTCCACCACCAGTACAGCCGTAGAAAGCGCCGCGATAAGCCGGTTGCGCTGCAAAAAGCAGGTAGGACCAATATATTCACTGTACGGCGGGTACTCGCTGATGACGCAGCCCTTTTGCTCGATCTTCTGCCGCAAAGCGGCATTGGCTGCCGGATAGGTACGGTCGATGGGTACGCCCATCACCGCGATGGTGGGGCAGTCGTTTTTCACTGCCGCCCGGTGCCCGGCGCTGTCCAGCCCATCGGCCAGACCGCTGACGATAATGGCTCCGTTTTTTGCCAGTTCCCCGCCGATATCCGCCGCCGCGTTCAGGCCGTATTCCGTGGGCTTGCGGCTGCCCACGATGCCCACCGCCCCGGGCTCGTTGAGCCAGCGGGGGTCGCCGGTGCAGTAGAGTACCAGCGGCATATCCGGAATGCGGGAAAAAGCCAGCGGGTAGTCCGGGTCGTCAAAGGGCAGGATGCGCACCCGCAGGGCATCGCACTGCATCACCAGCGTGTGGAAGCTTTCTGCATCCAGCTGTGCTGCCCGCTTAAAGGCTGTATCCCCTGCTGCCTGCTGGAATTCCTCGGTCTCCCGCGCTTCCCATGCCTCCTGTGCGCCGCCAAAGGCATCCAGCACCTTTCCGGCGTGGAGACTGGCGGGCCTCAGCACCTGCGACAGCCACAGCCAGCACAGCAGCGGGTCGGGTGCAGGCTCCGGCGGGAACAGGCTGGTCTGCCCGGTCACAGGCTCTCCTCCCGGAAGTGCCACAGCAGGATGCTGCCCGCGATGCCGGCGTTCAGGCTTTCCACCCGGTCGGTCATGGGGATGCGCACCGTGCTGTTGCAGGCGGCGATGGTCTCATCGGTCAGGCCCTGCCCCTCGCTGCCGATGACCACGCAGACGCCGCCGGGATACCCGGCCTTTGCCGCGCTGAGCGGCTGGGACTGGTACAGCGCCGCCGCAAGGCAGGTGATGCCTTTTTCCCGCAGCAGGGCGATGGCCTGCGGCATGGCACCGGTCTCGATGACCGGGATGCGCACCGCCGCGCCCATGGAAGCGCGCAGGGTCTTGGGGGCGTAGACGCTGGCGCAGCCCTCGCTCAGGATGACGCCGTCAAAGCCAAAGGCGGCAGCGCTGCGCAGCAAGGTACCCACGTTGCCGGGGTCCTGCACCCGTTCCAGCGCCAGATACCGCCCGCCGGGGCGCACCTCTTCCAAGGTGTGCACCGGGGTGCGGAACACCCCGAACACCCCCTGATGGGTGCCCACGTCTGCCAGCTTGTCCGCCACATGATCCTCTACCAGATAATGCTCGCCCGGCAAAGCGGCAAGCTCCGGGCACTTTTCCAGCGCATTTTCGGTATAAAACAGGGTCTCCAGCTCTGCACCGCGGGCAAGCTCCGGGCACAATTTGCGCCCCTCGGCCAGAAAGCGCCCCTCGGTGCGGCGGAATGCTGCGCTGGAAGCTAGGCGGCAGGCATATTTTATTTTTGCGTTTTCCCGGCTGGTGATCTTTTCGTCCATGCGTTCCTCCTGAACAGGTGTATCTGCTTTTGCTTTATCGCAAGTCAAGAAATCAATGCGGTATCCAAACAGCATACTTGCGATATGCAATTCAACGCTGTTGCCGTCGCATTATAAAGTTGAATTGCTATGGATACAATAGAAAAAGGGCAGCGTCTGCCGCAGGTTTCTGCGGCAGGGCGCTGCCCCGTTGCCTTGTTTCCCTGGCCGCAAAAAATGCCCGGATACAAAACGGACGCCCGCGTATACGCGCGGGCGTCACGATGCAAGGTCTTTATCAGGCGTTCTTCACGGTCTCGACCAGAGCGGCAAAGCTCTGAGGATCGTTGATGGCCATCTCGGACAGCATCTTGCGGTTCAGCTCGATGCCTGCCTTCTTCAGGCCAGCCATAAAGGTGGAGTAGTTCATGCCCAGAGGACGAACTGCATTGTTGATACGGCAGATCCACAGGTTGCGGAACTGACGCTTCTTCATGCGGCGGCCAGCCAGAGCGTAGTTGCCGCTCTTCATGACCTGCT
>OGGO01000166.1_pt1 | contig 74543 bp, 69 predicted proteins | sample 1571231 | NCBI WGS metagenome assembly OGGO01 (sample SAMEA2582036, study PRJEB24529) | metagenome | biome: Human gut stool | place: China | collected 2011 | reverse complement strand
CCAAGGGGACGGCTTTTCGTGGTGGCGATAAACTTTGCGGCATAGCCATAAGGCGTCCCCTTGGGGGAGCTGGCAAAGCCGTAAGGCTTTGACTGAGGGGGTAACAGGCTGAACTCCCTCAGTCACGGCTTACGCCGTGACAGCTCCCTCTGGGAGGGAGCCTCTGGCGAAACCGCACACTTTGCACTTGAGCCGGTAACTGTGCCGCTATGCCAAGGGCTCTCCCTTTGGGAGAGCTGGATTTGCGAAGCAAAGACTGAGAGGGCGGCTGGCAGTACCCCTTCCGTCACGGCTGCGCCGTGCCACCTTCCCCAAGGGGACGGCTTTTCGTGGTGGCGATAAACTTTGCGGCATAGCCATAAGGCGTCCCCTTGAGGAAAGACTTCCCCCGGCCGGGGGAAGATGTCACCGCAGGTGACAAAAGGGGGAATCTGGCGCGTTAGCGCCTGAGGGGGTAACCCCTAAATTCATGCTGGACATTTGCGCAAAATTATGGTATAATGCATTCTGCAATTGCGGGTATAGTACATCGGCTAGTATATCAGCCTTCCAAGCTGAGGAGGTGGGTTCGATTCCCATTACCCGCTCCACAAGACCTGAACCTTGAATGGTTCGGGTCTTTTCTTTTTGCTGCTCCGGCAGAGGGGCGTTAAATGATAAAGTGACAGTTTATTCACGCTGCATCGCGCAGAATGCAGCTTTATCAGCGTGATAAACAGACAGCGGAGGATCAAGTGAAGTCACTTTATCAGCGGCATCACTTTATCAAACGGAGCAACAGACAAATAACAACATAGCTAAATCATTATTTGGTCACTTTATCCTCTCTTTCACCCTGTGAGGGGGAGACGCGAGAACCAGCCGCGGATGCCGTCTTTCTGGTTCAGCTGAAACTTTTCGATCTCGCCGGATTTCACCAGTGCACCGTAAGCGCGGTTGTATGTGCCTTGGCTGCATCCGATCTCACGCGTGACAGCGCTGCGCAGTTCGTTGCTTGCCATGCTGCCCAGCCGGCACTCTGCCAGCGTGTTCAGGATGGCGGCGGCGGTGTCGTCCTTGGTCTGTGCCGTGCGGAAACGCTTTTCCTCGATAAAGTCTGCGTCCTTTTTGTCGGTGTAGCCATCGAACACGGCGCGGGCGGTGGGGATGCCCTCCACGGCGGTGTCCTCGATGTGCAGCAGCACGGTCTGCTGTGGGGCGCAGTAGCTGGATTTTTCGTGAGAAAGGTAAGTCTTGCCGTCATTTTTGCTGCGTCCCATCATAAGCACGCTGCGGGCGATATCCCAGATATCGGAGGAATCCGCCAGACGGGCACGGCCGGAAACGCCCTGCTTTTTGTTGCTGTGCATGGAGATCAGCGCGGCGCAGTTCTGCCGCTTGCTGATGCCGCGCAGGGGCACGATGGCGCTGCGCATCTGGTTGCGGCTGCCCATCTCCACATCTGCGGGCAGAAAGCTTTGCAGCGGGTCGATGATCAGCAAAGCCGGGTCGAACTTTGCCGCATACTCCGCAAGCGCGGCGTCCTTGATGGTCAGGATCTTGCCCGCCCGGTCGAAATACTCATCGCTGGACAGGACAAAAATTTTGCTCACGTCCGCACCGGCGGCGATGTAGCGGGCTTTCAGCACCTTGCCGGGGTCGTCCTCGCCGGTCAGCACCAGCACATTGCCGGTCTTGGGCGGCGGTACGGGGAAAAAGCCGGAGGTCTTGCCGGTGGTCACATAGGCGATCAGCTGCGCCTGCCAGATGCCTTTGCCTGTGCCGCCGTCTGCGCCCAGCAGGGAAACTTCTCCCAGCGGGAGCAGCCCGGGCACGAGCCACTGCACCGCCTGCGTCTGCACGTCCCCCATGCAGCCCGGCGCGGGCTTTTTGCCGAAATGCTTGTCGTGCCAGCTGTCCGCTGAATCATAGAACGCCACCGGGTCCTCTGCGGCGCGCTTGGTGCACCCGGCACGCCATGTGTCGAACTGTCTCCAGCTGATGCCTGTGCCCGGCGCGGTCACCTGACTTTCAAGGTACTCCAGCCGTTCTATCTGCTCGTCTGGCTCTCTGCCGATAAAAACCAGCAGATAGGTGTAATCGTTCAGCAGCTCAGAGACAGGGGTCTGGTTCAGATACACCAGAAAGGGCTGCAGCTTCTTTTTTGCGTATTCGTCCAGGATACTTATCACCTCATTTCAGACCAGTATTGGTCTATTTGCTTCAGTATAGCAGACATTGTTTGGTCTGTCAAGAGATAATTTTTGGTCTGGACATTTGGCGGGATTCTTGCTATAGTAAAGGGGGAGGTGGTTTGATGACGATCGGAGAGCGCATATACTACTGCCGCATTGAAAATAAGATGACCCAGAAGCAGCTGGCGGAAAAGGCCGGCATGGCAGATTCTGCCATCAGAAAGTATGAATCCGGGCGGGTCACGCCGAAATTTGATACGCTGAACCGCATTGCCGCCGCACTTGATGTGCCATGGACGACCCTTTACCCGGACGGGGAAACCCTGCCCGGGACGGAAAAGCCCACCCCGGAGCAGACGGCAGAGCCTGCCCCGCAGAGCCGGATATTCAGCGAGCAGATGCTGCAAGACCTTGCCGCGCTGAACGCAAAGGGGCAGGAGGAAGCGGCAAAGCGGGTGCATGAGCTGACCTTTTTGCCGGAGTACCAGAAAGACCCTGCGGAGCGATAAAAGCCCGCCGGGCAGCCATCTTGCCAACCGGCGGCGGAAATGCTACAATAGAGCCATAAAACGCTGAAAGGGGAACGCTGCTATGGAATTCCGCGATAAACCAATGGAGAACCTTATCCGCCTGCAGGAGAAGGATATCTGCAAAAACATCAACGCCCTGCTGCTGGAGGGCGAGCAGATCGTGGGTGCGTACAAGACGGTGCGCGATCAGGTGGTGTTCACCAGCCACCGCATCATCATGGTGGATATGCAGGGGGTCACGGGCACGCGGCAGCAGATCTTTGTGCTGCCTTACCGCAAGGTGCTGCACTACGGCATCCAGACGGCGGGCTTTGGCGACCCGCTGCAGGCGTCCCAGCTGACGGTATGCTTTGCGGACGGCCACGAAGCGAAGTTCGGCTTTGTCGGGCAGAAAGACCTGTTTCAGGTGGCAAACGCCATCAGCGCCCGCATTCTGTAAAAAACTGTAAACCAAAAGCCGCTGCACAAAGGGTTGTGCGGCGGCTTCTTTTTTTGAGACCACATCTGTGAAAAAACGGTTCAGAAGTGCCCGCAGGCACTTCTGAACCATCAATTTATAGCAGTTTGCGTTTTTAATGCACAAGCAACATCCGCAAACTGCATATCGCAAAGATGCCGTTTTGATTGGCACTATTTTTGAAAATTGCGATAAAATAGTTTTGCAGCGTTGCACCAAAGATTTATGCGTGCGCCGTTTTGCGCACCAGCTGCCGGTGCATCAGCGCCATCAGCACCAGAACTGCCAGCAGATAGAAGGGGAACAGCGCCGGGGTGATGTTATTGGCAAGCAGACCGAACAGCGGCGGCATGACCAGATTGCCCGCATAGGCGCTGCTCATCTGGATGCCGATGACGGCCTGAGAATTTTGTGCGCCGAAATGCGCCGGGGTGGAGTGGATGACGCTGGGGTAGATGGGCGCACAGCCCAGCCCCACCAGCACAAGCCCGGCAAGCGCAAAGACCTGCGCACCGGGCAGCAGCAGGGCGGCAACGCCAACGCCCAGTACCGCAAATCCCAGACGGATCATCTGGTCATCGCTCAGTTTTAAGGTCAGAAAGCCGCAGACGCCCCGCCCCACCGTGATGCCGATGTAGAACAGGCTGGCAAAGCTGGCAGCCGTCTGGGCGGGAACCTGCCGCACAAGGGTCAGGTAGCTGCTTGCCCAAAGCCCGGCGGTGGTCTCCAGTGCGCAGTAGCAGAAGAAGCAGAGCATCACTTCCTTCGCACCCGGCAACGCGAACACCTGCGGCAGGGTCAGCGCCTTGGGCGCGGTGCCGTCCGGGGCGGCATCGGGACTCTTGTGCCACAGGGGCAGGCTGCAAAAAAGCACGGCAGTCAGTGCGATCTGGAACAGGGCGATGTACCGGTAGCCGCTGTTCCAGCCCAGCCCGCCGGAAAGCGCCGCGCCCATCACCACAGGGCCGATGGTGGTGCCTACGCCCCACATACAGTGCAGCCAGCTCATGTGGCGGCTCTGGTAATGCAGAGCAACGTAGTTGTTCAGGGCGGCATCCACGCTGCCCGCGCCCAAGCCGTAGGGGATGGCCCACAGGCAGAGCATCCAGAACCGGCCGGAGATGGAAAATCCGAACAGCGCCGCAGCGGTCATGCCCACGCTGAGGGCGGTCACCCTGCCCGTGCCCAGCGCCCGGGTGAGCCGGTCGCTGTTCAGGCTGGAAACGATGGTGCCCAGCGAGATGATCATGGACAGGATGCCCGCGTAGGAGAAGGGAACGCCCAGCTGAGGGTACATGGTGGGCCATGCAGACCCCAGCAGGGAATCCGGCAGGCCAAGGCTGATAAAGGCTAAGTAAATAATGGGCAGCAAAAGCTGTGTCATAGGAAGAGTTCCTCCACAGATGATTTGATGGCGTGCTCCGCAGTGTATGCGGGTGCGCTATAAGAATAACATGACCGGACGGGAAATCATAGGGCAAAAGCGTCTGCTTTTTGCAATAAAACCGGCGCACTTTGATTTGACCCGTGAAAATGCGTTTGCCGCGGCCTATAGGCCGCGGCAAACATGAAATAGAAACAGACTTCCGCTTTTAGTGTTCGCTGTTCTTTTCCAGATACACGGTGGTGGAGGGGAAGGCGAAGTCCACGCCGTTTTTCTGCATCACGTCCATCAGGTCAAGGTTCAAATCGTTCTGCATCTGCAAAAAGCGGGTCATGTCGGCGGTGCGCAGGTAGGCGGACACCAGCAGGTCGATGCTGGAAGCGCCGAAGCCGCTCAGCTTGACCAGCACCGAGTCCTCGTAGGTGTAGGGGCTGGCCTTGAGCATGGCGGTCAGGTCTGCCATCAGCTGCTCCAGCTGAGGACGGGAGGTATCGTAGGTGACCCCGAGGGTGAAGCGGTACAGCCGCTTGTTGCGCAAGGTGCCGTTGTTGACGGTGGCAGAGCTGACCGTGCTGTTGGTCAGGATGTACACCGAGTTATCCAGTGCGCGGACCTTGGTGGAGCGGAAGTTGATGTCCACCACCTCGCCGGAAACATCGCCCACGGTGATCCAGTCACCGATGGAAAAGGGCCGGTCCAGCAGGATGACCAGCCCGCTGAACAGATTTTTGGCGCTGTCCTGCGCCGCCAGAGAGATGGTCAGACCGACAAGACCCGCACTGGCTACGATGCTGCCCACCGGCAGGCCGGTCTCCTGTGCCATGGTCATAACGCCCAATACCACGATGAAAACTTTGTACAGCTTGTTCAGCAGGGTGGTCAGGGTGCGGTTGGCGCGCACCTCCTCGCCGCAGTTTGCCAGCAAAAGGTCGGTAAGGTCGGCGGCGGCGTACAGTCCCTGACACACAAAAAAGGTGGCGGCCAGCTCAAAGACTGTGAGCAGAAATTTGCTCACGCCGCTGATTGCCCACGGCAGGCTGGCAGCTGCGGCATAGATGAACGCCGCAAGGGTGAGCCGCTGCAGCGGCACGGCAAAGCTGCGCAGCAGAATGGGCGTACCCGCCAGCCGCCAGCTGCGGCGCAGCAGGGCAGGGCACACCCGGCGGGACAAAAGCTGCCGCGCCAGCCAGCCAAGCACCAGCAGCAGCGCCGCGCATACCACCCGGGCGGCAAAGGCTGCCCAGCCTTCCAGCAGCAGCGAGCCAAGCTCAAAACCAAGACCACGGATCGAGAAAATCATGGAAAACCTCCTGTGTTTTTTCACAACGCATATTATGATAGCATACTCTGCCGCCCGGGGCAAGGAAAGAACGGTGAAAACGCACTTTGATAAAAAATGCGCAAACTTTTCAAAAAGGGGGCTTGACAGCACCGCCCTGCCGCGCTATACTCTTGGTCAGAAAGTTCGTTTCAGGGCGGGGTGCAAATCCCCACTGGCGGTAAAGTCCGCGACCACCCGCAAGGGTGCTGACCCGGTGCAACTCCGGGACCAACGGTATAGTCCGGATGCAAGAAACGGCAGGCAAATTGCGTCTGTGCGCCCTGTTGCATTTTTTTGGTTGCAGCAGGGCGTTTTTTGGTTTGTCTTTCCGGTTCGATCCAGCGCGAAAAGGGCTTTCCGAACAAATTTGAACGGGGCGTACACCCCGGGGAGGACAACTACCATGAAAAAGAATACCACCCACAACCTGACCGTTGCCGCCATGCTCAGCGCGGTCGCCTTTATCCTGATGTTCATCGAGTTCCCGCTGCCGATGCTCATCCCGTCCTTCGTCAAGATGGACTTCTCCGACCTGCCCGCCCTGCTGGGTGCCTTTGCACTGGGCCCGGTGTACGGCGTGGTCATCAGCTTTATGAAGAACCTGCTGCACATCATCATCAAGGGCACCTCCACCGCCTGCGTGGGCGAGCTGTGCAACTTTATGCTGGGCGCTGTGTTCTCCGCTGTGGCGGGCTTTATCTATAAGCGCCATAAGAGCCGCAAGACCGCCATTCTGGGCGCCATCGCCGGTGCAGCCGCCATGGCGGTGTTCAGCGTGCCCTCCAACTACTTCATCACCTACCCGGCCTATGTGCAGTTCTACCATATGCCGCTGGAAGCCATTCTGGGGATGTATCAGGCTATCCTGCCCTCTGCCGACAGCCTGATCAAGTGCCTTGTGATCTTTAATATGCCCTTCACGCTGGTCAAGGGTCTGCTGGACGCCGTGCTGTGCCTGCTGATCTATAAGCCCCTGTCTCCCATCCTGCACGGCCGCAAGTAAGCTGCTGAAATAAGAGAGCCGGAAAGTCCGCGGACTTTCCGGCTCTTTCTGTATTTAGAGGGGGGACCCTTGGACTTACCCCTTCCGTCTTGCCGCTTCGCGTCAAGCCACCTTCCCCAAGGGGACGGCTTATGGCTATGCCGGAAAGTTTCCCTTCTAGGCAAAGGCGTCCCCTTGGGGGAGCTGGCGCGTTAGCGCCTGAGGGGGTGTCACGGCTTGCGCCGTGACAGCTCCCTCGGAGATGGAGCCCTTGGCATAGCGATGATGTTTCCGGCTAAAGTGTAAAGTTTGCGGATGCGTCAGGTGTTTGCGGACATTCCAGCTCTCTTTCTTTAGAGGGCTCGCCCTCTCAGTCACCTGCGGTGACAGCTCTCCCAAAGGGAGAGCCTTTGGCAGTCCACGCAAAGTTCATCTCTTTGCCAAGGCCTCTCCCTTTGGGAGAGGTGGATGCGAACGCAGTGAGCAGACGGAGAGGGCGAGGACGCTGACAAGGTGCTTTTTACGCCAGCGCGCCCTTATCCAGCCATTTGCCACGCGCCATGCGCAGCAAAAACAGTGCGCCGCGGGTGCAAAGTTCGGCGCACATGGCTGCCCATACGCCCACCAGCCCAAAGCGGGGGGCCAGCAGAACAGCCAAGGTCAGCCGCACGCCCCACATACTGACAAGGTTCAGCACAAAGCAGCCGGTGCTGTCGCCCGCGCCCTGCATGGAGCCGCTGGCCACGATGCTTGCCCCGAACATGGGCTCGGCAAAGGCTTCGATGCGCAGCACCCGTGCGCCCAGCGCAATAACGGCGGCGTCGGCGGTAAAAATGCCCATCAGCTGCGGGGCAAACACATACAGCCCCACGCCGGTAAGCGCCATGATGCCCATGCCCATGGCGGTGCACAGCCATGCAAAGCGCTTTGCCATGTCCCGGCGGTTTGCGCCCACGGCCTGTCCCACCAGCGCAAGGGCGGCGTCCTGAATGCCGTAGCCCGCCATGTAGCACAGGCTCTCGGCGCTGACGCCCAGACTGTTGGCGGCAATGGCGGTGGTGCCCAGCCCGGACACGATACGCACCAGCAGCACCTGTGCCGAGGACAAAGCGGCGCGCTCTGCCGCCAGCGGTGCACCCACCTTCCACACGTTGTGCAGGCAGGCGCGGGTAATGTGCCAAGAGCCGGGCTTGCGGATGCACAGCGGGCCGTCCCGCAGCAGCAGAACGCCCAGCGCCAGCGTGCCGCCCACAGCGTTGGCAAGGGCTGTACCCAGCGCCGCGCCCGGCACGCCCCAGCCCAGACCCCAGACCGTGAGGTTCTGGCCGAATACCGTCATCTCCCGGGTGGGGTTGATGAGGAAAAAGTTGAAGATGATGTCCAGCACGCAGGTGAACACGCTGATCAGGCCGGGGGTCAGGGCATCGCCGGTGGAGCGCAGCATGGCGGCATAGGTGCCCATAGCCATGACAAAGGGCAGGGAAGCCGACCAGATGGCAAAATACGCCGAAGCATTTGCCTGCAGTGCCGTGTCTGCGCCCAGCCACCCGGGCAGAAACCGGCTGATGCCCACGCCGAAGGCGGCAGCGGCAAGCCCCACCACTAAATTGAACAGCATGGACTGCCGCAGCACGCCCCGGGCGTCCTGCTGGCGGTCTGCGCCCAGATACTGCGCCACCTGAATGGAAAACGCCATGCACAGCCCCGCCAGCATCCCGTGCAGCAGCCATGTGCTGGAGCTGACGATGCCGATGGAAGCGGTGGCGGCGGCACCGATATGCCCCACCATGGCGGCGTCGATGTACTCCATGGCGGTAACTACGATCTGCTGCAAAATGGAAGGGATGCTCAGCGTCAGCGCCACCTGTGCAGTGTGGCGCAGCGGCACCTGCTCGCCCTGCCGCATCCGGGCAGAGAGCTGCTCAAGGGTAATGGACATGGGACCTCCTGCGTTGCGGGTGAAAATACAGACTAACATACTATTATAAAGAGCGGCGGGAAAAAAGTCAATCCACAGCGAATTTTGCCACCGGGATTGATTTTTGGGCAAGGGCGTGATACACTCACAAAGGACTATACAGAAAGAAAGAGGAATGTTATCTTATGATCCAAATGCTTACCTCTGTCATCGGGCAGCGGGGCGTGGATGCCATGGCATTTTTGCTGGCGTTCGCCCTGACCGCCCTGACGGATTCCATTTTCCGCGATAAACTGCCCCACGACCATGGCCGCGCCTTTGCGGTGAACGGCGAACTTTCCAAGGGCAAGGCGCGCGGCTCCGGATTGATCTTTGTGCTGTGCATCGCGCTGGTGTCGCTGGCGTTTCTGCCCTTCACCACCGAGTATGTGGTGTATAATGTGCTGCTGATCGCTTCCATGCTCTCCGGCTATCTGGACGATGCCGCCGAGACTGCTTGGAACGAGTACAAAAAGGGCATCATCGATTTTGTCATTGCGGTGCTGGCGGGCGTCACCTACCTGAACTTCAACGGCTGCGGGGTGCACTTTTTGCAGTGGAGCTTCACTCTGCCCTATGCAGTGTACCTGCTGCTCATCGTCATCCTCATCTGGGCAAGCATCAACGTGGTCAACTGTACCGACGGTGTGGACGGCCTTTCCGCCAGTCTGGCAGTGGTGACCATCGGCACCTACCTGCTGGCCTATAAGACCGAACTGGGCACCTACGCCACCGCCGGTGTGGTGTTCATCGGTGCGCTGCTGGCCTACCTGTGGCTCAACGCCAAGCCCTCCAGCCTGCTGATGGGCGACGCCGGCAGCCGCGCCATGGGCTTTTTTATCGCCATGCTGTCCCTCAAGTGCGGCCATCCGTTCGCCTTTTTGCTGGCGGCTGTCGTGTTCATCGCGGACGGCAGCTTGGGCATTTTGAAGATCAGCCTGAAGCGTTTTCTGCACATCTGGATTTTGAAAAACACCCTGACCCCCCTCCACGACCATGTGCGCAAGCGCAAGGGCTGGAGCGACGAGCAGGTAGTAGCCCGCTGGCTGATCCTGCAGTGCGTGGCTTCGGCTCTGCTGCTGCTCCTTGTGCGGGGCTGATACCCGTTACAATTCCGCTTGTAAAAAAGCAAGCCCGGAAAGTCCGCAGACTTTCCGGGCTTGTTCTGTCTTAAAATGTCAGCACTCCACCCCTGCCTTTTTCCCCGCCGCCTGCACCACATGGCCTACCAGCACCGAGGTGGTCACGGTGCCCACGCCGCCGGGCACGGGGGTGATGGCGTCCACCACCGGCTCTGCGGCGGCAAACTGCACGTCACCGCAGAGTTTGCCTTCCTCGTTCACATGGATGCCCACGTCCACGACCGTCTGGCCTGCCCGCAGGCAGTCTGCGCCCACAGCGGCCATTTTACCCATGGCCACCACCACGATGTCCGCCTGCCGGCACACTTCCGGCAGGTTCCGGGTGCGGGAGTTGCACAGGGTGACGGTGGCGTTTTCCCGGTCCAGCATCATGGCGGCGGGCTTGCCCACCACAAGGCTGCGCCCCACCACCACGGCACGCTTGCCGGAAAGGGGGATGTTGTAATACTTCAAAATTTCCATGCACGCCTGCGCGGTGCAGGGAGCATAGCCCAGATCGGTGTTGGTGAACACCCCGGCCAGAGAACCGTCCGTGATGCCGTCAATGTCCTTTTCCGGGCGCAGGGCGGCGCGGACGGTGCGGTCATCGAACTGCTTGGGCAGCGGGCGGAACAAAAGACACCCGTGGATGCCGTCGTCGGTGTTCACCTCGTCCAATACCTGAAGCAGCTGCTCCTGTGTGGCGTCGGCGGGCAGCACGAACTGCCGGACGGCAACGCCCACCTTGCCGCAGCGGGTCATCACGCCCCGCTCGTAGGAGAGGTCATCCTCCCGCTCGCCCACACGCACCACCGCCAGCGTGGGGGTGATGCCCTTGGCTTTCAGCTGCTCGCAGAGTGCGGCGTTGCGCTCGTTCATGGCGGCCACCACCGGCGCACCCTTTAAAATCGTTGCCATATACTTTCCCTCATTTATGATATTATTTGTTGCGGAGTTTCCCGCTGACGGCGGTGAATATCTCGTCTGCCCGGGGCACAAACTCTGCCAGCAATGCGTCTGCCCGGGCGTCCAGCGCGGCGGCGCGGCTGCGGTCTGCCATCAGTTTTGTATTGATGAACACATTCAGGCTTGCGGCTTGCAGGGCGGCCTTGCACAGCACGGCGGCACACCCCGCGTCCGATACCGCCAGCACGCTGCCCTTTGCGGCGTACTGTCCCGCCAGCGCGATGCCCTCGGCGCACTTTTCCATGATCTGCAGCGGCACGGCGCTTGCACCGTCCAGTGCGGCTTCCAGCACAGCAGCCTTGTGCGCGGTCTGCTCCGGGGTGTCCTTGGGCAGACCGTAGGCCGCAGCCAACGGCGCAAAGGCATCGGCATCGGCCTGCACCAGCGCTTCCAGTTCCAGCCGCAGGGCACTGGCCCGGGCGTTCAGTGCCTGAATGTCCGCTTCCACGGCGGCGTACTTCTTTTTGCCGGTGGTCAGGCAGCCCACCATGTTGCCCAGCGCCACACCGGCAGCGCCTGCCAGCGCGGCGGTGCCGCCGCCGCCCGGCGTGGGCGCTTTGCTGGCAAGCTGTGCCAGAAACTGCGCGCAGCTTAGATCCTTCATTTCCATGTGTAGATACCCCTCTCTGTTACAAAGGCGTCCAGCCGCTGGTCGTGGGCGTCCACGGCGGCGCGGGGGACGCGCTGAACCTCCAATGCAATGCCGATCTTCACCGCCCGGGTGCAGCGGGGCAGGTAGCGGTCGTAGTAGCCCTTGCCCATGCCCACCCGGCGGCAGTCTGCGTCAAAGGCGGTGCAGGGCACCAGCACCAGATCCAGCTGCTCCGGCTGCAAAAGCGCGGAGCGCTCCGGCACCGGCGTGCGGATGCCGTACTGTCCCACCGCCCAGCCGTCCGCGCCCGGCACGGCTGCGATAAGGGTAAAGCCCTCGCCGCACACCGGGTAGGCTACCGTCTTGCCCTGCCGGACAGCTTCGGCAGCCACGGCGGCAAGGTCGGCTTCGCCCCCAAAGGCTGCGTAGAGCAAAAGGGTATGGGCGGCGCGGTAGGCGTCCAGTTCCAGCACCCGGCGGCACAGCGCCGCGTTGGCGGCGGCGCGCTGCGGCGCATCCAGCGCCTTGCGGGCGGCACGGCCTGCGGCACGCTGCGCCTGTTTTTCCTCGGCAATGGTCATACAAAACACCTCGCTTCACCTGTGGGGGAGGATACTTGAAAAATATACAAAATCGACAGCGCATTTTTATACAAACATAATAAACACTTCAGACAAAAAAAGCAAGCCTTTTGGCGAAAAGAGGATTGAAGCCGCCGCCGCTTTCTGCTATGATTATGTTACAGCAGCAAGCGCCGTGCGGGCGCTGCGCTGAGAGGACCTGCAACATTTTGTGGAGAGGGGCAAGTAAAATGTACAAGGATATGATGGACACCATCGGCATGGTCAATGCAGCCGACCCGGAACTGGGCGCAGCCATGGAGCGGGAGCTGACCCGTCAGCGCGAGAACATTGAGCTGATCGCCAGCGAGAACATCGTCTCGCCCGCCGTGATGGCAGCGATGGGCAGCGTGCTGACCAATAAGTACGCCGAGGGTCTGCCCGGCAAGCGCTACTACGGCGGCTGTGTCTATGTGGACGAGGTGGAGAATATTGCCATCCGGCGTGCCTGCCAGCTGTTCGGGGCAAAGTACGCCAACGTCCAGCCCCATTCCGGCGCACAGGCCAACCTTGCCGTGTATTTTGCCCTGCTGGAGTTGGGCGATACCGTCATGGGCATGGACCTTTCGCAGGGCGGTCACCTGACCCATGGTTCCCCGGTGAATATGTCCGGTAAAAACTACCACTTCATCTCCTACGGTGTCGGCGCAGACGGCGTGATCGACTACGCCGAGCTGGAAAAGCAGGTGCGCAAGGTGCGCCCCAAGATGCTGGTGGCGGGCGCTTCCGCCTACCCCCGCGCCATCGACTTTGAAAAGCTTGCCGAGATCGCCCACGGCTACGGCGCATACCTGATGGTGGATATGGCGCACATTGCCGGTCTGGTGGCGGGCGGTCAGCACCAGAGCCCCGTACCCTACGCCGATGTGGTGACCACCACCACCCACAAGACCCTGCGCGGACCCCGCGGCGGCCTGATCCTGACCAATAACCCCATCATTGCCAAGCGCATCAACTCGGCAGTGTTCCCCGGCACGCAGGGCGGCCCGCTGGAGCACGTCATTGCGGCAAAGGCCGTCTGCTTTGGCGAGGCACTGAAGCCGGAGTTCAAGGAATATGCCCGTAAGATCGTGGAAAATGCACAGGCGCTGGCTGCGGCTTTGCAGCAGCGCGGGGTAAAGCTTGTATCCGGCGGCACCGACAACCACCTGATGCTCATCGACCTGCGGGACGAGGAGTGCACCGGCAAGGACCTGGAGCAGCGCTTGGACAGCGTGCACATCACCGCCAACAAGAACACCGTCCCCGGCGAGACCCGCAGCCCCTTTGTGACCTCCGGCGTGCGTCTGGGGACCCCGGCTGTCACCACCCGCGGCATGGGCGCAGCCGAGATGCAGGTGATCGCGGACTGCATTGCAGACTGCATCTGGCACTATGCGGAAAAGAAGGACGAGATCAGCGAGCGCGTTCTGCGCCTGACCCGGGAGTTCCCGCTGTACCAGTAAAGGCAACGCATAAATAACAAGGCATCCGCAGCAAGCGTGCAGGGCTGCGGGTGCCTTTTGCTACAAAAAAGGAGAAAGACGATGGAAAGCTTGGGACTTTTGCATCTGTATTACGGCGACGGCAAGGGCAAGACCACAGCCGCCATGGGGCTTGCCCTGCGGGCACTGGGCAGCGGAAAGCGTGTGGTCATCGTGCAGTTTTTAAAGGGCGGACAGAGCGGCGAGATCCCGCTGCTGGAGCAGCTGGGCGCCACCGTCTATCGGGGCAAGGCCGGGCAGAAATTCGTTTTTCAGATGAACGAAGCCGAAAAGGCCGCTACCCGCGCTTTGCAGAACCAAAACCTTGCGGCGGCGCTGGCGCAGCCCTGTGACCTGTTGGTGCTGGACGAAGCCGGCAGCGCGTGGGAACTGGACATGGTGGACAAAGACCTGCTGCAGCAGGCAGTGCTGCACCGCCCCGCCGGGCAGGAGTGCGTCCTGACCGCCCACGCAGCCCCCGCATGGATGCTGGACGCCGCAGATTACCTTACCGAGATGTGCTGCCGCCGCCACCCCTACCAGAAGGGCATCGCCGCACGGAAGGGCGTGGAGTATTAAGGGCATAATCCTTAAAGTATCAGACAAAAAAGCATCTGCAACGGTCGCTTCTGAGCTTCAGAAAGCTGGCGATTTGGTTGCAGATGCTTTTTCTTTAGCAGGTATGCCCTTCGGTTAGCGGGCTCGCCCTCTCCGTCAGTTCGCTCCGCTCACTGCCACCTCTCCCAAAGGGAGAGGCCTTGGCAAAAAGATGAAGTCTGCGTGGACTGCCAAAGGCTCTCCCTTTGGGAGAGCTGGCAAAGCCGACAGGCTTTGACTGAGAGGGCGAGGATGTTAACCCCAGAACCCTGCCAGCGCCGTTTCCAGCGCGGTGGTGCCGGGCAGATATTGGATGTGCTGCCAGTGCGGCGGGAACAGGCGGGCGGTGTCGGGCTGCGCAAAGCGGTCGTCCAAAAGCAGCACCACGCCCTTGTCCTGCGGGGTGCGCACCACCCGCCCGGCGGCTTGCAGCACCTTGTTCATGCCCGGGTAGCGGTAGGCGTAGTCGAAACCGCAGCCGGACTGCTCCTCGTAATAGCGGCGCAGCATCTCCTGCCGGGGGTTCACCTGCGGCAGACCCACCCCTACGATGGCGCACCCGATGAGCCGGTCGCCCACAAGGTCTACTCCCTCGCCGAAGATGCCGCCCATCACGGCAAAGCCCAGCAGCGTCTGGGCAGGGCGGGGCACGAACTGCGCCAGAAACTCCGCGCGCCCGGCATCGTCCAAACTGCGCTGCTGCACAAGGGTGGAAATGTCCGGCCAGCGGGCGGCAAAGGCTTCGTACACCTGCTGCAAATAGGCGTAGCTGGGGAAAAACGCCAGATAGTTGCCGGTTTTGCCCTTTGCCAGCGCCGCCAGCGCATCGGCTACGGCGGGCACGCTGGCTTCCCGCTGGCGGTAGCGGGTGGAGATGCCCGGCAGACAGAACAGCCCCAGATTTTCCGGCGGGAAGGGGCTGGGCAGCGCCACCGCCCGGGCATCGGCGCAGCCCAGCACGCTGCGGTAAAAGGCGGGCGGGGTCAAGGTGGCACTGAACAGCGCCGCACTGCGCCCTGCCGCCAGACTGGCATCCACAAAGGGCGCGGGGTCTAAGCAGAGCAGATGCAGTTCCAACTCACTGCCCCGGGCGGTGAGCTGGGTGACAAAATGGCTGTCGTACCGGTCAGCCGCGCGGGCGATATCCTGCAAGGCGAAGTAAAGCTCCAGCAGCTGCGCGTGGGCGGGGTCCTCGGGGTTCTGTTCCAGCCAGTCCTGCAAAGGGGTGTGCACCGCCCGCAGCGCAGCGGGCAAGGCGGCGGGCAGCTGCTGCAAAAACACGGTGCCGTCCCGGGCGTACAGCGGCTGCGGTAAGGCGAAATCCGGGGCAGCTTTGGCGGGCAAAAGGCTCGCCTGTGCGGGCTCGGTCTCCCCGGCGGGCTCTGCACCTGTGCGGGGCGCAGCCTGTGCGCAGGCTCTGCGCGCCGCCAGAAAGACCTTATCCGCCTTGGTCAGTGCGGTTTTCAGGCTGCTTTTGCCCTTGCCCAGCGCCCGCTTTGCTTCGGTCAGGCTGCTTTTGGCAAACTGCGCCGAGTACATGGCGCGGGCTCTGTCCGGCAGGTTGTGCGCTTCGTCAATGAGGAACAGCCAGTCCCCGGCGGCATCGAAAAAGCGCTTCAGGTGCACCACAGGGTCAAACAGATAGTTGTAGTCCCCGATGACCACATCGCACCACTCGCTCAAGTCCAGCCCCAGCTCAAAGGGGCACACCGAGAACTGCCGGGCGGTGTCTGCCAGCGCGGCGCGGCTGAAAATGCCGCTGCCGTCCAGCAGAGCCGCCAGCGCATCCTTGCGGCGGTCGTAGTAGCCGTTGGCAAAGGGACATACCTCCGGCAGACAGGCGGGGTGCCCTTCGGCGTCCGGGTGCAGACAGGCCTTTTCCTTGGCGGTCAGGGTCACGCTGCGCAAGGCAAGACCGGGCTGGGCGGTACGCAGCCGCGCCACTGCGTCCTCGGCGGCGGCTTGGGTGGTGTTGCGGGCGGTCAGGTAGAACAGCTTTGCGCCGCAGCCCTCGCCCATGGTTTTCAGGGCAGGGAAGAGGGCGCTCATGGTCTTGCCAATGCCGGTGGGTGCCTGACAAAAAACGCGGGTGCCGCCCTTGCGGTCGGCGCTTTTTCCGGCGCGGCAGGCGCGGTACACCTCGCCCGCCAGCGCCCGCTGCCCGGGGCGGTATTCCGCAAAGGGGAATTGCAGCGCCGCAAGGCTCTGGCTGCGCCGGGTGTCCCAGTCCAGCTGCCGCTGCGCCCACGGGGCGTACTGCGTTAAAAGCTGCTGCAAAAACTGCTCCAGCTGCTGCCGGGTGAACTGCCGGGTAAAGCGCAAAAGCTGGTCGGTGTCAACTTGGTAATAGGTCAGCCGCACCGCCAGCGTTTCCAGTCCCTGCTGGCTGCTGTAAATGGCGGCATACACCATGCCCTGCGCCCAGTGGCAGGGGTTCAGCTCCTCGGTGATCTCCTCGTAGGGGACAGTGGTAGTCTTGATCTCGTCGATGGTCACAGTGCCGGTTTCGTCGGTGAAAATGCCGTCTGCCCGGCCTTCCAGCGTAAAGGCGATGCCGCAGGCTTCCCGCTCCGCGCTGAGGAACACCTCAGCCTGATAACCCTCCCCGGCGGCTTTTTGCAGCCTGCGGTGGATGCGTGCACCCTCGTTGGCGCGGTCAAAGCCGGTAAAGCGGCTGTCGATGCTGCCGGTGCGCAGCAAAAACTCCACCAGCTGCCGGATGGGCAGATGGATGCTTGCCAAGGCGTTTCACCTCCGTTGGTTTTTGCGTTATCCTACCCCGAACAGTTCCATGCACTGAGCGGCTGCGGCATCCACCTGTGCAAAGTCCACGGCGGTGCGGTAGTAGGTCTCCAGTTCATCGTGGCAGCTTTTTGCCTGCGCCATCAGGGCACAGGCCTGTTCCAGCAGCTCGGCGGCGGCGCGCTCGTTGAAGCGCAGCCGTGCCCGGCAGGCGGAAAGGTTTTCTCTGTCCGCAAAGCGGCTGCACCGCACGGTCTGCGCCGCAGACAGCCGCACCGGATGCCAGCGGTTATCGGTCAAAAATGCCAGCCGCAGGGAGGGGATGATAATGTGGTCGATCTTGTCCTCCGGGTGCATGGCGCAGGGGCAGGTGATGATGTGGTAGCCCCGCGCCAGCGCCTCGGCGCGGATGAGTTCCAGCAGCAGACGGGACACTGCCCCGTAGTCATCCCGGAAAAGGATACACCGGTCGGCCAGCGCCTGCACCGTGCCCTGATAGAACACCTCGCCCTTGGGCGTGATGGCAGAGAGCAGCCGCAGCTCTTCAGAGCCCATCTCCTCGGTGCGGGGCAATAGGCGGGTGCACAGCCGTTTGACGTAGCGGCGCACTTTTTCAAAGTTTGCGCTGCACGCTTCGGCGCGGCGGCTGTCCAGCAGCAGGCTGCCCGCCGAAGCCACATACCGCGCCGCCCGGCTGCGCAGCAGCTGGTTTCGGGCAAACAGGGCGGTCACCTCGTCCTTGTGGGAGTGCAGGGCATCGGCATCGATGGTGTGGTACAAACTCAGCACACGCTCGTCTGCGCCGGGGGCTTCCGGCTCCACCACATGGGGCGCGGTGGCGTCGATGATGGCGCGTTTCTGCCGCAGGAACACCACCCCGTCCAGACTGTCGGGGTCGCTGGCGCAGTGGATGCGCTGGATGGGCTCGCCCTTCTCCTGTGCGGCGCGCGCCAGACGCTTCATCAGGGTAGACTTGCCGCAGCCAGGGCCGCTTTTGAGCAGCACCAGCTGCATCCCGGGCTCCCGGCGCAGCGGCGCAAAGTAGCCCTTGAACCCGGCGGGCGTTGTAGCGCCCAGAAAGAAATCCACAGAAGGATGCACGGAACTTTCCATACAAAAACACCTCGCTTTTGCTTTACAGTATGCAAAAGCGGCGCGGTTGGTTCCTGTCCTTATTTATGATAGGTATGCTCGCACACGGCGGCAATGGTGTCCCGCAGCACGGTAAAGTCCGCAAAGGCTTCGGGCTTGTTCTGGGGCTGGCGCAGCAGGGCGGCAGGGTGGAAGGTGCCCATGAACAAAATGCCGCCCTTATTGATGATCTGCCCGTGCTCCCGGGTGACGGAAAAATCCTGCCGGATCATCCGCTGGGCGGCAACGCGCCCAAGGCAGACCACGATCTTGGGCTGGATCAGCCGGAACTGCTCCCGCAGCCACGGCATACAAGCTTCGCTCTCGGCGGGCAGCGGGTCGCGGTTCTGGGGCGGGCGGCACTTGACGATGTTGGCGATATAGCAGTTCTTTTCGCGGTCAAGGTCGATGGCAAACAGGTATTTGTCCAGCAGCTGGCCGCTGCGCCCCACAAAAGGCAGACCCTGCTCGTCCTCGCTCTGGCCGGGGCCCTCGCCCACAAACAGCACCTCGGCGTCCGGCACGCCCTGCCCGAACACCACGTTCGTCCGGGTGGCGCACAGCTCGCACCGGGTGCAGGCAAGGCATTCGGCCTTTAAAGTATCCATATCCATGGAGAACATCTCCTTCAAAACCAGTATGATATTTTATTCACAAATAAAACAAGGCTTTCTCCCCTAAAATATAGCACAAAAACACAATTTTGTCTTGAACTTTTTGCCGTCTGTGCTAGAATAAAGAAGAAAGGCATCCTTGTGTCCAACAGACAAGGGAAGCAAATTTTGGAAAGCATTTTCGGAGGTAATCACAATGGCTGATATGTTTGCACCGCTGGTAGCACAGCTGAAGGCAAATCCCAAGACGATCGTGTTCACCGAGGGCAATGACCCCCGCATTCTGGAGGCCGCAAGCAAGCTGCTGGCCGAGGGCGTGCTGAAGGTCGTTATGGTGGGCAACGAGGCAGAGTGCAAGGCTGCTGCCGCCGCCGGTAACTTTGATATTTCCGCTGCCGAGATCATCGACCCGGAGAACTACGCCGGTTTCGATGAGATGGTCAGCACCATGGTGGAGCTGCGCAAGGGCAAGCAGTCCGCTGAGGAGTGCACCGCACTGCTGAAGAAGTCCAACTACTTCGGCACCATGCTGGTGAAGATGGGCAAGGCTGACTGCCTGCTGGGCGGCGCTACCTACTCCACCGCCGACACCATCCGTCCCGCTCTGCAGCTGGTCAAGACCAAGAAGGGCGCACATCTGGTGAGCTCCTGCTTTATTCTGGACCGCGACTGCGGCGAAGAGGGTCTGAAGCGCATTGCCATGGGCGACTGCGCTGTCAACATTGATTACACCGATACCGTCGATAAGGCTACCGGCGAGGTCAAGGTGTCTGCCGCTTCCAAGCTGGCAGAGGTGGCTGTGGAAACTGCCCGCACCGCAAAGCTGTTCGGCATCGACCCGAAGGTGGCTGTGCTGAGCTTCTCCACCAAGGGCTCCGGCAAGGGCGGCACCGTGGCACTGAGCCACGACGCTACCATCAAGGCTCAGGAGATGGACCCCGAGCTGGCTGTGGACGGCGAGCTGCAGTTTGACGCAGCCGTTTCTCCCGAGGTGGCACAGGTCAAGTGCAAGGGCAGCAAGGTTGCCGGTCAGGCCAATACCTTCATCTTCCCCTGCATTGAGGCCGGCAACATCGGCTATAAGATCGCACAGCGTCTGGGCGGCTACGCTGCCTACGGCCCCATCCTGCAGGGTCTGAACGCACCCATCAACGACCTGTCCCGCGGCTGCAACGCAGACGAGGTCTACAAGATGAGCCTGATCACCGCTTGCCAGTCTTAAACAGTTTTAGCACAAACGAGGAGAAGCCTTCGGGCTTCTCCTTTTTGTTTTGCCCCCTCTTGCAATCCGGCGGGGTTTATGGTACAATATCTTAGCATCCACAAGGATGTGTCGGACAGCGCCTGCTGCGTGGTTCGGCATACGGATGCGGGTCCTGTACGATGGGCTCGCTGTGAACCAGGTCAGGTGGGGAACCAAGCAGCCTTAAGCAGTGCGTTCGTGCGTTTCAGTAAGCCTGCATCCGTATGCCGAGTTACGCAAGGCGGGGACAAAACCCCGTCGAGCGCTGTCCTTTTATTTTTGCCGCAAAGGCCGGGAAAGGGGAGACATTGCCGTGTATCGTGCACTTTACCGCAAATGGAGACCCCAGCGGTTTGAGGATGTGGTGGGTCAGCGCGCCATCGTGACTGCCCTGAAAAACCAGATCACCGCAGGGCGCGTAGGCCATGCGTATCTGTTTACCGGCGTGCGCGGCACCGGCAAGACCACCTGCGCCAAAATTTTTGCCAAGGCGGTCAACTGCCTGCATCCAGTAAATGGCGACCCCTGCGGGGAGTGCGAGATCTGCAAGGGCATCGACAACGGCAGCCTGCTGGACGTGGTGGAGATGGACGCAGCCTCCAACAACGGCGTGGACGATATCCGCGACCTGCGGGACGAGACCGCCTATACCCCCAGCGCCTGCCAGTATAAGGTGTATATCATCGACGAGGTGCATATGCTGTCCACAGCGGCCTTCAATGCGCTGCTGAAAACGCTGGAAGAGCCCCCCGCACACGTTATCTTCATTCTGGCGACCACCGAGATCCAGAAAGTGCCCGCCACCATCCTCTCCCGCTGCCAGCGGTACGATTTTACCCGCATCGGGCCGGAGGATATCGCACGGCGGGTGGAGTATATCGCCGGGGAGGAAAAGCTGGAGCTGACCTCCGACGGCGCGGAGCTGATCGCCCGTCTGGCAGATGGTGCGCTGCGCGATGCGCTGTCCATTCTGGACACCTGCGCCGGTGTCACGGCAAAGATCGATGCGGACGTGGTGCGCCGCATGGCGGGCGTGACCGACCGCAGCTACCTGTTCCACATCTCGGACGCCTTGGAAGCACAGGACGCCGCCGCAGCGCTGGCACAGCTGGCGCAGCTGCGGCAGCAGTCGGTGGATGTGAAGCGCCTGACCGAGGAACTGATCGCCCACTACCGCGCCCTGATGCTGGCGGCGCTGCCCGGCGGGCAGGCGCTGCTGTCCGGTGTTTCGCCGGAGGAAGAAGCGCTGTACCTGCAAAAAGGCCCGGAGATGGGGCAGCGGGAAGCCATCCGCGCCATCCGCACCCTTGGCACGGCGCTGGAGCACATGACCCGCGGCAGCGACCAGCGCATTGAGCTGGAACTGGCACTGTTCAGCCTGTCCGAGCCGCCCCAGCAGATGCAGGCGGTAACGGTACAGCCAGCCCCCGCCCGGGCGGCGCAGCCGGAAACGCCCCGCCCCTTTGCGGCAGCGGTGCAGCCCTTTGCCAGCGCCCCGGTGCAGCCTGCCCCCGCAGCTGCTGCACCCCAGACCCCGGCAGCAGGAGCAGAACCTGCCCCTGCCGTGCAGCAGACCTCTCCGCAGCCTGCCGCGCCGGAAGCCCCGTCCGCCCCTGCGGAGGAGCTGCCGCCGATGCCGGACGAACCGCCGGTACAGCAGAGCGATGCCGCCCTGCCGTGGGACGAGCCTGCCCCGCAGGCACCGCCGCCGGAGGAACCGGTCAGCCAGCCGGAACAGCCCGCCCCTGCAGAGCCCGCGCAGCCGGTTTCTGCGGCAGAGGAACCGCCTGCCCCGGTGCAGGAGCACCCCGCCGACCCGGTACTGACCAAGCCCCGCAGCGTGGCGCAGCAGGGCACGAACCCCTTCCCGTACTGGGGACAGATCGTGCAGAAGCTGGAAGGCATCGACCCCATGCTGTATATGTATCTGCGCAAGTCCAAGGCTTACTTTGACGGCACCCGCGTGCTGATCGACGGCGGTAAGACCTTCCGGGATTTTATCCGGGTGAACAAGGACAGCCAGAAGCTGATCAAAAAGCTGATCGCCGAGGTATCCGGCGTGCCGGTGCCCATCGGCCCTTACGAGCCCAAAACCGCCGGAAAGACCGCTTCCAATGCGGAGCAGTCCCTTCTGGCACTGGAAAAGCTGGGGTTAGAGGTCAGCATTGAGGATACCGCCCGCAAAAAGCGCTAAAAATTGTTTATAATAAAGGAGAATACCATTATGAAAGCAAGAATGCCCGCAGGCTACGGCCGCCCCGATATGAACGCCCTGATGCGTCAGGCTCAGAAGATGCAGGAGGACATGAAGAGCAAGCAGGCCGAGCTGGAAGCCGCCGAGTACACCGGCAGCGCCGCCGGTGAGATGGTGACCGTAAAGATGAACGGCAAGCACGAGGTGCTGTCCATCACCATCAAGCCCGAGGCCGTGGACCCGGACGACATCGAGATGCTGGAAGACATGGTGGCTGCTGCCATCAACGCCACCGTGAAGCAGGTGGACGAGACTGCAGAAGCCGAGATGGGCAAGCTGACCGGCGGCCTGAACATTCCGGGTCTCTGAGCCGGGAAGGGGAGATACCATGGACTACACTGCCGCACCGCTGGAAAAGCTGATCGAAGAGTTCGGCAAGTTTCAGGGCGTGGGCCGCAAGGGTGCTACCCGCATGGCCTATCAGGTGCTGAGTATGTCGGATAAGGACGCTGCGGCGCTGGCCGATGCCATCCGCGGCGCGCACACCCGGCTGCACCGGTGCCGCATCTGCCAGAACTTTACGGACGCCGAGCTGTGCCCGGTGTGCGCCAGCGCCAAGCGGGACACCTCGGTGATCTGCGTGGTGGAAAAGCCCCGGGATGTGCAGGCTTTTGAGCGCACCCGGGAGTATAACGGTCTGTACCATGTGCTGCACGGTCTGCTGGACCCGCTGGCCGGTGTGGGCGCAGAGCAGCTGACCGTCAAGGAGCTGCTGGCGCGGCTGAAGGACGATACGGTGAAGGAGGTCATCATGGCCATGAACCCCACCGTGGAGGGCGAAGCCACCGCCATGTATCTGGCAAAGCTTATCAAGCCGCTGGGCATCCGGGTCACCCGGCTTGCCTCCGGTCTGCCGGTGGGCGCAAGCCTGGAATACGCCGACGAGACCACCCTATACCGGGCGCTTTCCGGCCGGGGAGAGCTGTGAGTTTGTAAAAATTTACAATTCTGTCAGAAACAGCCCTTGCATTACCCTGAAAAAATGGTATACTGAAACAACGAACCGAACGGAGAAAGGAGGCGCGCAGCATGGCACCCACAAAGGAGCGCCCGGCGACCAAGACCATCGCCACCAACCGCGAAGCGCGCCACGAGTATTTTGTTCTGGAAGCGCTGGAGACCGGTGTGGAACTCAAAGGCACCGAGGTGAAAAGCCTGCGGGCCGGCGGGGTCAACCTGAAGGACAGCTGGGTGGATATTGAAAACGGCGAGCTGCTGGTAAAGGGGATGCACATCAGCCCCTACGACCACGGCAATCTGTTCAATCAGGATCCCATGCGTGTCCGGCGGCTTCTGGCGCACAAAAGTGAGATCCGGCGTCTGCACCAGCAGTGCAAGCTGCAGGGCTATACGCTGGTACCGCTCTCGCTTTATTTCAAGCATGGCCGCGTAAAAATGGAAGTGGGCTTGTGCAAGGGCAAAAAGCTGTACGACAAGCGTGCCGATGCCGCCCAGCGCGATGCAAAGCGCTCCATTGACCGGGCTGTGAAGTCCAACGGCAAGTATTATTAAGCATTCCAATTGCAGACTGCGGCTCACCGCAGAAAACTAAGCTTTCCGCACATCGCAAGATGTGCTTTATAAGGGGGCGTAAAGGTTTCGACGGGGGGAGCGAGGTCTGGGCAGCGGGTAGCAGTGGGGGAACTGCTCTATAACTCCTCCAAAAAAATTAACTGACAACAATAATTATCAGTTGCTCGCAGCCTGAGTGCTGCGCGTTCCGCCCACTCTTGTGTCGTGTGGGGCCGGGGCGTCCTTTAGACACAGCACCTGAACGGACCTAAGCTTTGCGGACCGGCAGGAACTCATGAAGCTACCAAAGCGCTAGCCTGACGATCGGCGTGGCGCGGCGGGAATGTTGTAGATCGCCTGCACCCGGAGACACCTACACTGAGCTCTTTTCGGACATGGGTTCGACTCCCATCGCCTCCACCAACAGCAGCCAGAAATTAACGTAGTTTTGTTGATTTCTGGCTGCTTTTCTTTGTAAAAATGTAACCGGTTACATTTTAGGTTACATTTCGTTTTTGAAATTGCGAGCGTATTTGATCCTGCTTCTGGACAGTATCGGATGCGCTTGCTTTTATTTTTGCGGCAGATATACACGGCGCTACAAATCGACAGAAAGTCATAGTGTTCTCCCTTTGTGGTTTAAAATGCCATTATCGTCCTATAAAGGAACGAATATGTAAAGCGATACGCTCTTGACAATAGAGGATATATCCGCTATACTGGATATGAGATAAATCCGCTATTTGAAGGAAGTACGGCCATGCAGGAATATGAAATTGAATTTTACGATAAGCCAGATGGCTCTGAGCCTGCAAAAGAGTTTATCCTGAGTCTGGATAAGAAAATGCAGGCCAAGGTTTTGCGTACAGTCGCCCTGCTCCGTGAAGAAGGGCCATTTTTAAGAGAACCCTATTCCAAAGCACTGGACGATGGAATTTTTGAAATTCGTACCAAGTTTGGGTCGGATATTACCCGCGTGCTGTATTTCTTCGTGGTTGGTAAAAGGGTGATCCTCACAAATGGATTTATCAAAAAGACCCAGAAAACACCTGCTTCAGAGATCACACTGGCAAAACAATATCGCATAGAGTATCTTACCCGAAAGGAGAATTCCAAATGACAAACTTCAATGATTTTTTGAATGAACAGATGAAAGACCCTGAATTCAAGGCCGAATGGGACGCACTTGACCCGGAATTTTCCGTGATTGAAGCCATGCTCAAGGCCCGCAAAGAAAGCGGTTTGACCCAGAAGCAACTTTCGGAGCGCACGGGTATTGCACAGACCGACATCAGCAAACTGGAACGCGGCAATGCAAACCCATCTCTTCGTACCTTGCAGCGGCTTGCTGCCGGGATGGGAATGAAGGTTAAAATTGAATTTGTTCCTGCATCTGCAAAATGATTTGGCATCGGATATGGTTTAGCCTGTCTGCTAACAAAAACCACCCGAAAACTTGCGTTTCCGGGTGGTTTTTTGTGCCTGCAATATTATTTTGTACTGTCACGCCAGATCTGGCAGGATATCCGACCACAGAGCCTGCTCCTGCCGCAAGGCATCAAAGCAGCAGTCCAGATACATTTTGTTGACCGCCGCAAAAATGGTGCTGCGCAGCAGCAGACGCTCATCGTTGAGCGTAGTCTCCGGCTGGGCTGCCTTGCCGCCGAACACCACGGAAAGACTGCCCTCCAGTTCCTCGCAGAAGATATCGTAGGCTGTCCCGGCGGAGCAGTGCTCCCGCTGCATTTTGAACAGGGTGTCGATATTTTCGATCGAGAGCACCGTTTTGGAGACTGCAATGTACATCAGGGATGCGATCTGATCCCGGGTGTATTTTTTGCGGATGGGGTGATCCACCACCCCTTTTTTGACGTAGTTGCTTACCATAGAGGGGGTCAGCTCCACCCCGCAGAAGCTGCGGAAGTAGCCGTTGACGAACTGCACCGTCTGGTCCAGATACAGCCCTACCGAGGGGAGATCGTTGTACCGGGGCAGGGCAAAGCCCGCAGCACACGCCGCAACGCGGAGTTTGGTTTCAGCTTTCATAGTATCTTGTTCCGTTCATGCTCCTGCACTTTTTGCAAGCAGGAACGTTGTTTTTGTGCAAAGGCAGGGCAATTGCTTTCCGCAAAAGCACTTCTGCCTGTAAAATAGTATATCGCATTTTGGAAAATTGGTCAACGGGCAACGAAAACTTTGTAAAAGAATTTGAAAAAACAGTTGACAGGGTTTTGAAAAACTGCTATGATGGTTACGAACAAAGGAATGACCGCGGCATTGCGCCGCTTGAAAGTGGAGAAAAATATGAAAAGCAAAATCGTTGTAGATTCCTCTGCAAATGTGTACCAGCTCCCCGATGTGGATTTTGCCTGCGTGCCGCTGAAGATCCTGACCGACGAGCAGGAGTATGTGGACACCGAAGAGGTGGATGCCCCCGCGCTGGCCGAGATGATGCGCACCTATAAGGGCCGCACCAGCACCTCCTGCCCCAACATCTCGGACTGGATGGCTGCCTACGAGGGCGCAGACGAGGTGTACGTTGTGACCATTACCGGCACGCTGTCCGGCGCTTACAACGCCGCGCTGCTGGCGGGCGAGGAATACGAGCAGAGCCACGAGGGCGCGCGGGTCTTTGTGCTGGACAGCCTGTCTACTGGTGCGGAGTCCCGGCTGCTGGTGGAGCGTTTGGCGGCGCTGATCAAGGCCGGCAAGCCCTTTGATACCGTATGTGAGGAGATCCGGGCGTACCATGAGCACACTCATCTGCTGTTTGCGCTGGAATCTCTGGCAAACCTTGCCCGCAATGGCCGCGTGAAGCCCGCTGTGGCTGCTGTGGCGCGGATGCTGGGCATCCGGGTCATCGGGCAGGCCAGCGATGCCGGTGATCTGGAGGTTATTTGCAAGACCCGCGGCGAGCACGGCGCACTGGAGCGCATGGTGCTGGAAATGAAGGCGCACGGCCTGACCAACGGCCGGGTGCACATCGACCACTGCTGCAACGCTGCCGCTGCGGAGCGGCTGAAGCACATGGTCCATGCCGTGTTCCCGGAGGCCAAGGTGGAGGTAGGCACCTGCGGCGCGCTGTGCAGCTACTATGCGGAGTACGGCGGCCTGATGGTGGGCTACGAGGATAACGAAGCACCGACCGTCTGAGCAGAAAATATAGAATAGGATTTTGATTCACCGGGGCATCTGCGGACGCTCCGGTGAATTTTTTTACGAGGAATAATTCCGGTACACCCGACACCAAAAACTTGCAAAGGGTGAAAAAACGCGCTATACTTACCTATATATAAAGTGGGATAACATGGAAAGGGGGAGATGGTATGCTGTTCCGGCTTCCCATCGTCAAGTTTTTCAACCGCATCCTCAACCGCATCACGGTCACGGTGGTGCTGGTGGCGCTGCAGCTTGCATGGCTGGCGTGGGTGTTTTTTGCCCTCACCACCGGTACGGCGCGGGTGTGGGTCACCGGGGTGCTCAACGGGTTAAGCCTGCTGATCATTCTGTATCTGGTGCGCAAGGACGAAAACAGCGCCTATAAGGTGGGCTGGATCGCCCTCATCGGGCTGCTGCCGCTGCTGGGCGGGGCGCTGTATCTGGCCTTTGGCAACAAGCGCCCCTCCCGCCGCCTGCGCAGCAAAATGCAGGCGGTGGAGCAGGCACACCGCACAGACCGCGCCCAGCAGCCCGGGCAGACTGCCGGGCTGTGCGATGAAAACCGGGGCGTGAGCCGCTACCTGACCCAGTACGGCTGCTACCCCGCATGGCAGAACACCACCGCCCGGTATTTCTCCTGCGGCGAAGCCATGTATCCGGCATTGCTGGCGGATCTTGAAAAAGCGGAAAAGAGCATCTTTCTGGAGTTTTTCATCGTCAGTCAGGGCAAGATGTGGCAGGGCGTGGAGGACATTCTGCGGCGCAAGGCGGCGCAGGGGGTGGACGTGCGGCTGATCTACGATGACTTCGGCAGCCTGCTGGGGCTGCCCAAGGACTTTGTGGTGCGCATGGAGCGGGCGCATATCCGCTGCATCCCCTTTAACCCGGTGGTGCCGCTGCTTTCGCTGGTGATGAACCACCGCGACCACCGCAAGATCGTGGTGATAGACGGCAAAGTAGCCTACACCGGCGGCATCAATCTGGCAGACGAATACATCAACGCGATCACCCGCTTCGGCTACTGGAAGGACGCGGGCTTGCGCATCGAGGGCGCTGCGGTGTGGAACTTTACCGTGATGTTTCTGGATTTCTGGAACGCCTTCCGCCCCTTCGAGCAGGATTACAGCGCCTTCCGTCCGCAGCTTGCGGTGCTGCCCGCCAGCGATGGGGTGGTGCAGCCCTACGCGGACAGCCCGCTGGACGAAGAGCCGGTGGCGGAAACCGTCTATCTGGATATTCTGGCACAAGCACAGCAGTACGTTTATTTTTATACGCCCTATCTCGCTATCGGCGAGGAAATGCTGGACGCGCTGCGCAACGCCGCCAAGCGCGGGGTGGATGTGCGGCTGGTGCTGCCGGGCATCCCGGACAAAAAGCTGGTGTTCCGGCTGAGCCGCTCGTACTATCTGCCCCTGCTGCGGGCGGGGGTGCGCATCTACGAGTACACCCCGGGCTTCCTCCACGCCAAGTGCTGCGTCAGCGATGACCGTGCGGCGGTGGTGGGCAGCATCAATATGGACTACCGCAGTATGTTTTTGCACTTCGAGTGCGGGGTGCTGCTGCTGCAAAACAGTCAGGTGCTGGCCTTGCGGGACGATGTGCGCCGCATCCTGCCCCAGTGCCGGGAGGTGCAGTGCGCGGACTGCCGCACCGGGCTGGCCGGTACGGTGCTGGACAGCGTGCTGCGGCTGTTAAGCCCCTTGATGTAACTGCCTGCTCATAAAATCCCGCGCGGCGGGGCATACTGGCTCCAAAGCCTGCGTTAGCAATGCAGGCACGGAAAGGGAGCGTATGTGACGATATGAAACAGGCATCGCGTTGGTTTTTGTGCTGCACGCTGGCGGCAGCACTGGCATTGACCGGCTGCGGCGGGGGAAGCTCCGGCAGCAGCTCCGGCACGATGAGCGGCAGCACCTCTGCGGGCAGCAGCGCGGCGCAAGGCGCGGCGTGGCGTACTGGACTGGGCGTTCTGACCGAAGCGACAGGTACAGACCGTGCGGGCAATATCCGCACCGTGGCGGCTGCCGTGCTGCTGGATGCAGACGGCAAGCTGGCGGGGGTGACGCTGGACGAGCTGGAGCTTTCGGTCAGTGCGGACGGCACCGGCAAGGTGACCACCCCCACCGACACCCGCACCAAGCGCCAGAAGGGGAAGGACTACCCACTGGCCGAGGTATCCGGCCTGAAAAAGGGCTGGGCAGAGCAGGCGGATGCCTTTGGTAACTGGCTCAAGGGCAAGACCCCGGACGAGGTGAAAAAGCTGAAAACGGATGCGGACGGCAAATCCACCGACGCAGACCTTCTCTCTGGCTGCACCATTGCGGTGGACCGCTACCGGGATGCCGTTGTCCGCGCCTGCGAGAACGCACAGGTGCTGGGCGCTGCCCGGGGCGATACGGTCAAACTGGGCGTTGAGGTAGCCGAAATGCCGCAGGGGCTTGCGGGCACAGATGATAAGGACGCACAGGTGCAGGCTAAGATCACGCTGGCGGTGGTGACTATGGACGAGAACGCCCGGGTGACCAGCGCCATCGGGGATATGACCGAGCCGGAGCTGACGGTCAGCGCGGACGGCACGGTGTCTGCCCCGCGTGAGCCGGTGTACACCAAAAACGAACTGGGCGACCGCTACGGGATGCGCAGCGCAAGCGCGTTAGGCAAGGAGTGGTACGAGCACAGCGCAGGCTGGTGCGGCTACCTGAAAGGCAAAAATGCCGTGGAGATCGGCAAACTCTCCGCAGACGGCACGGATGCCGACCTGAAGGCGCTGTGCACCATCTCGGTCACCGACCTGCAAAAGGCGGTGCTGAAGGCCATGGCGGAGCAGTAATATAATAGGATGTCCCTCTGCACAAAAAGTGCGGGGGGATTTTTTATGGATACCCCCTCAGGCGCTAACGCGCCAGCTCCCCCAAGGGGACGCCTTATGGAGGTGCCGGAAAGTTTATCGCTACCGCGAAAAGCCGTCCCCTTGGGGAAGGTGGCTGCGAACGCAGTGAGCAGACGGAAGGGGTATTTGCAGCTGCCCTCTCAGGCGCAAAGCCGGAAGGGGTATGCACACTTTCCCACAAAAAGCGGGCTTACGGACGGGGCAAAGCAGTGCAATGTGAAAAAAATAAAGGTTTCCTCTTGCCAAACGGCGGCAAACGCGCTATTCTATAGCTACAGTTTACCACTTTAGCATGGTAAAATGGTAAAACGAGAGGGAAGCGGGACACAGAACGTCCCCCATGGGAGGAAAAAGATATGAAACTCAAGCGTATTGCAAGTGCATTTCTGGCCGGTGCTCTGGCACTGAGCCTTGCAGCCTGCGGCGGCAGTGCATCCACCTCTGCGGCGGCTTCTGCTTCCGGCAGTGCAGCCGGTTCGGCTTCTGCCGCAGCGGGCAGCGATCTGGACTACATCAAGGGCAAGGGCAAAATGGTCATCGGATACACCGTGTACGAGCCCATGAACTACACCGATGCCGACGGCAACTTTACCGGTTTTGATACTGAACTTGCCACCGCTGTGTGCGCAAAGCTGGGCGTAGAGCCGGAGTTCGTGGAGATCAACTGGGACACCAAGGTGGTGGAGCTGGACGCCAAGAGCATCGACTGCATCTGGAACGGCATGACCCTGACCGAAGATATCATGGCTAACACCGCCACCACCAAGGCCTACGCCAAGAACGCACAGGTCGTGGTGGTCAAGGAGGGCACCGCCTACACCTCCACCGCCGACCTTGCCGGTAAGACCGTGGTGGCCGAGGCCGGTTCTGCCGGTGAAGCCGCCATTCAGGGCGATGAAAACCTCGCCAAGGCCGATTATGTTTCCAAGAGCGTGCAGACCGACTGCCTGATGGAAGTGGCTGCCGGTACGGCAGATGCCGCTGTGCTGGATCTGACCCTTGCCAACGCCATGATCGGGGAGGGCACCGACTACGCAAGCCTGAAAATCGTGGACGAGCTGAACGCCGAGGAGTACGGCGTGGCGTTCCGCAAGGGCAGCGATGCCGCCGCCGCAGTGGACACCGCCTTTGACGCACTGAAGGCTGACGGCACCATGCAGGCACTGGCAGAGAAGTACGAGCTGGCGCTGGCGGACTGAGCCGGGCGTAAAACAAAACGATAGATGGGTGTGTTTTTGTGTCTGTGATCCTTGGGCGCCTTTCCGGCGCGTTCCTGCTCAACTGTGAGCTGTTTGCCCTTACGCTGCTGTTTGCATTGCCGCTGGGGCTGGTGGTGGCCTTTGGCTCCATGAGCCGGTGCAGGCTGCTGTCCGGTGCGGTAAAGACCTTTGTCTGGGTCATCCGCGGTACGCCGCTGATGCTGCAGATCATCGTTATTTATCTGGGCCCGGGCCTGCTGGGCATGAATAACCCGTGGCCCTCCGGCTCCGGCGGGCGCATGGTGGCGGCGGTGGTGGCCTTTGCCATCAACTACGCCTGCTATTTTTCAGAGATCTACCGCGGCGGCATCGAGGCCGTGCCCAAAGGGCAGACCGAAGCCGGGCAGGTGCTGGGCATGACCCGCACGCAGATCTTTTTCAAGGTCACCCTTTTGCAGGTGGTCAAGCGCATCCTGCCGCCCATGGGCAACGAGATCATCACCCTTGTCAAGGACACCTCGCTGGCAAACACCATCGCCAACAAGGAGATCATCATGATGGCCAAGGAGTACAGCGCAAAGGGCCTGATCTGGCCGCTGTTCTCCACGGCGCTGTTCTTCCTTGTGTTCGTAGGCGCGCTCACCCTGCTGTTCAACTGGGCTGAAAAGAAGCTGGATTATTTCCGCTGCTGAGGAGGTTTTTAAGAATATGGCATTACTGGAAGCCTCCGGCATTGGCAAAAATTTCGGAGATACAAAGGTCTTAAAGGATATTTCCCTTACCTTGGAGCAGGGCGAAGCGCGGGCCATTATCGGCTCGTCCGGCTCCGGCAAGACCACCCTGCTGCGCTGCCTGAACTTTCTGGAGCGGCCGGACACCGGCTGCATCCGGGTGAACGGCGAGACCATGTGGGACGCCGCCGACCCCGCCACCCAGCGGGAGAGCGAGATCCGCAAAAAGCGGCTGCACTTCGGGCTGGTGTTCCAGAACTTCAACCTTTTCCCGCAGTACACCGCCTTGCAGAACGTGATGCTGGCAGGGGAACTGCTGGCAAAGGAGCGCCCGGACTACCGCGCCAACAAAAAAGCGGTGCACGCCCAGCTGGAACAGCAGGCGCGGGAACTTTTGGCGCAGATGGGGCTTTCGGAGCGGGCAGACCACTACCCGCACCAGCTTTCCGGCGGGCAGCAGCAGCGGGTAGCCATTGCCCGTGCGCTGGCACTGCACCCGGACATCCTCTGCTTTGACGAGCCTACCAGCGCCCTTGACCCGGAACTGACCGGCGAGGTGCTGCGGGTGCTGCGGGAGCTGGCCGACCGCAAGACCACCATGATCATCGTGACCCACGAGATGCACTTTGCCCGGGATGTGGCTGACCGCATCCTGTTCATGGACGGCGGCGTGGTGGTGGAGGAAGGCCCTGCAAAGCAGCTGATCGACCACCCGCGCGAGCAGCGCACCAAACAGTTTCTGGCACACTACGCGGAGTGAGCAAAATCACCAATTCTTTACGCAAAAAAATGGAAATGTTGATGCAAACCAAGTCTTGTAAAACCGGCGCTGCTCCGCTATAATACCACTCATGAATCCTTACAACGTCCTGCCGCTTTTCCGGCAGGGCGTTTTTCACGGCAAAAATGCGAACATCCACCCTTTTTTGTGTTGGCAGGAGGTATATTTCCATGACCAAAGATATGACGCAGGGCAGCCCGCTGAAGCTGCTGCTTGCCTTTGCTGTGCCGCTGATGCTGGGCAGCCTGTTCCAGCAGTTCTACAATCTGGCCGATACCATCATCGTGGGGCGGTTCGTGGGCGTGGAAGCGCTGGCAGCGGTAGGCAGCGTGGGCGGCCTGAACTATCTGGTGCTTGGTTTTGTCAACGGCATTGCCTGCGGCTTTTCTATCCCCATCTCATGGACCTTCGGTGCCCACGACCACCATGAGATGCGCCGCTACACCGCCAATACCGTGTGGCTGTCCATCGCCTTTGCCACGGTGCTTACCATCGTTACGGTGGCTATGACCCGTCTGGTGCTGGTGTGGACGAACACCCCGGCCGATATTATCGACCTTGCGGATGTGTATATCCGCACCATTTTTGCGGGCATCCCCTTCACTCTGCTTTATAATGTGACCAGCGCCCTGATGCGTGCACTGGGCGACAGCAAGCGCCCGCTGTATTTCCTGCTGGTGGCCAGCGTGCTGAACATCGGGCTGGACCTTGCCTGCATCATTGTGTTCAACATGGGCGCGTTCGGCGCGGCCTTTGCCACCGTGTTCAGTCAGGCTGTGGCGGGCATCGGCAGCCTTATTTACATCATGCGCCACTACCCGGAGCTGCGCTGGAATAAGGAAGAGGGGCGCATCAGCGCGTCCCACTGCGCAAAGCTTTGCTCTATGGGTATCCCCATGGGCTTGCAGTGCAGCATTACCGCCATTGGCAGCGTGGTGCTGCAGGGCGCGGTGAACGGTCTGGGCAGCGATATCGTGGCCGCGCAGACCGCCGGCGGCAAGGCTGCGCAGTTCCTCAGCGTGCCGCTGGAGAGCATCGGCACCGCTATGACCACCTACACCAGCCAGAATATGGGCGCGAAAGACCTTGGCCGTGTGAACCGCGGCGTGAACACCGCACTGGGCATCGGCTGCGTGTACAGTGTGGCGTCCTTCCTCATCCTGCGCGTGCTGGACAAGCCCCTGATCGGCCTGTTTCTGGACGCAGGCGAGACCGCCATTATGGCCAACGCGCAGGACTTCATCTTCTGGAACAGCGTGTTCTACATCCCGCTGGCGGTGCTTATCATCTACCGCTACACCATTCAGGGTCTGGGGCACTCCGGCCTTGCCATGTTTGCCGGTGTGGCCGAGATGATCGCCCGCGCCATGGTGGGCTTCTGGTTCGTGCCGCTGTGGGGCTACTTTGCCGCCTGCATCGCAAACCCGGTGGCATGGCTCTTTGCCTGCTTCTTCCTGATCCCGGCGTATTTTGTGGTGTTCCGTAAACTGCAAAAGGAAAAGCAGCAGGAAGCCGCCGCAAAGGCGCAGTAAGGGTTCATAAAAAGTGCTTTTTCTTTTCGCCCTTTCATGCTATAATAACAAATAAATACGGCTTTGCCGTAACAGGGCAGAGGTTATAAGTCTTTGAAAAGCTGGTTTGCTTAAAGGCTTCCCCCGGTCGGGGGAAGCTGTCGCCGCAGGCGACTGATGAGGGCGCTGTTACCAAGAAATACCCCTCATCCGGCGCTGCGCGCCACCTTCCCCCCAAGGGGTGAAGGCTAAGAGGACAGCTGTTTCGGGATGAATAGCTGCACTGCCGGGGCAATGCCCGCAATTGCGGCGGGCGGGAAAATACAAAAAGAGAGGCGAATCGAGATGTTGGATATGATCAGATGCAGCACCGGCGGCGCGTACTATGCGCGCGGAGAGTGGGTGCCCGCAGACGGCAATGCACCCGCTGCACTGGCAGCAAAGGGCTTTGATGCCGCTGCCGCTGCCACGGCTAAGACCGGCACCATGGCCTACAGCATTATGCAGGCACACAACACCAGCGGCGATGCCGAGAACCTGAAGATCAAGTTTGATGCCATGGCAAGCCATGACATCACCTTTGTGGGCATTATCCAGACCGCCCGTGCTTCCGGGCTGGAAAAGTTCCCCATCCCTTATGTGCTCACCAACTGCCACAACAGCCTGTGCGCTGTGGGCGGCACTATCAACGAGGACGACCACCGCTTTGGGCTGTCCGCTGCCAAAAAGTACGGCGGCATCTTTGTGCCCCCGCACATGGCAGTCATCCACCAGTATATGCGTGAGCGCTTTGCGGGCTGCGGCAAAATGATCCTTGGCTCGGACTCCCACACCCGCTACGGCGCACTGGGCACCATGGCTATCGGCGAGGGCGGTGGTGAGCTGGCAAAGCAGCTGCTGGGCCGCACTTATGATGTTGCCCGCCCGGGCGTGGTGGCCATCTACCTGACCGGCAGTCTGCCGGCGGGCTGCGGCCCCCACGATGTAGCCATTGCCCTTGTGGGCAAGCTGTTCAAGAGCGGCTACGTCAAGAACAAGGTCATGGAGTTTGTTGGCCCCGGCATTGCTTCCCTGCGGCAGGATACCCGCAACGCCATTGATGCCATGACCACCGAGACCACCTGTCTGTCCTCCATCTGGGAGACCGATGAAGTCACCCAGCGTTTTCTGGCAGTGCACGGCCGTGCAGCGGACTATAAAAAGCTGGCACCGGCTGACCTTGCCTACTACGACGGCGTGGTGGAGGTGGATCTTTCTGCCATCCGTCCCATGATCGCCCTGCCCATGCACCCCTCCAATGCCTTTACCATTGAGGAGCTGAACGCAAATCTGGAGGACATCCTCCACGCCTGCGAGCAGGATGTGCAGAAGCTGATCGGCCGCAAGGATGTGCAGCTGGATCTGTGCAGCAAGATCGAAAACGGTAAGCTGCGTGTGGATCAGGGCGTGATTGCAGGCTGTGCAGGCGGCCTGTACGACAGCATCTACGAGGCTGCTTCCATCCTCAAGGGTCACACCGGCGGCTGCGGCGACTACGCCCTGAGCGTTTACCCCGGCAGCCAGCCCATCATGATGGAACTGGTGCGTACCGGCGTCATCGGCGAGCTGATGGCCAGCGGTGCTACCATCCGCACCGCCTTCTGCGGCCCCTGCTTCGGCGCGGGCGATGTGCCCGCCAACGGCGCACTGTCCATCCGTCACACCACCCGCAACTTCCCCAGCCGCGAAGGCTCCAAGCCCGGCAGCGGCCAGCTGTCCGGTGTGGCACTGATGGATGCCCGCAGCATTGCAGCCACCACCGCAAACGGCGGCATCCTGACCCCCGCCACCGATATTGATTACGATCCCACCGTGCCGGAGTACCAGTACGATGCTTCCAGCTACGACACCCGTGTGTATCAGGGCTTTGGCAAGGGCGATTACGACGCTCTGCTCAAGTTTGGCCCCAACATCAAGGACTGGCCGGAGATCGCACCGCTGGGTGACAACCTGCTGCTGAAGGTGGCATCCTATATCACCGACCCCGTCACCACCACCGACGAGCTGATCCCCTCCGGTGAGACGTCCTCTTACCGCTCTAATCCGCTGGGTCTGGCAGAGTTCACCCTCAGCCGTAAGGACCCGGAGTATGTGGGCCGCGCCAAGGCCGTGCAGGCCGAGGAAACTGCCCGCCGCGCCGGTGCAGGGGACGCCGCCCTGCTGGCAAAGGTGAACGCTGTGCCCGGCTGCGAGCAGCTGAACTGGAACGATATCCAGATCGCTTCCACCATCTTTGCAGTCAAGCCCGGTGACGGCTCTGCCCGCGAGCAGGCCGCCAGCTGCCAGCGTGTGCTGGGGGCCGGTGCCAATATCGTTACCGAGTACGCCACCAAGCGTTACCGCTCCAACCTGATCAACTGGGGTATGCTGCCCCTGCAGCTGGCAGGCGCTACCCCCTTTGGTCTGGGGGACTATGTGCTCATCCCCAATGTGCGGGAAGCACTCAAGGGCGATCTGCAGAGCATCAAAGCCTACGTTTTGGGCGATACCGTCAAGGAGTTTGAGTTGTACATGGCTCCGCTCACCACCGACGAGCGCCAGATCCTGGCTGATGGCTGCCTGATCAATTTTTATAAGCACTAAGGAAGTAACCCGCTATGTCCTGTGACCTGCATATCCATTCCACCTGCTCGGACGGTGCTGTGCCCATCGAGCGGCTGGCGTCCATCGCCGCCCGCACCGGGCTGCACGCCATCGCCCTTTCCGACCACGACACCCTGCTCAGCGCCCAGTACGCCTACGCCCACACCGGGCAGGACGGGGTAGAGCTGATCCCTGCCGTGGAGCTGACCGGCTACGACTTTGAGCGCCAGCACCGGGTGCACCTGCTGTGCTACTACCCGGACGTGGACTGCCCGGCGCTGCGGGAGCACTGCGCCGTCATGAAGGAGCGCCGCAACGCCTGCGCTTTGCAGAGCGCAAAGGAGCTGGAGCAGCTGTACCCGCAGTTTACCACCGACCTTGCGTGGGAGACCACCAAGGCCAGCGGAGTGCTGTTCAAAAGCGGGCTGATGCAGGCGCTGGAACTGCTGGGCCTGACCGATGGCAGCATCTACGGCGAGACCTATCACAAGCTGTTCGGGTGGAACCCCCGGGGCATCGTACTGCACTCGCCGGAGTATCTGCCGGTGCGGCAGGTGCTGGCTACCGCTAAAGCCAGCGGCGGCGCGGTGGTGTTTGCCCACCCCACGGTGTACAAAAGTATGCCCCTGCTGCGGGAGCTGGCAGCAGAGGGCGCAGTGGACGGCATTGAAGTGTACCACCCCAGCAACAGCCCGGAGGACAGCGCCGAGTGCCTTGCCCTGTGCAAGCAGTACGGCCTTGTTGCCACTGCGGGCACGGACTTCCATGGCCGCAACCACAAGCACCCCCACCCCATCGGCACCTGTACCGCACCGGACGAAGCCGCAGCGCAGCTGCGCGCCATCGCCGAAAAACGTAAAAGAGAGAGGACGTAAAGACCATGAGCAAGGAATTTTCCTTCCCGAACAAGGGTACCTGCTCCAAGCAGACCAACTTTGTGCTGAACGATGACCACACCATTGCATCCATCGAGGTCATCGGCGGCTGCAACGGCAACCTGAAAGGCATCTGCCAGCTGCTCACCGGCATGAAGGCAGAGGACGCCATTGCCCGTCTGGATGGTACGCTGTGCGGCTTCCGCAGCACCAGCTGCCCGGACCAGATCGCAAAGAACCTGAAAAAGGCTCTGGAAGAGATGAACTAAACCCACCGGAGAGCCGCTGCACAGAACCTTGTGCGGCGGCTCTCTTTTGTTGTACATGGGGAGCATCCTCGCCCTCTCCGTCTTTGCTTCGCAAATCCACCTCTCCCAAAGGGAGAGGCCTTGGCAAAGAGATGAAGTTTGCGTGGACTGCCAAGGGCTCCCACTTTGGGGGAGCTGGCATCGCGCAGCGATGACTGAGAGGGCGAGCCCGCTGAAAATGGCAAGAGCAAGGCAACGACTAAGCTGAAAGATTTTGCATATCGCTTTTATGTCACAATTTGTACGCATTTCCAGCAAATAAGGGCGGATGTAAAAAATCTATACACCGGGCAAAGTTTGTTTGTTGTTCAAGTTCACTTTGCGGGGTATACTGTTGCCATAGAGAGCAGCACGATGAAGGCTGTGAAAAGATATTTTTGAAGCAGGGAGGCTTTTTTATGTACTATTCCAGTGGCAACTACGAAGCTTTTGCAACCCCCAAAAAGCCGGAGGGCGTGGATCATAAATCCGCTTATATCATCGGTTCCGGTCTGGCAGCGCTGACCGCTGCCTGCTATCTGGTGCGCGACGGCCAGATGAAGGGCGAGCACGTCCATGTGTTTGAAAAGAACGCGCTGGCGGGCGGTGCCTGCGATGGCTACAAGTACGATATCGGCTATGTGATGCGCGGCGGCCGCGAGATGGACAACCACTTCGAGGTCATGTGGGATCTGCTGCACTCCATCCCGTCTCTGGAGACCGAGGGTGCCAGCGTGCTGGACGAGTATTACTGGCTGAACAAGGAGGACCCCAACTTCTCCTTGTGCCGTGCCACCGTCAACCGCGGCGAGGATGCCCACACCGATGGCAAGTTCGGCCTGTCCGATAAGGGCGCCATGGAGATCATGAAGCTGTTCTTCACCCCGGACGAGCAGCTGCAGGATAAGAAGATCACTGATTTCTTCGATGACGAGGTGCTCAACACCAACTTCTGGATGTACTGGCGCACCATGTTCGCCTTCGAGAACTGGCACAGCGCTTTGGAAATGAAGCTGTACCTCAAGCGCTATATCCACCACATCGGCGGTCTGCCGGACTTTACCGCCCTGCGCTTTACCCGCTATAACCAGTACGAGTCCATCATCCTGCCCATGGTGCGCTATCTGGAAAGCTTTGGCGTGCAGTTCCACTACAACACCAAGGTCACCGATGTCAAGTTCGATATCCAGAACGGCCGCAAGCTGGCAAGCTCTGTCACCGTGGAGCACGCGGGCGAGACTTCCAATATCGACCTGACCGAGAACGATCTGCTGTTCATCACCAACGGCGGCTGCGTGGAAAGCTGCACCGTGGGCGCACAGAATAAGGCCACCGGTTTCGACCCCACCATCCAGCCCGGCAACGGCTGGGATCTGTGGAAGAAGATCGCCGCACAGGATCCCTCCTTCGGTCACCCGGAAAAGTTCTGCTCCGAGCCGGAGCTGAGCAACTGGGAAAGCGCTACCATCACCACACTGGACGACAAGATCCCCCAGTATATCCGCAAGATCTGCAAGCGCGACCCCTTCAGCGGCCACACCGTCACCGGCGGCATCGTCACCGTCAAGGACTCCAGCTGGCTGCTCAGCTGGACGCTGAATCGTCAGCAGCAGTTCAAGGATCAGCCCAAGAACCAGCTGTGCGTCTGGGTGTACGGCCTGTTCAGCGATAAGCCCGGCGATTACGTCAAGAAGCCCATGCGTGACTGCACCGGCCGCGAGATCTGCATGGAGTGGCTGTACCACATCGGCGTGCCCGAGGATCAGATCGCTGAACTGGCAGAGCACAGCGCCAACACCGTGCCTGTGATGATGCCCTATATCGATGCTTTCTTCATGCCCCGTGCCATGGGCGACCGTCCCGATGTTGTGCCCGAGGGTGCTGTGAACTTTGCCTTCCTTGGCCAGTTTGCCGAGACCGCCCGCGATACCATCTTTACCACCGAGTACTCCATGCGCACCGGTATGGAGGCCGTGTACACCCTGCTGAACATTGACCGCGGCGTGCCCGAGGTCTGGGGCAGCACCTACGATGTGCGCGCCCTGATCGATGCCACCGTGAAGCTGCGCGACGGCAAAAAGATCACCGACATGGATCTGCCGCTGATCCCGCGTCTGGCTTTGAAGGAAGCTTTGAAGAAGATCGAGGGTACCGACCTTGAGAAGTTCCTCAAGGAGTATAACGCCATCTGATATTTCCTCTCCTCCGATAGACCCGGCAACGGGTCTGAATCCCCCCTAAAAAGGACCTCTCCGCTGCTCTGCGACAGGGCACGGGGAGGTCTTTTTTTGTGTAAAAATGGTACAATGTGTGTCAAAATAAAGCAGAACGTGAAAATTATTTGTGCCAAAAGAATGATTTCGGCTTGTTTGCGGCGGCGTTCTGTGCTATGCTAGAGCTATTGAAAGGGCAGGAGGGAAGAGCCTGCCCCAAATGCGATACGCCAAAAATAAAAGGAGGTCGTTTTCCTGTGAAACAACTTATTTCCCGTCGCAGCTTTTTAAAGGCTGCTGGTGTGACCGCTGCCGCTGCATCCATGGCCATCGGTGCGCCCGCCGCATCGGCCTGCTGGCTTGGTGATAAGTCTGACGTCACCATCCTGTACACCAACGATGTCCATACTTACATCGACAAGCAGAGCCCCAAGCTGACCTACGCCGCCATTGCCGACCTGAAGCAGAGTTACCAGAACGCCGGCAAGGATGTGCTGCTGGTGGACGCAGGCGACCATGTGCAGGGCACTGCCTACGGCTCTATGGACGAGGGCGCTTCCATCATCAAGCTGATGAACGCTGCCGGCTACGATGCCGCCACCTCCGGCAACCACGAGTTTGACTACGGCATGGACCGCGCCAAGGCCATCATGAAGGAAGCGGACTTCCCGTACCTGTCCTGCAACTGGGTAGACCTGCGCACCGGCCTGCGTGTGCTGCCCTCCGTCAAGGTGTTCGTGCGCGGCGGCAGACGCATTGCCTTTGTGGGTGTGACCACCCCCGAGACCTTTACCAAGTCCACCCCTGCCTACTTTATGGACAAGGCACAGCGCAAGTACATCTACGACATTCAGGGCGGCGAGGACGGCAAAAAGCTCTATGACGCCGTGCAGAAGGCCATTGATAAGGCAAAGCTTCTGGCAGACGTGGTCATCGGTCTGGGCCATCTGGGCGTAGACCCCTCTTCCTCTCCGTGGACCAGTGAGGAAGTCATTGCCCACACCAGCGGCTTTGACGCCTTTATCGACGGTCACTCCCATACCGTAATGGAGAACAAGCAGGTGCAGGATGCCTCCGGCAAGGCGGTCACCCTGACCCAGACCGGCTCTTACTTTGCCAACGTTGGCGAGATGACCATCGCTGCGGACGGCACCATCACCACCAAGCTCATCCCCACCCACGAGGGCATGGATGCAGGTATTGCCGCCATGCAGACCAGCTGGGTGAACACCGTGGACGATATGTTGGGCGAGAAGATCGCTGTGGGCGACAGCGATTTCTACGTCTCTGACCCCGCCACCGGCAAGCGCCGCATCCGCTCTGCCGAGACCAACCTCGGCGACTTTGTGGCCGACGGCATCTACGCCTACTTCAACGAGGTGGAAAAGCTGCACTGTGATCTGGCCATCATGAACGGCGGCGGCATCCGCGCCGATGTGCCCGCAGGCGACTGGACCTTCAAGACCTGCAAGCAGGTCAGCCCCTTTGGCAACGTGGCCTGCCTGATGTCGGTCACCGGCAAGCAGATCCAGGACGCATTGGAGTTTGCAGCCCGCTTTGCAGGCGAGGGCGGCAAGGAGAACGGCGGCTTCCTGCAGGTGGCAGGTGCTACCTACGAGATCCACACCGATATCCCCAACACCGTGCAGACCGACGAGAAGAACGTCTGGATCGGCAGCGCCACCGGCACTCCGCGCGTGCAGAACGTGAAGATCTACGATAAGGCTTCCGGCAGCTATCTGCCGCTGGACCCGGGCGCTACCTACGCGCTGGCCGGCATGAACTACACCCTGCGCAATCTGGGCGACGGCTTTGCCATGTTTGACGGCGCAGAGCTGATCAAGGACTATGTGTCTGAGGATTATCTGGTGATGGCTACCTACGCTATGATTTTTGATGGCGCGGATGCTGCGGGTCTGCCGCACCTGTCCAGCGCCAACAGCCCGCTGGCCGCTTACCCCGGCTATCTGCTCGACTACGAGCAGCCCTACGGCGCAGGCCGCATTACTATTCTGTAAAAGAAAGCTCTTTATTAAGGCAAAATCAACGGTATAGCAAAAAACCGGGCAGTCTGCGGGCTGCCCGGTTTTTGTGTGTGCGGGTACGAACGATTGGAAATGCGCTCCGCTCCGCTCTGCGCATAATTAGCGGAATCGTTTTTTTTATTCGGGATTCAGAAAAGCCTGCGGGCTTTTCTGAATCCCCTTTTCACCAGTGGGGTCGTAGAGGTCAACTGCATTTTGTGATTTAGACTGCTCTTTAACCATTGCGGCCCCTCCTGTGAAAATAGCGTTTGGAGCACTCCGCAGAGTGCGACAAACGCGAAATATTAAAATAATCCTTCCGCTGAAAATGCCCAGAGCAAAGCGGAGGGCATTCTGAATCGTTGCGCCGCGCGGAATCATACAAACAGAAAAGCCACCTGAGCTTCCTCAGATGGCTTTGTTCTGGTTGGGGATGAGAGAATCGAACTCCCACAAGTAGAGTCAGAGTCTACCGCACTACCACTATGCAAATCCCCAATATTCTGTTGTGTTTTGCGGGGTGAGCCGCTCAACGTGTGCTATTATACGGGAAAAGCCCGGAGTTGTCAAGCATAATTTTGAAAAAAGTTGTACTTTTTTGGAAAATGCCGCAGCAGCGCCGAATAATCTGTGCCGGAGCACTGCCACGCTTCGGCACATTCTGCGCACCGCACCGCCTATACTGGAAGGTACAAAACCTTGCAAAGTACCAGAAGGAGGATGCCTATGCCGGAACGAACCACACAAAACGCCCAGACCCTGCTTTCGCCCCGCGTCCCGCGGGATACCGAGCACGAGCGCTACCACCCGGAACTGGAAGAAGAACTGAAAGAATGCCTGTTCTGCCTGAAGCGCAACGAGATGATGTTTGATATGGAGGTGGATACCGACCTCATTGAGCAGCGCATCTACGAGCGGCAGGCGCTGCTGTGCCGCTACCGGTACTTACTGGCGCGCGCCCGTGAGCTGGGGCTGCATACGGTGCTTACCCGCTACCAGCCTATGAGCGGGTGAAAACGGTCAGCGAAAAAATCTTGACAAAAGCCGCGCTGCGTGATATCCTATTACAAGATAAAAGCGTACCGGAACTATGTCCGGCGCGATAAATTTTTGAGAGTTAGAGAGGTTTCTATCATGGAGCGTATCAAGACTATTGCTACTCGTGACCTGACCAAGAGCGTTAAGACCGGTGGCTGCGGTGAGTGCCAGACTTCCTGCCAGTCCGCCTGCAAGACCTCCTGCGGCGTGGCTAACCAGCAGTGCGAGAACAGCAACAAGTAATTTTTGCAAACCTTATGCCGCCTTTGCCGGGCGGCATTTTTTTGTGTAATCTGGAATGGAGTGTAAAATGGTACATCAGTATCAATTGAACGGTTATAACATCGTGCTGGACACCTGCAGCGGCTCGGTGCACGTTGTGGACGAGGTGGCCTACGATGTCATCGCCATGTACCCGGAGCATACCGCAGACGAGATCGTTGCCGCCATGCTGGCAAAGTACGGCAGCCGCCCGGACGTGACCGAGGAGGATCTGCGCCAGTGCATCGACGATGTGACCAGCCTGAAGGAAAACGGCAAGCTGTGGAGCCCGGATGTCTATAAGGACATGGCCTTTGACTTCAAGAATCGCAACACTGTGGTAAAGGCACTGTGCCTGCACGTTGCCCACAGCTGCAACCTGAGCTGCTCTTACTGCTTTGCCTCGCAGGGACGCTACCACGGCGACCGCGCCCTGATGAGCTTTGAGGTGGGCAAGCGCGCCATGGACTTCCTCATCGAGAACAGCGGCACCCGCCGCAATCTGGAAGTGGACTTCTTTGGCGGCGAGCCGCTGATGAACTTTGATATGGTCAAAAAGCTGGTGGCCTACTGCCGCGAGCAGGAGAAGATCCACAACAAGAACTTCCGCTTTACCATGACCACCAACGGCGTGCTGATCGATGATGACGTCATCGACTTCTGCAACAAGGAGTGCCACAACGTGGTGCTGAGTCTGGACGGCCGCAAGGAGGTCAACGACCGTTTCCGTGTGGACTGCGCAGGCAACGGCAGCTACGACCGCATCGTGCCCAAGTTCCAGGAGTTCGTCAAGAAGCGCGGCGACAAGAACTACTATATGCGCGGCACCTATACCCACTTTAACACCGACTTCACCAACGATATCTTCCACATGGCAGACCTTGGCTTTACCGAGCTGAGCATGGAGCCGGTGGTCTGCGACCCCAGCGATCCCAGCGCCCTGACCGAGGCGGATCTGCCCATCCTGAAGGAGCAGTACGAGATCCTTGCCAAGGAGATGATCAAGCGCGACCGCGAGGGCAGAGGTTTTACCTTCTACCACTACATGATCGACCTGACCGGCGGCCCCTGCATCTATAAGCGCATCTCCGGCTGCGGCTCCGGCACCGAGTACATGGCGGTTACCCCTTGGGGCGACTTGTACCCCTGCCACCAGTTCGTGGGCGACCCCAAGTACCTGCTGGGCGATATCTGGAAGGGCGTTACCAACACCGCCGTGCGGGATGAGTTCAAGCACTGCAACGCCTACGCCCGCAAGGAGTGTCAGGACTGCTGGGCAAAGCTGTACTGCTCCGGCGGCTGCGCTGCCAACTCCTACCATGCCACCGGCAGCATTACCGGCGTGTACGAGTACGGCTGTGAGCTGTTCAAAAAGCGCATGGAGTGCGCCATCATGATCAAGGTGGCCGAGAATCAGGAGCTGGCTGCCAAGGGCATCGAGGTGCCCATTGAGCTGGGCTCCACCTGCAACGCCTGCGCCGACGGCGAAGCCTGCGAATGAGCATGACCACCCCCATCGTGGATTTTGTGCGCAGCTATGCACAGTCCGGCACCGCCCGGCTGCATATGCCCGGCCACAAGGGGCAGAGCCTTTTAGGCTTTGAGCCGCTGGATATCACCGAGATCCGCGGTGCAGACGAGCTTTACGCGCCGGAGGGCATCATTGCCGAAAGCGAAGCCAACGCCACCCGGCTGTTTGGTACGGCGCACAGCTATTACAGCACCGAGGGCTCGTCCCAGTGCATCCGCGCCATGCTGTTTCTGGCGCTGCAAAGCGCACCGCAAAACGGTAAGCGCCCGGTGCTGCTGGCTGCCCGCAACGCCCACAAGGCGCTGCTGTACGCGGCGGCGCTGTTGGATTTTGATATCCGCTGGCTCTGGCCGTCTGCACAGGCAGCGGGTGCACTGTGCAGCTGCCCCGTCACAGCCGAAGCGCTGACCGGGGCTTTGCACGCGCTGGCGCAGCAGGGGATAGAGCCCTTTGGCGTGTACGTCACCAGCCCGGATTATCTGGGCGGGGTGCAGGACATCCCGGCGATGGCGGCGGTCTGCCGGGCGCAGGGCGTGCCTTTACTCGTGGATAACGCCCACGGTGCCTATCTGCGCTTTCTGCCGCAGAACTGCCACCCCATCGCGCAGGGCGCGGCCATGTGCTGCGACTCTGCCCACAAGACCCTGCCGGTGGTCACCGGCGGCGCGTATCTGCATCTGGCGCACGATGCCCCCGTGCAGGACGAAGCCGCCGTGCGGGGTGCGCTGGCGCTGTTCGGCTCTACCAGCCCCTCTTACCTCATTTTGCAGTCGCTGGATGCCTGCAACGCGGTGCTGGCAGGGGACTACCCCCGGCGGCTGGCGCAGTGCTGCGCTGCGCTGGAAGGTCTGCGCCGCAGCCTGAACAAGGCCGCAGCGGCACGGCAGTGTCCGCTGCCGCTGGCAGTTGCCGGTGCGCAGCAGGAGCCGATGAAGCTTACGCTGGATGCCGCCGCCCTTGGCTGCACCGGCACAGCGCTGGCGGAATCCTTGCGCCGCGCACAGATGGAATGCGAGTACGCCGACCCCCGCTATGTGGTGCTGATGTTCACCCCGGAGAACCCGCCGCAGGACTACACGCGCCTGCAAACCGCGCTGGAGCAGCTTCTGGCTGCGGTGCCCGCCGGGCTGCCCCGCCCCGAGAACCGGGCAGGGGAGTTTGCCGCCTTGCAGCAGCAGGCGGTGCAGCGGTGTACCATCCGGCAGGCGGTGCTGGGCGCACAGGTGCGCGTCCCGGTGCACAAGGCGCTGGGGCGGGTGTGCGCGATGCCTACGGTATCCTGTCCGCCCGCCATCCCTGTGGCGGTCAGCGGCGAGGAGATCACCCCGGCGTCTATCGCCCTGATGCGGCGCTACGGCATCGAGGAACTCTCGGTGCTGCGATAAAGATTTTGTAAGAAGAGAACCCGGAAGGTCTGCGGACCTTCCGGGTTCTCTATATTTATTCTTAAATATCCGTCCGGGGTGCGGCGCACATCTCCCAGAAGTGAAGCTCGTGCTCCGAGCAGGCGCGGAAGATCGCGCGGCAGCGGGCGGCGCGCTCCGGCGAAAGACCGGTGCAGGCGGCTTCGGCGCGTTCTGCCCATGCACGGCAGGCGGCATCGTAGCCGGGGCTGGCGTAGTCCAGCACCAGCGCGCCGTAGTAGGTATCCTTTACGGCGGGGGAGCGCTTCAAAAGCTTCTGGAACAGCCAGCCATAGCTCAGCATACAGGGCAGGCAGGCCATCAGGCACTCGGCTTCCCCATCGCCGTTGCGGGCGGCGTCGATCATGCAGTCCAGATAAGCGCGGTTCTCCGGCCGCAGGGGCAGGGACTGGATATCGGCTTCCCGCAGGCCGTACTGCTCCAGATACCGCAGCCGGGTCAGATCCTCGTTCTCCTGCACGAAGGACAGCAGGGAATAGTAAGTGCGCATAGCCGCCATGGTGGTGGCCTTGGTCATGCCCCACGCAAAAATTTTGGCGTACTCCCGCAGATATAGGCTGTCCTCCACAAGGTAGCTTTTAAAGCAGTCCTCGCTCAGGGTGCCGTTTTCCATCTTTTGCAGAAACTCGGTCTGTAAGCACTGTTCCCACACGGGCAGGTCGGCCTGCACCAGCGCCGAAACAAAGGGCAGGTCAGTCACGGACAAAATCTCCCTTCAGGTTGAAGGTGTGATCCATCGGCCCAGAGCCGTGTCCTAAATCCAGCATGGCAGACAGACAGCCGGAAATGTAGGCCTTGGCACGCTCCACGGCAGTGTCAAGGTCGTACCCCTTGGCAAGATTGGAAGCGATGGCGCTGGACAGGGTGCAGCCGGTGCCGTGGGTGTTGGGGTTTGCGATGCGCTTGCCCTTGAACCACTTGCCGGTGCCGCCGCGCCACAAAAGGTCGTCGGCATCGTTGATCTGGTGGCCGCCCTTGCACAGCACGGCGCAGCCGTAACGCTGGCTGATGGTGCGGGCAGCGGCTTCCATGTCGGCGGCGTTGGCAATGGTCATGCCGGACAGGATCTCCGCTTCCGGGATGTTGGGGGTAAGCACCTCAGCCAGCGGCAGCAGCTTTTCGGTCAGCGCCTGCACGGCATCGTCCTGCAGCAGCTTTGCGCCGGAGGTAGCCACCATCACAGGGTCCACCACGATATGCTTTGCGCCGTAGAAGTGCAGCCGCTCGGCGATGGTGTCGATGAGCGGGGCAGAGGATACCATGCCGATCTTCACCGCATCCGGGTAGATGTCGGTGAACACGGCATCGAGCTGCTGCGCCAGAAACTGCGGCGTGGTGTCAAAAATGGCGGTCACACCGGTGGTATTCTGCGCTGTCAGGGCGGTAATGGCGCTCATGGCAAACACGCCGTTGGCGGTCATGGTCTTGATATCGGCCTGGATCCCGGCACCGCCGCTGGAATCACTGCCGGCAATGGTCAATGCAGTTTTCATAGATAAACACTCCTTGTTTTTTATTCGCCCAGTGCGGTGCGGAGGTTGTCCAGCACCTTTTTGCTCAGCAGCACAAAGGCCTGCTTGGTGCGGCCGGCGGACACATTGGCGCAGCGCACGTTTTCCCGGGCAAAGAAGTCCTCGGCCACGGGGCCTGCAGCGGCGCGGGTGTCGCAGAAAAAGCGTGTGCCGGGCAGATCGAGCCACTTTTCCAACGCAGCGGAGTCAAAGCCGGGGCCGATGGAGGTGTTGAACAGCACCTTGCCTGCACCCAGCTGGGCAAACTCGTTTTCGCCCAGCAGCAGCACATTCTTGTTCAGGCAGGTGAACACCACCTCGCTGTCCGCCAGCAGCTGGGGCAGGGGCTTGAAGGTCATACCGGCAGCTTCTGCGTCCGGCTTTGCGCTGCGGGCAAAGTAGCTGATCTCTGCGCCCATAAATTGCAGCGCATCGGCGATCATCCGGCCGGAAACGCCCAGCCCCACGATGCCCACCTTCAGGCCGGTGATCTCCACCGGCTCGTCCCGCAGCATGGGCATCCCAAAGCCGTGCAGCAGGCCGGTCAGCTCGTGCAGAACGTACTCCACAACGCCGCGGTCGCCGTAATCCCGGATGCCCAGCACCTGGATGCCCCGGGTGCGTGCGTAGGCGATATCCACGTTGGCACTCTCCTCAGAGTACAGGCTGCAGCACATCCCGATATAGCGGATGTTGGGGCACTGCGCGATGACTTCCTTGCCCATGCGGGAGGTGTAGCTCAGCAGTACGGCATCGGCGTCTCCAATGCGGCGCACCATCTCGTCATCGCTGGCGGGTATGTCCCGGTACAGTACCACCGCTTTGGCGTAGCGGTGCAGCTCCTCCTCGGCAGAGGGGATCAGGCTGACAGGCTCAATGGCAACAAGCTTTTCAAACATGACGGACTCCTCCTTATATTAGTAGAAGCAGACGGGCGAAGCCAGATTGCGCAGCAGGGAGACGGCGCTCCAGCCCGCAATGGCGCTGGTGGAGGAGCAGATATCCACCACAGCCTTTACGCCCTCGATCTCGGCAGTGATGCAGTGGTCATCGCCCACCCAGCCGGGCACGGAGTGCATGGTCACCCCGGTGATCTCGGGACCGGTAGTAGCCAGAGAAGTAGCCACCGCCACGTTCACCCGGCGGGGGAAGGTAGCAATGGCCTGTTTTGCGTTGCCGGTGAACACGGTGGTCTTTTCGGTGTCGGTCAGCAGGTGCTCTGCCCACACCGGCGTGTTGCGGAAGCCCTTTGCACCGGTGTGAGTCTCGATGCCGGCAGTCTCCGGCAAGCCCTGCGCCTGTGCCATCAGGGTGACGGTCTGCAGCACATCAAAGCCGCCGATGGCACCGCTGGTCAGGTGCACCTTGGCACCGCCCTCCACGGCAGCTGCCTTGACCTGTGCGTAGAAATCCAGATCCGCAAAGGCACCGATGGACAGAATGACCAGATTCACGCCCCGCTTCAGCACCGGGATGGCCATAGCGCGCACCGACTCCACCGAAGCGGCCTCCACGATGTACTCCGGCTCAAGCGCCAGCAGCGCGTCCACGTCCTCACAAACAGCGCAGCCGACATTGGCGGCGGTCTTTTCAGCCGAGACGCGGGTGCGGCTGGTCACGCCCACCAGCTCGTAGTCCGGCAGCAGACCCTTCTTCCACGCGTCAGCCACGATGTTGCCCAGAAAGCCGCAGCCCACAATACCCAATTTTGTTTTCATATCCGTATCCTAAACTCCTTTTTTCTGCCTGTGGCAGCATATTCAAAGCCAGTATACCATACCGGGTACAAAAAGGGAAATGATGTTTGCGGCAGCCCGGCGGTGCAGGACATAAAAAGTTAACAAAATAAATTACAAAAAAATTACAATACCCTATTGCAAAATGGTTTCAAAAGAGTTACAATATAGTTACAGCAAGGGCAAGGCCCCAAGGCTGTGTGTGAAATCTTTTTCTTCTTGTTTTTGGGATACTGGGCGCGGATCCTCCTCCTCCGGCTGTTCTCCTTCACAGCTATGATCCATGCGCCGCACAGGCAGTGTCCCGCTTCGTGTGCAAAAGGGCTCGTCCGGTGATTCGGACGAGCTTTTTTGCATTCTGTAAGCTCTGTTTTGGCTGCAAAAGTGATACTTCAAAAATCAAAGTATGACCAATGCCTAAAAACGCTTGGCAAATTGTCTGTTTTTCCGCAAAGGACAATTATAAAGTTTGGCGCGGCAGGGGTTTGTATTCTTGCGGGCTTTGTGGTAAAGTATATACAATCAATTTATAGGCAGCAAACATGAAGGATTTTGATGCTGATCTTTATCGGATGCGTTAAAGGTGTATCTGGAAACAAAGAAAATGACGAATATTTCGCAAGCACAAGCGGGATTTAAGGCAAATAGCCGCAGGAATCCTTTGTGGATTTCAAGGCTGTTTAACGCAAAAGCCAGCTGTGCTTGTAGAAATAGGCTAAATTTTCGACTTTTCAGATACACCCTAAGAGAAAAGGAGTTTGATTATGGCTTATTTCTACGAAGAACCCTCCCGCACCTTTGGCGAGTACCTGCTGGTCCCCGGCTATTCCTCTGCGGAGAATGTGCCTACGGCGGTCAGCCTGAAGACCCCGCTGGTCAAGTACCGCAAGGGGCAGGAGGAGTGCCCGCTGCAGATGAATATCCCCATGATCAGCGCCATCATGCAGTCGGTCTCCGGCGATAAGCTGGCCATTGCACTGGCTCGTCAGGGCGGCGTTTCCTTTATCTATGGCTCTCAGAGCATCGAGAACGAGGCCGCTATGGTGCGCCGCGTCAAGAGCTTCAAGGCCGGCTATGTGGTGTCCGATTCCAATCTGGCTCCCACTGCCACCCTGCATGACGTGCTGGAACTGAAGGCACGCACCGGTCACTCCACCATTGCCATCACTGCCGACGGTACTCCCAATGGCAAGCTGCTGGGCATCGTGGCTTCCCGCGATTACCGCGTCAACCACACCCCGGACGATGCCTGCGTTACCACTTTTATGACCCCCATTGAAAAGCTGGTCACTGCTCCTGCCAACACCTCCCTGCACGACTGCAACAACATCATCTGGGACAACAAGATCAACACCCTGCCGCTGGTGGATGCCGAGGGCAATCTGGTGTATATGGTGTTCCGCAAGGACTACGACTCCCACAAGGCAAACGTCAACGAGCTGCTGGATAAGAACAAGAGCTACGTTGTGGGTGCCGGCATCAACACCCGCGACTACGCTCAGCGCGTGCCCGCACTGGTAGAGGCCGGTGTGGATGTGCTGTGCATCGACTCTTCTGAGGGCTACTCCGAGTGGCAGAGCCGCACCATCGGCTGGATCCGCGAGCACTACGGCGACACCGTGAAGGTGGGCGCAGGTAATGTCGTGGATGCCGAGGGCTTCCGCTTCCTCGCAAAGGCTGGTGCAGACTTCGTGAAGATCGGCATCGGCGGCGGCTCCATCTGCATCACCCGCGAGACCAAGGGCATTGGCCGTGGTCAGGCTACCGCTGTTATCGAGGTTGCCAAGGCTCGTGACGAGTACTACAAGGAGACAGGCATCTATGTGCCCATCTGCTCCGACGGCGGCATCGTCCATGACTACCACATCACCCTCGCGCTGGCTATGGGCGCAGACTTTGTGATGCTGGGCCGCTACTTTGCCCGCTTTGACGAGAGCCCCACGAACAAGGTGCGCATCAACGGCCAGTATATGAAGGAGTACTGGGGCGAAGGTTCCAACCGTGCCCGCAACTGGCAGCGCTACGATCTGGGCGGCTCCACCAAGCTGAGCTTTGAGGAGGGCGTGGACAGCTATGTGCCCTACGCAGGCCCTCTGGCGGACGGCGTGCAGACCACCTTATATAAGGTCAAGAGCACCATGTGCAACTGCGGCGCTCTGTCCATCCCTGAGCTGCAGCAGAAGGCCAAGCTGACCGTTGTTTCCTCCACCTCCATCGTGGAGGGCGGCAGCCACGACGTTGTGCTGAAGAACGCCACCCCCAGCATTATGAACGGCTGAGCCTGATTTATTTGTTATAAGCGCAGAGACCGCTGCACAGCGTTTGTGCAGCGGTCTTTTTGCGCGAAAATACTTGCACAGGCAGGGAAATCGTGCTATCATGATAGAAACGCTCTGTCATGACAGGGCGGCAGATCCCCCTGCCGGGCAAGCGGCAGGCGGCGCGCAGTAGGGAAGAACTGACGCCGGGTACAGATAGAGAGGAAAACATTCATGAACGAGATCAAGGTTGAGCCTTATATCCCCGATGAGGACTACGATAACCCCGCGATGGTGGTGGATTTTTACGAATTCACCATGGCAAACTGCCTGTTCCTGCATGGTTTTAAGGATACCACGCTGGTGTTTGATATGTTCTTCCGCAAGAACCCGGACAATCAGGGCTATTCCATCAGCGCAGGCCAGCGCAAGCTGACCCGCTTCTTGCTGGACTATCACTTTAATGAGCAGGATATCCACTGGCTGCGCACCAAGGGCATGAGCGAGGAGTTCTGCGAGTATCTGCGCACCTATAAGTGGAAGGGTGATATGTACGCCCTGCCCGAGGGCACGGTCTGCTACCCCCATGTGCAGATGGTGCGCATCGAGTGCGATCTGGTGGGCGCGATCCTCATCGAGACCTACCTGCTGCAGACCATGAACTTCCATAGCCTGATCGCCACCAAGGCAACCCGCGTCACCGGTCTGAACACCCACACCCCTCGCAGCGTCATGGAGTTCGGCACCCGCCGCGCACAGGGCGAGAGCGCTGGTAACGATGGTGCTTACGCCGCAGTGCTGGGCGGCTGCATCGGCACGGCCAACTGTCTGGCCGAGATGAAGTTCGGCGCAGAGGTCAAGGCCGTGGGCACCGTGGCGCACAGCTTTATTGAGTTTTTCCCCACCGAGTTCGATGCGTTCAAGGCCTTTGCTGATACCTACCCGGATTCGGTCAGCCTGCTGCTGGATACCTATAATATTATGGAAAGCGGCCTGCCCAACCTGATCAAGCTGGACGATTATCTCATTGAGAAATACCCCAACGACCCCAACCGCCGCGTCAAGAGCGCCCGCATCGACTCTGGTGACCTTGCCCGCGGCTCCAAGCGGCTGCGCAAGGCACTGGATGCCGCCGGCAAGCCCTACATCAAGCTGGTGGCCTCCAACGGTCTGGACGAGAAAAAGATCGCCAATATGGAGCTGTACGAGCACGCACACTTCGACTCTTACGGCGTGGGCGAAAACCTCATCACCTCTGCCTCCGACCCCGTGTTCGGCGGTGTGTACAAGCTGGTGGCGGTGAAGAAGCCGGACGGCAGCTACACCCCCAAGATGAAGTGCTCGGACTCCGCCAGCAAGGCCATCATCCCGGGCAAAAAGATGCCGTGGCGTCTGTACGACGAAAACGGTCAGGCGCAGTGTGACCTGATTGCCATGGACGGCGAGGTCATCGAGGCCGGTAAGCCGGTCACCATGGTCAATCTGGACTCGGACGCCATCGAGCGCACCATCACCTTTACCCCCACCGCTGTGCGTCCGCTGCTGGTGCCGCATATTCTGGGCGGTAAGCTGGCCATTGAACTGCCCTCTATTGCGGAGAAGAAGGCCTATATTGCAAAGCAGCTCACCGAGGAAACTTGGGAGAGCGAGCTGCGTCTGGAGTGCCCCCACAAGCACTACGTCAATATGACCCCCGCAGTGGCCGAGTGCCGCTCCCGGATGTACGCCGAGCTGCACGGCGGCAAGGTGTAAGCAGCACCGAATAAGCGGTTTTTCTTGACAAAGTACGGAAACTATTGTATCATAAATATCGCTGAATTTCATGTTACTTCAAGTGACGGCAAGTCATTTGGATGACATTTTACCTCACACCTGTTATTCCCGGTTCCCTCCCAAGCCAGAGGGCAGCAGGGCTTTGTAAGCCGGGTTTGCGCCGCTGTGGTGAAATTGGCAGACACGAGGGACTTAAAATCCCTTTCTGGAGACAGAGTACGGGTTCGACCCCCGTCGGCGGCATATAGAAGCTCAGAATTATTCGTTGACTCGAATGATTTTGGGCTTTTTCTTTTTGTTCCATTTTCTGGAAGTGCTGAGCGGGCGAGAGGGATTTTTCGCGAAAAACGGAGGAGTCTCTCTCGTGCGTAACCGTGATTTAAGACCCGCTGCCAAGGCAAACCCCACCGTCCAACAGGCATTTGAAAGGTTCCAAAAGTACAACCGGCTCAAGAACCTCTCCCAAGGATCACTCGACTTCTACGCCGCAAAGGGCAGAAGCTTCTTTCGGTTTCTGGGAGATACGGAACAGCCCATCACTACCATCACAGAGGAAACGGTGGAGGACTATACCCACCGCCGGGTGCTGCTCTTGGCTTTGGGAGGTTTCGGCGCGCCGGTCTGGCTGCTGCCGGGTGCCTTGCTGCCTGCTCCGGTGCCTGCCATATCTACGAAGCGGTATGCGCCAGAATGCAGCAGGAAAACGCCATGTCAGACACCCCGGGGGTGGTTAAAAATCCGGAAGGGGACACTGACCCAGTAGAATGAGATAGTTGTTTTATCTCCCCAGACCTGATTAAAATCTAACAGCAGAAGGTCTCTGTCTTTCACAGAAATGTGATCGGCAGGGGTCTTTTTAGCGCAAAAATAGCCTGACCCGGAGCAGGTGGTAGCTGCAGTGACGGGATGCTGATTGTACCTATATATAAATAGGGGCAGCAGGGGAGAGGATAAAAATTATGTAGTACTGTGCGATATACCTCGTCAGAGCTCCTGACTGATGTGACGGCATGAACCGGCTTTTCCGCGCGAGGAGGCACTCTCTATTTAACGGTTGTCATTACATCGGGGTTGCTATCACACCTGACTGTAACCTCCGACGCCTTGGACAACTATATGACCACACATTTTGTCCATCGATGATTTCATCTGGACCTTTCATGCGAAACTGGGCAATGTGCAAAAAAGTTCTGGCTGAATCGCATTTTTTTCTAAAACATGGATGGATACATTTCCTCGGAGTTCTATTGATTCCCAGATATAACCATGATAGAATAATAAGAGAATTCAGACGGCCACGTAGAAGAACTGGTATCCTCTATTTTGTAATGGAAGGATACGCCTTGATTGCGGTAAGGAGGTGAATCCAGTGGGCTTATGTCTGTTTGCGAACAATCATGTGATAGATCATGCGACAAATCGAGTGATAGACCAAAATAAAAAGCCCACTGCTGTTTCCCTTGCTGGCGTGATGCGCAAAGGTGAAAATGAAGTGGGCTTGTTGAGGTTCTACAAAAATGTGAAATATTGCATACTGGAAGCAATGCACATGCGGCGCTTGAGCTGTAGCATGACGTTCTGGTTTTCATTACGGCCACATTGCATTTGAAATGACCTTGGGCGAAGCTGTCGTCCGAGGGCTTTTGCTTGCCCGGAGATCAGGAATAACGGTCTGCCGGTTTTAGGAAAAGAGGAATGGTTATCTAAAAGGAAGGTGCTTGCGGGAACGGTGTGAGTTAAAGGGATTACTTTATAGCAGTTGGTGTTTTTAATGCGCAAGCAGCATCCGCAAACTGCATATCGCAAATATGCCGTGTTGATAGGGCACTATTTCTGAAAATTGCGATAAAACGAATGACGATAAGAAGTGCATAGACAAGGATTTATGTGAGGAGAAAAAATGGCTACGAATACTGTCGGAATCGATAAGGAAGTTGAAATCAACCGAAAAGAGAACCTGCGCGACCATCGCCTATACTGGATCGTGCGTCGGACGCAGGACGTAATCCTGTCATCGCTGGCGCTGGTAGTGCTGTCGCCGGTCATGCTGGCTACGGCTATCGCAATTGTGGTGGATGACCCGTCTGCGGGTCCTGTCTTCAGTCAGGAGCGCATTGGCCGCAACGGAAAACCCTTCAAGTTCTATAAGTTCCGCTCCATGTGCCCCAATGCAGAGGCAAAACTGGACGACCTTTTGGATCAGAACGAGATGGATGGTCCTGTGTTCAAGATCAAGGACGACCCGCGCATTACCCGTGTGGGCAAGTTTATCCGCAAGACCAGCATCGATGAGCTGCCGCAGCTGTGGAATATCCTGAAGGGTGATATGAGCATCGTTGGCCCCCGCCCGGCACTTCCCCGCGAGGTGGAGCAGTACGGTGACTACGAAAAGCAGCGCCTGTATGTGACCCCCGGCTTGAGCTGCTATTGGCAGATCGCCCCGCATCGCAACGACCTCTCCTTTGAGGAATGGATGGATCTTGATGTGAAGTATGTCAAGGAGCGCAGCTTCTGGGTGGATTGGAAGATTATTTTTAAGACCTTCAAAGTGTGTTTGTTGGGGCATGGGGAGTGAAAAACAGTACATGGAAGGAATACGGTTGGAGAGACGAGATGGAGAAAGACCTTAGAATTGCGGTATTTGGGCAGAAACGATTGTCGAGAGAGGGCGGCGTAGAAATCGTTGTAAAGGAGCTGTGCACGCGGATGGCGCGGCAAGGCTGTCAGGTGACCTGCTACAACCGATCAGGGCATCATGTGAGCGGTGCAGAGTATGACGATATCGATAACACGAACTATGAGGGAATCCGACAGAAATACGTTCCAACGATAGAGAAAAAAGGGGCTAGAGATATAATAGGGTCAACCAAGAAAAACCACGATAACTAAAGGGTTTTGACGGCTCGACTCGTTCAACAAAAGTATTTATTTGCTGACAGGCTGCGGAGAAGCTAAAATCCAGAGGTTATAAGTGGGAGGCTTTGGTGCAGCTCTGTTTTGACCCACAAAATGAGCAGCAAGTAAAAAATTAAGGAGAACGAATCGAGCCTACGGTGGATTGCCATTGAGTGATCCGCCGTGGGCTTGTTTGCTGTTTTATCAAATGAAAAATTAGTGAGGGAGAACAGAACTATGAAAAATTATAAAATCGCTGTGGCCGGCACGGGATACGTCGGACTTTCGCTGGGAGTGCTTCTGAGCCAGCATCATCAGGTAGTTGCAGTCGATATTGTGCAGGCTAAGGTCGATATGATCAACAACAAGAAATCTCCGATTCAGGATGATTATATTGAAAAATACTTGGCAGAAAAAGACTTGAATTTGACCGCAACGCTGGATGCAAAGGTTGCATACTCGGATGCGGATTTTGTTGTAATCGCGGCTCCTACCAACTATGATAGCAAGACCCAGCACTTTGATACTTCTGCGGTTGAGGCTGTGATTAAGCTGGTTATGGAATATAATCCGAATGCCATTATGGTCATCAAATCTACTATCCCTGTTGGATATACCGCTTCTGTGCGTAAGAAGTTCAATACCAAGAATATTATCTTCAGCCCGGAGTTCCTGCGTGAATCTAAAGCCCTTTACGATAACCTGTATCCTTCCCGTATCATCGTTGGTACTGACCTGAACGATGAACGTCTGGTGAAAGCCGCACATGAGTTTGCTGGTCTGCTCCAGGAAGGTGCAATCAAGGAGAACATTGACACACTGTTCATGGGCTTCACTGAGGCCGAGGCGGTCAAGCTGTTCGCTAACACCTATTTGGCTTTGCGCGTGGCTTATTTCAATGAACTGGATACCTACGCAGAAAGCAAGGGGCTGAACACCCAGCAGATCATCGATGGCGTTTGCCTTGATCCTCGTATCGGCAGCCACTACAATAATCCGTCCTTTGGCTATGGCGGGTATTGCCTGCCGAAAGATACCAAGCAGCTGCTGGCAAACTATGCAGATGTTCCGGAAAATCTGATCGAAGCAATCGTGGAATCTAACCGTACCCGTAAGGACTTTATTGCTGACCGTGTTCTGAAATTGGCTGATTACTATGGCTACGATGCAGAGAATGAGTTTGATGAGAACAAGGAGAAATCTGTTACGATTGGTGTTTATCGCTTGACTATGAAATCCAACTCCGACAACTTCCGGCAGAGTTCTATTCAGGGCGTTATGAAGCGTGTGAAGGCAAAGGGCGCAACTGTCATTATCTATGAGCCGACGTTGAAAGATGGCGAAACATTCTTTGGTTCCCTAGTTGTCAATGACTTAGCGAAGTTCAAGGAAATGAGCCATGCCATTATTGCAAACCGTTATGACAAGTGTTTGGATGATGTGAAAGAAAAAGTATATACCAGAGATTTGTTTGGTAGAGATTAATAAGTGTGGGTTAGTAGAGAGATGGATGAAAAGAAAAACGTAAAGATATGCTTTGCGGCATCATCAGGCGGACATTATGAGCAGCTCATGATGTTAAAACCACTGATGGAGAAATATGATAGCTTTGTCATTACTGAGAAGACAGATTATAGCGCAGAAGCAAAAGGCGAAAAAACATATTATATAAAGCAGGTCAATCGCCGAGAAAAAGATTTTATCTGGCGGATGATTCAAAATGCCTGGAAGTCTATCGGCATTTATAGAAAAGAAAAACCCGATGTAGTTATCTGCACAGGAGTTCTTGCAATGATACCGATTTGCTTGGTTTCTAAATTTATGGGCAAGAAACTGATCTACATAGAATCTTTTGCGAAAGTTACTTCCCCTACCGAAACCGGAAAATTGCTCTACAAGTTTGCGGATCAGTTTTATGTTCAGTGGAAGCCAATGCTGAAATTCTATCCTAAAGCCATATTTTTAGGAGGAATCTATTAAATGGGCAATAAGATATTTATAACACTTGGATCACAGAAATTTCAGTTTAATAGATTGCTGAAGGCTGTTGATGAGCTGTGTGAAAAAGGGACAGTTGATGCAGAAGATGTGTTTGCACAAATAGGCTACAGCGATTACCTTCCGAAAAATTTCAGCTATAAAAAGTTTTTGGATAGGGATGAGTTTAGCAATGAAATGGAAAAAGCCAACATTGTTATAACACATGGAGGCACTGGAGCCATTATTGGAGCTGTCAAGAAGGGAAAGAAGGTTATAGCTGTTCCGAGGCTCGCGAAATATGGTGAGCATGTTGATGATCATCAGCTCCAATTGATAAAGCAGTTTGATGACCTTAATTTGATATGCTCTTGTCATGATGTTGGTGATTTGGAAACTGCACTTGATACAGTGCAACAGACAAAGTATAACAGCTATAAATCAAATACAATTAACATTATCAATAGTATTGAAGAATATATAAAAGGAAATTGATTATGAACAGAGATAAAGTTATGACTTTTGTAAAAAAGAGTCTTAGTTTTTTGCCAGATAAAAGCTATATCAAGTTATATTATCAGCTGAGAGTTGGAAGAAAATTGAATACAAACAACCCGACTACATTAAATGAAAAGCTCCAGTGGCTGAAGTTTAATTATAGGTTTCCGCTACAATCAATCGTGTCTGATAAGTTGCTGGTTCGAGATTATGTGAAAGAAAAAATAGGAGAGGAATATCTAATTCCACTATTAGGTAGTTGGGAAAAATATGAAGACATTGATTTTTCTTTGCTTCCAAAGCAATTTGTCTTGAAATGCAATCACGATTCTGGCGGATTAGTAGTTTGTACAGACAAAAATAAACTTGATCATGCAAACGCGAGAAGCAAAATTGAAAAATCCTTAAAGAGTAATTTCTTTTATATTGGTCGCGAGTATCAATATAAGAACATTAAGCCGATGATTCTCTGCGAAAAATTCATTTCTGATGATGGAAATATTCCGATGGATTATAAGATTTATTGCTTTAATGGTAAGCCGGATGTCATATTGGTTTGCAAAGACCGATTTAGCAAAAATTCACACAAAGCATCTTACTTATACTATGACCAAGAATGGAATTTCATTCCATTGAACAAAGGCGATGATAAGTTGCCTGATCCTAAGATTCCAATGCCAAAGAACTTAGATAAAATGTTAGAAATAGCAAAAATTTTATCTAAGGATTTTGTTTTTGCGCGTATCGATTTGTATAATATTAACGGACAAATTTATTTCGGGGAAATCACTTTGTCACCGAATTCTGGATTTGATGCGGATATTACATATGAAACAGATTTAATGTTTGGCAGAAAGTTGAAAATTCCATATTGGGACTCTATAAAGAGAAATATCTAATCGGGGAAAGATGATAGAATAAGGAGAAAGTAATGTAATGAAAATTTTAGTAATAGGGCCGAGTCCAATAAGATCTAAAGGTGGGATGGCTACTGTTATAGAGGAAATTGTAAAGGACAAAAAGCTGAATGAAGAATTTGAAATAGATGTTTATGAATCATATATTGATGGAAATAAATTAAAAGTTCTCCTGTTTTCTCTGCTTTCATTTGTTCGATTCTATTTTACGAAACGAAATTATGATATTTATCATATCCATGCAGCTTCATATGGTAGTACATTCAGAAAAGGTTTGTATGTTCATGCCGCGAAAAAGTGGGGCAAAAAAGTAATTTTACATATTCACGGTGCTGAATATATGCTCTTTTATGAAAAAAGCAATCAAAAGGATAAGATTGTTTCAATATTGAAAGAAGCAGATGAGGTTATTGCGTTGTCTGCTGATTGGAAAAAGAAGTTTGATGAAACATTTGGACTGAAAAATTGTGTTGTTCTTGAAAATGGTATAGACACTGAGAGATTGAAGCCTGCTATAACAATGGTCAAAGATCATCCGCACACTTTTGTATCTCTTGGGCGACTTGGAGAAAGAAAAGGAACGTATGACCTCATAAAAGCAATAGAACAAGTTAGGGAACAAATACCGGATATTAAATGTTATTTGGCTGGCGATGGGGATATTGATAGATGCAAGCAGATTGTTGAGGAAAAGAATCTCAAGAGCAATATCCTTATTGTGGGATGGGCTGATTTTGATAAGAAATTAGAGTTGCTTAAAAGATCTAGTGTATTGGTGCTTCCATCTTATAATGAAGGACTTCCAATGGCGATTTTGGAAGGTATGGCTTGCGGAAAAGCGATTATAAGCACTACGGTTGGTGCGATTCCAGAAGTTGTAAAAGAAGAAAATGGGATTTTAATAGAGCCGGGAGATATTAAAAAGCTTTCGGAAGCTTTAATTGGATATTGTATGAATCAAGAGACAGTAGAAAAAATAGGAAAAAATAATATTGCGCTTATTCATACAAAGTACAGCATGGACGCGATGCATCAAAAATTAGCTCAATATTATATTGATGTGATGTAGGAGAAAAGAGTATGAAAAAAATCGGATTAGCAGTATGCTATGACACAAAAAATTTCGGAAGTCAATTACAGGTGCTTGCCACCGTAAAAAAAGTTGAGGAGCTTGATTGTAAGTCGGAAATAATTCGTTATAAGAAAAAAATAACGCCAACTTTTATTGTTCAAACAATTCCTAGATTATTTAATATCTCGTTTGTGAAATCGAAACTTTCTGGAAACCAAAAAGATAATGCACTAAAAAGCAAACCTTTTTATCAGGCACAAGTGCAACAACGAAATCAACGGTTTGATGCTTTTGTAGATAAGTATTTTGCTCCATTGTTTTCGGAATCTTATGGTGGTTGGGAAACACTTGTGGCAAAATGCAAGAAAAACTATGATGCATTTCTTTGTGGAAGTGATCAGCTTTGGTTGCCGAATAATCTGGGAAGCCATTTCTACACGCTTGAGTTTGCACCGGACAATAAGACGAAGGTTGCATATGCAACGAGTTTTGGAGTGAGCCAAATTCCAAATTCTCAAAAAAAGGCTACCGCAAAATATTTGAACCGTTTTCAGCATTTGAGTACCAGAGAACTTGCTGGACAAAAAATCATTAAAGAATTAACAGGAAAAACGGCTCAGGTAGTATGTGACCCAACCTTGCTATTTGACGCAGAGGGATGGAAACAAATGCTCCCGGAAAAGAAAGTTGTAGAAGAACCGTATGTGTTCTGCTATTTTTTGGGAACAAATGAAGAGCATAGAAGGATTGCAAATGAGTTCAAAAACAAGACAGGGCTAAAACTGGCTACTTGTCCGTTCTTGGATAATTATGTGGAATGTGATTTGAACTTTGGCGATATTCAGCTCTTCGATATTGATGCAGCTGACTTTGTAAATTTGATTCGTCATGCTGAGTATATTTTGACAGATTCTTTCCACGGCTCTGTTTTCAGCATTCTGAATCACAAAAAATTTATGACGTTTAACCGCTTTAATGCAGGAGCAAATTCAAGAAATAGTAGAATTGATAGTCTCTGTACTTTGTTGGGACTGAGCGAAAGAAGATATAGTGGAAATGTTATGGACGTCAAAAATGGCATTGATTACAATGCTGTTGAAGAAAAATTGAAAAAGTTAAGAGCAGAATCTGCTAAATATCTTAAGGATGCCTTGAAGGAAAATTAAATGAAAAATGTATATACGAAAAAAGAAAATTGCTGTGGGTGTACAGCGTGCTATAGTATTTGTCCAAAACATGCCATTAGTATGAAACCAGACCAGGAGGGATTCTTATATCCAATAATAGATGCATCAGAGTGTGTTGGCTGTGATCTTTGTAAAAAGGTTTGCCCAACACAAAAAAACATGCCTTTAGAATCTTTTGAAAGACATGGTTATGTTATTAGGGCCTTGGATCAGAGTGTTGTTTCAAGAAGTACGTCGGGCGGTTTTGTGTCTCCTTTAGCTGATTGGATTAGCAAACAAGGTGGCGTTATCTGTGGCGCAACATATGATAAAAATTTCAAAGTTGTGCATGTAATATCCGGGGGGGGGGCAAGCATTCCGAGGCTCAAAATATGTTCAAAGTGATTTAAAAGATTGCTTTACGGAGATAAAGAAACATATAGAGAAAAAAACAGTTGTATGCTTTATTGGTACACCCTGTCAAGTTTGCGGATTGAAGTCTTTTTTAGGAAAAGAATATGATAATCTTGTTACAGTTGATGTGGTATGCCACGGAACTCCTTCACCAAAGATGTGGGAGAAGTATCTAAACTTGCAAAAAAGTAAATATCATTCAGAAATAGAGAGCGTCGCTTTTAGATATAAAACGTATGGATACCATAGTAGCACAATGCGTATTGCGTTTAAAAACGGAAAAAGCTATTTCGGAAGTGCACGAGTAGATTTAATGCTCAAGAGCTTTTTTGAGGGACTATCGTCAAGGCCAAGCTGTTATAAGTGTCATTTTAAGACATTGGAGCGGTGTAGTGACTTTACTATCTATGATTGCTGGAATGCAGAGAAATTGGTTAATAACCTAATTGATGATGATAAAGGATTTACAAACTTAATTGTTCAATCTTCCAAAGGAGAAAAAATACTGGAAGAAATAAAAGATAAATACGAGTTGTATTCTGTGGATCTAAAAAAGGCAGCAGATTTAGATGGTGTTATGATTTGGAATTCAGCACAACCTCATCCGAGAAGAAATGAATTCTATCATGGGATTGACGAGGAATTATTGGATAATCATGTTCAAAAATTTGCCCCGATAAAAGTGAAAGATTATTTAATAGAATACTCAAAAAAATATTTGTATAATATGAGTGCATTTCGATATATAAGAAATAAATTAAGGTGATAGTCCCTTGATCTTCTGAATGAATAGTATTCTTCAGGAGATATATTATGATTAAAATTCTAAATAAATCGGATTGCTGCGGATGTTCAGCTTGCGCTAATATTTGCCCTAAAAGAGCGATTGAAATGATGGCAGATGAGGAGGGATTCTTGTATCCGAATATTGATTTGAAAGAGTGCGTGAAGTGCGGCTTGTGTGAAGATGCTTGCCCAATAAAAAATCCTAAGCCCTTTAAAACAGAAGTTAGAAAGACATACGAAATCCAGTGTAAAGATGACGATGCTTTGAAAAGAAGCGCATCAGGAGGATTTATGAACTTAATAGCTCAGTATGTCTTAAATAGAGGGGGATGCGTTTGTGGAGCAGCATATTGTGAAAATAATGAAGTAAGACATGTCATAATTGATTCATTTGCAGATGTTTATAAATTGAGCGGATCAAAATATGTTCAAAGTCAAATTGGAGATTCTTACAAAATTATTGAAAGATACCTTAAAAATGGAATGTTGGTCTGCTTTTCTGGAACACCGTGTCAAGTGGCTGGATTGCAGACGTACTTAAAAAAAGATTATCAGAATTTGATTTTAGTAGAAGTCTTATGTGCGGGGGTGCCTTCACCTGAGTTATGGAAAAAATATCTAATATATCAAGAGGATAAATATAATTCTAAAATTGACAGTGTGAATTTTAGAAATAAAACATATGGCTATCAATGTAGCACGATGATGCTTTTATTTGAGAACGGAGACGTTTATTCACAAAGCGGTAGAACTGATCCGATGATGAAACTGTTCGTGAGTGGAATAGCAAAAAGACCAAGCTGCTATCATTGCCAATTTAAGGGTGACAATCGAGTTAGCGATTACACTATTTTCGATGGATGGAGTGCTGGAAAATTGGCAGGAATAAAAGATAATGATAAAGGTTATACAGCTGTTGTAGTTCATACTAAAAAAGCGGAAAAAGTATTTAATTCGCTCAAGGAAATGAACTGCTTTTGCGTAAATTACGAAGAAACAAAGATAGCTGATGGTATTATGTTTGACAAACAGCCGACAATGCATCCAGATAGAGGAGAGTTCTACAAGTATTTGTCAAAATATGGTATTGAAAAGGCAATTGAAAAATATATGCCAATAAAAAAAGTAGATAAGGTTAAAGAATATATGAAACCAGTACTTTATAAATTGGGCATTATTAAGGTGGCCAAACGAGTGAGACAGATTATAGAATAAGAAAGGAGTATAGTGAATGTCGCTGAAAATTAATAAGCATGTTTTAGTTTGGTCGATTATTACATATTTGTTCGTTTTTCAAAGAGCATTAGTAGGCTCGATTTCTATATTCAATTATATGGATGAGTTGTTTGCAATTATAGTTGGAATGAGCCTTGTGGCAAAAACTCTGAGTAAAAAAGTTCGATTAAATGCTGATGAGAGGACAATCTTATGGTTGCTAATTCTTGTCTGCATTATTGGTGCTATAGGAAATGCAGTGTCCGGATTGCTGACCCAGCCAATGTATATTGTTATAGATGTGATTTCGACTGTAAAGGTTTGGCTTGCGTATTATGCTATTGTTATGACGAATTGGCAAAGACACGTTTATGACGAATTGATACAGTTAATGGCTAAATGGGGAAGATTACTGGTTTGGATTATGCTGTTTTTCATGGTTTTTTCTCAAGTTGTTGACATAGGTATGACTGCATCAGCAAGATATGGCATTCGATCATTTCAGTTTGTGTATAATGTGCCAGGAAATTTTAGCAAAATGTTTTACTTTTTAATTCCGCTGTTGACAGCAGATTTGTGTTATAAATCAACTCTATATAAAAAAATTGCTATTGCGGGAGCTTTGGTCGTGTGGGCTTCAACAATGCGATCAAGAGCGTTTTCTTTTATAGCTGTTTTTTTGTTACTGGCAGTTTTTTTCTTCACATCTAATGGAAAAAAATGGGGAGAAAAAATTAGAAAAAAAATAAAGGTGGCATATATAATTCCGATTTGTGTAGTAGCAGTTGCGATTTGCTGGAATCAGTTGGTGTTCTACTTTACATCGGATACACAAGCAAGATCGGTTCTTTTGAGATTTGGTATCATGACAATGGTGACATATTTTCCGTTGGGAGCTGGATTTGGAACATTTGGCTCTGATGTTGCAGCTACACAATATTCTCCACTTTATAAGAAATACGGCTTTAATTCTATTTATGGAATGCGTCAAGGTGAAACATACTTCCTCAATGATAACTATTGGCCTATGGTAATGGGACAATTTGGCTTTTTTGGCACGATGTTAATTTTGGTAGCTTTGATTAAATTCATGCGAATGACAATAAATTCAACAAAAGAAAATAAGTATATGTATTTTTCTACTTTCTGTGCACTAGGCTTTCTCCTTTTGTCAAGCGTTGCATCAAAGAGTTATAGTGAGTTTAGTTCGATTTGTGTTTTTATTTTGATTGGTATATTTGTTAAACGTTCAAGAACAGTAGAGGAAAAAGGATAAGAAGATATGGAAAGAAAAGGCACAAAAGTTAATTTTTTGTATAATATGGTATATCAAGTGGCACTGATGATTTTGCCACTTATAACTATGCCATACGTATCGAGAGTTCTTGGTGCAGAGGGTATTGGAACATATTCATATACATATTCAATTGCTCAATACTTCTTACTGTTTGGAATGTTGGGAGTTGAAAATTATGGAAATCGTAGTATTGCGCGTGTTAGAGATGATGAACAGAAAAGAAGTGCTGTGTTTTCAAGCATCTATACATTACAATTTATAATAGCATCTATATCAGTTATAGTATATGTATTATACATTGCGATGTTTAGCGGAAATAAACTTTACGCGTTTCTGCAGGTCTTTTATGTATTAAGTGGAGTATTTGACATTAACTGGCTTTTTTTTGGAATGGAGGATTTTAAACTAACAGTTACTCGAAAAGTGTTGGTTAAGATTATTAATGTTGTCTTAATTTTTGCATTTGTTAAAACGAGTGCTGACTTATGGAAATATTTGCTTGTGCTTAGTCTTGGCTATTTTATTGCGCAATCATCAATGTGGTTGTTTGCTTCAAAGTATATAAAGTTTCACTTTACGAGAATAAATGAAGCGTTTAAGCATTTTAAGGATATCTTAATTTTGTTTATACCGTTGGTAGCAACGAGTATATATAGAATGATGGATAAAGTTATGCTTGGAAACTTTAGCACGATGCAGCAAGTTGGATTTTATGAGAACTCAGAAAAGCTAATTAATGTTTGTCTATGTGTGATTAGTGCTTTTGGTGCTGTAATGATGCCAAGAATGTCAAATTTATATGCTAGAAGCAAATATGACGAATGTAGGGATCTGTTTGTTCGATCGATGGAAATTGCAATATTTATTGGATGTGCAATTACATTTGGAATATCTTCTATTGCTAATGATTTTATACCTATCTTTTATGGAACGGGATATGATGCGTGTGTTAGTATAACAATAATGCTTTCGGCAACTGTGTTGTTCATTACATGGGCGTGCATAGTAAGGACGCTATATTTAATTCCAACAGAAAAGAATAAAGTATATATTTATTCTGTGTTTTTAGGGGCGGGAGTTAATGTGATTATAAATTGGGCGTTAATCCCGCGGCTGGCTTCAGTTGGAGCAGCAGTTGGAACAATAATTGCAGAAGTGACAGTGGCTGTTTATCAAACTATAATGGTAAGAAAAGAACTGGATGTTTCTCAATGTATGAAAAAGTCCGTCCCGTTTATTATATTTGGTAGTATTATGTTCTTGGTTGTAAAGATACTTCCATTTGAAGTTGGAGGGAATATTGGACGCCTCATTGCAAAAATTTTTATTGGAGCGATGGTGTATTTGGCGTTGTCAGCAATTTATTTCCTGAAAACAAAAAACAAACTATTTTATGATGTGATTGGGAAGCTTATGAAAATATAATGATTTTTGATGTTAGGAGGATGGAAGAAATGGTTTATATAGTTGTGCCTATATTTAATACGGAAAAATATTTGGAGCAATGCTTAAAATCTATTCACAAGCAAACATATCAGAATTGGAAATGTTTGCTTGTGAATGATGGATCAACTGATGGTTGCTCTCAAATTTGCGAAACTTTTGCGAATGGTGATTCCAGGTATGTGTATATATATGAGGAGAACAAAGGATTATCTGCGGCACGAAATAAAGGAATAGAGTGTGCCATAGATTTTAGCGGGGGGGGGCATGACTTCGTTTGCTTCGTGGACAGCGACGATTATATAGAACCTGATTATTTGGAAAAAATGTTGGAACCATATCAGGCTAATAGCAGTCTCGATCTTGTGATTTGTAATTATTTTAATGATAATACACCTAAAGAAAATAGCTTTATTACACAGTCGAAGTATGGAATTCGTGACCGAATTGAAACAATGAGAGAATTTGCAAATCCAAAAAGTTTTAAAGGATTTGCATGGAATAAGCTTTATAAGCTTGATTTGATTGAGCAAAATAATCTTCGCTATGATATGAATTGCATTTTGGTGGAGGATGCACTATTTAATCATCAGTATATGAGTTGCTGCATGCAATCGTATTATGTGGATTGCCCGTTGTATCATTATATTACAAGAAGCGACTCTCTGACGAATCAATCTTTTAAAGAGAAAAATTGGAAGCTTTTAGAGTCATATAGAAATATAATCAAATTTTGTGGCTTACAAAAAGATAAGGAACTGGATGTACTATTAAATGAAAATTATTTAAACCACGAAATAACTATATTGAAAAAGATGAAATTTTCTAAAACGCCTGTTGATAGAGAAAAAATGCAGTGGTTAAAAGAAAAAGTGAAAAGCGAGATCCGGAGTATTTGGTGTGCACATAATATTTCGCTAAAGAGAAAATTAATGGCAATATATTTGAGTTTTTGATGGGATAAGGAGAATGGATGTAAATGAAATGGGAGACTGTGGGTTGTTTAATATATCGAATTATTGCGAAGGTACATTATGTATTACTCTGCTGTTATTTGCGATATAATATTAAGGGAGATTCCAAATCCTTACTTATTTATGATAATCCTAAAGTAGTGTGCCCTGACAATTTGACAGTAGGAGAACATTGTTCGCTTAATGAGGGAAGCTTACTTCATTGCGTAGGAAATGTTGTTCTTGGAAATAATGTTACAGTATCTGCGGGTGCCAAGATTTTTTCGACACAATATGATGTAAGTCATTGGACAGAATCTGAAAAACACTATCATTTAAGGAAATCAGTATTTATAAATGATGGCTGCTGGATTTGTTCAGGGGGGTGATTCTCCCCGGAGTGTATATAAATGGAAAGAATGTTATAGTGGGGGCAAATGCAGTAGTTACTAGAGATATTAATGAAAGCAATGTGTTGGTTGCAGGAGTGCCTGCTAAGATAGTGAAAAAATATGAGTGAGGTAGAGGTGCATCTACAAAGATAAAAAACTCTTCATAATAAGGTTCAAAAGAAAAGAGAAAAAGATGAAAACAACATTACTTATCATGGCAGCCGGAATTGGTAGCCGCTTCGGAACGGGAATTAAGCAGTTGGAGCCAGTCGATGATGCAAACCATATCATCATGGACTACTCGATCCATGATGCGATTAAGGCTGGTTTCAACCATGTAGTCTTTATCATCCGCAAGGATATTGAGAAGGAGTTCAAGGAGGTTATTGGTGATCGTATTGCCTCTATTTGTTCTTCTCGCAATGTAACTGTAGACTACGCTTTCCAGAATATCAACGATATTCCGGGAGAACTTCCGGAAGGTCGGACAAAGCCGTGGGGAACTGGTCAGGCAGTGCTGGCGGCAAAGAGTGTAATAGACACTCCGTTTATTGTGATCAATGCAGATGACTATTATGGAAAAGAAGGTTTCAAGGCTGTCCATGATTATTTGATAAACGGCGGCAAGTCCTGCATGGCAGGCTTTGTGCTGAAGAACACGCTGTCAGACAACGGTGGCGTTACTCGCGGCATTTGCAAGATGGATGAGGAAAATAACTTGACCGAGGTTGTGGAGACTAAGAACATCGTAAAGACATCGAATGGTGCAGAAGCAGACGGTGTGGTCGTCGAGGTGAATTCTTTGGTTTCTATGAACATGTGGGGATTAACACCGGACTTCTTGGAAGTGCTGGAAGAAGGCTTCAAAGAGTTCTTTGAAAAAGAAGTAGTGCAGAATCCGTTGAAAGCAGAGTATTTGATTCCGACCTTCATCGGTGAGCTGCTGGAGCAGGGAAAGATGTCAGTGAAGGTTCTGAAAACCAATGATACATGGTATGGTATGACCTACCATGAGGATGTCGCAGCAGTAAAGGATAGCTTCAAGAAGATGCTGGAGAATGGTGTATACAAGGCTGATTTATTTTCAGATCTGTGATATACTTGAACTACTATAACAGGAAAGAGGTTTGTGTCCTATGCCCAGAACAAAAGGTAGCAAGAATAAGCCCAAAACTGTGACTGCTGATTTCGCAACGCAGATTGTAGAAAAGCAGTCCGCAAAGGAAGCACTCACAGCGGAAATCGCATCCATCACCGCAAACATTGACACTTTGAAAGCTGACCTGAAAGAGAAGAAAGCATTGCTGAAAGCTATCGACAAGGAAATTGTCAAGCTGGAAGCAAAGAAGGCGAAGGCAGATGCCAAAGCTGCAGAGGAAGCAAAGAAAGCAGAGGCAGAATCTGTTCTAAAGAAATTGCTTGCCGAAGGCATGAGTGCTGATGAAATTCTCGAAAAACTGAAATAACACGAAAAACCCGTAATGGACAGGCATAACGCACCGTCCATTACGGGTTTTAGGGTTATAAGAACATAAGTTCATCCGGCGGCCACATCAAACTGAAAATGTGCCGGAAGGTTGAACTGCTTGATAAACGCATGATGCTGGGCGTGGTAGTGACGCAGATCGTACCCCAGATGATGCAGTTCCAGCAGCTTCACCAGCATCAGATTGAGGTGGATTCCCTTAGCAGCGGCAATCTGAGCAGCATCCAGCCCGCGCTTCGTCATTTGATAGACTTCATCACTGTCCAGCATCAGGTGGGATGTGAAAGCGTTATGCTCGTAAAGAAGGATGTGCTTGTCCTTAATGGTCAGAAACTTGTCCAGGGTATGCAAGTCCATGAGCAACTGATGCTCCAGATAATGTCCCAGCGCATAGCCGCACACCATCTGCTTTGTCTGTTTGTCCAGCTGGCGATTGATAAGAATCAGTGGCTTATCAAAATAGAGCGAAAGTAAACCCAACATATCTTTAATGCGAGATGTTTCACTGATGTCCAGGCTGCAACTGCGCGCAATCTGTTTGATGTTGCGAGTTCCGGCATTTTGGACAAGTTCGTTGGCGGCTTGGTGAATAAATGCAGAATCCATAATGTGATCTCCTTCCGGGGATAGCATAGTGAATAGAACAGTGGTTCACAGGTTCATTATTCGTTCCTTTTCTCGTTTTTGTTCTCGGTACTTAAAATAGGCTTTGTGCATTTCATACATGATGCCGTCCATATCCTGCGGGGTCAACTCTCCGCTGGCAAATAGCTCAGTAAGCTCAAATGCGAGATGCTGGGCTTCTATTTTGCCCTTTTTTCCGTAGGCTTCGGCGGCACGTTCGATAAATAAAGACTGATCCGGTTGTAAATAAGTCAGAGGTACATGGAATATATCGGCCATCTTTTCAAGCATTTCAATACTGCGAGGGTAGCGGCCATCACGCTCCCATCCGATGATCGTTCTTTTGTTGATACCCAGACATTGTGCTAATTCGTCCTGTGTTAAAGAATGCTTCTTTCGTAGATCGCGAACTTTCTCTCCAAATTTCATGTTTGCAACCTTTCTATGGCGTAGTTATCGTGCTGTAACAATGTGCAACGGGATTTGTAAATATTCAATCTGAAAGATGCAACGAATTTTCACATTTTCCTCTTGACACGGCGGCACGACTTGCTTATAATATATGCTATATTCTATCATCTTTTGGATTATTATACCGTAAAAATCGTAAATATGCAAGCCGAAAAAGGTGAAAAAAGAGCGGAAGTTCAAAAGGTGAAATTGAATAGAAGAAAAAAGAAACCTAAACCAACACAAAGGAGGCCGTGAGAAGATGAGCAACGGAGAACATGAAATCCGCACCCCAAAGGGGCTGCGGATCGGGAATCGCAGTGTCGTTGATGGAAAGAATATGCTTCAGATCAAGCGTGGTGGCTGTGAAGATTATATTTCTGCTGAATCTCTGGTGGAGTGTATTCACGGCCTTCCCGTGAAGAGTATCGAATTTTTCACAGCAGAGAACCAACGAAAAGAAGCCTGAAGCAGGGAGCTTCATCGGACACTGAAAGCGCAGAGGTGGAATCTTAGGCGGCACCTGGTTAGCCGACCAGCTCCATCAGACGTTCTTTTGGGTCTACAATATAATATCTGTTTGTTAGAGCGATACCGTAGCAATATGTGATATAGGCCGGAACAGAATGAGCGAATGCAGCGCAGTAGTGCGCCTGTGAGTAACTCATCCTGTTCCGGCTTTTTTGATTTTTTTTTCAAAAATACCTTGCGAAATGCCCTTCCAGCAATTCTATATATGAGAGACTAAATATCACACCTTAAAAGAGAATCATGAAATTGCGATGCAGCAGGAGAAGTCCTAGACTTCCCGTTCAAAAAAAAACGGGTAAGTCTGGGACAACTTTTGCTGCATTTTTTGTTTCAGACCACCCGCAGCCAAAAGGCAGAAAGGTGGACATTATGATGACATTCAAGGAACTGAAAAAGCTTGTTAAACTTCCTTTGTACAAGGAACAGCGTGTTCCCACCGTGAAGGCTCTTGAGGAATCTGGCGTGTCGGTGGTAGCCGAGAAGATTCTGGAAAATCATGGAAGCATCAGTGTCTACCAAAATGGTTATGTGATTTACAGGGCGCATAAAAGAGTGACCGTTTTCTCGCTTCGTAACTGCGTACATTATAAATATGATGCATTGGAAGGTGCGGGGCATCACATTGAGGAAGAGGAATTTGATGAATACGAGTGGCACATCCGGCTTGTTCTGGAAGGTGAGGATCGGATTTTTATGAACTATGAGATCATCCAAGGAAAGTGGATGCCATCCCGTGAGGACAGGGAGTATAAAGAAGAAATCCTGGAGGGAGTCGATGAAGCAGTCAGCACACTGGAAAGAATGATAAGTGAGGAAAGAGTGGAAGAATTGCTCTCTACTTTGACTGATTTGCAGAGAAAGGTCGTTCACATCCACCTGTTCCATGGTCTGTCTTTCACAGAGGCGGCAAAACACCTTGGCATGACTCGCCAGAATCTTACCGGAATTTATAACGCAGCGATTTACAAGATACAGAAAAAGCATTTCCGGGCATTGTGCAGCTGATAACCTATACATAATCAAAAGATGAGCCGTCCAATCACAGAAAACACTCTGAATTGGGCGGCTCAAAAATTTTTTTGAATTTTTTTAAAACACCTTGCGAAATAGCCCTTCTCCGATTCTAGGAGTGAGAGGACACAAAAAATCTCCATCCAAATCGGAAAGTTCATGAAAAGTTCAAAAATTTTTTGAAAACACCTTGCGAAATGACCTTTCTCCGATTCTAAGGATGAGAGGACAATACAAAACCTCTCACATGAACCTTGAAAATTGAATAAGCCATCCCAGAGAGATACTTCTGATATTGAATGTGCATCCTGCGTGTCTTGTCAGAGAAAACGCCGCTGAAATATGGGGCAGGAACGGGCTGGGGCAGAATGGCAAAGCTCAAATAACAGCAGATACAATGCGGCGGAGTGTCGGAAGATGCTCCGTCGTAAGAATGTACTGTTATTTATAATAGTGCAAATCCAGCAAGAGGGGAGGTGATGAATCTACATGAAATACCCGTATTTCAGAGGTCTGGAAGCAGACCAATATAGTTTTTACCGTGTGCCGAAAGCGCTCATCAAGGTAGACCTGTTTGAAAAGATGTCCGGCGATGCAAAGCTGCTCTATGCGGTCTTGCTGGATCGGATGAACCTTTCACTGAAAAATGGCTGGCAGGACGAGAATGGAAATGCCTACATCATCTGTACGATAGATGAGATCATGGATTCGATTCGATGTGCCAGACAAAAGGCGGTCAAACTGCTGGATGAGCTGGAACACGAATATCAGCTTATTGAGCGGCGCAGGCAGGGCTTGGGAAAGCCGAACCTGCTCTATGTGAAAGACCTCTATGCGGGACTTTCACAATCGAACTACTGGAAGTATGAAAATCAAACTTCTGGTGGTTTGAAAAGCGAACTTCCGGGAGTATGGAAATCAAACGGAAGTAAGACTGATATAAATAATACTGATAGTAGTGAAACTGATCTTATCTATTCCGCACCGTATGGGGAAAACACAGCGAAAGAGATGCGGGAAGATGAAAGGTATCGCCTCTATTTTCAAGACAAGCTGGAAATCCCAATCTTAGATAAGAACTTCCCGCATGACCGGGAAATCCTGATGGAGATTCTGGAACTGCTTGTGGAAACCGTGACCAGCAGAAAGAAGTTCCTGCGCATTTGCGGGGAAGAAAAACCGAAAGAGGTGGTCAAAAGCCGCCTGATGAAGCTGGATTCCATGCACATCCAGTATGTGATGGAATGCCTGAAAAGCAATACCACACAGGTACGAAACATCAAACAATATCTGCTCGCCACACTGTATAATGCTCCGACCACGATTGACAGCTATTACGCTGCACAGGTCAGACATGATTTCGGATGGGGCGGCAGAAGCAATTAAGGAGGACGATGCAATGAGCGTGTTTTTTATGGATTTCGATATGGCTCCCTCGGTGATCTGGGCGAGAGACCTGTACGACCAGATGCAGATTCAGAGTGACTTCCGCAAGTGGTTCCCCCGGATGTGCCAGTACGGATTTGTGGAGGACCGGGACTATGAGTTCGTTCCCCGTGTCCGCCCACAGGATGAGGGCGGGCGCACGGTGCAGCGGTATGTGAAAGACTACCGGATCACGCTGGAGATGGCAAAGCAGTTGTACAAGCTCCATCACTTTCACAAGAATGGCTGCTTCCATCCCTGCACGGAACCGAATTGCAGGGAAACGGATCACTGGATGCAGGCAATCATTGAACTGCTGCATCAGCATAAGTGTAAGAGCCACGCGCCGCCGAAGCGTTTTTACGAATCACAGCCGCCCGATTCGCTGGTGACAACGACACAGATCGCAAAAGAGTACGGCTGTGGTGCAAAGGTGTTCAATCGTCTGCTCTATCTGCACGGTATCCAGTACCGGGCCAATAACCAGTGGGTGCTGTATGCAAAGCA
>OGGO01000163.1_pt1 | contig 75789 bp, 66 predicted proteins | sample 1571231 | NCBI WGS metagenome assembly OGGO01 (sample SAMEA2582036, study PRJEB24529) | metagenome | biome: Human gut stool | place: China | collected 2011 | reverse complement strand
ACAACCAGCGGGCGGTGCGGTTCCGTGTCTGGGCAAATCAGATCGTGGAGCAGTACACCATCAAGGGATGGGCAATGGACGAGGAACGCCTGAAAAACGGCGGCACAGTCCTGACCAAGAAATACTTTGAAGAGCAGTTGGAGCGCATCCGGGAGATTCGCATTTCGGAGCGCAACTTCTACCAGAAACTTACCGATATTTACGCTACTTCGATGGATTATGACCGCAACGCGCTGACCACAAAAGAGTTCTTTGCAAAGGTACAGAACAAGATGCACTATGCCGTGCATCGCCATACGGCGGCAGAACTGATCTATGAGCGTGCCGATGCCGAAAAGCCGCACATGGGGCTTCACACATGGAAGGATGCTCCCAACGGCAAAATTAAAAAGAGTGATGTTTCCGTGGCGAAAAACTACCTGACCGAAGACGAAATGAAGTCCATGGAGCTGATCGTTTCGGCATACCTCGACCTTGCCGAAAACCGCGCCCGCCGTCATATCCCCATGACCATGGAGGACTGGGCCAAGCGGCTGGATATCTATTTGCAGGCAGATGATCTGGAAGTGCTGAAAGATGCAGGCAAGATTTCGGCACAGCTTGCAAAGATGCACGCCGAAACGGAGTTTGAAAAGTATCGTGTGGTACAGGATCGGCTGTACCAGAGCGATTTTGATAGGTATTTGGAAGAGAATTTGTAAGATGTCCATAGGAGGGAGGCCACAATGGAAAAGAAAAGCAAGGAGCTGGATTGTTTGCGACAGGCGGTAACGTTGGGGCTTCGGAAAAGAGGACGAACAAAAACGTTTTTTAAGGCTGTAGAAGCAGGGTTAGAAGACAAAGAATCGATACTTGATGGTGAACGACCTGATTTTATAATATTAGCTCCGCAAGAGCAAAATGGTAAGAGAACACTTTTGGGAATTGAGCATTTTCGAGTTGACCATTTAGTGACACAGAAACAGTACAAAAAAGGAAATGATAGTAAACAGGTTGCTTCTATTGGCATAGTAGAACAAAAAAATGTTAATGCGTTTTATGATAGATACCATGAAAAGGTTATGGCATCGCCAGAAATGCCAGACGGACTTTTTGATGGAATGGCGAAACTGTTAGAGAGCATGGTAAACAATATTCAAAGGGCAACGTATAGAAACTTCATGGAATCGTTTATTTACTCAATGGAAAAGCATTTGAGTAATGTGAACGACTATTTGCAGGAGCTCAATAAAAAGAGCACTGGAAAATATAATATTCAAATGGGTTTCTTAGTGGAAGTTCATAGTGATTTTGGACATTTGTATTTATCACATGATGGCAAGACGGAGAAAGCAAAAAACGGGCTGATGCCATTCTTTGAGGAGCTGGTTCAATGGATAGAAGAAAACTGCGATGCCCGAAAGGTGAATTTTATTATATTCTATTTGTCAGAAACATTGGAAAACGGTATCCATGAAGTTGTTTATGTGCCAACTAAAAACTTCAGAGCAAATCTGCAAAGACAGAGACAAAAAATATTCAGTTATGTTGGCGATGATATGGACTTAGAACCTTTTGAATTGAATCACAAAGAATCGGTGGCACACGTTGTTTGTCGAGAAGAGGACGAAGAGAAGTTCTCTGTGGAGCTATCAGTAACAGAAACACCACGAGATGATAAAATGGAACGCTTCTTGCTTTCAAGTAAATGTGCATTAGAATGCGAGAAAACAAGCAAGGATTATGCATTGACAGGTGGAACGCTTTTTACTATGACTCTTTTAAGAGATAATGTGAAACGATGGAGAAAATCGTGCATAGAAGGGGAAAAGTGGTTTTATCCGATAGTGATAGATGGTAGTCCGACATTCCTTAAAAAACGTGCCGATGAATACATGATGCGTTGGGGAGATGAAGTTGAAGAATGAGTAAACTGGATAAACTGCTCCGGGAACTTTGCCCGGATGGTGTAGAGCATAAGAAATTAGTAGATGCTGTATCGATTGAGCGTGGAAAACGTGTGGTAAGAAGCCAGCTTTCGATAAGTGGGAAATACCCTGTATATCAAAATAGTTTAACGCCGTTGGGGTATCATACGGATTACAATTATAATGCGAATACAACTTTTATTATTGTAGCTGGTGCAGCTGGAGAAATTGGATTTAGCGATAAGGCGTTTTGGGCTGCTGATGATTGTTTCACTGTTGTATGCCCTGAGAATGTTTTGAATCGATATATTTACCATTTGCTCCTCAACAATCAAAACCAACTTGCTTCAAAAGTAAGAAAGGCGAGCATACCACGACTGTCGAGAAGTGCAATTGAAAATTTAGTGATTCCAATTCCTCCTCTCGATGTTCAGTGTGAAATTGTCCGCATCCTAGACAATTTCACAAATCTTACAGCGGAGCTTACAGCGGAGCTTACAGCCAGAAAGACACAGTATGCGTATTATAGAGATAAACTACTTAAGGCTGAAACTAACGCTTATAAGTATAAACTGGGAGAAATTGCAACAGTAACAAAACTTGCCGGTTTTGAATTTACAAACTATGTGACATATTCTGAAAACGGAAATATAATTGCGCTACGGGGGTTAAATGTAAAAAATGGACGATTGGATTTGCATGATGTGAAATATGTAGATAAAAGCGATTTCTCCAAACTGGAAAGAAGTAAACTACATATTGGAGACATGCTTTTCACCTATGTTGGAACGGTTGGACAGGTTGCTATAGTTGATGAAGAAGATAAATATTATTTGGCACCAAATGTGGCTTTGATTCGGTGCAATAAGGAAGTATTGCTTCCGCAATATATGAAATACTACTTTCAGACAACGCGGTTTTGGGATAAGCAGATAAGGCGATTGCTTCAATCGTCTTCCATGCAGAATATTCCAATGGAAAAAATCCGAAAATTTGAAATTGCGGTTCCGCCCCTCGATGTCCAGAACCGCATTGTGAATGTATTGGACAACTTTGAGAAAATCTGTTCTGACCTCAACATTGGTTTGCCCGCTGAAATTGAAGCACGCCAAAAGCAGTATGAATATTATCGAGATAAATTGTTGACGTTTAAGGAGGTGGCTGCAACGTGAGTGCAGCAAAAAAGGCTGGTGTAATTTATATCCTGACAAATCCCTCTTTTCCCGATTATGTAAAAATTGGCTATGCGACCAATATCGAGAATCGACTGAAACAGTTAAATCGAAGCGAGTGCATCCCATTTGCGTTTCGGGTATATGCTACTTACGATGTTTCAACTCCGCTACAAGATAAAGAACTGCATAGCCTGATTGACCGTTTGAATCCTGATTTGCGCGCTATTGATACGTTCGATGGCAAGACAAGAACAAAAGAGTTTTATGCAATGACAAAAGAGGATGCTTATGCGCTTTTGGAGAGCATTGCAAAATTAAGCGGCACAATGGACAAACTGCAGCGCCTTACCCCGGAAGGCCATGAGATTACAGACGAAGAAGTTGCGGCTGAAATTCAGGAAGAAGCAAAAGAACGCAAAGCCCCGTTCTCATTTATTAAATGTGGTATTCCGATGGGGGCAGAGGTCGTGCTGCAAAATCATCCTGAGGTTGTAGCCGTTGTAAAAGATGATAGGCAAATTGAGTATCAGGGTAAAGCCTATTCGCTTTCTGCGTTGGCTCAAAAAATCATGCAGACGACCTATCCGCTACAAGGGCCGGTGCATTGGCTTTATCAGGGAAGAAAACTACGAGATATTCGAGTGGAACGAGAAGAAGCAGGTTTATATGAGTAAAAGGCGGGTGTGAAAATGTCCTTTTTCAATATCGTTGCGGCTACCAATGAAGATACCGTTGTTGCCACCTATGAACCCTCCAAGGTGCGCTCTGACAGCTACCAAAGCGAGGCGGAACTGGAAAAAGAGTTTATCCGGCTGTTGTGCGAGCAGGGCTACACCTATCTGCCGCTGCATACCGAGGATGAACTGATTGCCAACCTCCGCAGCCAACTGGAAGAGCTGAACCACTACCAGTTTTCCGATACGGAGTGGCGGCAGTTTTTCAGTGATGTAATTGCCAACCCCAACGAGCACATTCCCGAGAAGACCCGGAAGATTCAGGATTGGGAAGAAAGTAAGCAGGTGCTGCACCGGGATGATGGAAGCTCCAAAAACATTACGCTGATCGACAAGAAGAACATCCATAACAACCGACTGCAGGTCATCAACCAGTATGAGGTAAAACAAGCAGACGGCGCGCGGCATGATAACCGCTATGATGTGACGATTCTGGTCAACGGCTTTCCACTGGTTCATGTGGAACTGAAGCGGCGCGGGGTGGCCATCCGGGAGGCGTTCAACCAAATCAACCGCTACCAGCGGGATTCGTTCTGGGCGGGCTGCGGCTTATATGAGTATGTGCAGATTTTTGTGATCTCCAACGGCACAAATACCAAGTACTACTCCAACAGCACCCGCTACAATGCCATTAAGGACGCCAAACACGGCAAGACGAAAAAGGAAAAGACCAGCAATAGCTTTGAATTTACCTCCTACTGGGCGGATGCAAACAACCGGATGCTGACGGATCTGATCGATTTTACCCGTACATTTTTCGCCAAGCACACGATCCTGAGCGTGCTGACCCGGTACTGCATTTTTACCTCAGAAAAGATGCTGATGGTGATGCGTCCCTACCAGATCACGGCAACGGAGCGGATTCTGAACCGCATCGAGATCGCCAACAACTACAAAAAGTATGGCACCATCGAGGGCGGCGGCTACATCTGGCACACCACGGGCTCCGGCAAAACGCTGACTTCATTCAAAACGGCACGGCTGGCATCGCAGCTGCCTTATATCGACAAGGTGCTGTTCGTGGTAGACCGCAAGGACTTGGACTACCAGACCATGAAGGAGTATGACCGTTTCGAGAAGGGGGCAGCAAACTCTAACACCAGCACTACGATCCTGAAACGCCAGTTGGAAAACCCGGAAGCGCATATCATCATTACCACCATCCAGAAGCTGGCGACCTTTATCAAGAAAAATCCGGGGCATGAGGTCTATCAGAAGCACGTGGTGATCATCTTTGACGAGTGCCACCGTAGCCAGTTCGGTGATATGCACGGTGCTATCGTTCACAACTTCAAAAAGTACTACCTGTTCGGTTTTACCGGAACACCGATTTACGCAGCAAATGCAGGTACGAGCGGAAAACCCGGTATGAGGACAACGCCTCAGTTGTTTGGCGGTGAACCAAATGAAAAAGGCGAAAAGGTTCTACCACTGCATACCTACACCATCGTGGATGCCATCAACGACAAGAACGTGCTGCCGTTCCGTGTGGATTACATCAAAACGATGGACGCAGAGCCGGACATGGACGACAAGCAGGTTTGGGACATTGACCGGGAAAAGGCATTCATGGCTCCCAAGCGTATTTCTCTGGTGACAAAGTACATCCTCGACCACTTCGACCAGAAAACCTATCGGGGAGACAAATCGTATGAGTTTAATTTGCTGACGAATGTGGCAGAGGTGGCCTCTGCCCAGCGTGGTGCAGTGGAGGAAATCAAGCAAAAACAGCGCGTCAGCGGTTTTAATTCGATTTTCTGCGTGGCATCTGTGCCGATGGCAAAGCTGTATTATCAGGAGTTCAAAAAACAGATGGCGGCAGACCCGACCAAGCGGCTGCGCATTGCTACCATTTACAGCTATGGAGCCAATGAAGCGGAAACGGATGGCATTCTGGACGAGGAAAACCCGGAAGATACCTCCAACCTCGACCAGAGCAGCCGGGATTTTCTGGATGCCGCCATTCAGGACTACAACGAGATGTTCCACACGAACTACTCGACCGATGGCGAACGGTTCCAGAACTACTACAAGGATGTATCGCTCCGCATGAAGAACAAGGAACTTGACCTGCTGATCGTGGTCAATATGTTCCTGACGGGCTTCGATGCCACGACCCTGAATACTCTTTGGGTGGACAAGAACTTGAAGATGCACGGTCTGATTCAGGCGTTCAGCCGGACGAACCGTATCTTGAACAGCATCAAGACCTTTGGCAATATCGTCTGCTTCCGCAACCTGCAAAAGCGGGTAGATTATGCAATTGGTTTCTTCGGGGATAACAAAGCCGGAGGAGTGGTTTTGCTGAGGAAGTATTCTGATTATTATAAAGGCTACGACGATGACCAAGGGAAGCATTATCAGGGCTATGTTGAGATGATAAACGCTTTGAAAGAAAAATTCCCGCTGACAGAGCCGCAGATCGTCGGAGAGCAGAACCAGAAAGATTTTATCGTGCTGTTTGGTGCGCTGCTGCGGATGCGGAACCTGCTGTCCTCCTTTGATGATTTCAAGGGCAACGAGCTGATTTCGGAGCGTGATTTGCAGGATTATCTTGGCCGCTATCAGGATTTGCGGGATGAATGGCGCAACAAAAAGCACGATGAAACCAAAGAGGACATCACCGATGATGTGGTGTTTGAGGTGGAGCTGATTCGGCAGGTGGAAATCAACATTGACTACATCCTGATGCTGGTCAAAAAGTACCATGACACTCATTGCGATGATAAAGAAGTGCTCATCACGATTCGCAAGGCGATTGATGCCAGCCCGGAATTGCGCAGCAAAAAGCAGCTGATCGAAACCTTTATTGCAGGGGTCAACGATGTGGATGACGTGATGGCAGAGTGGAACACTTTTGTGTCCGAACAGCGAGAGAAAGAGCTTGTAAAAATCATTCAAGAGGAAAAGCTGAAGGAGACGGAAACGCGCAAGTATCTGGCCAATGCGTTCCGGGATGGTGAAATCAAAACTGTGGGCACTGATATTGACAAGCTGATGCCTCCTGTTTCCCGCTTTGGCGGCGGTGGCCGTGCGCAGAAAAAACAGGGTGTGATCGACAAGCTGAAAGGATTCTTTGACAAGTTCTTTGGGATTGGCGGAAGTTCATTTGAGGAGGGAAAACATGACTAAATGGTATAGAGGATAGTACTATAACGGTAACATCGATAATGGTGAGTAGAGAAAAATGGATATTTTTTCAACCAGAGAATTGGCAACGGCTTTTTGGGTCGGTGCGATTTTGATAGCTGTAGGAATGGCTATAGTTACCAATAAAAAGATAAGGCAGGGGTTTATAGGAGTTCTGAAATGCTTCTTCAACAGGAAGCTAAGGAAATTATGGGAAATATATTTCTTGTACATCGGAATAATCACGCTGATGTTTTCAAGGTTTCCAATATGGAAAAATATATATTTAAAAGATATTATTCTTTGGACGCTTTTTTCTGGATTGACTATTTGTATGAATGCAGTCGCTGGCGAAGCTGACGAAAAGTATATATCTAAAGTCCTTAAAGACAATATCAGATTTACTGTAGTCACGGAATTTCTATTGAGCACTTTTACATTTAGTTTTTGGGTTGAATTGATAATAATTCCGATAACAACAGTTATTGTGTTGTTCGATACAGTTGCAGAACATAAAAGTGATGCAATAGCAGTACATAAGCTATTGCAGGATGTGATGGCCTTTGCTGGACTATGTGTGATACTTCAAACAGTGAGAGTGGGAATTCTGGAATATCGAGAACTTAATGTGATAAATACATTAGTGAGTTTCTTTATTCCAATTGTCTATTTACTTCTTGTCACACCGCTAGAGTATGCATTTGAACTATATTCGAAATACGAAATGCTATTTATACAGATGCATTTTAAAGAGCCGCGGGATAAAAAAGTGAAACGAAAAAGACACTTGAAGGTGATAAAAGCGTGCGGATTATCCGTTAGGAAAATTATACTGTTTCAAAAACAGTGCATACCACGAATGTATGTTTCAATGTCTGATTCGGAATTTGAGGCGTTGATAAGTCATTTGGAAGACAGAAGTTAATAAAGCTAAAAGCTTGAAAACATATAAGGAATCGTTTATAATACTCACAGAGATTCCGCTGGTTGTGTGATACTATCCTGATACTAAAAAATCAGCAAGCCGCATCTAGCACGGCAATCTCATGGAAAAGCAACCTACAAAAAACAGTCTTACTAAACAAATTTGTTTAGTAAGAAATTGAACTTACCGAATTGGAGTAAAATTCGACGATATACAGATTAAATTCACCATAAAATAATCTTATCCCGCCCCGGGAGCATATCCGCTTTCCGGGACGGGATTTCTTCTTGTCAGCGGAACAGTGTCCGTAAAGTTCCGGTGCGTGCTCCGTACAGGACGATTGAAAGGAGCCGAAAGATCTGGTATACTGAAAAACGAAAAGAAACAACCGTGGGAGAAGGATGGAAGTTCCGCCACGGCTCTTACGCTGTTTGTCGCAAGAGCGATCAAAAAGAATTCTTCTGAAAGCTTTCTGTTTCACGCAATGTGAAAGGATGTGACGCCATGACCCGCACAACTGAGTACAAATCCCCTCTTGGCAGGATGCCGCTGGCGGTCGATGAAGAGGGTCTGACCGGGGCATGGTTTGAGGGGCAGAAATACCTTCCGGAAGGCGTTGCCCCGGAAAACGAGGAAACCGCTCTGCCGCCGGTATTGGAAAGCGCGTGCCGCTGGCTGGATCTCTATTTCTCCGGTCAGGAGCCGGATTTCATGCCGCGGCTGCATCTGGAAGGGACAGCATTCCGCCGGGCGGTCTGGGAACTGCTGCGGAAGATCCCTTACGGCAAAACGACCACTTACGGTGCGCTGGCAAAGCAGCTGGAAGCGGAGACCGGCAGGCGGGTGTCGGCGCAGGCAGTGGGCGGCGCAGTGGGGCATAACCCCGTGTCCATCCTTGTGCCCTGCCACCGTGTCGTGGGTCAGCAGGGAAGTTTGACCGGTTACGCAGGCGGGCTGGACAAAAAACTCCGCCTGCTGATTCTGGAAAACCCGTCAGCGGAACCTCTTTACTAGAAAATGTATCTTGCGGATCTTCATTGACCGTCCCGCCCGGCGGGGCAGATGAACGGATTGAAAAATACCGGCGTGCGACCCTTGGCCAGATGGCTGAGGGTCTTTTTGTGTACCCGGGGAACATCCCGAGGGCTATTTTCTTCAACAATCGCATAAACTGCGGAAAACGGGGAGGGAACCAAATGCGGATAAAGCAGAACAGAACGGCAAAACGGCCGTACCGCCGGGTCGTGGCGGCATTGCTGCTGGCGATCCTGATCGGGATGGCGGGCCTGACCGCGCGGGCCGGGAAAGCGCAGAGTTGCCGCTTCCCGCTGGAAAGCAGCGGCTGGCGTGTGTCCGATGCGTATGGTTGGCGGGAGGACCCCTTCACCGGGCAGAAGACGTTTCACCGTGGGATCGACCTTGCCTGCGGGGAGGGGACACCCGTTCTTGCGGTGATGGACGGCGTGGTGTCACAGGCCCGGATGAGTACCAGTTACGGCAACGTCCTGCGCCTCTGCCACGAAAATGGACAGGAAACCGTCTACGCGCATCTGCAATACCTCTTTGTCCGCCCCGGCGAGGTCGTGGGTGCCGGCCAGATCATCGGAACCGTCGGCCAGACCGGACGAGCCACCGGCGCGCACCTCCACTTTGAACTCTGGTCGCATGGAAATGCCCGTGACCCGGCGGAAGTTCTGGATGAGAAACTCTTGCCATAAAGCCACGGGCGAATTTTATCGAGCAAATCTTATTTAGGGTCCGCGCCAAAATGCCAGCGGAGCTTTGCATAGAAATCACTCAGGATGAATTCCCGGTCGATCTCGGTATAAACGCGGATGAGACGCTGTGGGTCGGGAGCGGGCAGATAACGGGAATCCGGCGTAAAACGAGGGGCGGGGCGATAGACAAAGGAATACCGTTCGTCAAACAGGATCAGGCCGATGGCAGGGCTGTCCCCCAAGATCCACATTTCTCCGCCGGGGTAGGATGCCGCAGCTGCGGCCGGAGTATATCCGGGACGTTTGATCCAGGACACAAACTTATAATTTGTATCGATGACCCGCTGAAAGAGGTACTGTCCGATTTCTCCGCAGGGGGCGACCTTCTCGTGCAGGACGCTGAATGGAACGGTCATCTTGGAATACAGATTCTTCGGAACCTGCCAGAGCTCTACCGCAGAGCCAAACAGGACGTTGGCGGCAGCAATATCGTTTTCCGCATTGAACTCCGACTCGCCGTCCGGATAGGTACCGCCGCCGATCCAGACCAGAGTGAAGCGGTCAGCGATTTCAGGCTTTTCCAGCAGGGCAGACGCGACATTTGTCAGAGCACCCTGTCCGGCGATAAACAGCGGGCGGGGATCATCCCGCAGAGCCTCCTGAATAATGAACTGCGATGCAGGGGAAGGAGAGGAAATGGTTTCGTCGGACAGTGCGCAGGGACTTCCGCGGAAAACCGGTACCTGCCCATTCAGTCCGGCAAGATCCAGAACGTGGAGGATCTCACGATAACTTTCCTCCATACTGTCAGGGCCGAAACGGTCGGCAAAATGCTCTGCGCAGATCCCGGTCACGGAGATCTTGGGACTCAGGAGTGCGTGTACGATCGCATACGGGTCGTCAGCTTCACAGGCGCAATCGGTATCAAGGATCACCCGGACTTTCTTCTCCTCCGGAATGGGGTAGGAAAACGATCTCATAACAGAACCTCCTGCTCAGTTCTTTGCCCTATAGACGGGGCATCCATCGATGGCCGTCATCAGGACACGGAGTTTCAGCAGATCATCCGGAACCTCCGAAGCGGTTTTCAGCAGATCCTGATCCAGCACGACAAAGTCAGCATATTTGCCGACGCTCAGGGTACCGCATTCCTTCTCTGTAAATTGAGCCTCCGCACCCCAACGGGTATACCCCAGCAGGGCCTCTTCTGGGGTCACGGCATTCTCCGGGAAGAATCCTCCCTTGGGAAGAAGTTTGTCGTTTGTTCGCGTAATAGCAGCGTGCATTCCGCTCAGAGGGGAAGGCGTGGCGACGGGTGCATCCGATCCCCACGAGATATGCCCGATCTTTCGCAGGACAAGACCGCCGGCGTACGCGCGGCTGGCGCGATCTGGCCCGAGACGGCGAAGTGCCATGGACGCGCTGTTCGGCGCATGAAGGGGCTGCATACTGGGCCAGACACCAAGCTCCCGGGCACGCTCAGGCTGATCGCCGTCAACTGTCTGGAAATGCTCGATGTGCCAACGGTGATCCGGCGTCGGAACATCCTGCAGAACCTGCTGGTAGACCCGGAGAACCTGATCGATGGTATCATCACCGATTGCGTGGATGATCATCTGCATTCCATGTTCTGCCGCTTCCCGTACACAGGCGTACAGCTCGGAATCCGTGCGCATTTTGACACCGCGATGTCCCGGACGATCGGAATAATCCTGCTTCAGGCACGCACTCTGGGAACCGACTGCGCCATCGCCGAGAAGCTTACAGGCCCGGACGGTAAAATGACCGTTGTAGAGATCAATTTCCGGACACTGAGCAAGATAAGCCTTTTCGTCCGCAGGGGCGTTAGGCCCGAGTGCGTAACGAAGCGCGCCGTGAAAGCGGAGCTTATACTCGCCGCTTTCGTACAATGCTTTCAGGTCGTGAACATCTTCAAGGGAGGTGCCCATGTCGTTCACATTGGTTACACCGTATTGAAGAAGCTGCTGCTGTGCGGCAAGCAGAGCATCTTTTCTCTGTAAGGCGGTCTTTTCCGGAACAAACGCTTTGACCTGTTCAGCGGCCTCATTTGTGACGCAGCCCAGAAGTGTGCCGTCGGGGTTCCGCATAAATTCTCCGTGCTCTGGATCAGGGGTCTGTTCGGTCACTCCGGCGGCTTCCAGAGCACGATGGTTGACCCAGATCATGTGGCCGTCCATCCGGGGAAGCAGGACCGGATTCTGAGGCGCGACTGCGTCCAGTTCAAGCGCAGAAGGATAGGAAGGATCGTCCCAGACTTCGTTGTTCCAACCCATTCCGCCGACGATCCACTCGCCGGGAGCAGACTGTGCAACACGCTGACGAACCATTTCAAGGATCTTCTGCCGGGAGCGATCCCGGACGGGCAGGGTCAGCAGGCTGTCACCATACATCGGAAGGTGCATATGGCCTTCGATAAATCCGGGGTAAACAAAATGCCCCTCCAGATCATGGATCTCTGTCTGCGGGCCACGGAGCGAAAGGATCTCATCGTCGGTGCCAAGCGCAGTGATCCTTCCCCCGGCAACGGCAAAAGCCTGCGCGGAGGGAAGAGAATCATCCATAGTCTGAATGTGGGCATTTATCCAGATCGAATCCGGAATCATTGTATTTTTCATCAGAAACCTCTCTTCCATTGGAAGAAAGACGAAGCCATGACTTTACTATATCACATCTGTACGGCGGATTTCAAGACCTGATCTGAAAAACAAAGTTGATGAGATGGATTGACAATTCCTAAAATGAATGGTACTCTAAGTTAAAAGAAAGACGTCGGACGTCATAAGACGAAATTGTCTTTGGAGAGAGACAATCCGGCAGGAGATTGGAGAATGTGAAATGTTTAATGCGGTACAAAAAGAAAATCAGCCTCTGGCGGAACGTGTCGCCGAGCAGATCGCACAGCTGATTCAGGAACGGGAGCTGAAAGAAGGCGACCGCCTGCCCAATGAATTTGATCTGGCGCAGGAGCTTGGGGTTGGACGAGGTACGATACGAGAGGCTGTAAAACAGTTGGTCGCGAGGAATATCCTTACGATCCAACGAGGAAAAGGTACCTTTGTGACCCAGAACCCGGGAATTGTGGAGGATCCGTTTGGATTCAACTATGAGCAGGACCAGCAAAAGCTGGGATTGGATCTGCTGGAAATCAGAATGGTGATCGAGCCGTGGATCGCGGAACAGGCTGCGCGCAAAGCAACACTGGAGGATATCCGCGAGATCTACGACCTTTGCGATCGCGTCGAGCGTCTGATCTGTCAGGATGCGCCGCATCTGGAAGAGGATATCCGATTTCATGTGGCAATTGCGCAGGCAAGCAAAAATATTGTTGTGCCGAAGATCATTCCTGTGATCAACCGGAGCGTGGATATGCTGATCGCAATGACCCATAGCGCTCTGCTGCAGGAAACGATCGAGACACATCGTGCAATTGCGGACGGAATTGCGGCGCATGACCCGGAGAAGGCACGGGAGGCGATGCAGCAGCATTTGAAATATAACTGGGACTGCATCCATCAGAAGCTTGCACAAGAGGAAAAAGACATTTAAGAATACGATAGAATAAGATACAGGCCACAGCCTGTTTCAGGGAGAACTGCTGTATTGTTCTGGGAGAGGGGGATCCTCCGACGCAGACATACGGCGGTTCTTTTTTATGCAGAACAGTGATTTTTTGAGGTTCAAAACCGTGTTTCAACAAATTTTTAGTAAATTTCAGGGATCAAAAATGTGAAAAGATGGTCAAAATGACGAAAACGAAAAGTGGGTTTTGTGACATCACACGAATCAAATGGATTGATGTTGACAAAATAGAGACAAAATGAGATAATATGTTCGACGTAAGACGTACGATGTCACAAAAGAGAGACGAAGCCATGTCGAACATTCAAACAGCGTACGCCAAAAAAGAGAAGAATCGTAAAACACCCCGCACAATGGAATGTTAGCGAAGGAGGGTACTAACATGAAAAAGATTTCTCGCCGTAATTTCTTATCCATCTGTGGTGCCATGGCAGCAGTCGGAGCAATGACCGCCTGTGGAGGATCTTCTTCCGGCAGCAGCACGGCTGCTTCTTCCACTGGTTCGGCAACTGCTTCCGCCGCAGCAGGTGATGGGACCAAGAAGATCGTCAAGGTTGCCGTCATGTGCCCGATGTCCGGCCAAAGCCAGCAGTTCTATGCACAGTATCAGGCAGCAATTCAGGCGGCCAGCGATGTCATTGCAGAGGACAATATGCTCCCGGACTATGAGCTGGAGTTCGAGTATATCGATGATAAGGGAACCACGGATGGCGCGCCGACCGCCGCAACCTTTGCGCTGGATCAGTACGGATGCAATGTTTCCATCGGCCATATGCTGACGACGATGATCCTTGCAGACGGCCAGTATTTCGAGGATGCACAGACCCCGCTGCTGGGCATTGTTTCCGGTCCGGCTTCGGTTTCTCAGGGCTGGGAGTACCTGTGCATCGAGACCGGTACGGACCTTGTGCAGGGCGACACGCTGATCGACTACCTGGTCGGTTATCTGGGCTATAAGAACATCTCCCTCATCAATATCAATACCGAGGGCGGTATGACGGCGGCCAAGGAGATTGAGCGGTATCTGAAGGAAGCCTATGGGATGGATCTGGCAACCCATGAGCAGATGTCCAATGAAGATACGGACTATACCTCGGTTGCACTGAATGCAAAGAACGCAGGTACGGACTGTGTGATCTACTGGGGCCTGAATCAGGCAAACGGCCAGCTCTGCTACACAGCGATGCACCAGTATTGTGGTGATGATATCTTCTTTGCTGGTGGCACCAATCTGGCTCAGAACCAGATGCTGACGACCTGGTCCGCACAGGACATCGATGGTGTTGTCTTCCCGGTTGGTTATATCCCGGATCCGGAGAACAAGCTGCAGCCCCGGATTACGGAGAAGTATTCTGGCTACATCTCTACCGGCGACGCTCTGACGGATGTCCCGGCTCGTGTCGTGGACGCTGTGTTCCATGTGACAACTGCATTGAATGATATGGGCGCGCAGGATCCGGAAAGCAAGGACTTCAATAAGAACCTCAATGCTGCGCTGCGCAAGGCGACCTTCGATGGTGTGCAGGGTCATTTTGATTTCGGTGCATTTGATAACGGCGTCGGTCTGGGACAGATGAACATTGGTGTCTGGAACAGTGACTTTGAGATGAGCAAGGTCGAGTGGAGCCTGTAAAAGCAAGCAACAGTAATATCTGAAATCCCGCCAGTCCCTCGGCGTAATCCCGGCGGCTGGCGGGTATTTTTATAGAAATGGAGTGATATTGTGGTTACGTTCTTTCAGGCTGTATTTGGCGGCTTGGCACAAGGCTGTGTGTACGCGCTGATCGCTTTGGGATACAGTGTGATTTATAGTACATTAAAAATGGGCCACTTTGCGCAGGGCGAGTTCTATATGGTGGGCGCGTTCGTTGGCCTGACCCTCTTCACACGGATGAAACTCCCCGTGGTGATCGCATTTGCCGGAGCAGCTCTCTTTACCAGTATCCTGATGCTGGTGCTGGAACGTCTGGCCTACCGCCCGCTGTATAACCGGCCCTCAATGTCGCTTCTGATGGCGACTCTGGGTATGCAGTATGTGGTACAGGAGATCGTCCGTGATATCTGGGGTTCGGATGTTGTTCGCAGTGATAATATCTTCCCGCAGAAAAACTTCTCGATCGGCGGTCTGGTGATCACGGCACAGAACCTTCTGATCATTCTGATCTGTGCAGTCCTTATGATCGCACTGACCGTTTTTATGAAGTACAGCAAAACCGGCCGCGCGATGACTGCGGTCAGCATGAACCGTAAGGCGGCCAGCCTGATGGGTGTCCGGACCCCGACGATCATTATGGCAACTTATGTGATCGCAGCCTGCCTCGCAGCGGTGGCCGGTGTTATGATGGGTCCCATCTACTCCGTAAAATATTCCATGGGCACGACATTTGGCAACAAGGCGATGACCGCAGCAGTCATGGGCGGCTTCGGAAGTCTCCCGGGTGCTATGCTTGGCAGCGTGCTGCTGGGTATCGTGGAGTCGCTGTGCAGTCTGTATATTTCTACGGCATATAAAGATGTATTCTCGTTTGTGATCCTTGTGATTGTTCTGTTCTGCCGTCCGCAGGGTATTCTGGGCAAGAAATCGATCACGAAGGTGTAAGGAGGCGGCAGCATGAATACGGTTTCACGTTCGACTAAAATCACGATCGGAGTGCTGATCCTTTGTGCGGTAGCTGCACCGTTGGTGCTGGGCATCGATAACAACTATCTGATCAATATTCTCTGCTCTTACTGCTATTTCGGCATCATGTGCTGCAGCCTGAATCTGCTTCTGGGCTATACCGGCCAGATCTCAATGGGACACGCGGCTTTTATGATGATCGGCGCGTATACTTACGGAATCCTCAACAAGTATTATGGCGTACATTTCCTTCTGGCCGTGATTGCGGCAGTCCTGATGTCCTTTGCGGCCGGGCTGCTTCTGGGTGCGGCGTGCTGTAAACTGAACGCGATCTTTCTTGCGATGACAACGGTCGGATTTTACAAAGCAGTCTCGACCTTTATCGTGAACGAAGGCTGGCTGACGGGCGGTGCCACCGGCATTCCCGCCATTGCGAAGTGGAGTTTCTTCGGCGTAAAACTGCGCAACTGGCAATTCTACTATATTTCTCTGGCTGTCCTGCTTCTGGTTTTCCTGTTCTGTTACCGTCTGGTCCGGTCCAAGACCGGCCGTGCAATGCAGGCAATGTGCAGCGCACCGATTGCGGCTTCTGCCATGGGCGTGGATATCACCCGGCTTAAATTTCTGGTTTGCGGAATCTCCGGCGCGCTGGCAGGTCTGGCAGGTGTCCTTTACGCTGTCACAAACAGCTACCTGAGCGCGGATATGTTCTCGAAGGTCAGCATCTCGACTCTGGCAATGACCGTCGTCGGCGGTATGGGAACCCTCTGGGGCCCGGTCCTCGGTACGCTTACCATCACCACTTTGCCGGAACTGCTCCGTCCGTTCGCAAACCATCTGGACTTTGTTTACGGTCTGGTGATCATCCTTTCGGTCATCTTCATGCCGGGCGGTATTTATGGCTTTATTCGCATCGCAATTGAAAACGCAGCGCGTAAGCGGGCACAAAAGCCTGTGGCTGCAAAGAAAGGGGAATAAACGATGGCAGTTCTTTTGCAGGCAAGCCATGTTACGATGCAGTTTGGCGGACTTAAGGCTGTCAACGATGTTGACATGGAAATCCAGAAGGGTGAAGTCCATGCGTTGATCGGGCCGAACGGTGCGGGCAAGACCACCTTCTTCAACATTGTATCGGGCATCTATACGCCGACCTCCGGAACCGTTACCTTTGACGGGGAAGACATCACCAAACTGAAGGCGCATCAGGTCACTGCCCGGGGCATTGCCCGTACATTCCAGAATATCCTTCTGTTTGAAAATATGAACATCGTACGGAATGTCATGGTCGGCGCACACACCCGTACAGGCAGCAGTATGCTGGGCAGTGTTCTGCGGACCCGCCGCAGCCGCGAGGCAGAGAAAGAATGCTACGAGAATGCGATGCAGACACTGGAATTTGTTGGTATGGCAGATCTGGCAATGCAGTCGGCATCCGGACTTCCGTATGGCAAAAAGCGTATCCTTGAAATTGCGCGTGCGCTGAACAGCAAACCCAAGATCATTATGCTGGATGAGCCTGCCGCAGGTATGAACAGCACGGAAAGCGCGGAGTTGAGCCGCCTGATCTTCCGGATGCGGGATATGGGCGTGACCGTCCTGCTGGTGGAACATGACATGAAATTTGTTTCGGATATCTCGGATAGCATTACCGTTCTGGATCATGGACAGAAAATCTGTGATGGTGATCCCAAGACCGCTCTGAATGATCCGCGCGTCATTGAAGCCTATCTGGGTAAAGAAGAGGAGGATGCTGAATGAGCGAACCGTTGCTGAAGGTGGAAAATGTTGCTGCGTCCTATGGCAGCATCGTGGCATTGAAATCTGTCAGTCTGGAAGTGTACGAAGGAGAGATCGTCACGATCGTCGGCGCAAATGGCGCAGGAAAAACGACGCTGCTCAGCTGCATCTCCGGATTGATGCCCTATAAGGGAAGCATTGCTTTCAAAGGTGAGAAGCTGGGCGGAAAAATCGACAGCGCAGGGATCGTGGAGCGTGGCGTGATTCAGGTCCCGGAAGGCCGCCAGATCTTCAGTGATATGACGGTACACGAAAACCTGCTGATGGGTGCGTATAGTCGGAAGAAGGGCGATAACATCCAGCCGGAACTGGATGAAGTCTATGAGCTGTTCCCCCGGCTGGCAGAGCGCAGAGATCAGAAGGGCGGAAGCCTTTCCGGTGGTGAGCAGCAGATGCTGGCAATGGGACGGGCGATCATGGCAAAGCCGAAGCTTCTGTTGCTGGACGAACCTTCGATGGGTCTTGCGCCGATCGTTGTCAACGACATTTTTGCAACGATCCGGAAACTGAACCATGAAAAAGGCGTCACGATCGTTCTGATCGAACAGAATGCCCGCCTTGCGCTGAAGACTGCGGACCGGGCCTATGTCATTGAGACCGGCGCAGTACAGCTGAGCGGCGATGCCAAGCAGCTGGCAAGCAACCCGAGGGTCCGGGATCTGTATTTGGGAGGTTAAATCATGGAACTGATCAGTCAGAAAATGCGCAGACTTGCACCAGAGCTGGATCCGCTGCGGCTGGGGACCGGCTGGAAGCCGGAGGAACTTTCAAAGCCGCAGATCATCGTGGAAAGCACCTTTGGCGACAGCCACCCGGGAAGCGGACATCTGGACAAACTGGTCAAAGCTGCCTGCAAGGGAATTCAGGATGCGGGCGGGCATGGTGCCCGGTATTACTGCACCGATATCTGTGATGGTGAAAGTCAGGGAACCGATGGCATCAATTTCAGCCTTGCAAGCCGTGAGATGATCGCGAATATGATCGAGATCCACGCCAATGCGACCCCATTTGACGGAGGCGTCTTTATTGCCAGCTGTGATAAGGGAATGCCGGCAAACCTGATGGGTCTGGCACGGGTCAATATCCCGTCGGTCGTTGTTACGGGCGGAACCATGCGGGCAGGCCCGGAACTGCTGACGCTGGAACAATTGGGAATTTACAGCGCGAAGTATGAGCGTGGCGAAATTGACGAGTCAAAGCTGGATTGGGCAAAGCAGAACGCCTGCCCGAGCTGTGGTGCGTGCAGTTTTATCGGAACCGCTTCGACCATGCAGATCATGGCGGAGGCTCTGGGTCTTGCGCTCCCGGGAAGTGCATTGCTGCCGGCGACCAGTCCGGATCTTGTCAGCTATGCGCATCGTGCGGGGCGTCAGGCAGTCGCACTGGCCTATAAGGGGATCCGTCCCAGCGACATTGTTACGATGGATAGTTTTGAAAACGCAATTCTGGTCCATGCGGCAATTTCGGGTTCGACGAACGCACTGCTGCATCTGCCTGCGATCGCGCACGAGTTCGGGATCCAGATCGATGGTGACACGTTTGACCGGCTCCATCGCGGCGCAAAATATCTGCTGGATATTCGTCCGGCAGGCCGCTGGCCCGCAGAGTTCTTCTATTATGCGGGCGGTGTTCCTGCAATTATGGAAGAGATCCGTGATGTTCTCCATCTTGACGCCATGACCGTTACCGGAAAAACGCTGGGCGAAAATCTGGAAGACCTCAAAAAGAATGGATTCTACGAGCATTGCCAGCAGCTTCTGGATGAGGCAAACGCCCGCTGTGGTTTGAAGTTGACCCGCAGTGATATCATCCGTCCGGCAAGTCAGCCGATCGGTGAAGATGGCAGTATCGCAATTCTGCGGGGCAATCTGGCACCTGAAGGAGCCGTGATCAAGCATACGGCCTGCCCGAGGGAAATGTTCCGCGCGGTGCTCCGTGCCCGCCCGTTCAATAGTGAGGAAGAATGTCTGGATGCGGTCCTCCACCATAAAGTCGAGAAAGGTGACGCCGTGTTTATCCGGTATGAAGGGCCGCAGGGAAGCGGTATGCCGGAGATGTTCTATACCAGCGAGGCCATCAGCTCGGACAAGGAGCTGGGCCGCTCGATCGCGTTGATCACAGACGGACGTTTTTCCGGAGCTTCTACTGGCCCGGTGATCGGCCACTGCAGCCCGGAGGCGCAGACGGGCGGTCCCATCGCTCTGGTAGCGGAAGGTGACTTGATCGAGATCGATATTCCGGAGCGAAAGCTTAACATCATCGGCGTCAAAGGACAGCCGAAAACGCCGGAGGAGATGGACGAGATCCTGAAGGAACGCAGAGCTGCATGGAAGCCCAAAGCCCGCCGTTATAAGAACGGAACCCTGCGGCTGTTCAGCGAACATGCAGCCAGCCCGATGAAGGGTGCTTATCTGGAATTTGACACAGAGGAAGAATGATTCTGCGGCAGAACCAGAAATGATTTATAGTTGATAAAAACAATTTTGGCCCTCTTGGTTATTTCAAATGACCGGGAGGGCTATTTGCATTCCTGCCTGCATAAACTTCTGAAAACTTGAACTTAAAATGGAGGAGATGGGGGAGTGAACAAATGAAGAATGCACAGGATGGAATGAGAGAGAAAAAAGAATCCCTGAAGTTGTTCTTCCCCACCCGCCCCTTCCATCACAGCATCCGGCTGGGGCCGCTGACCTTCCGGGATCCGCTTTTGCTCTGCGGGGTATTGTACATTCTGCTCTGGATGGACGCGGGCGGATTTCTGCGGGCCGGGCTGTGGGCGGCCTTTCTCCATGAGATGGGTCATCTGCTGGCCTACGGGATGATGCTCCGGAAGCTCCCCCGTGTCGATGTGACGATGACAGGCTTCTGCCTGCGGGTTCCGAGAGAATCCCTGCGCAGGGCGCAGCTCTTCGGGCTGGCTGCCGCCGGGCCGGGGATGAATCTACTGCTGGCGGCAGTCTGGGCGGTACGGATGGAGCAACAGGCCACAGTGCGGGGCTGGGCATTCCTGACGGCCAACCTTTGATGATACACAAGTAGGAGAGTGGATTTTTTCCAATGCAGACCGAGGCACAAACAATAGCTTGTATACAGGAGAGTGGAATAAGCATGCGTATAAATCTCTCAGTTCTTATATTCAATTATTGGAACAAGTAATTGCGTGTTATAAGAACAACTTTGCATACTTCAAAACACAAGGCAAGCACACAATAAAGCGTACCGAAGTGCTTGTACCATATGAAAAAGTGAAGCAAGTTTCTCGTGATAGTTTTAATTGGATATTGCAGAACGCAGATCAGTTAGCTGCTGTTCCATATACAAGCGGGATTCAGTTTCACGGTAAAAACTTCTTACCATATCAAGTCAGAACAGATGCAAGCCGAAAAAGCTGGAATGTTTATGAAAACAGAGTTATCATCGGCTTTTTGAACACAGCATTGCTAAACGCAAAGCAGGTTTCTGCAGAATTTGATAGAGACGTTTTGAATGAGGAGCGCGTTATTTCAAGAATTCACGGTAGTTTTCCAAAAGAGTACCGTGCACCAATTATTACGATCAAGTCCTTGCAAATTTCATTTTGCAGGCTACTATTGAAAAAGCTCGATTGCTTAATCGACACACTTCAGAGTGTGGGCAAACAGTATTCATCATTATTTGATGTCCAACCGTTAGTACTGAATACCTTGCCGCGAAAAACAAACACTTTTTGCGAGATTAAGCCTTATGCACAAGTGTTCGAAATTATAGTTCGTTGGTTCCGGTACGGGGAGTATAGCTTAGAAAAAGAGCGGCTAATTCTGCAAGTAAAGACTTTGGATAAACTCTTTGAGTATTATTGCCTGCTACGGCTTCTGAAACTTTTAGCTGACAACGGATATCAAAAGGCAAATGTCAAAGAACCTGTTTTCAAATTTGACTATGTCTCAGCGGATGAGCATTATCAAAACGAAAAGGATGTTGCAAATACTTATCTACTTAGCAATGGTGAAGTAACTGCCACACTGTACTATCAACCGGTTATAAGTGCGGTTCAATTTGAAAACGATCTCACGCTTTTTAAAACAACGAAACCACCTGCAGGAAATCCGGACTATTACACACCGGACTTTGTGTTGAAATTTGCTTCTTCTGAGGATGACGAAGAGTATGCGATATTTGATGCAAAGTTCTCATCCAGAGCAAATATCAAAAAGCATAGTTTGCCCGAGGTTATTCGTAAATACTCCTGTGAAATAAGCGTTGCCTCTCGAAGTAGCGCCCCCCCAAAATGGTTTGGATCCTGCAAGGGAGAGTTAATGGTAGCGAAAACGCAATTTGGAAGTATCATAATTCACAATTAGCTTCTACATATCGACCAATAACTTCATTCGGAATTGTCTCAATAAATACAGCGGTTGAGATTAGGCAACGATTGTGGAATGAAATAAGAAGTAGTATTTCACTTTTGCAATGAGCGTAGACAAAAAACTGAGAACCACTTACGTTGATAGCATCCCCTGATAGCTTTTTGATAGCAGAAAGTCGGATACCCCATAGGATTGGGATAATTGGTATCAAATAAAGCCAAATGGAATCAAACGGTCTATACAAAAAAGTTTAGAGTGCGTTTCCGCTTGGCGAGCTCGAGTAATAAAAATCTGCCTTCCGGCTTTTTGAGCTCCTCAAAAATAGAACAGAACAACGTATAAAAACAGCCCTGCTTTCAAGATTTTTCGCTTGAAGGCGGGGCTTTTTCGCGTCCAAAGCAACAGAAAAAATAACACCCGAGGCAGGATCAAACCAGTATCACGGTTCCTTTTCCCCTGGGAAAGCCAGAGCTTCCAGCCGGCCCGCGACTTATGAAATCCCCTTGACAAAGTGGGAATGGGCAGTATAATAAAAATGAACATTGTTCATATTGAGGGTGACTACATGAATACGATCGTGACCTCCAAGGAAGAGATTTTAAAAAACAGCCGTGAGCTTATCCGGGAAAAGGGCTGGGCGGCAGTCAGCATCCGTTCTGTCGCCTCGGCATGCGGGGTCTCGGTTGGCTCGATCTACAACTATTATGACTCCAAAGCTGAGCTTATCAGCGCCACGGTCGAGAGCGTCTGGTGCGAAATTTTCCACCGCCCGCAGGACGAGGCCGTATTTCAGGACGTGCAGACCTGTGTCAAATGGATGTACGAGCGCATGGCCTACGGCTATGAGCAGTATCCCGGATTCTTCACACTGCACTCTCTCGGCTTTATGCAGGAGGAGAAGGCCGATGGCAAACGGCACATGCAGCGAATCTGGCACCATATCTTAAACGGTCTGTGTACGGTGCTGCAACAGGATGCCAAGATCCGTCCGGGCGCTTTTAATGAGCAATTCACCGTTGAAAAATTTGCCGATGTTCTGTTTTCGCTTATGCTGTCTGCTTTGCTGCGGCAGGACTACGACCCCGCCGCTGTGCTGGAGATCGTGCGCAGAACCTTATATTGACCGCATTTTCTTCCCACACTGCTGTGGGAATTTTATAACGTCCAAATTGAACACTGTTCACTCAAAGGGGATGCTCATAGGAAAGTTCATCGCAGTATCCTGCTGCGGCTCGCCTGCCTTGTGTGGAGCACTGCCAGCTTCAACATCCTGCGTTTTGGATGCAGCTATGCCGGGCAAGCCCCTGATGACCGTAAAAACTAGGACGACCCTGCAAAAAATGCAGTGTTACAATCAATTTGATCTATCGACAAGGAGCAATCAACTATGCAAGCAATCGTAGAAACTGTTTTTGATGCGGTGTATCTGGTATCCGTCATCACCATCGGTATCCTGATGATCCGCGGCTGCAAGGGCAGCCACCAGTTCAAGCTGTTCGGTCTGATGGCTGTCGTTCTGGGCGCCGGCGACTCGTTCCATCTGATTCCCCGTGCTCTGGCTCTATGCACCACGGGTCTTGAAAACTTTACCGTTCCCCTGGGTCTGGGGAAGTGGATCACCTCTGTGACAATGACTGTCTTTTATGTGCTGCTGTACTATGTCTGGCGTGAGCGCTACCGGGTCAAGGGCAGCAATGGCCTGACTGCCGCCGTCTACGGTCTGGCTGCTGTGCGTGTTATCCTGTGCATGATGCCGCAGAACCAGTGGCTGAGCGACGGATCCCCGCTGTCCTGGGGCATTTACCGTAACATTCCGTTTGCACTGATGGGCCTGCTGATCATCGTGCTGTTCTACCGCAGCGCCAAGGAGCATAACGACTCGGCTTTCCGCTGGATGTGGCTGACCATCGTGCTGAGCTTCGGTTTCTACATTCCCGTTGTTCTTTGGGCCAATGCCATCCCCATGATCGGGATGCTGATGATCCCCAAGACCTGCGCCTATGTGTGGACCGTTCTCATCGGCTATTCTGCCATGAAGAAGGAATGTAAGTGATTTGTACACCGTACCGATAAAAAGCAGGGTTATCATTTAAAAGAGAGCCGCATCCTGAACGTCCAAGAATAGGCTTGCCAACAAACCTTCAGCGCCCTGCTTTTTGGCAGAGCGCTTTTATATTGCAAAACTTCGTACGTTCTGTTATAATCAAATCAACAACTTGCGAGCAAACGAAAGGTTGTAACGAAAGAAGGTGGGACAGATGTATTTCCAATACGGCGAAGCGGAAACGGCGTATCTGAGCGCAAGAGACGAGCGGATGGCGGCGGTCATCGCGCAGGTGGGACACATCGAGAGGGAAGTGGATACCGACCTCTTTTCAGCGGTGGTACACCACATCGTCGGCCAGCAGATCTCCACGAAAGCGCAGGCGACCATCTGGAAGCGGATGCGGGATGAGTTCGGCGTGGTGGATGCAGCTGCCGTCCTCGGAGCCGGGGTTGAGAAGCTGCAGAGCTTCGGTATGACCTTCCGAAAGGCTGAATACATTACGGACTTTGCCCGGAAAATCGAGAGCGGAGAATTTGACCTTGAGGGCATCCGGCAGAGGCCGGACGATGAGGCCATCCGGGAGCTGAGCAGCCTGAAAGGCGTCGGCGTCTGGACGGCAGAGATGATACTGCTCTTCTGTATGCAGCGGCCCGACGTGTTCAGCTACGACGACCTCGCCATCCAGCGTGGGCTGCGGATGGTGTACCACCACCGAAAAATCGACCGGAAACTGTTCGAAAAGTACCGCCGCCGGTTCAGTCCCTATTGCAGCGTGGCCAGCCTCTACCTCTGGGCGGCAGCAGGCGGCGCGGTGCCGGGCCTCAAGGACTACGCGCCGACCCAAAAGCCGAAAAGGAAGGGGTGAACCGCCATGATCGATACGATGCATTACGATTCGCCGCTGGGAAAGATATTGCTGGCAGCAGACGAAGAAGGGATGACCGGAGTATGGTTCGAGGCACAGAAGTATTTTGCGGCGAAGCTTCCTCCAGAGGATGAAGAGGGGACGATGCCGGTGCTGGGAGACGCCTGCCGCTGGCTGGACGTCTATTTTTCAGGCCGGGAGCCGGACTTTACTCCGAAACTCCATCTTATCGGCTCCGATTTCCGACAGGCGGTGTGGGCGCTGCTGCTGCAGATCCCCTACGGACAGACCACGACCTACGGCGCACTGGCAAAACAGCTGGCGGAGATAAACGGCGGAAAGCGCGTCTCCGCGCAGGCTGTGGGCGGCGCGGTGGGGCATAACCCTGTTTCCATCATCGTTCCCTGCCATCGGGTGGTGGGCAGCGACGGCAGCCTGACCGGCTACGCGGGCGGCATCGAAAAGAAGATACGCTTGCTGACGCTGGAAAACGCGGAGGCGGCAAATCTTTACCGATAACAAAAAGCAGGCCATCCCGGCGGGATGACCTGCTTTTGCTATCGGTGGTTACTTGTTCTGGATGTACTCGTCGATGGCCTTGGCGGCAGCCTTGCCGGCGCCCATGGCCTTGATGACGGTAGCAGCACCGGTGACGGCGTCACCGCCGGCGTACACGCCCTCGCGGCTGGTCTTGCCCTCGTCGCCCTCGGTGACGATGCAGCCGTGCTTGTTGGTCTCGAGGCCCGGCGTGGTGGAGCGGATGAGGGGGTTGGGGCTGGTACCCAGGCTCATGATGACGGTGTCCACGTCCATCGTGAACTCGCTGCCCTTCTTCTCGATGGGGCGGCGGCGGCCGGAAGCATCCGGTTCGCCCAGCTCCATCTCGATGCAGGTGATGGCCTTGACGAAGCCGTTCTCATCGGGCAGGATCTCCACGGGGTTGCAGAGGGTCTTGAAGATAATGCCCTCTTCCTCGGCGTGCTCGACCTCTTCCTTACGGGCAGGCAGCTCAGCCATGCCGCGGCGGTAGACGATATAGACCGTCTCAGCGCCCAGACGCAGGGCGCTGCGGGCAGCGTCCATTGCCACATTGCCGCCGCCGACGACGGCGACCTTCCTGCCGGTGCGGATGGGGGTCTTGCTGGTGGGCAGATAAGCCTTCATCAGATTGGAGCGGGTGAGGAACTCGTTGGCGGAGTAGACGCCCTTCAGGCTCTCGCCCGGGATGCCCATGAAGCGGGGCAGGCCGGCACCGGAACCCACGAAGACGGCCTCGTAGCCGTACTCACCCATCAGCTCGTCGATGGTGAGCACCTTGCCGATGACCATGTTGCACTCGAAATCGACGCCCATCTTCTTGAGGCCGTCGATCTCCTGCTGGACGATGGCCTTGGGCAGACGGAACTCGGGGATGCCGTACATCAGCACGCCGCCTGCGACATGCAGGGCCTCGTAGACCGTGACCTTATAGCCCAGCTTGGCGAGGTCGCCTGCGGCGGTCAGGCCGGCAGGACCCGCGCCGATGATGGCGACCTTGTGGCCGTTGGACTCAGGCACGACGGGGGCGGTGTGGACATTTTCACGATGCCAGTCGGCCACGAAGCGCTCCAGACGGCCAATGCCGACGGGCTCGTTCTTGATGCCGCGGGTACACTTGCCCTCGCACTGGCTCTCCTGCGGGCAGACGCGGCCGCAGACGGCGGGCAGGGAAGAGGAACGATTGATGACCTGATAGGCGGCTTCGAAGTCACCCTCGGCCACATGGCCGATGAACTCGGGGATGTCGATGCCCACAGGGCAGCCGGTCTGGCAGGGCTTGTTCTTGCAGTGGACGCAGCGCTTGGCCTCGTTCACGGCCATCTCGGCGGTGTAGCCCAGAGCCACTTCCTCAAAATTCTTGTTGCGGACGTTGGGGTCCTGGGTGGGCATGGGACACTTTTTGGGGTCCATATTGAAAGCCATTTTACATTCCCTCCTGAGTCTTGAACAGATTGCAGGCCTTTTCCCGGGCCTTGGCCTCAAAGGGGCGGTACATGGTGCCGCGGGCCATTGCCTCGTCGAAATCCACGAGGTCGCCGTCGAAGTCGGGGCCATCCACGCAGGCGAACTTGGTCTCGCCGCCCACGGTCAGGCGGCAGCCGCCGCACATGCCGGTGCCGTCGATCATGATGGGGTTCATGGAGACGATGCTCTTGAGGCCGTGCTTCTGGCAGGTCTTGACCACAAACTTCATCATGATGAGCGGGCCGATGGTGATGACCAGGTCGTACTGGTTGCCGGCAGCCACCAGCTCGTCGAGGGCGGCGGTGACGACGCCCTTGGTGCCGTAGCTGCCATCGTCGGTCATGACCCGCAGCTCGTCGCTGCAGGCCCTGAACTCGTCCTCGAGGATGAGCAGGTCCTTGCTGCGGAAGCCGACCACGCTGTGGACGACGCAGCCCTGCTCGTGGAGTTCACGGGCGATGGGCAGCGCAATGGCGCAGCCCACGCCGCCGCCGACGACACAGACCTTCTTCAGGCCTTCCACCTCGGTAGCGCGGCCCAGCGGGCCGACGAAGTCGTGGACGCTCTGACCCACTTCGAGGCTGTTCAGCTCCATGGTGGTGCCGCCGACGATCTGGAAGATGATGTCCACAGTACCCTTCTCGCGGTCATAGCCTGCGACGGTGAGGGGGATGCGCTCGCTGTCTTCAAACGGGCGCACAATGATAAACTGGCCGGGCTTTGCCTTTTTGGCAATGAGCGGGGCTTCAATGACCATCTTTGTAACGGTGGGGTTCAGCGCCACCTTTTCCGTGATCTTGTACATTGCGTTTGCTCCTTATTCCTATATTCTCCCCTGCATGAAAACACGCCTGTTCCTCGGTGCAGCAGCCCGAAGCGGCAGGCGCGAAAGTTCAGCAACGATTTGACAATCTTAATTATAACGATATTAAGAAAGGAAAGCAATTAAATTTTCTTCGCGTCAGCTGCGGCAAACTTGAACGGCGGCGCAGCTTTGTACGCAGTAGGGGGACGGAAACGTCCCTTTTTTCAAAAAATGCAAATTTGCAGTTGACAAGAGGCGAAAGCTGCGGTATAATAATCGACGTCGCCGGGAACGCCCGGCGCGCCACAATGGAATCTGCGGCCGTAGCTCATCTGGTAGAGCGCCACCTTGCCAAGGTGGAGGTAGCGAGTTCGAGCCTCGTCGGCCGCTCCATTATTGTGGAAGTTTAGCTCAGCTGGGAGAGCATCTGCCTTACAAGCAGAGGGTCAGCGGTTCGAGCCCGTTAACTTCCACCATATGGCCCGGTAGCTCAGTTGGTTAGAGCACCAGCCTGTCACGCTGGGGGTCGTCGGTTCGAGCCCGATCCGGGTCGCTTCGTCGGAATGTCAGCGGCTTGTCGGGCAATCTTGCAAGCAAGATTGCAGTGACAAGCGCTGAAATTCCTCCTCTTCCCCACAAAACCTTGCATTCGCAAGTTTTTGCGGGGACCCCGATTCAAGAAACGGATTCGGGGGAGTGCAGGGATAAATGCACTTTCTATGCCTCTGTAGCTCAGTCGGTAGAGCAGGGGACTGAAAATCCCCGTGTCATTGGTTCGATTCCGATCGGAGGCACCAGTCAGGAGACCCAGCAGGGTTTCCAATATGCGGCCGTAGCTCATCTGGTAGAGCGCCACCTTGCCAAGGTGGAGGTAGCGAGTTCGAGCCTCGTCGGCCGCTCCAACATGAAGCCATCGTTTGTGCAGAGATGCACGACGATGGCTTTTTTCAACAGAAACTGCATCAAATGTTGACAACTCGATGCTCCGGGCCGTATACTGAGACTATCGTGCAGCAAACAGAGGCGGGCTGACCGCTTGCGGGCGTTCGACCCGCGGGCGTTGGCTCGCCTCTGTGCTATGGGAAAGGGAGGGAAAACCAGTGATATTCGGCAAGTACATCAACCGCTATTACCTGCGCCACGCGCCCGCGCTGCTGCTGGGCATCCTTGCGCTGCTGATGGTGGACTATATCCAGCTGCTTGTGCCGCAGCTCTATCGTCTGGTCATCAACGGCGTCAACCTTGGACAGGTGGTGGTGAGGGGCGAGACGATGCCTTTCACGAAAGAGGTGCTGTTCCAGCACATCTGCCTGCCCATGATATGGATCGTGCTGTTCATGGTGGTGGGGCGCTTTTTGTGGCGCATCTGCTTCTTCGGCACCAGCATCCGGGTGCAGGCGGATCTGCGGGAGAAGATGTTCGACCACAGCCGCCGTCTGTCCCAGCAGTACTATCAGGTGAACAAGGTCGGCAACCTCATGAGCCTCTACACCAACGACCTCGACACCATCCAGGAGTGCTTCGGCGACGGCATCCTGATGTTCTTTGACGCATTGGTGCTGGGTCTGCTGGCCCTCTACCGGATGTGGTGCATGGACAGACGCATGACCATGCTGGCCCTCATCCCGGCAGCGTTCATGTTTGCCATCGGCACCGTGATGGGCAAGACCATGACCAAAACGTGGGAGAAGCGCCAGCAGGCGTTCTCTGACCTGTCCGACTTTGCGCAGGAGAACTTCTCCGGAATCGCGGTCATCAAAGCGTTTGTCAAGGAGCTCAAAGAGCTCATCGCTTTCCGCAAACTCAACAAAGACAACGAAGAAGTCAACGTGGAGTATACCCGCATCTCGGTATTGCTCGAAGTAATGGTGACGTTCTTCGTGGAGTCGGTCATCTGCGTCATCCTCGGCTACGGCGGCTATCTTGTCTACAAGGGAGATTTTAATGCGGGCCAGCTGGTGGAGTACATCGGCTATTTCGAGGCGATCGTCTGGCCCATCATGGCGATCTCAATGCTCATCGAAAAGACCTCCCGCGGCAAAGCCTCCCTCAACCGCATCACCGAGCTGCTGGACGCACCCATTGATGTGGCCGACCGCGCCGGTGTGCCGGACCTCGAAAACCCCAAGGGCGGCATTGAGTTCCGCGATTTGACCTTCCGCTACCCGGACGGCGAGTTCGATGTGCTGAAAAACATCTCCTTCACGATCCAGCCCGGCGAGAGCGTGGGCATCGTGGGCAAGACCGGCGCAGGCAAGACGGCGCTGGTCGATTTGCTCCTGCGCACTTATAACGTCCCCGACGGCACCCTTTTCGTGGACGGGAAGGACGTCAACGGCGTCTCCATCCACTCGGTGCGGCAGGCGTGTGCCTATGTCCCGCAGGAGAACTTCCTCTTCTCGGATACCATCGCCCACAACATCGCCTTTGGCGTGGATGACGCCACCCCTGAGGACATTGAACGGGCGGCCAGCCTTGCTGACGTCCGGGACAACATTGTGGACTTCAAGGATGGCTACGAGACTGTCCTGGGCGAGCGCGGCGTCACCGTCTCGGGCGGTCAGAAGCAGCGCATCTCCATCGCCCGCGCCCTGCTGAAAGATGCGCCCATCCTGATCCTCGACGACTCGGTTTCGGCGGTGGATACCAGGACGGAAAAAATCATCCTCGACAACCTGAAAAAGAGCCGTGCCGGTAAGACGACTCTGCTCATCGCGCACCGCATCTCGACGGTGGAGGGACTGGATAAGATCATCTTCCTCGAGGACGGCAGAGTGGAGGCCGTCGGCCCTCACGACCGGCTCTATGCATCCTGCCCGGAGTACCGCAAGATGGTCGATCTGCAGAAGCTTGAAGACGAAGTGGGAGGTGGCAACGCATGATGAGTCTGAATCCGCTTCTTCTCGTGGGCGGCGTCATCGGCACCGTGTCGGTGCTGCTGCTCATCGCCTACGCCTGCGTCAAAGACAAGAAAACGGCTATGGGCTTCGAGCGCAGCATGGCCGACGGCGAGATCCTGCGCCGCCTCTTCGGCTACGCCAAGCCCTACCTCAGGCAGTTCGTCGTCGTGGGCTTCCTCGTCCTCTTCTCCATCTCCTACGACATCGCGTCGCCCCTCATCGTGGGCTACATCGAAGAGCTTGTGGTGGGCGATTTCGAACTGAAAAGCCTCTACGTCAGTGTGGCCGTTTATGCGGGTGTGCTGGTCTTCTCGATGGCCAGCACCTATTTGCAGGCCGTCATTCTGCAGCGTGTGGGCCAGCGCATCATCTCCGATTTGCGCGAAGACCTTTTTACCCACATTGAAAGCCTCTCCCACGGCCAGCTGAACGACATCCCGGTGGGCAAGCTCGTCACCCGCGTGACCAACGACACCAACGCCATCTCGATGATGTTCACGAACCTCTTCGTCAACCTCACCAAGAACGCCTTCGTCATTTTGGGCATTCTGGTGGCGATGCTCTTCCTGAACTACGAGCTGACCCTGATGGTGCTCTGCTTCGTACCCTTCATCCTCCTGTTCACGGTCATCTTCCGCAAGTTCTCCCGCCGCGCCTACCGCAAGGTCAAGGACGCGACCACCGAGATCTACACCTACCTCTCCGAGAATCTCTCCGGCATTAAGGTCACCCAGATTTTTGGCCGTGAGGACGAGAAGATGGAGGAGTTCCGCCAGAAGAGCCAGACCCTCGCCAAGGCCACGCAGGAGCAGATCTTCGTCTTCGGCGTCTTCCGTCCGCTGGTGTATATGCTGTATATCAGCTCGATTTTGTGCCTGTTCTATCTTGGCGGCATGGGCCATCTGAACCATGTCACCTTCCTCGGGCAGACCATTTCCAGCGGCACCATCGTCACCTTCTATATGTATATCTCCAAGTTCTTCACCCCCATCCAGAACCTCGCCGAGCAGTTCAACTGGCTGCAGTCGGCGCTGGCGTCGTCGGAGAAGGTCTTCTCCATCATGGACATCCAGCCCCAGATGGTGGACGCCCCCGATGCCGTTGAGCTGGACGAAGTGAAGGGCGACATCGAGTTCCGGGACGTCTGGTTCAGCTACATCCCCGGCGAGTGGGTGCTGCAGGGCGTTTCCTTCCATGTGGAGCCCCGCCAGACCGTGGCCTTCGTCGGCTCTACCGGCTCGGGCAAGAGCACCATCCTCTCCCTCATCTGCCGCAACTACGAGTTCCAGAAGGGCGAGATTTTGATCGACGGCATCGACATCCGCAAAATCAAGATCTCCTCCCTCCGCCGTCACTTCGGCCAGATGCTGCAGGACGTTTTCCTCTTCTCGGGTACTATCCGCAGCAACATCGTCCTGCGGGAGGAGAACATTCCGGACGAAGAGATCATGAAGGTCTGTCGGTATGTCAATGCCGACCACTTCATCAACAAACTCGAGCACGGCCTCGACGAAGAAGTCCGGGAGCGCGGCAATAACTTCTCGGCGGGTCAGCGCCAGCTGCTCAGCTTTGCCCGCACCATCCTGCATAAGCCCAGCGTCATGATCTTGGACGAGGCCACCGCCAACATCGACACTGAGACGGAGCTTCTGATTCAGGATTCGCTGGAAAAGATGCGCAGCGTCGGCACCATGCTCATCGTGGCACACCGCCTCTCCACCATCCAGCACGCAGATAACATCATCGTGCTGTCGCGCGGCAGGATCTTGGAGCAGGGGACTCACCAGCAGCTTCTCGCCGCACATGGCCGGTATTATCAGCTGTATACGCTGCAATACCACAAAGAACAGATGGATAAACAGTAAAGCAAAAGCAGGTGCATCCAGCGGATGCGCCTGCTTTTTTGCATCGGCTCAATATTGATACGGCACGATGTCCGGCTGGTCGGGGCGGTGCTCGCCGATGATTTTTTCCATCCAGATCATGTCGTACCAGCGCCCGAACTTATAGCCGCAGTTGTGGAAGGTACCGGCCAGCGTGAAGCCCAGATGCTCGTGGAACTGGGCGCTGTTTTTGGTGAGGTATTCGTCCTCCGCCTGCGGGTAGCCGATGCAGGCGTAGAGGTTGAGGACACCCATGGCCTTGAGCCGGTCGGCCAGTGCCTCATAGAGGGCGCGGCCCAGTCCGCCGCGCCTGGCGTCGTGGTCGAGGTAGATGGTCAGCTCTGCGGCCCAGTCGTAGGCGGCACGTCCCACAAAAGCGTGGGCATAGGCGTAGCCCTCGATGCGGCCATCCCGCTCAATGACGAGATACGGGTACTTCTGCATGATGTCCCGCATCCGGCCCTCGAACTCGGCAAGCGACGGCACATCGTACTCGAAAGTGATGACCGTGTGCTTGACGTAGTAGGCGTAGATTTCCAGAATGCGGGGTGCGTCGGCCAATGTGGCGTTGCGGATCGTAATATCAGACATGGTTTTTACTCCTCAGAACATCGTAATGATAAGCGCACACAGCGGCAGGAACACGATGCTGAGCAGGGTGGTCAGCACGACGCTGCCGGCGGCAAACTGCTCATCGTGGTGGAACTGGACGGCGAACACCGAGGTGATGGATGCAGCCGGGCAGCATTCCAGCAGCAGGATGACCTGCGTGACCATGCCGTAGCGGAAGAGCCCCAGCGCGGCGAAAGCTGCGATGGTCAGCACCGGAATGAAAAGCATCCGGACTACGGTGAGCTTCCAGATGTGCTTGTCGGTGAGGGTGCGGTGCAGGTCGCCCGAGGCGATGAGCATACCGGTGATGAGCATGGAGAGGGGAGTGTTCATGTCGCCCAGAAGCTCCATGGGCTGGACGATGAGGTCGGGCAGCGGGATCTGGAGCAGGTAGAGGACGAGACCCACGACGATGGCGTAGATGGCCGGGCAGTGCAGCAGGCTCTGGGCGACCTTTTTGGGGTCGGAGCTGCCGCTGACCATGCTGTAGCCCACCGTCCAGAGCAGGAGATTGAACATGGTAAAGAAGGCGCTGGCATAAAGCAGGCCCTCGGAGCCGAAGAGCGCCGAAATGAGGGGCAGACCCATATAGCCCGCATTGGAGAAAACACAGGCGAACCGGAAGATGGGCGTCCGGCTGTCCCTGCTGCGGGCCGTGAACAGCAGGGTGATGACAAGGCCCAGCAGGATGGACAGGGTGCTCAGGGCGAACGCGGCCATGAGGTTGTGCAGAATTTCTGCGCTGAACTCCATGCGGTAGGAGTTGATGATCATGGCCGGGACGACGAGGTTGACCAGCAGGTTCGAGAGAGTCTGCTTGCCCTCGGGGCGGAGCAGGCCGGTCTTGGCACCAAGAGCCCCCAGCCCTATGAGGATGAACAGCTCCGCCACCTGCTGGGCGGTGATGACAGCAAGGTCCATAATAAGCTCCCCTCCTTACAGGATGACGTTCTTGATGAGCAGCGAAACACTGCCGTCCTCGGCGTGGAGAAATTCCACCGCAGAATCCTCGGAGAGGATCTCGGTAGGGATCTTTACCTCGATGCCGCTGGCGGTGTGGATGCTGCGGCTCTCCATCCGGCGGATGCGGGCGGGGGAGACAGTGACGGGCTGCTGGGCCTGCGCCGGCTCGAGGACGTCGCTTTTCTCCACATAGTCGTCGAAGGGGACAGCCGCCAGCGGGTATTCCTCAGCAAGCTGCTGGCGCACCTGCTCGACCGTCACCTTGTTGTCGTTGTCAGCGGCCTGATTGGCGATGAGCATGGCCACCTGTGCCTCCACGTGGGGCTCATCCTGATAGTTCTCCTGCACGGCCTGGACGGCGGCGTCCTGAATGGCCTGCAGCTTTTTCTTTTCCGGCTCGGCGGTGGTGTACTGGAAAACGACGGTGGAGAGGTAAAACTCCTTGTGGCCGTCGATGTCGAACTTTTTCTCCAGCAGCTTCATGGAGTAGTCGGTCAGGTCCACCAGCGCGCCTTCCTCCACCTTGCCGCTCTGGGTGGGCAGGCAGGCCCGCTGCTGGATGATGGAGTTGACCGGCGCACCGTCTACGCTCTCGGTGTAGTGGGTGTAGCCGTTTTTATAGTTGAGCTTGAGGATGCCCAGCCACGGCTGGCCGTCCCGGGTGAAGTCCACCACAGCGAGGTCGGCCCCCGGAATGGTGGTATGAGCGTGCATATAGTCGAACAACACGCCCGCAATGCGGCAGGACAGGTCGATAAAGTCCTTGTTCTGTTCCAGCTCGTACCGGAATGCCGAGTCCGGCAGGGGGCGGCACTGGCGGATGTCGTCGCTGGCAAGCAGCTTTTCGATGTGGTATTGCAGATAGGCCGTCTTTTCGGCTGTCATCTCCATGCAGCTGCCGCTGAGCACGGGGGCATCCAGCGTGGTATCCAGAACGTGGAGAATGGCCTGATGTACGATGATCTCCATAGGTGAACCTCTTTTTTGTATACAAGAAATCTCAAATCACCTGTCAGTATAACACAACCCGGCCCAAAAGGCGAGAATGACTTGAAGCTCTGTGGCAGAAATGCTATACTTGGCCTAGAAACACCTATTATATAGGGCAAAAGAAGGGAGACTCCGGTATGGAATTTCGGGAAAAGCCGATGCAGAACCTCATCCGCATCAAGGAGAAGGAGATCTGCAAGAATGTGCAGGCGCTTTTGCTGGACGGCGAAAGCATCGTGGGCGCATACAAGACGGTGCGCGATCAGGCCGTTTTTACGAGCCACCGCATTTTCATTGTGGATATGCAGGGCGTTACCGGCACCCGGCAGGAGATCTTCGTCCTGCCCTACCGGAAGATCGTCCACTTCGGCATCCAGACGGCAGGCTTCGGCGACCCATTGCAGACTTCGGAACTGACGGTCTGCTACGCCGACGAGCACGAGATGAAGTTCGGCTTCATCGGGCAGGAAGAGCTGCTGGCTGTGGCGCAGGCCATCAGCCGGTGCATCCTGTAAAATAAAAATGCAACAAAACGGGACAGCCCCGCTCTGAGATGTGCCAGAGCGGGGCTGTCCCGTTTTGCTGTGATGATGAATAATGAAGAATGGATGATGGCGTTTTCAGCAGGCGCGGCCAGCCTCGAGCATATAGCGCAGGAAGCCGGTGACATCAGCGGGGTCGCTCACGCTGATGCTGAAGCCCTTCTTGGGAGCGTCCAGGGTCTGGAAGATGGCGGAAGCCTCGTTGTCCTTCTTGAGGTCGCAGGTGGAGCCATTGTCCAGGTGCAGGATGACGCTGCCGCGGCTTGCGGCGACCTGTTTCATGAAGCGGTTTTTATCAAAATATTCGATGCGAAGCATAATAAATACCTCCGTGTTCGGTAAAGTGTGTAAGACTTCTGCAAAAGCCTTGTGGGTCGGGGTGCGGGCGGCATCGCGGCCTTGGAGCTGTGGGACAGTGCGCAAGACCCTTGGAAGTGGGTTGTATCTGCCCCGTTTCAGTGCTATACTGAGCTTATCAGCTCCGATGAAATAATACCACGAAACCGGCACGAATGATAGAACAAAAACACATTTTTTATACAACAAAATCGGCTTTGATAAAAAATCTTCAATGTATTGGGGAAAGGAATTGGCGAATATGGCACTAAATATCAGCTCCAACATCGTCGCCAGCGAAAAGGGCAGGGAACTTGTGCAGCACGGCAGCGCGCTGTTTCCCATCGCCTGCTATGCCGAGGATCTGTCCAGCTATTCGGTGGCGTGGCACTGGCACGAAGAGTTTGAATATGTGCTCTGCACGAAGGGACCGCTCCATGTGGACGTCAACAAGACCCGCCTCACCTTGCAGACCGGGCAGGGAGTGTTTATCAACTCAGGCGTCCTCCACGCGGTGGAGCAGGCACCGGAAGGCACAGCCCTGCTCCACTCGGGCGTGTTCCATCCGCGCCTTGTGGGCGGCATGGATACCATCTTCTGGCAGAAGCTCATCCGCCCCATGACCCAGTCCGACGCCCCGCCATTTTTCCTTCTGGATGTGTTGGTGCCGTGGCAGAAACAGGTGCTGGACTGTCTGCACGAGAGCTGGAAGGCCGTGTCGGATGAGCCCTTCGACTACGAGAACCGGGTGCGCTACCACCTCTCTCTGGCCCTGCGGCTGCTGAGCACCCAGTGCGTGGGCGGGCGGACGAAAGTCTCCCAGCAGGAGCAGATCGCCTCCGAGCGGATGAAGCAGATGCTCCGCTTCGTGGAGGAACACTACGCGGAAGAGCTGACAGTCCAGCTCATCGCGGGCAGCGTGGCCCTCAGCGAGAGCGCCTGTCTGCGCAGTTTCAGGCAGATGCTGGGCATCACGCCCATCCAGTACGTCAAGCAGTACCGGGTGGAAAAGGCCGCTGAGCTGCTTCGCTCCACCCGGCTCAAGACCGGCGAGATCGGCGCGGAGTGCGGCTTCACCGATGGCAGCTACTTTATCAAGATCTTCCGGGAGATAAAACATTGTACTCCCAAAGAATACCGTATGAAATTTTGTTGAGATGTGAAAAAGGAGAAATCTACCCCATGCAGCGTGCATTGACATCCGGCCCCATCACCGGCAGCATCCTGCTGGGCCTCTGCATGGGCAGCGGCGCGGCCATCTCGATGCAGTACGGCAGTGGTGAGTACGATAAAATGCGCCAGAGCGTCTTCCAGTCCTTCGCCCTCATTGGCGGGCATGGCGCTGGCGGACGCCATCGGCATTGGTTACTATCTGGTGAAACATAGAAAGGAGACACTATGAAGATCGAGCACATCGCCCTGTACGTCAACGACCTCGAAGCCGCAAAGGACTTCTTTGTGCGCTATTTTGACGCCGTGCCAAATGCGGGCTACCACAACCCGAGGACGGACTTCCGCTCCTACTTTCTCACTTTCGCAGACGGCGCACGCCTGGAGCTGATGAACAAACCCGGGATGGCCGACGAGCCGAAGCCTGCCGCCCGCACCGGATACGCGCACATCGCGTTCAGCGTCGGCAGTCGGGAGAAGGTGGATGCGCTGACGGCCCGCCTCAAGGCCGACGGCCTCGAAGTCCTCAGCGGCCCCCGCACCACCGGAGACGGCTATTATGAAAGCTGTGTCCTTGCGGTGGAAGGAAATCAGGTTGAAATAACAGTATGAAAGAACAAGATAGAGCGCGCCTCATGGAGGAACTGGAAGCTGGAAAAATTTCCGGTGTTCCCATGGATGAGGCAGAAGTATATAAAAAACTTGGCGTAAATGAAGAATAAATAACCCAAAAGAGCAGAGCCTGCGGTGAAAACCCGCAAGTCTCTGCTCTTTTTATTCTGTATATATCAGCGTTTCCGGGCCGAATATCGCACAGGGGCCGGGAAAAACTACAAAAAGCCCAAAATACACGACGAAAATATTGTATTGGTTGCGCAACGACCTGTGAAAGAAATGAGAAAACTAAAACTTTTTAGATAAAACTATTGACAATGGTGGCCCTGCGAGTATAATGGCCTTATCAAATCGTTCAAAACATTTAACTAAATGACATGAACTGATTTGCCCGAACAAGATACGATAGTACAACACACATACACAAGATAAAAGGAGAAAATCACCATGACTTTTGAGGATATGAAGAAGATCGTCGTTGACACCCTGAACTGCGAGGAGGAGAAGGTCACAATGGAGGCCAGCCTGACCGAGGACCTCGAGGCCGACAGCCTGGACGCTGTGGAGCTGAACATGGCTTTGGAGGACGCTTTCGGCGTCTCCATCCCCGACGAGGAGCTGGCCAACATGAAGACCGTCGGCGACATCTTCAACTACCTGACCGCACACGCTGAGGCATAACGATGAACGACATCAGAGACCTGCTCCCGGGCCGGATGCGGGAGCGTACCTTCCAGCTCAAAGCCCGGCGGGACACCGGTGTGGCGTGGCATGAGCCGCAGTTTGTGGAATGCAAGCAGTGCGGCCGCCGTGCCACCCGCCAGATCTGGGCCAAGAGCCTTTTCGTCTGCCCCAACTGCGGCAATCACCAGCCCATCGGCGCGTACTACCGCCTGAGCCTTGTGCTGGACAGCGGCAGTTTCCGGGAGCTGGACGCAGAGCTGGCCCCGCAGGATGTGCTGGGATTTCCCGGCTACACCGACAAGCTCAGCGCCCAGACCCAGAAGACGGGCCTCAGCGAGGCCGCTGTCGCGGCAGTGGGCCGCATCGGCGGCGTGTCGGTGGTGGCTGCTGTGCTGGACAGCCGCTTCTTTATGGGCAGCATGAGCACGGCCGTGGGCGAGAAGATCACCCGCGCCATCGAGTACGCGGCGGCAAAAAAACTGCCGCTGGTCATCTTTTCGGCCAGCGGCGGCGCCCGGATGCAGGAAGGCATTTTCAGCCTGATGCAGATGGCCAAGACCAGCGCCGCCATCGAGCGCTTTTCGGCCAAGGGCGGGCTGTACATCAGTGTGTTGACCCATCCCACGACCGGCGGCGTTACCGCCAGCTTTGCCAGCCTTGGCGACATCATGCTGGCCGAGCCGGGCGCACTCATCGGTTTTGCAGGCCCCCGCGTCATCGAGCAGACCATCGGCGAGCGCCTGCCCGAGGGCTTCCAGCGCAGCGAGTTCCAGCTGGAACACGGCTTTGTAGACAAGGTCGTACCCCGCAGTGAGCTCCGCGCCACCCTCATCCAGCTGCTGCAGCTCCACGCAGGCGGGAGGAAAACGGAATGATAAAAGAACTTCTGGAGCAGCTTGCTCCTTTGGACGCCCAGATCGCTGCCCTGCGGGGCGGCGCACAGGACGAGGAGAGCCAGATGGCCGCTATCACGGCCCACGCCTCTGAGCTGGCCGAGCTGGCCGTGGAGGAGGATGAGATCCTCCGCTGCTGCGGCCCGCTGACCGCCGAGGATCGGGTCTTTCTGGCACGCCACCCGGAGCGCCCCCATATCGACGAGACCATCAATGCTCTGTTCACCGATTTCTTTGAGCAGTGCGGCGACCGTCAGTGCCGGGAGGACAGCGCCATCCTGGGCGGCATCGCCCGCTTCCACGGGATGCCTGTGACCGTCATCGGCCACCGCAAAGGTTCTACGCTGGAAGAGAACATGGCCTGCAACTTCGGCATGCCGGGACCGGAGGGCTATCGCAAGGCTCTCCGTCTCATGAAGCAGGCCGAAAAGTTTGGCCGCCCCATCATCACCTTCATCGACACGCCGGGCGCATACCCCGGCAAGGAGGCTGAAGAGCGGGGACAGGGCGAGGCTATCGCCCGAAACCTGATGGAGATGAGCGGTCTGACGGTTCCCGTCATCGCTGTCGTCACCGGCGAGGGTTCTTCCGGCGGCGCACTGGCGCTGGGTGTGGCAAACCACATCCTCATGCTGGAAAATGCCGTCTACTCGGTGCTCAGCCCTGAGGGTTTCGCCAGCATCCTGTGGAAGGATTCCTCCCGCAGCGGCGAAGCCTGCGAGATCATGAAGCTGACCGCACAGGACCTCTACAAGGACGGCATCGTCGAGGAGATCATCCCGGAGCCTGTGGGCGGCGCACAGCGAAGCCACGCGGCCCTGTTTGCCGCCATGGATACGGCCCTGAAAAACCACCTCACCGCCCTCTGCAAGATGAGCGGCAAGGCACTGGCCGACCAGCGGTACAAAAAATTTCGTCAGATCGGAGAAGCGAAACGAGCATGAACGGTTTGCAGTTGATCGCCACCGGCGGAGCTCTGCCCGGCCGCACGGTCACCAATGAAGAGCTGAGCCGCACCGTGGACACCAGCGACGAGTGGATCACCACCCGCACCGGCATCCGCGCCCGCCACTGGTGTACGGAGGAAGAATCCGCCGCCACGCTGGCCATCGCGGCGGCAAAGCAGGCGCTGGAGCGCAGTGGTCTTTCGCCGCAGGATATTGCCTGCTGTGTCTGCGCTACCCTTTCGGCACCTGACGCCACCCCAAGTGTGGCCTGTCAGGTGCAGCGGGCGCTGGGTCTGCCCGAAAACCGCCCCGCGCTGGATGTCAACGCCGCCTGCTCGGGCTTCATCTACGGCACCGCCGTGGCCCGCGGCCTGATGGCGACGCTGGGCGGACGGTACGCCCTCGTGGTGGGCTGCGAAGCGCTGTCCCGCCTCATGGACCAGACCGACCGCTCCACCTGTGTGCTCTTCGGCGACGGTGCGGGCGCAGCGATCTTTGAACTGTGCGACGCACCGTTTGCGATCACGCTGGGCGCACGGGGCGACGAGGCTATCCACGCAGGAGGCCCCTGCCGCACCGGTTCGTCCCCCATCAGCATGGACGGGCGTGCTGTCTTCCGCTTTGCGGTGGACGCACTGCCTCGCTGTCTGCACGCGGTGCTGGACGAGACGCAGCTGGCGCTGGACGATGTGGACTGGGTGGTCTGCCATCAGGCCAACAGCCGCATCATCGACCACTGTGTGAAAGCGCTCCACGCCGATGCCGCAAAGTTCTACAAGAACATGGACCGCCACGGCAACACCAGCGCGGCCAGCATCCCGGTGGCCCTCAACGAGATGGCCGAAGCCGGTCTGCTCAAAGCCGGGCAGAAGGTATCCTGCATCGGCTTCGGCGGCGGATTGACCTGGGGCGGGATGCTGGTTACTTATAAAGCCTCTCCCTTTGGGAGAGGTGTCACCGAAGGTGACGGAGAGGGCAAGGCTGGTAAGGATAAAACCGCCGCACAGCGATAAGCAGACTCTTTGGAAAAGGGATACTATCAAGATGCTGACGTTTTTTGGTCAGCGGGCTTGCCCTCTCAGGCGCTGCGCGCCAGCTCTCCCAAAGGGAGAGCCTTTACGGAGAGGTTGGACGAAGGAAACGATATGAAATTACTCAACGAGATATTAGGCACGAAATACCCCATCATTCAGGGCGGAATGGCCAACATCGCAACCGGCGAGTTTGCCGCTGCCTGCTCCAACGCCGGTGCGCTGGGCCTTATCGGCGCAGGCGGCATGAACGCTGAGACGCTGCGGGAGAACATCCGCCGCTGCAAGGAGCTCACCGACAAGCCCTTTGGCGTCAACATCATGCTGATGCACCCCCAGGCCGACGAGTTTGCGAAGATCGTCGTGGAAGAGGGCGTCAAGGTCGTCACCACCGGCGCGGGCAACCCCGGCAAGTACATCCCCATGTGGAAGGAAGCCGGTATCAAGGTCATCCCCGTGGTGGCAGCGGCCGTTCTGGCTAAGCACCTTGCCCCTCTGGGCGTGGATGCCGTCATCGCCGAAGGCACCGAGAGCGGCGGTCATGTGGGCGAGATGACCACCATGGCCCTCGTCCCCCAGGTGGTGGACGCTGTAGATGTCCCCGTCATCGCGGCGGGCGGCATCGCCGATGGCCGCCAGCTGGCGGCAGCCTTCGCACTGGGAGCCTGCGGCGTTCAGGTGGGTACCTGCCTGCTGGTCAGTGAGGAATGCCCCGTCCACGAGAACTACAAGGCCGCACTTCTGCGCGCCAAGGACAGCGACACCATTGTTACCGGCCGCATCGGCGGCACCCCCGTCCGTGTGCTGAAAAACCGGATGAGCCGCGAGTATGTCCGGCAGGAAAAGGCCGGTGCCGACAAGATGGAGCTGGAAAAATACACGCTGGGCAGTCTGCGGCGGGCCGTCTTTGAGGGCGATACCGCCACAGGCAGTCTGATGGCCGGTCAGGTGGCCGGTATGCTCCACGAGGTGCGGCCTGTGGCTGAGATCCTCGACGAGCTGTGGGAGAGCGGGAGGCAGCGGATGCATTCGCTGAGCGAGTTATGCTGACCCTCGCAGGCAAGCCGCTGGCCGTGCCTGTCTTACAGGGCGGCATGGGCGTGGGCGTCTCCCTCGGCGGGCTGGCCGGTGCGGTCGCGGCCTGCGGCGGCATGGGGTGCATCTCCACCGCCGACACAGGCTACCGCGAACCCGATTTTGCCCGCGACCCTTGCGCAGCGAATCTCCGTGCGCTGAAAAAAGAGATCGCCAAAGCGAAAGAGATCGCAGGCGGCGCGGGACTGGTGGCCATCAACGCGATGGTCGCCACCCAGAACTACGCCGACGCCGTCCGCACGGCTGTGGAGGCAGGTGTGGATGCCATCGTATCGGGTGCGGGCCTCCCGCTGGAGCTGCCCGGCCTGGTGGAAAGAGCTGACGTTGCGCTGGCACCCATCGTGTCCAGCGGACGTGCTGCAAAGCTCATCCTCCGGCGGTGGGCAAAAGCCTTCAACCGCACCGCCGACTTCGTGGTCATCGAGGGCTGCAAGGCTGGTGGGCATCTGGGCTTTTCGGAAGAAGAGCTTCTGGCCGGAAAATGCCAGACCCTCGACGAGATCCTGCCCGAAGTGCTGGCCGAGGTGAAGCCTTTCGAGGCTCAGTTCGGCCACGACATCCCGGTCTTCGTGGCCGGAGGTGTCTACACGGGCGAGGACATCGCCCACTATACTAAGATGGGTGCTGCGGGCGCACAGCTCGCCACCCGCTTCATCCCCACCTACGAGTGCGACGCCAGCCAGACCTATAAAGACGTCCTGCTGGCGGCCAAGCCCGAAGATGTGCGCATCATCCACAGCCCTGTGGGAATGCCGGGCCGTGCGCTGGCCACTCCGCTGGTGCAGAAGCTTGAGCAGGGCCTGCGCTTCCCGCCGAAGCACTGCGCCCGCTGTCTCAAAGCCTGTGAGCCGGCCAAGGTGCCTTACTGCATCACCCACGCCCTCATCGAGGCCGTGAAGGGCAATGTGGAAGAGGGACTCTTCTTCTGCGGGGCCAACGTGGGCCGTCTCGACCGGATGCGCAGTGTCCGGGAGCTGATGGATGAACTGATGGATGATTGGAGGAAACACCAATGAAGCTTGCCATTCTGTATGCCGGTCAGGGCTCTCAGCACCCCGGTATGGGCAAAGACCTTTACGAGAGATACCCCGCGTTCCGGGAGGCGTTCAACGCCGCAGACCTTGACTTTGATCTGGAGAGCGTCTGCTTCGACGACCCGGAAGGCGTTTTGAATCTGACTCAGTACACCCAGCCCTGCATGGTGGCCTTCGCCGCCGGTGTCACGGCTGTCCTGAAGGAAAACGGCGTCAAGGCCGACGATCTGGCCGGTCTGTCGCTGGGCGAATACTCCGCGCTGGAAGCCGCCGGTGTCTTCACGGCCAAGCAGGCTGTGGAGCTGGCTGCCTTCCGCGGCAAGGCCATGGCCGACGCCGCCAAGGGCATCGAGTGCGGCATGACCGCTGTGATGAACCTTGACCGCGATGCACTGGCAAAGTGCTGCGAAGAGGCGTCCGCTCTGGGCTGTGTCCAGATCTGCAATTACAACTGCCCGGGTCAGCTGGTCATCGGCGGCGAAAAAGCCGCCGTGGAAAAGGCTGCTGAGCTGGCAAAAGCCGCAGGCGCCCGCCGCTGCATCCCGCTGAAGGTCAGCGGTCCCTTCCACACCAGGCTGATGCACCCCGCCGGCGACGCGCTGGCAAAGCGCTTTGCGTCTGAGCATTTTGGCGAGATGGAGACGCCTGTCCTCTTCAACTGCCTCGGCCGCGAAAAGGCAGACAGCGACAGCATCCCCGCTCTGCTGGAAAAGCAGGTGCAGAGCAGCGTCTACATGGAAGATACCCTCCGCCGTCTGGGCGAGCTGGGCGTCACCGACATTCTCGAAGTCGGCCCGGGCAAGGCCCTGAGCGGCTTCGTGAAAAAGACGCTGGGCGCAGACGTCCACTGCACCGCTGTCGAGACGGCAGAAGAGCTGGAAGCTTTCCTCACCAGCTGGAAGGAGGCACAGGCATGAGCGAAGAAAAGCTGACCCGTGCCGCCGTCGTCACCGGCGGAAGCCGGGGTATCGGCCGGGCTGTCTGTGTCGCACTGGCAAAGCAGGGCTGCAACGTGGTGGTCAACTACTGCCACGGTGAGGCCGCTGCCGCCGAGACTGCCGCACTGTGCAAAGAGCTTGGCGTCGAGGCCGTCACCGTGCAGGCAGACGTCTCCACTGCCGAGGGCTGCAAGAAGCTGTTCGAAGAAGCAGTGAATGCCTTTGGCCGGGTGGATATTCTCGTCAACAACGCGGGCGTCACCCGCGACAACCTCATCCTCCGCCTTTCCGAGGAGGACTTCGACACCGTCCTGAACGCCAACCTCAAGGGTGCGTTCCTCTGCTGCAAGGAGGCTGCACGCCGGATGGTGCGCCAGCGCTATGGCCGCATCGTCAACCTGAGCAGCGTGGTGGGTCTGCGGGGCAACGCAGGCCAGACCAACTATTCCGCCAGTAAGGCGGGCCTCATCGGCCTGACCAAGAGCCTCGCCAAGGAGCTGGCCAGCCGGAACGTCACCGTCAACGCGGTGGCCCCCGGCTTCATCGCCACGGATATGACCGCCGCTCTGCCGGAGGCTGTCCGCACCGAGATGTGCAAGACCATCCCGGAGGGACGCGCCGGCCAGCCGGAGGACGTGGCAAACGCGGTGGCTTTCTTCGCCGCCGAACAAAGCAGCTATCTCACCGGGCAGGTGCTCTGTGTGGACGGCGGCATGGCAATGTAAAAAGGAGCTTTTTCTATGGAAAAACGCAGAGTCGTCATCACCGGTCTTGGCACCGTGAACCCTCTTGGAAATAACACCGCCGACAGCTGGGCCGCAGCCCGCGCAGGCAAGTGCGGCATTGGCCCCATCACCCAGTTCGACGCCAGCGAGTTCAAGTGCAAGCTGGCAGGCGAGGTCAAGGGCTTCGACCCCGAGACCGTCGTGGATAAAAAGGAAGCCCGCAAGATGGCCCGCTTCACCCTGCTGGCGCTGGGCGCTGCCGCTGAGGCTATCCAGGACAGCGGCATCGACTGCGAGGCCGAGGCCGAGAACATCGGCGTCATCGTGTCCAGCGGCATCGGCGGCCTGCCCACCATCGAGGAGCAGCACAGCCGCGGCGAGGAAAAGGGGATGGAGAAGGTCAGCCCCTACTTCGTCCCCATGGCGATCGCCAACATGGCGGCAGCACAGATCGCCATCCGCTTCGGCCTCAAGGGAATGTGTACCTGCCCGGTGACGGCCTGCGCAGGCGGCACCAACGCTGTGGGCGATGCGTTCCACCGCATCCGCGACGGCTACGAGCCGATCATGGTCTGCGGCGGTGCCGAGAGCTGCATCAGCCCGCTGGGCATCGGCGGCTTTACCAGCATGAAGGCCCTTTCCACCTCCACCGACCCCGACGCGGCCAGCCTGCCCTTCGACGCACGGCGCGGCGGCTTTGTGATGGGCGAGGGCAGCGGTGTGCTGGTGCTGGAAGAGCTGGAGCACGCCAAGGCCCGCGGCGCACACATCTATGCCGAAGTCGTGGGCTATGGCGCCAACTGCGACGCCTACCACTTCACGGCTCCCGCACCCGGCGGCGCAGGCGCCATCGGCTGCATGAAGCTGACTCTCAAGGACGGCGGCATTGCCCCCGAGCAGATCAACCACATCAACGCCCATGGCACCGGCACCCACATGAACGACAGCTGCGAAACTGCCGCCATCCACGCCGTCTTCGGCGACCACGCTAAGGACATCGCCGTCGTCAGCACCAAGAGCATGACCGGCCATCTGCTGGGCGGCGCAGGCGGCATCGAGGCCGTATTCACCGCACTGGCCCTCCGCGACCAGTTCGCGCCCCCCACCATCCACTACGAGCAGCCCGACCCGGAGTGCGATCTGGACTATGTGCCGAATGTGGGCCGTGAGATGAAGATGGAGTACGCTCTGAGCAACAGCCTGGGCTTCGGCGGACACAACGCCTGCCTGGCCTTCAAGAAGTGGGAGGGCTGAGCGATGGCAGAACCCCGCACCGTGCGTGAAAACGCAAACAGCCTGACCAGCGAGGACATCGCGGCCATCCTGCCCCACCGGTATCCCTTCGCCCTCGTGGACCGCATTCTGGACTACGAGCCGGGTCAGTGGGCCATTGGCCGCAAGTGCGTCACCCGCAACGAAGAATTCTTCTGCGGCCACTTCCCGGGACAGCCGGTCATGCCCGGCGTCCTGATCCTCGAAGCGCTGGCCCAGACCGGTGCTGTCGCGGCCCTGAGCCTGCCCGAGAACAAAGGCAAGCTGGCCCTCTTCGGCGGCATCAAGAACGCCCGCTTCCGCAAGCAGGTCACCCCCGGCGACGTGCTCACCCTTCACTGTGAGCTGGTCGAGCAGCGCGGCCCGGTGGGCATCGGCAAAGCGTCCGCCTATGTGGACGGCAAGTGCGCCGCCACCGCAGAGCTGACCTTCGTATTAACGTAAAAAAGCAAAAAACAGAGAGGATAGTCATCCATGAACTATCCTCTCTGTTTTTTTATGTTTGATGAATTTATCTGACTGTGAGCCATTTCCAAAAGGCTCTCCCTCTGGGAGAGCTGGCGCGTAAGCGCCTGAGAGGGTAAGCCCGCTGCGAAAGGGACAGCGCGCTGCGATAGGCAGACTCTTTGTCGGAGGGATACTATCGCTGCGCTTATATTTGATCGTCAGCATCCTTGCCCTCTCCGTCACCTTCGGTGACACTGCCCGGGTTGCGGCTCCCAGCGTTTGCTTCGCTGCCGCTCGCATCCTGCTGGCCACTGCCCCAACAGCTCCTCCCTGTTTCCGCCGCTGGCGGCGGTCGTCGCCGTTGCTCCCAAAGGGAGAGGCTTAGGCGGCGGTCAACTTTTCGTCGCATACGTCACATCCAGCACCGGGCCGAAGGGGTCGAAGACGAGGCCCTCGATGCCGTTGGCCACCAGCAGTCGCTTCTGCTGGGTGAAGAGCGGCACGGCCACAGCCTGTTCGAGGAGCTGGCGCTCACAGGCGGCCAGCAGAGAGCAGCGGGTGCTGCCGGTGGCTGTGGCACTGGCCGAGAGCTGGGTGGTGTAAAGGGCGTCGCTGTAGCCGGTCAGCCCGCCGCCGGTGGGGGAGAACTGGGCCAGCGCGGTGTAGACACTGCCACCCTCGGCCTGCACGGGGGCGAGGGCGATGGTGTAGCTGCCGTTTTCGAGCCGCTTCTGGAACTCCTCCGGCTCCACCTCTTCCACCGAGAAGAAGAGCGAAAATTCCTTCTGCCATGCGCTGTTGATGAGCTCGGCGGTGTCACTGAGGCCGCTGCCGGAGGGCAGCAGCAGGGAGACGCGGCCAAAGTCGGAGGGGGAGACGCCGCCGTCGCGGGCGGCGATGTAAAGTGCGCGGGGGTCGCCGAAGGCCGGGCGGACATCGCCCGCCGTCTGCCGGTAGTCGATGCCGTCCACGGTCAGGCCGTCAGGGATGAGGCCCTTTGCCTCCGCGAACAGCCCGCCGCCGGGGACTTCCACCGCCGAAGCGGCTGCACTGCCCAGCGCCTGCCGAAGCTCAGTGGAAGCAAAGATGGAGTCGCAGTTGAAGAGCAGCGCCCATGTGGTATCGGAGTAGGACACGCTCTGCAGCGAGGTGGGGGTACCGCTGTCGTCGAGGGCGGCGGTGCATTTTTCGTTGTTGATGAGCTCTTCGGCGGACTGGCCGGAGCTCGTGGTGTTCTCCACGAGGCGCAGGCTGTCGATTTGGCTCCCCGAAGCCGCCCGGCGGAGGAAAAGGCCGCTGGACGTCCAGTTATAAAGGTAAAAGTGTCCGCTGGAAAGGGTGGAAGCGCTGGTCAGACCGTAGGTGCCTCGGGTGCTGTCAAAAAACGCTTCGTCGCAAGGCATCGCGCCGGGCAGCGTCAGCTTGGAGAGGAACGTCTCGTCGGGCGAGGAGAGTCGGAACACCAGCTTCAGCGGTTCCGCAGCGGTGACGCCCAGCGCGCTGGCGGGCTTTTGGCCGGCCAGAACGGCGGCGCTGTTCTCGAGGGCAGAGAACTCCACGGCGTAGGGGGAGTTGGTGCCGGGGAGGAACATCCGCTGGAACGCGAAGACGAAGTCCTCGGCGGTGATGGCGTAGTCGGTGGGATCTCCCTTCGAGGCGGTATAGGTCAGGCCGTCCTTCAAATAGAATGTATAGGTGAGCCGGTCGGCAGACACCTCCCACCGCTCACACAATTCCGGCGCGAGGCCGCCGTCCGGTGCGCGGCGGACGAGGCCGCTGTAGAGGTTCTCGCAGGCGATGATGTCCGAGGCGCTGGACGCCACCTGCGGGTCGAGGTTCGCGGGGATGGAGTCCACGAACCAGGTAAAGCTGTTGGAGCCGGAGCCGCAGGCGGTCAGGCTCAGAACAAAAAACGCAGCCAGCAGGGCCGCGACAAAGCGAAGCTGTTTCAAGAAATGCATCCTTTCGGGCCGATGCGGCCCTGTTTGTCTCAGAAAGTGATAAGAAATAGGAAAACTGCACCCGGACAGGCGCAGGAAAATTCTGGTGTTGAGCCGGCGCAATGCTGTTGATGCTGCGCCAAAAATCGAAATCGCTATAAGTGTAACAGAAACAGGCAGAAAAGACAATCGACATTTTGTTGATTTGGGTGGACATTTTGAGCCACGGTTTGTGTTTTTCCGTTGCCAATCGGAAACAAATGGTCTATAATGGGGGATGGCAATGCATTTTCTCCTGCGGCTGTGTGCGGCGGGGGTGCTATGGTAATGTACATTTATAGAGGAGGTCCTTTTTTATGCAGAAGGAACAGCAGGAGCTTGCAAACCTCATCAAGGGCAAAAAGGTTGCCTTTATCGGCGCGGGCGTCAGCCATAAGACGCTCATCAGGGAGTTCGTGGAGCTGGGTGCGCACGTCACCCTCTGCGACCAGAAAAAGAGCGTGGAAGATTTTGGCGACTACGCCGCCACCATCAAGGAGCTGGGCATCGATCTGAGCCTCGGCGAGAATTACCTCGACGGTTTCAAGGGGCAGGACATCATCATGCGCACCCCGGGCTTCGTGGGCTATTTCGAGAAGCCTTTGCAGGACGCTATGGCCGCCGGCACCATGGTCACCAGCGAGGTGGAGCTGTTCTTCCAGTTCTGCCCCTGCGAGATTGTGGCCGTGACCGGTTCTGACGGCAAGACCACCACCACCACCCTTATCTCCAAGTTCTACGAGGCCGCAGGCCGCAGGGTGCATCTGGGCGGCAACATCGGTGCAGCCCTGCTGCCCATGCTGCCCGAGGTGAGCCCCGACGACGTGGCCGTGGTGGAGCTGTCCAGCTTCCAACTCATCAGTATGCACCAGAGCCCCAACATCGCCGTCGTCACCAACGTGACCCCCAACCACCTCGACCACCACAAGGATATGCAGGAGTACATCGACGCCAAGCGCAACATCCTGCTCTACCAGAAGCAGCCCTGCCGCGCCGTCCTCGGCTATGAGAACGAGATCAGCCGCTCCATGCAGAAGGACTGCAAGGGCAAGCAGGTCTGGTTCACCCGCCTGCACGAGACGGACAACGGCGCGTTCCTGCGGGAGGACGGGATGCTCTGCATGGCAGAGAACGGTGTCGTGACTCCCTTCCTCGCCCAGAAGGACGTGAAGCTGCGGGGCCTGCACAACATTGAGAACCTGCTGGCCGCTGCCGCCGCCGTCTGGGGCGAGGTGCCTGTGGAGGCCATCCAGCTGGTGGGCAGCAGCTTCACCGGCGTGGAGCACCGCATCGAGCCGGTGCGCGTGCTGGACGGCGTCACTTATTATAATGACTCCATCGGCACCAGCCCCACCCGCACCATTGCCGGTCTGCGCAGCTTCGACCAGAAGGTCATCCTCATCGCAGGCGGCTACGACAAGCACATCCCCTACGAGCCGCTGGCCCCTGAGATCACGGCCCATGTCAAGAACCTCGTGCTGATGGGTGCTACCGGTCCCCGCATCGAGAAGGCCGTGCGCGAAGACCCGAACTTCGACGAGACCGAGCTGCCCATCCAGCACGCCGACAACATGCAGCACGCCGTGGAGCTGGCCCGCGCCTGCGCAAAGCCCGGTGACATCATCATTCTCTCGCCGGCCAGTGCTTCTTTCGACCTCTACCCGAACTTTGAAGTGCGCGGCCGCGAGTTCAAGAGCATCGTCAACACGCTGAAGTGATCGCCCAAATCAAAACGCCCCGCCAGAAGCAGCGCTTTTTGAACGCCTGCCGGGGCAAGCTCTGTCTCGGGGCGACCATGCCGCTGGCGTTCGCCCTCTTCGGCAAGAGCCAGCCGGGCCGCTTTTTCGCCGGGCCGACGCTGGCGCTGGATGTCGGCGGAAGCACCGCGTGGCTGGCGGGTCACGCCAACCCCGAGGAGCTGGCGGGCTTTCTGGCTTTCTGCGGCTGTGAGGCCGTGGTGCTGGATGAAGCCGAGTGTCCGCCGCCCACCGGTTGGAAACGAGCCAAGACGCACAGCGTCTTCGGCCTTGCGCCGGGGCGTCAGCTGACCTTGCCTGAGGCGGACGCTGCCCTCTGGCAGAGTCTTGCCAAAAACACAGAACCTGCCGCCGGAAAAGCAGCGGATATGCTTTTCTCCGATAGACCTACTAAGCGGGACGACTTTTATTCCGAACTCTGCTCCAAGCGCAGCCGGGGTCTTGCCCGGGTCTGGACGCTGGAACGGGAAGGGAACATCATCTGTACTGTGGGAGCCTACGCGCTGGCAAATGGTCAAGCATACATGGCCTGCGGTGAGACCGTGGAAGCTCTGCGGGGCAAAGGCGTCGGCGGGCGGCTCATCGTCGAGATGGCGAATGCCCTCGCCGCCGAAGGCTGGATGCCTGTCTTCCTGTGCAGCCCCGAGCGGGTGCATTTCTATACCCGGCTGGGCTTTGAGAAGATGGGGGAGTATGCAAGGTATGCCGCGCCGTGAGGCAGGCTTGCGCGCTTGTGGCGCGGGGGCAGAGCGCGGTTACGCGAGGTTAAGTTCTCTTTTGCGTGCCAAAAGAGAACCAGAAATGGTTCTCGCGCCTGTGCGCGGGGCAGAGCGCGTTCGCATTAAGGCTAATTGTTCTCTTTTGATGTCAAAAGAGAACCAGAAAACCACCAGCGATTTCGACGCGCTGGACCCACGAGAAAGGGGCTGCTCGCCCCTTTCAGACCCCGAAGGAGTTGTCGAAGCCCAAAAATGCTAGCCGCTTCGCTAAACGCATTTTTTGGGCTTCTCCGGTTTACGGCTCCGCCGATGGTGTTACGCTTTCGCAGAACTTTACGTTCAGCAAGGGCGTAAAGTCTGCTGCGAAGCAGCAAATTGGAGAAACGAGAAAAAAGCGTTAAGCGCAGCGACTAGCTTTTTTCCGTTTCGACTTCTTCTTTGGGCTTGTTAAGGGCGAGCAGCCCTTAACTCGTTGCGGGGAGAGTGGAGTCCAGAGGTAGGGAGGGGGGATTCGAAACACCCCTCCCTACCTCTGGCCCGCGCGGAGCGCAAAGCCATTTGACCAAAAGAAAAAACCAGTCCCGCGCCACCAGCGCGAGAACCAGCTCAAAGAAAAAAACAGCCCCGCCTCTGGCCCGCGCGGAGCGCATAGCCATTTGACCGAAAGAAAAAACCTGCTCCGCGCCACCAGCGCGAGAACCGGCTCAAAGAAAAAACCAGCCCCACCTCTGGCCCGCGCGGAGCGCAAGCCATTTGACCGAAAGAAAAAAACTGCCCCGCGCCACCAGCGCGAGAACCAGCTCAAAGAAAAAACCAGCCCTACCTCTGGCCCGCGCGGAGCGCAAAGCCATTTGACCGAAAGAGAAAACTGACCCCGCGCTACCGGCGCGAAATGCCGCTCAAAAAGACCTGACGAAAACTACAGCTTCCCTGCGCGAACGCAATTTTTCAAAGTACAATAACAATTAAGGATTCATTATAATGTCAATGTTAAATCACTTTTTCGATTATAAACCCGAAGTTCTGGCGCTGGATGAAAAAGCCCTCGAGCTCTGCCAGCCCTACTTCAAGCAGATGGAGGACATCCGCGACTACAACCAGCTCAAGATGCTGAAAGCCTTTGCGGACACCCAGATGTCCTCCACCGATATGCTGGGCACCACCGGCTACGGCCTGTGGGACACCGGCCGCGCCAAGCTCGAGCAGATCTTTGCCGAGGTGATGGGCGCCGAAGATGCACTGGTGCGCAGCCAGTTCCAGAGCGGCACCCACACGCTGGCCGTGGCCCTCTTTGGTCTGCTGCGGGCAGGCGATACCCTGCTGGCCGCCACGGGCCGTCCGTATGACACGCTGGAAGGCGTCATCGGTCTGGATGGCAAGGGCAAAGGCACCGGAACCCTGATGGATTACGGCATCAAGTACGACGAGGCCCCGCTGAAGGCCGACTTCACCCCGGACTATGAGCTCATCGCCCAGAAAGCCCCGGGCGCGAAGGTCTGCCACATCCAGCGCAGCCGCGGCTACCTGCAGCGCAACGCCTTCGACCTCGACACCATCCGCAAGGTGGCCGACACCGCCCGCGCCGCCAACCCCGACATCATCATCTTTGTGGACAACTGCTACGGCGAGTTCACCCAGAAGGAAGAACCCTGCCAGGCCGGTGCCGACCTCGTGGTGGGAAGCCTCATCAAGAACCCCGGCGGCGGCATCGCCCCCACCGGCGGCTATATCGCAGGCCGGAAAGACCTCATGGAGCTCTGCGCCTACCGCCTGAACGCCCCCGGCCTCGGCAAGGAGCTGGGCTGCACCCTCGAGACGCCCCGCGATATGTATCTGGGCTTCTACTACGCCCCCGGCGTGGTCTGCGAGGCCATCAAGACGGCCATCTACGCCCAGTGCCTGCTGGAACTGGTGGGCAAAAAGCCCATCCCTCGCTACTGCGAGGCTCACAACGACATCGTCACCTGCTTTGATGCCGGTACGGCGGACGCCCTCATCGGCTTCTGCCGGGGAGTTCAGGCCGCAAGCCCCGTGGACAGCTATGCCGCCCCGGAACCTTCTCCGGAACCGGGCTACACCGACGAGGTCATCATGGCCAGCGGCAGCTTTACCCAGGGCAGCACCATCGAGCTTTCCTGCGACGGCCCGCTGCGTGAGCCGTATACCTGCTACCTGCAGGGGGGCCTGAACTTCGCCGCCAGCCGCGCAGGCGTCCTGCTGGCTGTGCAGAATGCGTATTTTAAGGACTGAACCTCTCAGTTACCTTCGGTGACAGCTCCCCTCTCGAGGGGAGACTAAGAGGTGGACCCAACACGGAGATCTGCGTCACCTGCGGCGGCACCGAGGCCATGATGGCGGCTGTCCCCGGCTCGAGCTTCTTCAAAGAGCCGGTCAACCACCTCATCCGGATGCATTTTGCCCGCGGCACCGACGTGCTGGACGAGGCGGTGCATCGTCTGGCAAAGCTGACGGAGCTGCTGAAATAACAAAGAAAGAGGACATCATGCAAGGGTTTTGCGTGATGTCCTCTTTCTCTATTGAGAGATAGATCTTATCAGCGGCCTTGCCCGCTCAGTCTGTAAGTAAGGGGAGCCGCAGCGTGAAAATACTGCCCTTGCCGACTTCACTTTGCAATGTGATCTCGCCGTGGTGGAGGTGGGCCAGCTCCTGCGCGATGGTCAGGCCGAGGCCGGTGGAGTCGTGCTTTTTGTCGGCGGTGGTATGGAAGTATCGGTCAAAGACAGCGCTCTGGTCTTCCGGCGCGATGCCGCAGCCGGTGTCCTGTACGCTGACGCAGGCCGTTTCGTCCTCGGCGCGGCAGTCCACATGGATGCTGCCCCCGGCGGGAGTATAGTGGATGGCGTTGGTGACAAGGTTCTGGATAATTTGCTGTAACCGCACGCTGTCGCCCCAGACGGGCAGAGGCGTGTCGGCGCTGATATGGAGTTCGACGCCCTTCTGGTCGGCCTCGCTCCGGCAGGCGGCGCAGACGGCGGCGGCTTCTTCGTTGAGGGCGGCGTGGTCTTCGTTGAGCAGGATCTGCTTTTGCTCGAGCTTTGCCGCGAGGAAGAGGTCTTCCGTCAGCCGCCGCAGGAATTCAATGCGCTGACGCAGAGCCGGAAGCAAGGCCGGAAGGGCCTCGGGGGCCGATTCCAGCGTTTCCAGCCCGCCGCTGACGGCGAAGAGAGGGCTGCGCAGGTCGTGGAAGATGTTGAGCATCATGCTCTTGCGGGCCTCGGTCTCGGCGGTCAGCTCTTTTGTCCGCTCTGCCACCCGGGCGTCCAGCTCCCGGGCCAGCTGCTCGGTGCGGTCGAAGAGGAGAGCGAACCTCCGGCAGACGAACACCATGCAGCCGATGGCGAAGGGCAAATCATAAAGGCGGGAACAGCGCAGCAGGTAGAAGGGGACAGACTCCACAAAAAGCGCGCTGTCCAGCCCGGGCATCAGCGCCCAGACCCGGAAGCCGGTGGTGACAGCACCGGGCAGGAGCATCAGAGCGGCACCCTCATAGTCTGCGTTCACGGCGGCCATTAAGTAGTAGAGACAGAGACACATGCCCGCTATCAGCATCCCGACCCGCAGCGGGGGATAGCTGCTCATGGACAGTGCAAAGAAGACGATGCATCCGGCGGCAAGCGCAAGGAACCCCCGCCCGGATCGGGGCAGTTTTACCCCCAGCAGCCCTGCCGCCAGCAGTGCCGAGGCCAGCACAGTGAGGGAGAAGAAGGAGCGGAGGATGCGCTGGAGCAGACTGCTCCGGATGGCCGGGAAGAAGAAGACCAGCAGCGCCCACGCGCTCATAATGACGAGGTAGAGCAGGAAGTACCCCAGCTCCGGCAGGTGCTTATAGTGGTAGAGCGCCAGCAGCACCATCCCCATGGTCACAAAGGCCGTCAGGGCGATGAGCTGAGTCATGGTGCGGAAGCGGAATGCCCGGGAGGCGAAGGCGGAAGTCATCAGCCATGTCTGGGGGCTGCGGCTGCAGGTGAACACCAGCTCCACCGTCTCGCCGGGTGTGACGTCCAGTGCATACAGCTCCCCTGAGCGCTCGAGGCTGGTGAGGTTCTCATGGGCCAGCGGTACCGCTGTGTTGGTGACACAGAGGGTGAGGGACGGGATGTCTTCCCCCACCGTGAAAGTAAAGTGCCACTGGCCGGGGGCTTCCTGCCGCCAGCCGTCCAGCGCGATGCCCGGGGCGGCGTGTTCCGCCGTCAGCATGCTGCCGCTATGCAGATGCTCGAACTGCGCGTTGCCCCAGATACCGGCCAGCACGATGAAGGCCGTGAGCAGGGCGGAGAAAATCAGAATGGGCCATTTTTGCTTCATGGCGATGCCTCCCCTTGTAGATGTGCAAAAAATAAGGTATACTATAGTATATCAAATCGTACGAAAAAAGGGGAGGGCTGACAGGATGATCCGCGTATTGTTGGTGGAAGATGACCCCGTGATCCGCGACACCACATGCTATTTTCTGAAAAGTCAGCAGAATTTTGAGGTGGTCTGTGCGGAGACGGGCGGCGACGCTCTGAGCCATGCGCGGGAAAAGTTCGATGTCATCCTGATGGACATCCTTCTCCCGGACACCAACGGCGTGGACCTCTGCCAGCGTCTGCGCAGCTGGCACCACTGCCCCATCATCTTCACATCCTGTCTGGACGATACCGATACCATCGTCCACGCGCTGGAAATGGGCGGCGACGACTTTCTGGCAAAGCCTTATAATAATAAGATCCTGCTGGCCCGCATCATGGCCAACATCCGCCGGGTGCAGATGGACGGCGCAGAGCCCAGTGTCAACGGCTACCACTGCGCGGCCTTCACGCTGGATGCCAACAGCCACAGCGTGGAGAAGGATGGCCGCAGCGTCCATCTGGCCGATATGGAATATCGCATCCTCACCCTCTTCGTCCGCTACCCGAACACCTTCTTCACGGCCAACGAGCTCTACCAGAAGATATGGGGCAAGGAAAGCCTCGGCGATGTGCGGACGGTGCAGGTACATATCCACAACCTCCGCAGCAAGATAGAGCCCGACCCAGCAAAGCCTGTCTACCTGAAAAATGTCTGGGGCAAGGGTTATGTCTTCCAGCCGGACGGCGGCAAGGTTTAAGAATCGTTTTGATGAGAGCGCCGACTTCTTAAGGAAACTTAAGCGGTCGGCGCTCTTTTTGGACTTGTTAAGCAAATAATTAACGAGAATGTCCGGAATTAAACGAAGAAATGGCTAGGATGTTTAAGGATTCTTAAAAGACAGACCCTTGAATTTGTGTTAAATTATTATCGAACGATGTGGGCGGCAGTGCAAGAAGGTCTGCCGCTGCACGGAGCTATGAGAAAGAATAGAGAAGAAGAAAAAGACACGAAGAAAGGAACCACGCAAAATGAACAAGATCTCCCGTAAAGGTTTTCTGAAGATCGCTGCCGCAGCCGCCATGTCTGGTGTGACTGCCGGTGCTCTGGCTGCCTGCAACACTGCCAGCTCTTCCACTGCAGCTTCCTCCGGCGCAGCCGGTACCTACATCCCCGGCACCTATGAGGGTACTGCTGAGGGCATCTCTTCTACCGTCAAGGTCACCATGACCTTCTCCGACAGCGCCGTGACCGACGTTGTGGTGGACACCTCCGGCGAGACCGCTTCCTACGGCGCTGCTGCTGCCGACCAGCTGCGTGAGCAGCTGATGGCTGCAGGCTCTGCTGAGATCGACGGCGTTTCCGGTTCCACCATCACTTCCGACGCTGTCATGAAGGCTGCCAAGAGCTGTTACGCTCAGGCCAAGGGCGAAGCTACTGTGACCTCCGTCCAGCTGCCCACCGGTGACGAAAACGATTGGCTGGGCAAGGAGCCTGACATCGACGAGGCTGCCATCACCGAGACCGTGGACACCGACATCCTCATCGTCGGCGCTGGCAACGGCGGTATGGGCGCAGCTGCTTACGCTGCTGCTCACGGCCTGAACTTCCGCGTCATCGAGCAGAATGGCAACGTGCAGGATACCCGTCACTGGGTCGGCGCTGTGGACGGCTTCGGCGCACAGGCACAGGGCATCAAGATGGACCGTGCCAAGCTGCTGAGCGAGATCTCCCGCTACGCTTCCGGCAAGTGCGACCAGCGCGTTGTCAAGACCTGGATCAACGAGTCCGGGGAGATGATCGAGTTCATCCGCTCCATCATGGAAGACAAGTACGGTGTCAAGATGGTCTACACCTACGGCGATGAGGCGAAGTGGCCTGCCGAGAACGCCGAGCACAACACCGACTATATGTACCCCGAGATCGAGTACACCTATGACCGCAGCTCCGGCGCAGCCCGTAACGAGCTGCTGCTGGACTACATCCGTGAGCTGGGCTACGATGTTGACTTCAAGACCTCTCTGGCAAAGCTGGAGAAGGACTCCACTGGCCGCATCACCGGCATCATCGCCCAGAGCACCGAGGATGACCACTTCATCCGCTACAACGCCAACAAGGGCGTTCTGCTGGCCTGCGGCGGCTTCCCCGGCAACCCCTACATGATGGAGCAGCTGGACCCGCTGGGTACCTCCGTCACCACTGCCTGCTCCTACTCTCCGGCCGATAAGGGCTACGGCATCCGTGCCGCTGTCTGGGCCGGCGCAAACTTCGACAAGGAAGCTGCTCCCATGCTGTTCGACCGCGGCATCGTGGCTCCCGGCGTGGACGGCGGTTATGTGGCAAGCGACTCCGCTTTCGGCGGCAAGGCTTTCCCCGGCCCCATCCGCCAGTACAACCCCGGCACCCAGCCTTTCCTGAAGGTCAACCGCAACGGTGAGCGTTTCGCCAACGAGAGCAGCCCCTACAACGATATTGTCTACGCTGCTGCCCATCAGCCGGGCCGCGTCTACGCACAGATCTGCGACGCCAATGTTCTGGAGGATGCAAAGCGCTTCCACACCATCGGCTGCTCTGCTCAGACCCGTGCCGGCGGCGAGAAGTATTTCCAGGGCAAGGTCGATGAGGCTGTTGCAGCCGGTACCCTGTTCGTCTGCGACACCATCGAGGAGCTGGCCGACAAGCTGGGCTTCACCGGTGAGGCCAAGGACACCTTCCTCGCTACCGTTGAGCGTTACAACGAGCTGTACGACAAGCAGAACGACGAGGACTTCGGCAAGCCCGCTTACCGTCTGAGCGCCATCCGCACCGCTCCCTTCTACGGCTGCTGGCTGGGTGCCTCTCTGCTGACCACCGAGCAGGGCATTGCCATCAACGACAAGGGTCAGGCTCTGGACAACGACAACAAGCCGATGCCCGGCCTGTATGTCACCGGCGATATGTCCGGCTCCTTCTTCGCCAACAACTATCCCTGCCTGATGGCAGGCGTGGCTATGGGCCGCACCCTGACCTACGCCATCAAAGCGATCAAGCAGATGGGCGGTCTGGAATAAGTCATCTCTCAGTGGTATCTGAGAGCGCATAAGATAAAAAGACACCGCAGAAGTGTGAAAGCTTCTGCGGTGTCTTTCTTTGTCGAAAACCCTCTATACACAAAACCACAAATGGCGGAAAAGTCTTATCGCAATTTTCAAAAATAGTGCCTATCAAAACGGCATCTTTGCGATATGCAGTTTGCGGATGTTGCTTGTGCATTAAAAACGCAAACTGCTATAAAAACAGGCTCAGCACACGGCCCGATGGACGGGCAGCGGCTCCACGATGTCGGGATGGATGCCCTCACGGTAGTCGAGGTCGCCCTGGTCGAGGCCGCGCAGCAGCACCTCGGCGGTGGCGATGTTGGTAGAGATCGGCACACTGTGCATATCGCACAGCCGCAGCAGGTTCTGCTCGCTGCCGCTGCCCGTCTCGGCCTTGAGCGGGTCGCGGAAGAAGAGCACAAGGTCTACTTCGTCGCAGGCCACCCGGGCCGAGATCTGCTGGATGCCGCCCAGCTTCCCGGAGAGGTAGCAGTGTACGGGCAGGCCGGTGGCCTGCGCCAGCATCCGACCGGTGGTGCCGGTGGCAATGACTGTGTTGCGGGATAGGATGCCGCTGTAAGCTGTGCAGAACTGCAGCGCCAGCTCTTTGCGGGAATCATGTGCAAGAATAGCAATCGTCATAACGCTCTCTCCTTCATTCCAAGTATAGTGTTGTGAGTGGGCGGATATGCTCGGAAGAGTGTTCTCCGCAGTAAAACGGTCTGAAAAGTTGAAGTCTTGTGGAGAACAATTCTCAATAAACAGACTAGACCAGTGAGATTGTGTCGAATCACACCTTCATTCTAAATTTAACCCGCAGAAGGCCCGTGTGTCAAGAGGTTTGTTGTGATTTTTGTAGAACAAAGTGGCAAAAGTATGACTATTGCTTTGTGGAGAATGGAGAAAATTTGGATACAAGAAATTATTCTCGGATGTATTTGCAAAAATTTTTCAACCAAAAGTGTGCTTGAGAGAAAAACGGTCCATCTTGAGGAAACAAAAATACAGGCCGGGGCATTTGGCCCCGGCCTGTGGAGAAAATTTTCACCGAAAGGGTGATGCATCCCGGAAAAACCCGAAAATTACCGGGTCTGACCGTTGCCGTGGATGATGTACTTATAGCTGCACAGCTCGCCGAGGCCCATGGGTCCCCGGGCGTGGAGCTTCTGGGTGGAGATGCCCATCTCACAGCCAAGGCCGAACTCTCCGCCGTCGGTGAAGCGGGTGGAGCAGTTGACGTAGACGGCGGCACTGTCCACTGCCGCCGTGAAGAGGGCGGCGTGGGCGTCGGTCCGGGTCAGGATGGCTTCGCTGTGGCCGGTGGAGTGAGCCGCGATGTGGGCGATGGCTTCCTCCACGCTGTCCACGATTTTCACCGCAAGGATGTAGTCGAGGAACTCGGTGTCGAAGTCCTTCGGCCCGGCGGGGGTGCCGGGGATGAGGGCGGCGGCACGCTCGTCCAGCCGCAGCTCCACCGGGTGCTGACCCTTGGCGGTGCGGTCGGGGCCGAGGCGCTGGGCCAGCTTTGGCAGGAACTCGCTCGCAATGGCGCTGTGGACGAGGCAGACTTCCTCGGCGTTGCAGACGCTGGGGCGGCTGGCCTTGGCGTTCTCAATGATGTCCAGGGCCTTGGTCTGGTCGGCGGTGTCGTCCACGAAGATGTGGCAGATACCGGTGCCGGTCTGGATGCAGGGGACTTTCGCGTTCTCGACGCAGGCACGGATGAGTCCGGCCCCGCCGCGCGGGATGAGCAGGTCCACATAGCCGACGGCAGTCATCAGGGCGTTGGCCGAGGCGTGGGTGGTGTCCTCGATGAGGCAGACTGCCGTCTCGGGCAGACCGTTTGCCCGCAGACCCTGCCGCAGGGTGGTCACGATGGCATTGGCCGAGCGCCACGCCTCTTTGCCGCAGCGGAGGATGCAGGCATTGCCGCTCTTGATGGCGAGGGCGGCAGCGTCGCTGGTGACGTTGGGGCGGCTCTCGTAGATGATGGCGATGACGCCCATCGGCACAGCAGTCTTCTCGATGACGAGGCCGTTGGGACGCTCGATGCGGCTCAGCACCTGGCCCACCGGGTCGGGCAGGGCGGCAACGTCTCGGATGCCCTTGGCCATGGCCTCGATGCGCTGGGGCGTCAGGGCGAGGCGGTCCAGCATGACGTCGCTGATGCGGCCCTTGGCGGCGGCCATGTCCTCGGCGTTGGCGGCGAGGATGGCGTCCATGGATTCCGGGGCGCAGAGGGCATCAGCCATCCCGAGAAGGGCAGAATCACGGGTGCCGCTGTCCGAAAGGGCAACGGCAGTCTTGGCCCCGCGGGCGGCTTCCAGAATTTCCTGTGTGGTCATGTTATGCCTCCTGTCTGTGGGCCGCAAAGCGGGTGCCTGCGGCACGGCCCTCGGCGATGTCATAGAGCAGTTCGGGGTGGGCGCCGTTCGCGATGACCATGTCAGCTCCGCTGGAGGTCACCATCCGGGCGGCCCGGAGTTTGGTGGACATTCCGCCGGTACCCAGCGCCGAACCGGCTCCGTCGGCCAGCGCCATCACCTCGGGCGTGATGTCCTCCACCAGCGGGATGAGCTTTGCGTCCGGGTGGGTGTAGGGGTTGGCAGTGTAGAGGCCGTCGATGTCGCTCAGCAGCACCAGCAGATCAGCTTTGATGCAGCAGGTGACGATGGCGGCGAGGGTGTCATTGTCGCCGATGGAGGTGATCTCGTCGGTGGCGACGGTATCGTTCTCGTTGATGATGGGCAGTGCGCCCAGTTCCAGCAGACGGGTGAGGGTGTTCTGGATGTTCTCACGGCGGCTGGCGTGCTCGATGTCCACGCCGGTGAGCAAGATCTGCGCCACCGTGTGGTCGTAGGCGCTGAACAGCCGGTCGTAGGTGTACATCAGCTCACACTGACCCACGGCGGCACAAGCCTGCTTGGAGGACATATCGGTAGGGCGGGCGGAAAGCGACAGCTTGCCCACACCCATGCCGATGGCACCCGACGACACGAGGATGACCTCATGTCCGGCGTTCTTCAAATCGCTGAGCACTTTCACCAGCTCTTCGGTGTGGCGGATGTTCAGCCGCCCGGTGGAGTGGGCCAGTGTGGAGGTGCCGACTTTGACTACGATGCGCATAGATCAACCCTTTCCCATCTCTTTGGTCTTGTTGTAGGAGGCGATGACAGCGTCCATCACCGCGCCCCGCAGGCCCTTTTCTTCCAGCACCCGCACGCCCTGGATGGTGCTGCCGCCGGGGCTGCACACGGCGTCCTTGAGAGCGCCGGGGTGCTGGCCGCTCTCAAGCACCAGCTTCGCACTGCCCAGGACCATCTGGGCGGCGTACTCCTGCGCCTTGGCACGGGGCAGGCCGCAGGCCACGCCGCCGTCGGCCAGCGCTTCGATGAACTGGTACACCCAGGCCGGGCCGCAGCCGGACACGCAGCTGGCCGCGTCGATGAGGCCTTCCGGCACAGCATCCAGCCGCCCGGCGGGGGCCATCAGCTTCAGGAACTCGGCCTCTTCCTCGGCGGTGACGTTGGAGGTGCAGTACTGGATCATACCGGCCCCCACCGAAGCGGGCGTGTTGGGCATGATGCGGATGACGGGGCAGTCGCCGCCCGCCATCTCCTGAATGCGGGCGATGGACAGGCCCGCCGCCATGCTGCACAGCACGAAGCGGCTGGGCCGTTCGGCCAGCGTGAAGCGGAGCGGTGCCAGCAGCTCCTCCATCATCTGGGGTTTGACGGCTAAGAAGATGAGGTCGCAGCGGCCCGCCACCTCGTCGTTGATGGTGGTGTTGCAGCCCAGCTCAGCGGCCAGAGCCTCTGCCTTGGCGGCGGTGCGGTTGGCCAGCCAGACGTTCTGCGGGTCTGCCGCCTTGCAGACAGCCCGGGCGATGGCTCCGCCCATGTTGCCGCAGCCTAAAAATCCGATGGTATTCAGCATAAGAAAAAACCTCTTTCCCAATCAAAAGAACAGGGGAGATTCCCCCCTCTGTGTCTCCATTGTAAGCAGGGCCGGGGGAGAAATCAAGAGGAGAGCCGGAAAATGTCAAAGCTTTTCGGAAAGCTTCTGATAGACGCGCTGCGGCAGCGCAGGCTTTTTTGCTGTCCGAATCTTAAGAAAACATAAAAAGTTCATGAAAAAGTCGAAAAAGGTGCTTGCACCTGCACGGGCGGATGAGGTATCATAATAGATAGAAGTCGGGAAACTCCGCACAGAACGGGGCAAACGCGAAAGGATGGGCATTCTCGTGGCACAGACGACAAAACGCGCGCTGGAAGCATCGCTCAAAAAGCTGCTGCTCCGCAAGCCGCTGAATAAGATAACGATAAACGACATTACCGAGGACTGCGGCGTGAACCGCATGACCTTTTACTACCATTTCAAGGATATTTACGACTTGGTGGACTGGATCCTGGTGGAGGATGCCACAGAGGCACTGGAAGGCCATCAGGACTTTGAGACGTGGAGCGACGCCTTCCGCGATATGCTGGAAAAGGTGCAGGCTAACCGGGTGCTGGTGCTGAATGTCTACCGCTCCATCAGCCGGGAACAGGTGGAGCAGTACCTCTATAAAATGCTTGACCCTCTGCTGCGGATGTTTATAGAGCGTGAAAACATCCCGGTACAGGAAGAGGACAAGCAGTTCATCATTGATTTTTATAAGTATGGCTTTGTGGGCATGGTGCTGGAATGGATACGCCGCGATATGAAGACCGAACCAGCCATCATGGCCGAACGGCTCAACACCATGATGCACGGGGATCTGAAGCGGGCGCTGCTGCGCTTCAGCACCGACGGCAGAGCATCAAAAATCGACGAATGATAAAAATTTGAACAAGCAGAGCAGGATGATAGAAAAACTATCACCCTGCTCTGCTTGTTTATAGAACCTTTGTCGGAAAAATGTTAAAGTATTGTCAAAACAAAGGGCTGGCAAAGACCCACATAAGGAGGCAGACTTTTATGAGTATCGCGTTGGAGCCGTTGAGCCATAAGGTACAGCGTGCCGCTGTCGGAACGATGGTGGATGTGGCACTGGCTCATGTCAGAAAAGACCGTCAGAAGGTGTTTGCCGAGATGGTGGACGTCGCAAAGCAGTTCTATGGCGACTCGTTCAGCGAGGAAACGTATGAGCACGCCCGCGCAGTGCTGACCGATGCGGACAGCAAGTGGTCAAAGCTCATCAACTGTGTGCTCGACCAGACCGCGCCCAACGTGGCACGCACCACGGCGCTCAACCTTGGCTATGAGGCGTTTTTCCGGGGGACAAAGACCATCCGCGAGAACCGCACAAAGTACCACTGCAATATCCCGTGGCTGATCCTGTTCGACCCCACTTCGGCTTGCAATATGCACTGCGTGGGATGCTGGGCGGGCGAGTACGGCCACAAAAACAACCTCAGCTTTGAGGATATGGACAAGATCATCACCGAGGGCAAGGAGCTGGGGGTCTATCTCTATATGCTCACCGGCGGCGAGCCTCTGGTGCGGAAGGCGGATATTCTCCGTCTGGCAAAAAAGCACAACAACGTGCAGTTTGCGATCTACACGAACTCTACCCTCATCGATGAGCCGTTCTGTGAAGAGGTCGTAAAACTGGGCAATATCGCCTTCATGCTCTCGATCGAGGGAACTCCCTCTACCAATGATGCCCGGCGGGGCGACGGCCACTATGCCGCTGTCATGAATGCGATGGACTTGCTCAAGGCCCACGGGATCCTTTTTGGTACCTCCATCTGCTATACCAGAGACAATCTCGAAGCCGTTACCAGCGACCACTTTATGCGGATGCTCTGCGACAAGGGTGCGCACTTTGGGTTCTACTTCCACTATATGCCGGTAGGCAACGAGGCCGCGCCGGAGCTGATGCCCACGCCTGCTCAGCGCAAGTACATGATCGAGCGCATCCGGTATCTCCGCTCCGAAAAGAGCGATATTCCGTTTTATCCGATGGACTTCCAGAACGATGGCGAGTTTGTAGGCGGATGCATCGCAGGCGGACGCAACTATTTTCATATCAATTCGGCGGGCGATGCAGAGCCGTGCGTCTTCATCCACTATTCCAACGCCAACATCCACGACAGCAGCATCCTCGATATTCTCCGCAGCCCGCTCTTCATGGCTTACCACAACGGCCAGCCCTTCAATAAAAACCATCTGCGTCCCTGCCCGATGCTGGAAAACCCCGAGCTTCTGCGCCAGATGGTGCATGACACCGGTGCTCACAGCACCGACTTGCAGTCGCCCGAGAGCGTAGACCACCTCTGCGACAAATGCGGTGCGTATGCGGCCGACTGGAAGCCTGTGGCCGACGAGATCTGGTCGCACGTCACCCTCAGGGAGAGCCGGTACGAGAATTACAAGGATTGGGAACCGGCACATTCCACTGCTCACGCGAAATGACTTTATCGGTCTTTCAAAGATAAAATTGCGCAGAAAAGCCCCCATCTTCACCGGCTGAGGCAGCCGGGAGGATGGGGGCTTTATCTTGTTATTTTATTCTTCGCCGGAATCCATAACGATTTCGGTTTCTTCATCTTCCACAGGTGCGGGAGCCGGGTCGCTGGGATCGCCGAACTCGTCGTGGTAGACGGTCATCTGGTCGAGCTGGCCGTTGCGGCGCAGGCCGTGGAAGACCAGCTTCTTGATGACGTCATAGATGACGGCGAACAGCGGCACGCCCACGATCATGCCCACGAAGCCCCACAGACCGCCGAACAGCAGGATGGAGAAGAGCACCCAGAAGCTCGAAAGGCCGGTGGTGTTGCCCAGGATCTTCGGGCCGATGACGTTGCCGTCCAGCTGCTGGAGCACCAGAACGAAGAGCACGAACCAGAGGGCCTTGATGGGACTCTGGATGAGGATGAGCAGCGTTGCAGGCACGGCACCGATGAAGGGGCCGAAGAAGGGGATGACGTTGGTGACGCCGATGATGACCGACACCAGCAGTGCGCTCGGGAACTTGAAGATGATGCAGGCGAAGTAGCAGAGCACACCAATGATGGCGGAGTCCATGATCTTGCCGTTGATGAAGCCGCCGAACATCTTGTCTGCGTAGAGGACTTCCTCCTGGATGAGCTGCGCCCAGTGGGGCTTGACGACGCTGTAGAGGATCATCTTGGCCTGCTTGGCGAACTTTTTGCGGCTGGCCAGCAGGTAAACGGCGACGATAAGGCCGATGAGCAGATTCTTGAACCAGGTCACCACACTCATGACGCCGACGCCCACACCGCTCAGGATGCCTTGTATATTCTGCAGCGAGGGGAGCAGGGTGGTGCGCAGAGTGGTCAGATTGTCAGCAATGGCATCGTAGGCATTGTTGAAATAGCCCATCAGTGTCTCATTATCCAAGAAGACTTCCTGTGTGTTCACCCACCGCATGAACCGGGTGATGCTGGTCTGCGCGGTGTAGTAGAGGGAGGTGACGCTTGTGATGAGCTGCGGCACCACCATCATCACGAGGGCGTAGACCACCAGCACACCGAACAGCAGCGTCGCCGCAATGGCAAGCATATTGGCCATGCTGTGGAGCTTTTCGGGGAAGATGCGGTGCAGAAAGCCCTCAATGGTGTTGCACACCGGCTTGAGCAGATAGGCGATGACGGCACCGTAGATGAAGGGCATCAGGATGCCGGTCACCTTGGAGACCGCGTCGCCGAACCCGTCGAAGCGGTAGATGAAGAAGAAGAACAGGATGCTTAGACTTATCGCACCAAAGCCCGCGAGCATTCCGTAGAGATAGGGCTTGATGTGCGGCTTTTTGTCCATCATGTGTGACTCCATTCCTGCCGCAGACGGCAGGAGCCGGTACGGCGATGTTTAGATTTTGTTGCTGCGGCGCCAGATGTGCAGCTTCTCGGCCTCTTTGATGAGCTCCTCGCGGAAGTCGGGGTGTGCCACATTGATGAGGGCTTCGGCCTTCTCCCAGGTGGTCAGACCCTTGAGGTTGACGCAGCCGTATTCGGTGCAGAGGTAATGCAGATTGGCACGGGTATCGGTGATGATGCTGCCATTTTCCAGCGTGGGACGGATGCGGCTCTCGAGCTGACCGGTCTTCTTATTAAAGAAGGTAGAGGACAGGCAGATGAAGCTCTTGCCACCCTTGGAAAGGTATGCGCCCAGCACGAAGTCCAGCTGGCCGCCTGCACCGGAAATGTGCTTGACGCCGGCGCTCTCCGCATTCACCTGGCCGAACAGGTCGATGTCCACCGCATTGTTGATGGAGATGAAGTTGTCCAGTGCGGAGATGCTGCGGATGTCGTTGGTGTAATCGACGGGAGCAGACATACACTCGGGGTTGTTGTTGAGGTAGTCGTACATCTTCTGGGTGCCGGCACCGAAGGCGTAGACCTGACGGCCCTTGTCCAGCTGCTTGTGTGCGCCGGTGATCTTGCCGGCCTTGGCGATGTCCACGAAAGCGTCAACATACATCTCGGTGTGGACGCCCAGGTCCTTCAGATCGCTCTGGGCGATGAGGCTGCCGATGGCGTTGGGCATACCGCCGATGCCCAGCTGCAGGCAGGCACCGTCGGGGATCTGCGGCACGACGAGGTTTGCGACCTTCAAATCGACCTCGGAGGCGGGGCCGGCAGCGGCCATCTGGCCGATGGGCGGATTGTCGCCCTCCACGATGCCGGTGACCTGGGAGATATGGACACAGTTTTCCATACCGCCGAGGCAGCGGGGCATATTGGTGTTGACCTCCACGATGATCTTCCTGGCCTTCTCACAGACGGCACCCAGATGGGAAGCGCTGGGGCCGAAGTTGAAGTAGCCGTGCTCGTCCATCGGAGTCACCTGGAAGACGGCGATGTCCAGCGGGTCGGGACTCTCGCGGTAGTAGCGGGGCAGCTCCGAATAGCGGATGGGGGAGTAGAACGAGAAGCCCTGTGCGATGGCTTTGCGCTCGATGCCGCCCATGTGCCAGCTGTTCCAGGTCATGTGGGCAGCGGGGTCGTCGATCTGGAAGATCTCAGGCACCCACATCAGGATGCCGCCGCGGAAATTGACGTTCTCCAGTTCGGGCAGGCGCTTGGCAAGGGCGGCGTCCACGGCCACGGGGGTGTTGACGCACCAGCCGTAATCCACCCAGTCGCCGCTCTTGACCAGAGAAGCAGCCTGCTCGGCAGTCATCTTTTTCTGGGCATACATTTCCATGAAATCCATTATAAACCATCCTCTCCTTTAAGAACATAAAAGAATTGTAAATTTATTATTTACAATTCTACGGGACAAAATCTTAGCCGGAAATTTACCGTTTCTTTCCAGTCCGGACACTGTCTTATCACACCCCCGGCGGTATCCTTGGGGTCGGCAGGGCAGAAGCCTCCGGCAGCGGCACACCTGCACAGCTTAGTTATAACATTAACAAACATTATAATCAAGCCCTCTTCCGCGAAAAAATGCCTTGCAGGACAATTTGACTAAATTTCTTAGGTATTTGTGGCGATTGTTTGGTATAGCAGAAACAATTTTTTTCGAAAAAGTACTTGATAAAATTTTGACGATATGGTTTACTAAGGGTGTACCAAGATGATGCGTCCCAGTGCGACGTTGATTGACTAAAAATTAACGATATTGCGATGGCGATGCGGCCTGGTACTTGAAGCAGAAACTGAAAAGTGCTATCATGGCAACACCAAATGCGCTTTTCCAAAGCGCGCAAATAAAGGAGACCATACTGATGGCAACAGCAGTTTACCCCGGGTCCTTCGACCCGGTCACGAGAGGACATCTCGACATCATCAAGCGAGCTGCAAAGATAAACGACCGGCTCATTGTAGCAGTGCTCATCAACAGCGCAAAGAACCCTCTGTTCACCGTAGAAGAACGGGTGGCGCTGCTGCGGGAGTGCTGCAAGGACATCCCGAATGTGACGGTGGAGAGCTTCGACGGCCTGACCGTGGAGTTCGCCAAGAAGCGCCACGCTTCGGTGATGGTGCGGGGCCTGCGGGCGGTGACGGATTTCGAAAACGAGATACAGCTCGCCCAGACGAACCACGCACTGATGCCCGGCATCGAGACGATGTTCCTTGCCACCAGCATCAAGTGGAGCTACCTTTCCTCCACCATCGTCAAGGAGGCTGCCCGCTACGGCAGCAACATCTCCAAGTTTGTGACGCCCAACGTAGAGAATGCCATCCACGCCAAAGTGGAGCAGCTCCGGGCGGAAGGAAAGATGTTCTGATACCTTTTATAATGCAGAAAGGCCTTTGGGCTTTTTGATAAATAGTTTTGCGAAACCCCGAAACAGATAAATTCAGGAGGCTATTAACATGAAGAAAATCGTTATCGCATCTGCTTGCCGTACCGCTATTGGTAAGTTTGGCGGCACCCTGGCAAACGTCCCTGCTGCAGAGCTGGGCTCCATCGTCATCAAGGAGGCCCTGAACCGTGCTAACGTGAAACCCGAGCAGGTCGATCATGTTTACATGGGCTGCGTCATCCAGGCTGGTCTGGGCCAGAACGTCGCTCGTCAGGCTTCCCTGAAGGCTGGCCTGCCCGTCGAGACTCCTGCCGTCACCGTCAACGTGGTCTGCGGTTCCGGTCTGAACTGCGTGAACATGGCTGCTCAGATGATCGAGGCCGGCGATGCTGACATCGTGGTCGCAGGCGGCATGGAGAACATGGACATGGCTCCCTTCGCACTGCAGAAGGCTCGTTACGGCTACCGCATGGGCGCTCCCATGGGCAAGAGCGAGATCGTGGATACCATGGTCAACGATGCTCTGTGGGATGCCTGCGGCTTCAACAAGCACATGGGCATGACCGCTGAGAACGTCTGCACCAACGAGACCTATCAGAAGAAGTACGGCTACAGCCCCATCACCCGCGAGATGCTGGATGATTTCGCTTACAACAGCCAGCTGAAGGCTGACAAGGCCATCAAGGACGGCGCTTTCAAGGATGAGATCGTTCCTGTTGTCATCAAGGGCAAGAAGGGCGACACCGTGTTCGATACCGATGAAGGCCCCCGTCTGAGCGCTCCCGAAGTGCTGGCAAAGCTGAAGCCCGCCTTCACCAAGGACGGCATCGTCACCGCTGCAAACTCCTCCGCTATCAACGATGGCGCAGCTGCTCTGGTCATCATGAGCGAAGAGAAGGCCAAGGAGCTGGGCGTGAAGCCTCTGGCTACCTGGGTTGCAGGTGCTCTGGCAGGCGTCGAGCCTGAGGTCATGGGCCTTGGCCCCATCGCTGCTACCAAGAAGGTCATGGCTAAGACTGGCCTGACCGTTGCTGATATGGACCTGGTCGAGGCCAACGAGGCATTCGCAGCACAGTCCATCGCAGTCGGCGAGGCTCTGGGCTTCGATAAGGACAAGCTGAACGTCAACGGCGGCGCAATCGCTCTGGGCCACCCGGTCGGCGCTTCCGGTGCTCGTATCCTCGTCACCCTGCTGTACGCTATGAAGCATCGTGGTGCTCACAAGGGTCTGGCTACCCTGTGCATCGGCGGCGGCATGGGCTGCGCAACCATCGTCGAGATGGACTGATTTCCCTTTGAAGGGTCACTCCGGATATTGATACAGCCCGGACAGTGGGCGAGACCGGAGACTTGCCCCTTGTCCGGGGGCTGTTTTGAATAAGATATAACCTGAATGGAGGTTTTCACAATGGCATTTGTAAAAACCGAGGTGCAGGGCGCAGTCGAGATCATCACCATCGACCGCCCGAAGGCACTGAACGCCCTGAACCCCGAAGTCCTGGCAGACCTGAAGGCTGCTTTTGAGGCAGTTGACCAGTCCACCATCCGCTGCATCGTCCTGACCGGCGAAGGCGACAAGAGCTTCGTGGCAGGCGCTGACATCGGCTCCATGAGCACCATGACCAAGGCCGAGGGCGAGGCTTTCGGCAAACTGGGCAATGATGTGTTCCTGATGGTCGAGAGCTTCCCCATCCCCGTCATCGCAGCCGTCAACGGCTTTGCACTGGGCGGCGGCAATGAGCTGGCTATGAGCTGCGACATCCGCATCTGCTCCGACAACGCTGTGTTTGGTCAGCCGGAAGTCGGTCTGGGCATCACCCCGGGCTTCGGCGGCACCCAGCGTCTGGCTCGCCTGGTAGGCATGGGCATGGCAAAGCAGTTGGTCTACTCTGCACTGAACATCAAGGCTGACGAGGCTTATCGCATCGGCCTGGTCAACGCAGTGTATCCGCAGGCTGAGCTGATGGAGAATGTCCTGAAGCTGGCCAACAAGATCGCCAAGAACGCTCCCATCGCCGTGCGCAACTGCAAGAAGGCGATCAACGACGGCATCAGCCTCCCCATCGAGAAGGCTGTCGAAGTCGAAGAGAAGCTGTTCGGCGACTGCTTCGAGACCCACGATCAGGTGGAGGGCATGAGCTGCTTCCTGTCCCGTGAAAAGCCGAAGCCCAAGGCAGTGTTCACCAACAACTAAACTAAACTAAACCATAACGCCTCTGCAGCGCCTCCCCGGAAAGGGGAGGCACGGAGAGGTACTACATTCAGAAGATATAATAAAGGAGAGATTTCCCATGAAGATCGGTGTTATCGGTGCTGGCACTATGGGCCAGGGCATCGCAAAGGCATTTGCTCAGGTCGAGGGCAACACGGTTGCTCTGTGTGACATCAAGCAGGAGTGGGCCGAGAATGGTCTGGCAAAGATCAAGAAGGGCTATGAGAAGCTGGTCGCTAAGGGCAAGATGACGCAGGAAAAGGCTGACGCTATCGTCGCTGCTATCACCCCGGGCCTGAAGGAAGACCTGTGCGCTGACTGCGACCTGGTCGTTGAGGCTGCTTTCGAGGATATGAAGGTCAAGCAGACCACTTTCGGCGAGCTGGATAAGATCTGCAAGCCCGAGTGCATCTTTGCTTCCAACACCTCTTCTCTGTCCATCACCGAGATCGGCAAGGGCGTCAGCCGTCCTCTGGTCGGTATGCACTTCTTCAACCCCGCAGACCGCATGAAGCTCATCGAGGTCATCGCTGGCTGCAACACTCCCGCTGAGACTGTCGAGAAGATCAAGGAGATCTCCGTTGCCATCGGCAAGCAGCCGGTCCAGGTCAACGAGGCTGCCGGCTTCGTCGTCAACCGCATCCTGATCCCGATGATCAACGAGGCTGCCTTCATCAAGATGGAGGGCGTTTCCAACATCGCCGGCATCGACACCGCCATGAAGCTGGGTGCCAACCACCCGATGGGTCCCCTGGAGCTGGGCGACTTCATCGGCCTGGACATCTGCCTCGCCATTATGGACGTCCTGTACAAGGAGACCGGCGACAGCAAGTATCGTGCATGCCCGCTCATCCGTAAGATGGTCCGCGGCGGCAACCTGGGCTGCAAGTCTGGCAAGGGCTTCTACGTTTACAACGCAGACCGCACCAAGACCCCTGTCGACGAGCTGTAAATTAGTTTGAAATTTCTCTCGGTCGTCCCGAAGAAAACGGCCGGGAGGAATTTGTTTGCACAGGACATGAGTGTAGCTGCCCTGTGCTGAAAGAAAAACATCCGTTAGGAGGATATAGCGATGGATTTTACTCTGTCCAAGCAGCAGCAGATGGTGCAGAAGATGTACCGCGAGTTTGCTGAAAACGAAGTCAAGCCTCTGGCAAAGAAAGTCGATGCCGAAGAGTATTTCCCCAAGGAGACCGTCGAGAAGATGGGCAAGCTGGGTATGATGGGCATTTACTTCCCCACCTCCGTTGGCGGTGCAGGCGGCGACGTCCTGTCCTACGTCATGGCTGTTGAGGAGCTGAGCAAGGTCTGCGGCACCACTGGTGTTATCGTTTCCGCACACACCAGCCTGTGCGCAGCACCTATTTATGAGAACGGCACTCCCGAGCAGAAGGAAAAGTACCTGCCCAAGCTGTGCAGCGGCGAGTGGCTGGGTGCTTTCGGTCTGACCGAGCCGGGCGCTGGCACTGACGCTCAGGGCCAGCAGACCACTGCTGTGGAAGATGGCGATTACTGGGTGCTGAACGGCTCCAAGATCTTCATCACCAACGCAGGCTACGCTGACGTGTTCATCGTCATCGCTGTTACCGATAAGGTCCTCGACAAGAAGGGCCGTCCCACCAAGCTGTGCTCCGCCTTCATCGTGGAGCGTACCGACCCGGGCTTCTCCGTCGGTAAGGCTGAGGATAAGATGGGCATCCGTGGTTCTTCTACCTGCGAGCTGATCTTTGAGGACTGCCGCATCCCGAAGGACCGTATGCTGGGCGTGCGCGGCAAGGGCTTCCAGCTGGCTATGGCTACTCTGGACGGCGGCCGTATCGGTATCGCTTCCCAGGCTCTGGGCATCGCCGAGGGCGCTCTGCAGGAGACCGTCGCTTACGTCAAGGAGCGCAAGCAGTTCGGCCGCAGCATCTCCGCTTTCCAGAACACCCAGTTCGAGCTGGCCGAGATGAAGGCCCGTATCGAGGCTGCAAAGTATCTGGTCTACGCTGCCGCTCTGAAGAAGCAGGAAGCTATGAATGGCGCAAAGGTCCGCTACAGCGTCGAGGCTGCTCAGGCTAAGCTCATCGCAGCCCGCACCGCAAGCGACGTGACCCGCCGCTGCCTGCAGCTGTTCGGTGGCTACGGCTACACCCGTGACTACCCCATCGAGCGCATGATGCGTGATGCCAAGATCACTGAGATCTACGAGGGCACCAGCGAAGTGCAGATGATGGTCATTTCCGGCGCGCTGCTGAAGTAAGGGAGGCAAGATTTACAATGAAAGCAATCGTTTGTGTAAAGCAGGTTCCTGATACCTCCGGTAAGGTGGCTGTCAAGGCGGATGGTACTCTGGACCGTGCCTCTATGGCAACCATCACCAACCCCGATGACCTGAACGCTCTGGAGGCCGCTCTGAAGCTGAAGGACGAGACCGGCTGCGAAGTCGTTGTCGTCACCATGGGTCCCCCGCCGGCCGAGGGTATGCTCCGTGAGCTGCTGGCCCGCGGCGCTGATAAGGCTGTTCTGGTCTCTGGCCGTGAGTTCGGTGGTTCTGATACCTTCGCGACCAGCCAGATCCTCGCCGCTGCTGTCAATAAGATCGGTGTCGGCCCCGAGGACGTCGTGTTCTGCGGCCGTCAGGCAATCGACGGTGATACCGCACAGGTCGGTCCTCAGATCGCTGAGAAGCTGCACCTGCCTCAGGTGACCTATGTTGCTGACATCCAGAAGGATGGCAACAGCCTCACGGTCAAGCGTATGCTGGAAGACGGCTACATGATGGTCAAGGTGCAGACTCCCTGCCTGCTGACCTGCATCAAGGAGCTGAATCAGCCCCGCTACATGAGCGTCAACGGCATCTTCACCTGCTACGACAAGCCGATGGAAGTGTTCGATTACAACGCTCTGAAGGACGATCCGCTGATCGAGGTCGATACCATCGGTCTGAAGGGTTCTCCGACGAACGTCTTCAAGTCCTTCACTCCTCCGCAGAAGGGCGCAGGCACTATGCTGACTGGCGACGATACCGCTACACAGCTGGCTGGTATCCTGGCCAAGAAGCACCTGATCTGATGAAAGGAGCATAGGATTACAATGGCTGATTTTAACGAATACAAGGGCGTCTGGGTCTTCTGCGAGCAGCGCCAGGGCGCACTGATGTCCACTGATTTTGAGCTGGTCAGCGAGGCCCGCAAGCTGGCTGATGAGCTGGGCTGCGAAGTCACCGGTCTGCTGCTGGGCGACAACGTCGAAGGCATTGCAAAAGAGCTGGGCGGCTATGGTGCCGATAAGGTCATGGTCTGCGACAGCCCGCTGCTGAAGGATTATACCACTGACGCATACGCTAAGGTCGTCTGCGACATGGTCAACGAGTACAAGCCTGAGGTCCTGCTGATCGGTGCTACCAACATCGGCCGCGACCTTGGCCCCCGCTGCGCAGCTCGTCTGCACACCGGTCTGACCGCTGATGCTACCCATCTGGACATCGACACTGCAAAGTATGTCGAGTTCCTGAAGGAGAGCTCCACCATCGACCTGTCCAAGCAGAAGTTCGATTACGAGGACCGCAACCTGAAGATGACCCGTCCTGCTTTTGGCGGCCATCTGATGGCTACCATCATCTGCCCCCGTTTCCGTCCTCAGATGTCTACCGTCCGTCCCGGCGTCATGAAGAAGGCTCCCTTCGATCAGGCCAAGGCCGATGCCTGCCAGATCGTGAAGCCCGCATTCAGCCTGACCGCTGACGACATCAAGACTGAGGTCCTGAGCGTTGAGAAGGCAGCTGAGAAGCTGGTCGACCTCATCGGTGCAGATGTCATCGTCTCTGTTGGCCGTGGTATCAGCAAGGACGTCAACAAGGGCATCGAGCTGGCTGAGCAGCTGGCTGCAGCTCTGGGCGGCGGCGTTGTCGGCGCATCCCGTGCCGTCACCGATGCCGGCTGGATGACCGCTGATCATCAGGTCGGTCAGACCGGTAAGACCGTCCATCCCAAGATCTATGTGGCTCTGGGCATCTCCGGCGCTATCCAGCACACCGCAGGTATGCAGGATTCCGAGTGCATCATTGCCGTCAACAAGAATGAGTCCGCCCCCATCTTCGGTGTGGCTGACTACGGCATCGTGGGCGACCTGTTCAAGGTCGTTCCCGAACTCATCAAGCAGGTCGAGGCAGCAAAGGCTGCTCAGTGATCAGCTGAGAAATAAGGTCCAGGAGGGCAGCTCGAGAGAGCTGCCCTCTTTTTGCATTTTCCTTTTATAGATATATAAATAAGAAAGAAAACTCTATGATTTTCCCATTGACAGGAAAGAAGAAATATGGTATATTCTATCCAGAGAGATGAAGGTGCTCAGGCACTGGAAAATCACTTGAACGTGATCGACTCAAAAAAGAGTTTGCGAATAGAATATTTAGCAAAGCAGTTGAAAAGCTGTGACGCAAAGCTAAAGGGCCTGTAAAATGGTAGCCAGTTGCATTTTTAAGGAATTGCCTTTACTTTGTTTTTGAGTATCGTGATTCCTTTTTTTAGTCGCCGGAACAGTTCATGTGATGATGTCTCTCGAACCCCCACAGATGAGCAGGAAACATCTGTGGGGGTTTTATTTTTGTCTACGGTGTCGGGATGCCTTACGCGAAGAATCCAAGAGGATGAAACGGATTTGAGTCAGCGCGAAAAAACCTGAAAAAACTTGCAAAAAGGTGTTGACATCCGGCCCGGCGTATGGTATTATACTTGAGCGCCAAGCGCTGAGACAAAAGAATGACT
>OGGO01000124.1_pt1 | contig 87802 bp, 79 predicted proteins | sample 1571231 | NCBI WGS metagenome assembly OGGO01 (sample SAMEA2582036, study PRJEB24529) | metagenome | biome: Human gut stool | place: China | collected 2011 | reverse complement strand
TGTTGTTCGTCACCTTGACGCACTCGGAAGAAGCATCAATGAACAGCACCTTATTATCCGTTTTTCCCTTTTTCAGCACCATGATACAGGTGGCAATACTAGTCCCAAAGAACAGGTTGCTCGGCAACTGGATGATGCAGTCAATGAAGTTGTTGTCCACCAGATACTTGCGAATTTTCTGCTCTGCGCCACCACGGTACATGATGCCGGGGAAGCAGACGATTGCAGCCGTACCGTTGGAAGCCAGCCATGCCAGCGAGTGCATGATAAACGCCAAGTCCGCTTTGCTCTTCGGAGCCAGCACACCAGCCGGAGCAAAACGCGGGTCATTGATGAGCAGCGGATTCTCGTCACCGGCCCACTTGATGGAGTACGGCGGGTTCGATACGATGAGTTCAAACGGTTCATCATCCCAGTGCTGCGGATTTGTCAGCGTATCCTCACAGGCAATGTCGAATTTGTCAAACTCGATGTCATGCAGGAACATATTGATGCGGCACAGGTTATACGTTGTGATGTTGATTTCCTGCCCGAAGAAACCATTGCGCACGGCGTCCCGTCCCAGCACTTTTTCTGCCTTCAGCAGCAGCGAGCCAGAGCCGCAGGCCGGGTCATATACCTTGTTGATTTCCTTCTTGCCTACGGTGCCCAGCCGGGTCAGAAGCTCCGAAACATCGGCAGGCGTAAAAAATTCGCCGCCGGACTTGCCCGCATTGCTGGCGTACATGGTCATCAGGTATTCATAGGCATCGCCAAAGGCATCAATGTCATGCTCTTTCACATCGCCAAGGTTCATATCTGCCACGCCGTTCAGCAGTTTCACGAGCTTCTCATTGCGCTTGGCAACGGTCGCACCCAGCTTATTGCTGTTCACATCGTAATCATCAAACAGCCCTGCAAACTGTCCCTCAGAGGAGCTGCCCTTTGCGGATTCCTCAATGTGCCGGAACACCGTTTCCAACGTTTCATTGAGGTTTTCATCGCTGGCCGCTTTTGCCCGTACATTGCAGAACAACTCACTGGGCAGGATGAAAAACCCTTTTTCCTGTACCAGCCCTTCCCGTGCCTGCTCTGCCTCTGCATCAGGCATATCCTCATAGCGGAAGTCCGGGTTGCCTGCATCAATTTCGCCCTGATTGATGTAGCTGGCAATGTTCTCCGAAATATAACGGTAGAACATCGTACCGAGAACGTAGCTCTTGAAATCCCATCCGTCCACTGCGCCGCGCAGATCATCCGCTATCGCCCAGATTGCACGGTGCAGTTCTTCGCGTTCCTGTTCTTTTTTGGTGTCTACCATTTTTATTTCCTCCATCAAATGCGGATTTCCGCATTGTTTTCTTTCATTTTAACAAAGTAAATGTACCACTATTGGTACACCATGGTGTCTTTTTCTAAAAAGGATACACTTTTCCTTTATACTATCCTAGTAAAGCGTACCACAGCTTTTCCGTGATTGCAAGACAATAAAATCTGCATATTGCTTTTTTCGCCAAAATAGTGTACACTCATCCCATCTCGTCCACTGTCTGTATCTCGGACGGAGTTTCGTATCGTCAAACACCTGTGAACTGAGAGGAAATCCTATGAAAGCAAAAAAGACTAAACTGCCCGATAATCTCTATCATTACACCAGCCTCATCAAGTATCGGATGATTCTAGCCACCGGGAAGCTGCTTCTGACACCCTCCAATCTGAAATATGATAATGCCACTTTCCATGAGGAACCGATGTTTTTTAATGGACACGAAATCGGCATTAAAGCTGTTGACAAATACGAAAACTACCACCCTGTTGTCTGGCTGACAGCTAATGACCGTGCGGGTGCCAAAAATACCGGCCTGTCCAACGATAAAATCATGTGCCGCATCACTATCAAGACTGAAGGTAAAATCTGGCGGTATCTTCCTTGGCGCACTTTCTGCGACAAGTACAATGCTGACCGCGGCATTGCCTCTACCCTGAAACAGACTGCGGACGATTATCGAAACTGGTATGTCTGTGAATCCGAAATTCCAGTTGCCGACTTTACAAAAGTTGAATTTCTGGGCGAGGATGGTACCTACAAGGCTGAGAATGACATTCCCGGCTTCTCTTTGTCCGATGTTGCCCCGGAACTTTTTGATTAAAGAATAGCCTGCTATGTACAGAACCCCCGTCAGCCAAACACTGACGGGGGTTCTGCTGCCTTCCGGTTACAGCTCCACGCTGTTCTCCCGGCTCTTTTGCGGGTTTTGCTTTACTGTCTGCTCCTGCTCTCTCATAAGCCCAATGACCTGATTCATCTTCTCCGCACCGAAGTAGTTCCACACACGTCCAAAGTCACGCTTCATCGCACGAAACTGTTCATTCTCTGCTTCAGCTTGTTCCAGCAGCCTGCTCAAGTTGCGGTTCACATCCTTTTCGCTGCGATAAAAGCCCTGATACTTGTCCCGGTCATGCTTCATCTCCCAATACTTCCGATGCAGTGGGAAAATCACCTGCACCAGCTTCTTAATGAGCGGCACGGCCTTCTTCTCCCGATAGCTCTTGGCGGTCTCAAATGTGGCTGCTTCTGGCACCCATTCTTCTGGCCGCTGGGAGTATTGCGCTGACAGGTTTTCCAAACCTTCCATAATGGGAGCCAGCTTGTTCAGCTTCTGGCTCTGCTTCTGGTAGGTCAGCTCTGCTTTCTGTACCCGCTGTTCAGCGGCTTCTACGGCTGTCTGCGCTGTTTCCAGCTGTTCCTGCATCTCGGTCAGGTCGGTCTGGCACTCCTGCTTGGCAGCTTCCAGAGCCGCTACCTCTTTACTACGCTCCTGCTTTTTGAAGTCCAGCACAGACAGGTGCTCTTCGTGGGTGCCTTTCTGTTCCCACTCGATGCCATGCCGCTCCATCACGGCGGCAAGCTGCTCTTTCTCGGCGTTGATCCACTGGTTCAGCTCGGATTCCCGTTTAGAACCGCCTGCAAAGCCCAAGGCTTTCAGCGCCTGCTTCAGGGACACCTTGGTGTCCAGTCCTTTGCCCTTCCAGCCGGACACATACGGCACGAAGTCGATGTGCAGATGGGGCGTAGCTTCGTCCATGTGGAGGAAAGCCCCGAACACCCGCAGTGTCGGGTTCCGCTCTTGGAAGCCCTGCATATACTCGTCCAGCAGTTCCTTTGCCAGTGCGCCATTCTCGGTCAGGACACCCATATCATCTTTGTTGCCGATCTGGACGATCAGCTCATGGAAGAGCTTTTCCTGCTTGCCTGTCCGTAGATGCTCATAGTAGTCGTTGACACAGCGGTCTTTGCGCTTCTGCTTGGCATTGTAACGGTCCACCGCCTCGTCAAACAGTTCGTGGTACACCTTCTGAATCGGTTCATCCCGGTACATAACATTCAGGCTGCTGCGCTCCGGGTCTACGTTTTCAGCGGTGAAACTTCTCCGGTTATGGTTGAGGGAGCCGGGGCCCCGCATTGCGGAAATGGTTCTTTTCAATCGCACGTCCTTTCTCTGTGGAAGTAACTGGTGCCGGACACGGCAAAGGCTTTGTTACTTTCGTCGAAAGTAACGCAAAAGCACTTTTGACAGACGTTTCGTCCATCAAAAGATGCCTTTGCGCCCTGCCGGGGGCCTCCGTCTGCGGACGGGGTTTCGCTACATCTCGCCGCTGCCCGGTCCAACACCACCTTCCTGCTCACAGGAGCGTGACACGCTCCTGTCCTCTGACAATAGAGGAACTCACCAGCGGAAGCTTTCTGGCACGCCTCGTCTGTCCAGATACTCCTGCCGAGCCTGCTCCCGCTGTTCCTCGGTGGGTGCTGTCTTGTACTGGGCATACAGCTCATGCCGCAGCATCGCATCCAGTTTTTGTTCCAAGCCCTGTTCAATCATCTCTTCGTACTCATTTTCGCTGCTCAAATGATAATGCAGCAAGGCGACGAAAAGTTCCTGTGAAATCTGCACGTTTTTCATCATTATCACCATCCCGTGTCGGTTGTGTCGATTGTGACGGTATTTTACATAGTAGCAAAAATACCGTCACAACCGTCACGAATCGTCACGCCCCAGAATTTTCCAGCGTTAATTTGACCACCCTGCCCTCATGGGTGCGCTTGCTTTCGTACCGAATCCCATAGTCGTTGTAGAGCCTGTCGGCACTCACATTCAGCTTCCGGGTCAGGATGTTTGCCTGTATGCTCACACCCGGCAGACGTTCCAGCAGTTCCGTGGGCGCACCGCTCCACTCCGGCTGTTCCGGGGTGAGCATCTTTGCCACCGCTTCCAGAAGCGGGTCGGGCGGCAGCTTCCAAAGTTCCGTTTCGGCTCCTTGGAACTCCCACACGCAGCGTTCCCGGTCAAACTCCAATGTCAGCTCCTGATCCGGCTGGTCACGCCCCACGATGTCCAGTAGTGCGATGTTGTCCGTACGCCGCTTCTTCTGCATGATGAATGCTCCATCCGCTGCACCCAGCAGGCCATTGGTGCCAGAGATCATATCGAAGCTATCCTCGGCTTCCATCTTCCGGGTGTGATGAACCACCAGCAGGCAGATGCCGTACCTGTCGCTGAAAGTTTTCAGTTTGGTCACGATCTCGTAGTCGCTGGCATAGCTGTATCGGTCACCGCCGATCTCCCGCACCTTCTGCAGGGTGTCGATGATGATGAGCCGTACATCCGGGTGCTCCCGGATGAATCCTTCCAACTGCTGGTCAAGTCCCTCGCTCACGGACTTAGCTTGCGTTGCGAAGTAGAGATTGCTGGTCTCCTCTACCCCGAACATCCGGGAGAGCCGCCGCTGCAGCCGGGCGTAATCGTCCTCCAATGCAAGGTAGAGGACGGTGCCCTGATGCACCTCGTACTCCCACAGCGGAAGCCCCATCGCCACATGGTAGGCAAGCTGCCCCATGAAGAAGGACTTACCCACCTTGGGCGCACCTACAAAGAGGTAGGTGCCGCTGTACAGCAGGTCGTTCACGATGGGTCTCCGGGGTGGATACACCGTGTCGTACAGTTCGGTCATTGATACCGTGTTCAGCCCGAAATTGTTTGACTTTTTCGCGGCTTGCAGATTGATTTGCTTGTCCGAATTTGTTATAATATTGGTGTTGATTTTTGAGGACGACTGTACCGCATCTGCGCCAACAGATGCACCCGGTACGGTCGTTTTTCTATTGTCCGTCATTCGCATTCCTCCTTAAGTCCGTTCAACGTCAGAGCCACCATTTGAATCGTTTCCAGCAGGTCCGGCGGAATCTCTTCATCCACTGCCAGCCGCTGCAATTCCTGATAGATCAGTTCCATCTGACCTCGCAAGGCTTTATAGACCCTTGGATTTCCCACCACCGTGATTTCCCGGTCTGTCAGGCGGCGGATGATATACTCCTGCTTGGTCAGCCCCGAAAGCCTGACCTTTGCATCCAGCAGTGCATCCTCCTCTGGTGACATTCGGAAGGCCACCACCTTGTTCCGCCAGCGGCCTTGCTGGTCGAGTACTCGTTCCATCTTCATCCCTCCCTTCGCTCCATGTCCAGCTTCTGCGCCATCTCCTGCTGCTTTGAGGGGAAAAGGTGGGCGTACTTATAGGTGATGTCCACACTTTCATGCCCTACCCGGTCTGCGATTGCCAGAGCCGAGAAGCCCATCTCGATCAGGAGCGACACATGAGAGTGCCGCAGGTCGTGGATTCTTATCCGCTTCACCCCAGCGGCCTTGGCTCCCCTGTCCATCTCGTGGTGCAGGTAGCTCTTGGTCACCTCAAAGATCCGCTGGTCTGGCTGGACTTTGTAGAGGGATTTCAGGTAATCCCTGATCTCGTCCGTCAGAAACTGCGGCATCTGGATGACCCGGATGCTCTTAGGCGTTTTCGGGTCAGTAATCACATCCCGGCCTTTCAGCCTTTGATAGGATTTGGTGATGGAGAGCAGCCCCTTGTCCAAGTCGAAGTCTGCCGGGGTCAGAGCCAGCAGCTCGCCCTCCCGGATGCCGCACCAGTAGAGGACTTCAAAGGCGTAGTAGGATTGCGGCTTGTCCATCATAACCTCTGCGAATTTGAGATACTCATCCTTCGTCCAGAAGAGCATTTCCTTGTGCTTTTCTGACCCCATGCACCCGGCTGTGGCTGCTGCGTTTGATTTCAGTCCGTAGAACCGGACGGCGTGATTCAGGATGGCACTGAGTTGTCCATGCAGCGTCTTGAGGTAGGTCGGCGAGTAGGCCTTGCCGTTTTTGTCCCGGTAGTTCAGCATCTCGTTCTGCCATGCGATCACATTCCGTGGCTTTATCTCGCTGAGCCGCTTTTCTTTGAAATACGGTAAGATTTTCGTTCGGATGATGTGCTCTTTGGTAGACCAGGTGTTTTCCCGGAGTCGCTTTTTCTTGTCCGTGATATAAATTTCCACAAAGGCTTCAAAGGTCATGGTCAGGTCTGCTGCCTGCTGAAGAAGGAACTCCCGCTCCCACGCCAGAGCGTCCTTCTTGGTGGCAAACCCCCGTTTCAGCTTCTTCTGCTTCACACCTTGCCAGTTCTCGAAGTAGAAGGAAACGTACCATGTGCCCTGCCTGCTGTCCTTGTAAGCTGGCATCCTATCACTCCTCTCCTGCCCCGTAGATTTTCTCCTGATAGTACCTCCTGCTCACCCGGCCTCCTACGGTCGTGTAGCCCTTGGCCTTCAGTTCCTCGTTCCACTGGGCGATCATCTTATATGCTAGCCCCTGCGAGATGTCCAGTTCCTTTGCCAGCTCGTCTGCTTTGATAAAAATGCTGTTTGCCATTTTTTGTCCTTTCCTTGTCGGTTTCGTTTCGGTGCCGCTTCATCCTCGCTGACTTCCGGCAGGCATATCCCCTTTGCGGTGCTGTGCCGTCCCCTTGCGGAGCGCTCGCTTCCTTTCGAAAGGTCTTGGCGGTTTGAGTCAGTTTGGCGGTCATTCAATTTTACTAAGCATTTTTGCTTATCTTTTTGTGTCCTCATTATACTAAACACATTCCGTTAAGTCAAGAGGTTTTCGGGTAAAATCTTAAACTTTTTTGTTTATTTTCTATTGCATCTCCTGTTTTTCTGTGCTATACTGGGTTCAACAAATATGTTTAAGTCAGGAGGCAATCGCATGGCAGTCGGTGACCGCATCAAGCGCGCCCGCAACCTCCGAGGTATGACCCAGAAAGAACTGGGCATTGCCATCGGGTTTGAGGAGAAAAGCGCAGACATCCGCGTCGCACAATACGAAAGCAACACCCGCACTCCTAAAGAAGAGCTGCTCCGCAAGATTGCGGAGGTGCTGGACGTGAACTACCGTTCCCTCTATGAGCCGACCCTGTACGCCGCAGAGGATGTGATGTACACTCTGTTCGAACTGGACGAGCACTATCCCGGCACCCGGCTCTACGAGGTCACAGACACCACCGACCCAGATCTCCCGGAAAAGCACATGGCAGTCAGTTTCCGGTATCGTCTGCTGGATGATTTCTTAAAGGAGTGGCAGCTCCGTAAGAAGCAGCTCCGGGAGGGTGAGATCACCAAGGAAGAGTATCTGGAATGGAAGCTCAACTGGCCACAGACCGCCGACGGCTGCGGCCGGTACGAGCCGAAGAAAAAGTGGCGTAAAGAATAAAAGACACAAAAATGCCCTCTGAAAAACTTACCGTTTCTCAGAGGGCATTCTCATGTCTCTCTTTATGAATAATCGCCTGATAGTATCAAAGCAGTATCAGAAAGCCTTTTAGCTTTCAAAATATTGCGTTTCATCAATACTTTTCAGGGTTTGCAGATTACTCGAGCTCGATGGTTGCAGGCGGCTTACCGGTGCAATCGTAGAACACGCGGTTGACGTGCTTGACTTCGTTGACGATGCGGCTGGTGACAGTGCCCAGAACATCCCACGGCATATCGTAGCTTTCTGCGGTCATGAAATCAGTAGTGGTCACAGCGCGCAGCGCAACGGCGTAATCGTAGGTGCGCTCGTCGCCCATAACGCCAACGCTGTGCATATTGGTCAGCGCAGCGTAATACTGGCTGATCTCCTTATCCAGACCGGCCTTGGCGATTTCTTCGCGCCAGATGGCGTCAGCGTCCTGCACAATGGTGACCTTCTCGGGGGTCACCTCGCCGATGATGCGGATGCCCAAACCGGGGCCGGGGAACGGCTGACGGCTGACCAGATACTCGGGCAGACCCAGCTCGCGACCGGCCTGACGGACTTCGTCCTTGAACAGATTGCGCAGAGGCTCCACCAGTTCCTTGAAGTCCACAGTATCGGGCAGGCCGCCCACGTTGTGGTGGCTCTTGATGACGGTGGACTCGCCGCCCAGACCGCTCTCCACCACGTCGGGGTAGATGGTGCCCTGTGCAAGGAAGTCCACCTTGCCGATCTTCTTGGCCTCTTCCTCGAACACACGGATGAACTCTTCGCCGATGATCTTGCGCTTGCGCTCCGGCTCGGTGACGCCCTTCAGCTTGCTGAAGTAGCGGTCGCGGGCATCCACACAGATGAAGTTGATGTCGAAGCCGTTGGCATTGCCCGGGCCAAAGACGGAGCAGACCTCTTCCTTTTCGTTCTTACGCAGCAGACCGTGATCCACGAACACGCAGGTCAGCTGCTTGCCGATGGCCTTTGCCAGCATAGCGGCCAGCACGGAGGAATCCACGCCGCCGGACAGTGCGCACAGTACCTTGCCCTCGCCGATGCGCTCCCGCAGAGCCTTGATATTGTTCTCTACAAAGGAATCCATCTTCCAGTCGCCGGAGCAGCCGCAGACGTTGTACACGAAGTTGCGCAGCATCTTCTTGCCCTCGGCGGTGTGCAGCACCTCCGGGTGGAACTGTACGGCGTACAGACCCTTTTCGGCATTTTCAACGGCTGCCACAGGGCAGTTTGCGGTGTGGGCAGTGATCTGGAATCCGGGCGCAGCCTGCTCGATGTAGTCATTGTGGCTCATCCAGCAGATGGTAGAAGGCTGCACATCGGTGAACAGCTTGCTCTCGGTGTTCACAAACACCTCGGTCTTGCCGTACTCACGCTCGGGAGCGCGGCAGACATGACCGCCCAGCAGGTGCATCATCAGCTGGCTGCCGTAGCAGATGCCCAGCACAGGCACGCCCCAGCTGAAGATCTCGGGGTCGATGGTGGGAGAATCCTCCAGATAAACGCTGTTGGGGCCGCCGGTGAAGATAATGCCCTTGGGATTCTTGGCCTTGATGACCGAAAGATCGGTTTTATAGGAATAGATCTCGCAGTAGACATTATTTTCTCGGACGCGGCGGGCAATCAGCTGATTGTACTGTCCGCCAAAGTCCAGCACGATGACAGTTTCATGCTGCATGATGTTTTCCTCCATTTTTAAGTGAGTTTCTACAGATAATTTTAGTATAGCACATCTTACAACAAAAAGCGACAGTTTTTGTGAAGTTTTCTGCTATTCTATTTTTCGGATCGGATGCCGCAGCACGGTTTTCAGCTTCTCCGGTGCAGTGCGGCGCGGGTCGCCCAGATAGATCTCGTGATGGAAGCGCGTGTCTGAAAAATCCGGGCAATATCCCTGCTCCGCTGCAAACGCATCCAGCTGCCGCAGGGTCTCCGGCTCGGTGTCGTAGGGGCCGATGTGCATACACTGCACGCACAGACCTTCATCGTAGGTAAAAAACTCCACCTTAGAAAAGTCTTTTTTCTTTTTGGCGGTGGCTTCCTGCACTGCCCAGTCAAATTCGGCACGGGTGACAAATTCCGGCAGACGGATCATGGAGATCCAGATAAAAGACGACTTGTCGGCAAAATCCACACCCTCTGTCCCGGGCTGATGCCACAGTCCCTCCAGTGGTGGAACAACATATTCAAAATAGCCGTCCATCTTGTGGCTGCCCTTATAGCTCATTTTAATGGTAAACGCAATGCCGTACAGCAACTCCAGCGCCGCCTTGTATTCCCCTGCCGGGTCGTTGGGGTCGCCCTTGCCATGTACCGCCACAAAATTCATCGCAGGGACGGTAACGATCTGCGGTTTCTTCGTCGGGAGGTAAAACTCTTTATATTCCTTCTTATAATCAAACGGCATCTTTCTTCTCTCCTTCCAGCAGCGCGCGCTGCTTCTTTTTGCTAAAGCCGCCCAGCACCAGCCGGTAAGATTTTTCCAGCATCTCCCGCAGCAGTGCATCCGGCACGTTTCCATCTGCTTTTACGGAGTTCCAATGCACCTTGTTCATGTAGTAGCCCGGAATGATGTCCTCATACTGTCGGCGCAGAAAATCGCCCTCGGCGGGGTCTAGCTTGCAGGTAATATACACCGGCTTTCCCGTGGCATCATCCAGACAGACGGCTGCAAACATTTTGCCGCCGATGTGATATCTTATCCAGTTCCACTCTGCTTGTAAGTCTTTGGTAACGCTAGGCTTTTGTAAAAGCTCCGTGTCGATCCAGCTGTATTTCATGGCGGCACCTCCGTTTTTTCTCAGTATAACTTATTCGGAAACATTTGTAAACAAAAAGTTGTTGAATTTCACTCGTAATACGTCATTTCTGAAAAATTGACAGCAAAAAAGAGCCATCCGCTCAGAAAACCTGAGAGGATGGCTCTTGCATTTGATATTAGGATTAGATGGAAATGGTATTACATACGTCCACCAGCACGGGGTCAAGGCTCTTGGTCATCTCCAAAGCCTCGTCCACGGGGTAGTCCACCAGCTTCTCACCCTTCATGCCGACGATGCGGTTATACTTGCCCTGCTCCAGCAGGCAGACAGCCTGATAGCCCATGGCAGAAGCATTCACGCGGTCGCGCAGAGTGGGAGAGCCACCGCGCTGCACATGACCCAGAATGGTTGCGCGGGAATCGATGCCGGTGCGTGCTTGGATCTCGTTGGCGATCTCCTGTGCATGACCCACGCCCTCGGCCACGATGATGATAAAGTGACGCTTGCCGGTCTTTTGGGTCTCGGCGATCTTATCCAGAATGTCGCGCTGCATATCAAATTCCTTCTCGGGCAGCAGCACAGCCATAGCGCCGGAGGCGATGGCCACGTTCAGAGCGATGTAACCGGCGTTGCGGCCCATGACCTCGACCACACTGCAGCGGTCGTGGCTCTGGGTGGTGTCGCGCAGCTTGTCGATCATTTCCAGCGCAGTGTTCATGGCGGTATCGTAGCCGATGGTGTAATCGGTGCAGCCGATATCGTTATCAATGGTGCCGGGCAGGCCGATCATGGGAATGCCACGGTGTGCCAGTGCGCGGGCACCACGGTAGGAGCCATCGCCGCCGATGACGACCAGCGCATCAATGCCCAACTCGCGGCACTTTTCAGCGCCCTTATCCTGACCTTCCTTGGTTTTGAACTCCAGGCAACGTGCCGTATACAGAATGGTGCCGCCAGCAGAGATGATGTTAGAAACGCTGCGCAGGTTCATTTCAAAGCACTCGCCGTTCAGCAGGCCATTGTAGCCGCGCTGAATGCCGATCATACGGAAGCCCTTGTGCAGGCCGGTGCGTACCACAGCGCGCACAGCAGCGTTCATGCCGGGAGCATCACCACCGCTTGTAAGCACGCCAATCGTTTTGATTTGCTTTTCCATACGAGAGATTCCCTCCAATTTACAGTTCAGTTCTTCATTTACCCTTTTGCCTGTAACCTCTTCTTCCCGAAACAGGCTTGTTGCTTTGCAACAGCTTTGATTCGCCTTTAATGATTATAGCACACCATCCAGACAAATTTCAATAGGGTTTTGAGACTTTATGCAAATCTATGCAGCACGATATAATAGCGTTATATCGCGTTATTTTTGCAGTTTATGCAACTCATCAAATTTAAAATCGCCCCATGCGGTGCCATTCGTGCACAAATATGTTATTTTGTTGCAACGTTTTCTGCACCCAGCAGCCGCTCCAGCTCTTTGAAGAAAAGCGGATGCCCGGAGGTGTAAAGCCGGCGCGGTGCTGCCAGCTTCTGCTTGGTATCTTCCAGATACAAAATCACCGGGATATCGCCATCGAAGATCTCCAGCAGGTTCACCACTTTATCGTACTGGGGGCAGCTGCGGGACGGCAGACGGATGAACACCCGCCGGGCAGCGGTTTTGACAGGATCCGGGCGGCCTTTGTCCAAGCGGGTCGGGTCGTAGCTGTCAATGGGCAGAATGCTGTCTGCCAGCAGCTTGGAGGCTTCATCCTCCCGCACGGAAAGCCGGCCGTCGATGACCACAACAGCGTTTTCCTGAATGGCATCCCGGAACCTGTCCAGCACCTTGGGGAACACGATCACCTCCATGGTGCCGGTCAGATCCTCCACGCTGGTAAAGGCCATCATGCTGTTTGATTTGGTCGTCATCATGCGGTTTTTGACCACAGCACACACAATGCGTACCTTCTCACCGTCCTGCACATGGGCATCCTCGCCGGTGAGGGCTTTGATGGTATGGGAGCCGATACGGGCAGACTTTTCCCGATAAGCATCCAGCGGATGGCCGGACAGGTACAGACCGCTGACCTCTTTTTCCTGCTGCAGCAGCTCGGCAGGAGTGTACTCTGCCAAGGGACGGATCTCGTAGACGTCCTCCTGCGGGCCTTGCTGCACTTCCCCGCTCATCACGGAGAACAGATCCAGCTGTCCCTCCAGATTGCGGCGGGAGTCGGTCTCGATGCTCTTGAGGATGCCCTCTACCGCTTCCACCATACTGTGGCGGTTGGAACCAAAGCAGTCAAAGGCACCGGCTTTGATCAGGCTTTCCACTGAGCGGCGGTTCAGCTCGCTGCCGTGCATCCGCTTGCAGAAATCGTAAAGGCTGGTATAGGGCTTTTCCATGCGCTCAGTAACTGCGTTCTCGATGAGGTTGCGGCCCACATTTTTCACGGCACTCAGGCCAAAACGGATCTGCCCGTTATCATCGGCGGTAAAGCCGCCGTTGGAGATGTTCACATCCGGTGGCAGCACTTTGATGCCCAAACGGGCGCACTCGCCGGAATACTCGATGACCTTATCGGTATTATCTAACACGCTGGTGAGCAGTGCTGCCATGAACTGGCTGGGGTAATGGCACTTGAGATAAGCTGTCTGGAATGCCACATAAGCGTAGCAGGCCGCATGGCTCTTGTTGAAGGCGTAGGACGCAAAGCTGGACATTTCGTCGTAGATCTGGTTTGCCACCTGCTCCGGGATGCCGTTGGCAACGCAGCCCGGACATTCGTGACCGGGTTCGGTACAGCCGTGCACAAAGTGCTCCCGCTCTGCTTCCATGACGGCGTGCTTCTTTTTGCTCATGGCGCGGCGAACGTTATCTGCCTGCCCGAAGGAGAAGCCTGCCAGTTCCCGGAAGATCTGCATGACCTGCTCCTGATAGACGATGCAGCCGTTGGTCACATCCAGAATGTGCGCCAGCTGCGGGGTCTTGTAGCTGATTTTGTCCGGCTCGTGCCGGTTGCGCAGATAGGTGGGAATGGAGTCCATGGGGCCCGGGCGGTACAGACTGATCAGAGCGATGACGTCTTCAAGGTTCTGGGGCTGCAACCCCACAAGCACCTGCTTCATGCCGGAGGATTCCAGCTGGAACACACCCTCGGTATCGCCCTGACCCAGCATTTTATAGGTGTCTGGGTCATCATAATCCAGATTTCGGATGGAGAACTCCGGGTGCTGCTTTTGCACCGCAACCTCTGCGTCCCGGATGACGGTCAAAGTGCGCAAGCCCAGAAAGTCCATCTTCAAAAGACCCAGTTCCTCGATCTCGGTCATGTTGAACTGGGTCACCGGCAGGCCATCGTTGGTGGCAAGCGGCAGATAATAATCGGTCGGCTCCGGCGTGATGACCACGCCCGCCGCATGGGTGGAGGCGTGCCGGGGCATTCCCTCCACCTTCAGGGCGGTGTCGATGAGCTCGGTCACCTGCGGGTCGGTATCGTAGAGCTTTTTCAGCTCACTGGAAACTTCCAACGCCCGTTTCAGGGTCATCTTCAGTTCCATGGGCACAAGCTTTGCTACCACATCCACCTGCTGGTACGGGATACCCATCACCCGTCCCACGTCCCGGATGGCGTTGCGTGCGGCCATAGTACCAAAGGTAACGATCTGCGCCACATGGTCCGCACCGTATTTGCGGTTGACGTAGTCGATGACCTCCTGTCGGCGCTCGTAACAGAAGTCCACGTCAAAATCCGGCATACTGACGCGCTCGGGGTTCAAAAAGCGCTCGAAAATCAGGTTATAGCGGATGGGGTCGATATCTGTGATGCCCACACAGTAGGCGGCAATACTGCCCGCGCCGGAACCACGTCCCGGCCCTACCGGGATGCCCTGACTTTTTGCAAAATTGATATAGTCCCACACGATGAGGTAGTAGTTGGTATACCCCATGGTCTTGACCACACCGATCTCGTATTTCAGGCGGTCGATGTTGGCCTGCGGCACATCCGGGCCGTAGCGGCGCTCCAAGCCGTCCCAGCAGAGTTTTTCAAAGTAGGCCTGATTGTCCATGCCGTCCGGGGCTTTGTAGTAAGGGATCTTGGTATGACCGAACTCAAAGTCAAAATTGCACTGCTCGGCGATCTTTGCCGTGTTGGCGCAGGCTTCCGGCACCATGGAGAACAGCTCGTACATCTCGTCTGTGGTCTTGACGTAGAATTCATCAGTCTGGAACTCCATGCGGTCGGCATCCTGAATGGTCTTACCGGTCTGGATGCACAGCAGGATGCTTTGCATCTTGGCGTCCTCTTTGCGCAGATAATGGGCGTCGTTGGTGGCTGCCATGGGGATGCCCGTCTCCCGGGAAAGCTTGATAAGCTGCGGCAGAACGGTGGTATCCTCCTTCAGGCCATGATCCTGCAATTCGATGTAGTAATTCTCTGCACCGAACAAGTCCCGGTACCACAGCGCAGTCGCCTTTGCGCGTTCGTAGTCCCCTGCCAGAATGGCTTGCGGGATCTCGCCCGCCAGACAGGCCGAAAGGCAGATAAGCCCCTCGTGGTATTGCTCCAAAAGCTGCTTATCCACGCGGGGTTTGGAGTAAAAGCCCTCCACGAAACCGGCAGAGACCATTTTGATCAGGTTCTTATAACCGGTCTCGTTTTTGCACAATAAGATCAGGTGGTTATTGCCGTCTATCTTATTTACCTTATCAAAGCGGGTGCGGGTGGCAACATACACTTCACACCCGATGATGGGCTTGATGCCCGCCTTTTTAGCTGCTTTATAAAACTGCACACAACCGTACATTACGCCGTGGTCGGTGCAGGCAATAGCGGTCTGTCCGCATTCCTTCACCCGCTCCATCAGCTGGTCGATGCGGCAGGCACCGTCCAGAAGGCTGTATTCCGTATGGATATGCAGATGGGCAAAGGGACGGGTATTTGCGGTGGATTCACTCATTGTACTGCCTCCTGTCCCTCCTGCTGGCGCTGGCGCAGATTTTCCGCCAATGCCTCCAGTTTTTTCATCCTGTGTGATAAGCCGGATTTGCTCACCGCCGGGTCAAAGCAGCCGCACAGCGCGGTAAGCGAGAGATCCGGGTATTGCAGACGCTTTTCCGCTGCCTGCTGCAATACTTCCGGCAAAGTTTCCAGCGCGTGCTGCTCCTGCAAATAGCGGATGGCTTTCAAGGTCTGGGCGTTTGCCCGCGCCGTTTTGCCAAGGTTTGCGGTATCGCAGTTGGTCTGCCGGTTGGTCTGGTTGCGCACCTGCTTGAACGCCTTGAGCACGCTAATTTGCGTTGCGGCATCCGCAGCGCCCATAAAGCGGAGCAAGCGCTCCACGTTGGCACCGGTCTTAACGTAGATCAGGTTCACGCCGTTGCGGCGGGTGCGGTGGGGCGCAAACTCGTGCTCAGCGAGCAGTGCTTCAAAATCCCGGGCGAGGTTCGTCCGGGAGGTGAGAAATTCCAGATTATATTCCTTTTGCGGGTCGGTGACCGTGCCGCTGCACAGAAAAGCCATGGCGATATAGGCGCTGACGCAGGTCTGGCAGCGGATGAGCCCGGGGTCGATCTGCAAACTGGTTTCCCTGCCGGTGGTGCCGAACAGCTCGTGCAGGCGGGTGACCTGCTCCGCATCGCGGATATTGAACTCGTACAGCACACCGCTGGCGCGGGGCTTTTCCAAGATCTCGCCCCTGATGCCGCAGCGGGCAAACAGCTGCTGTGCCAGCTGCACGGTATGGGGCTGCTCGGTTTGCAGCACAAGGCCGCGGGCATCAAAGTATTTGGCAAAGCAGGCAATGCCATAGGCCGCTGCACGCACACAGCATTCCTTGGTAGGGCTGCGCTGCGCGATCTCCTCCCGCGCACTGGATGCAAAACTCATAGTATTTCCTCTGTTTTCAGCGCACGGCGTCCCGGTGCTGCACCCCGGGCTCATACCCTAGAGCGGTGCAGTATTCCGCAAGCTTGCGTGCGAATGTGATGGAGCGGTGCTTGCCGCCCGTGCAGCCCACCGCAATAGTCAGCTGGCTTTTGCCTTCCTTGACATAGAGTGGCAGGGCGTACTGCAAAAAGTTCTCGTACCGGTGCAGCAGCTCCTGTGCTTCGGGGTGGCTCATGACAAAATCCACCACCTCCTGATCCAGCCCGGTCTTGTGCTTCAGTTCCGGCACATAGAAGGGGTTGGGCAGGCAGCGCACATCCAGCACAAGGTCGGCTTCCGGCGGCAGACCAAACTTGAACCCGAAGGACATGATGGTGAGCCGCATGGCATTTTTTGCCCCGCCGTTTTTCATGAACAGATCGCAGATACGCTCTTTATTCTGGGAGGTGGAGAGCAGGCCGGTATTGATGGTATAGTTTGCACGTTCCTTTAAGGGCTGCAGGATCTGCCGCTCCTTCAAAAAGGCATCCCGGGTGGAGATGCCTTCTGCAATGCTGATGGGGTGGCGGCGGCGGGTCTCGCTGTAACGGCGCATCAGCACATCATCCGGTGCATCCAGAAACAGGATCTTATAGGGTGTTTTCTGGTCATCCAGCTGCTGCAGGGCAGTCTCGATCTGTTCCCTGCTGCGGCAGCCGCGCACATCCATGGAAAGTGCCACCCGCTCCAACTGGTTGTCGCCCGCCTTGGAAAACGCCGTAATGCTGGGCAGCAGCCCCGCCGGGACGTTATCAATGCAGAAAAATCCGATATCCTCCAGCGCATTCATAGCCACTGACTTTCCCGCGCCGGAAAGTCCGCTGACGATCAACAGCTCCATCTGTGTTCCCCACTCCCTCTATTCCCGCAGCTCAGCGCACTACGCGGATTTCTTTTTCCAAATCATAGCCGGTCTTTTCTTTTACGATGGTGCGTACTTCCTCGCACAGTGCCAGCACATCAGCGCAGGTCGCGCCGCCAAGGTTCACCACAAAGCCGCAGTGCTTCTCGCTGACGGCGGCACCGCCGTGCCGGTAGCCCCGCAGACCGCACTGGTCGATGAGGGCAGCGGCAAAAGCACCCACCGGGCGCTTGAAAGTGCTGCCGGCGCTGGGCTTATCCAGCGGCTGCTTGTCCAGCCGTTTTGCCATAAGCTCGTCCATTTTAGCGCGGATGGCTTCCGGCTCGCCCGGGGTCAGGGAAAACTGTGCTGAAAGGATGCAGCCTCCGTTTTCTTCAAAAATGCTGTGGCGGTAGCGCAGGTCAAGCTCCGATGCCGCCGACTCTTTCACTTCGCCTTCGGCGGTAAGGTACTGCACCATGGTCAGCACGTCCTTCATCTCACCGCCGTAGGCACCGGCGTTCATGTAGACTGCGCCGCCCACCGTGCCGGGGATGCCATAAGCAAATTCCAGTCCGGTCAGGCCGTGTTCCAGCGCCGTTTTGCACAGTGCCGAAAGCCGCACGCCCGCCCCGGCGGTGAGCTGTGTGCCGTGCACCTCCACATCGTCCTGCATGGAGGAAACATCCAGCACTGCGCCGTTGTAGCCTTCGTCGGCAAACAGGATATTACTGCCATTGCCCAGCAGATAATACCGGACGCCCTGCGCCTTGCACAAGGCAACGGCGCGGCAAAGCTGCGCCCGGTCTGTCGGCTGCACGAACATCCGCGCCGGGCCGCCGATTTTAAAGGTACAATGCGCCGCCAGCGGCTCATTTTCTTTATAAGCAATGCCTGCTGCGGTCAGCAGCTGCTTGAGTTGTTCCATAGGGTCAGGCTCCTTTTTATAGAGAGTTTCAGTCCATTTTGTCATCCAGTCCCAGCCGGATCAGCAGCTCCTTGGCTGCGTTGTAGCCCATCTTCTTCTGGCGGTTATTGATGGCTGCGGTCTCCAGCACAACAGCCAGATTGCGGCCGGGAGAGACCGGGATGCTGGTGCTGGGGATGCTAACGCCCAGAATGTCGTAGTATTCGCTTTCCAGACCGGTGCGCTGGTAGTTCTTGGTGGGGTCCCACGCTTCCAGCTGCACCACCAGATCCAAGCTTTCGCTCAGCTTGACGGCACCCACACCGTACACGCGGGCTACGTTGACGATGCCGATGCCGCGCAGTTCGATGAAGTGGCGGATATTTTCCGGTGCAGTGCCCATGATCTGGCGGTTGGACACCTTGCGCAGCTCCACGGCATCATCTGCCACCAGACGGTGGCCGCGCTTGACCAGCTCAATGGCCAGCTCGCTTTTGCCGATGCCGCTGTCGCCAAGGATCAGGATGCCCTCGCCGTACACCTCCACCAGCACGCCGTGCCGGGTGATGCGGGGCGCAAGCTCCAGATTCAGCACGCTGATCAGGCTGCCCATCAGGGTGCAGGTAGTCTCGTTGGAGCGCAGCAGGGCGACCGCGTGCTTCTGCGCCAGCTCCTGCATCTCCGGGAAAGGCGCCAGCTCCTCGCTGCGGCAGACGATGACCGCCGGGGGCTGCTGCCGGAACAGCTGCTCCAGCGCTTCGTAGCGCTTTTCTGCCGTCAGACCGGACAGAAAGTTCATCTCTGCCAGACCCATGATCTGCAGGCGGAGCTTATCGAAGTAATCATAGTAGCCCGCCAGAAACAGACCCGGGCGGTTGACTTCAGCGATCTCCACACTGATCTCATCCAGCTCCCGGGGGGTGTATACTACTTCCATGCTGACGCGGTCGGTCAGCGTTTTAAGCGAAACATTGAACGTACCCATCCTGGTTCCTCCTGTATCCTATTGCCGCGCCGTGCTGCGGGCACTCTTATTCTTATTATAATAAAATTTGGTGTCAAATACAACGCCCGGGGCGCTGTTTTTGTACTGCAGGCAGGAAACCGACGCTGCATCGCTGCCCGTGCACAGGATTTTTACATTTTTCTTACTTTACATGGGTTTTACATTTCGTCGATTTCAAATTTTACATTATTTTTCTATACTTAAAGCACAGGAGAAAAACACGTCAAGATAAAGTGAGGAAAACACTTATGACCATTTTTAATGTCTTTTCGCTGCTGGGAGGTCTGGCTCTGTTTTTGTTCGGTATGGACATCATGGGCAAGGCACTGGAAAAGCAGGCCGGCGGCCAGCTGCAAAAAATTCTCAGCAAACTGACCGATAACCCCCTCAAGGGCTTTTTTTTGGGTCTGTGCGTGACCGCCGTCATCCAGAGCTCCAGCGCTACCACCGTTATGGTGGTGGGCTTTGTCAACAGCGGCATCATGGAGCTGCATCAGGCCATTGGCGTGATCATGGGCAGCAACGTGGGCACCACCGTGACCAGCTGGATCTTGAGCCTTTCCGGCTTGCAGGGCGACAGCCTGTTCATCCAGCTGCTCAAACCTACTTCTTTCAGCCCGGTGCTTGCATTTATCGGCATTTTGCTGTATATGTGTAAGAGTGAGAAGAAAAAAGGCGTGGGCACTATCCTTATCGGCTTTGCCGTGCTGATGACCGGCATGACCACCATGTCCAACGCGGTGCTGCCGCTGCAAAACGAGGCATGGTTCACCAGTCTGTTCACCCGCTTCTCCAACCCCCTGCTGGGCGTTCTGGTGGGTGCACTGGTCACCGGCATCATCCAGAGTTCCAGTGCCAGCGTGGGCATCCTGCAAGCACTGAGCGCCACCGGTGTGATCACCTACGGCAGTGCCATCCCCATCATCATGGGTCAGAACATCGGTACCTGTGTGACCGCACTGCTGTCCTCGGTGGGTGCCAACAAAAACGCCCGCCGCGCCGCTATGGTGCACCTGTACTTCAACATCATCGGTGTGACCATCTTCCTGTTCGGATTCTATGGGCTCAACGCTGTCTGCCGCTTTGCCTTTGTGAATACCACCATTGAGGCCTGGGGCATCGCAATCGTGCACTCGGTGTTCAACATTCTGGCCACTGTCATTCTGCTGCCCTTTGCCACTGGGCTGGAAAAGCTGGCTATCCTGACTATTCCCGATTCCCCGGAAAAAGAGGAGTTTGCTCTGCTGGATGACCGTCTGCTGAACACCCCTGCTATGGCTGTGGAGCGTGCCCGTGCCGCTACCGCCGAAATGGCAGAACTTGCCCGGGTGGGCGTGGTGCAGGCCATGAGCCTGACCCATGAATGGAGCGACGAGCTAGCCCAGAAGGTGCGGGACGAGGAGTGCCGGGTGGACCGGTACGAGGACGCGCTGGGCACTTATCTGGTCAAGCTGTCCAGCCGGGAACTGAACCACGCCGACAGCCAGAGCGTGAACACCCTGCTGCACACCATCAGCGATTTTGAGCGCATCAGCGACCATTCCGTCAACCTTCTGGAATCCGCCGAGGAGATGCACCAGAAGGACATCCACTTTTCCAAGGATGCACAGGAGGAGCTGCAGGTGCTGGAGGATGCGGTGCAGGACACCCTGAGCCGCACCACCGATGCCTTCCGCAAGGGCGATCTGCACCTTGCTTCTAAGGTGGAGCCGCTGGAGGCTGTGGTCAACGAGCTGGTGCGTGCCATCAAGGCGCGGCACGTTGCCCGCCTGCAGGCCGGCAGCTGCTCCATCGAGTACGGTTTTGTGCTGGACGATCTGCTGACCAACTACGAGCGTGTGTGCGACCATTGCAGCAACGTGGCAGTTGCGCAGATCGAGGTGGCGCAGGACAGCTTTGACACCCACGCCTACCTGAACGACCTGCGTCACGGCAACGACACCAAGGAAAGCGAAGAATTCCATCGCCGTCTGGGCCGCTACCGTGAGCGGTATCTGTTCCCGGACGGACAGACTGCTGAGGAGAATTGAGTTATGATCTATATCGTAGAGGACGACGCTTCCATCCGGGAACTGGAGCAGTATGCCCTGCAATCCAATGGCTACGAGGTGCAGGGCTTTGAAAGCGCCGAGCCCTTCTGGCAGGCTATGCGTGCCGCCGAGCCGGAACTTGTGATCTTAGACGTGATGCTGCCCGGCGAGGATGGCTTTTCCATCCTGAAAAAGCTGCGCAATACCCCTTCCCTGCGCAAACTGCCCATCATTATGGTCACTGCAAAATCCAGCGAGCTGGACACCGTGCGCGGGCTGGACTGCGGCGCAGATGATTACATTGCAAAGCCCTTTGGCATTATGGAATTTCTCAGCCGGGTGCGTGTGGCGCTGCGGCGCTCCGCCCCGGAGGTAAGGCCGGACGTACTGGTTTTCCATGAGATCCAGCTGGATAATGCCCGCCACAGCGTTACGGTAAACAGCACCCCTGTGGAGCTGACCTACAAGGAATACTGCCTGCTGCGGCTGTTGCTGGAAAACACCAGTCTGGTGGTGACCCGCGAGACCATTTTGCAGGTGGTGTGGGGCACCGACATCTCGGTGGAGAGCCGTACCGTGGATATGCACATCCGCACCCTGCGCAAAAAGCTGGGCGACGCGGGGCGTTACATCTGCACCGTGCGCAAGGTGGGCTACAAGCTGACCGATGAGGAGGCCGAAGAAGAATGAAGCTGCGCAGCATGGAAGAAAAAATCAGCTACCGGTTGTTCCTGATGGGCTTTCTGGGGCTTATATTCACCGCAGCGCTGTGCATTTTTGTATTCCACAAAGCCTTTACGGCGCAGGCGTGGTCGGGGCTGGAGCGCGAGAGCGACCTTGTGCGCGCCGGGTACGAGCAGACCGGAGACCCCGCGCAGCTGAGTGCCTTTGTGACCGATGATCTGCGCGTGACGCTGATCAGTCAGGACGGCAGCGTACTGTTTGAATCTGCCACCGACCAGCCTATGGAAAATCATCTGACCCGCCCGGAGATCCGCAATGCCATTGCAAACGGCGAGGGACGGAACATCCGCGATTCCCAGACCATGGGCTACGAGACCTATTACTACGCGCTCCGGCTTTCCGGCGGGGACGTGCTGCGCGTGGCGCAGGACGCCGAGACCGTATGGTCTATCTACGACTCCACTATCCCGGCCATTGTACTGAGCTGTGTAGCGCTGATGCTGGCCGCTGCGGTGCTGGCTGCTCTGCTGACCAAGGCATTGGTACAGCCGGTGCTGAACATGACCGAAGATCTGGATCATATTCAGGAAAACGTGCCCTACCGGGAGCTGATCCCCTTTGCGGAGAGCATCCATTCTGACCGCATCCTGCGGGAAAACAACGAGAAAATGCGGCAGGAGTTTACTGCCAATGTCAGCCACGAGCTCAAGACCCCGCTGACCAGTATTTCCGGCTATGCAGAGCTGATCGAGACCGGCATTGCAAAGCCGGAGGATGTGCCGGATTTCGGCCGCAAGATCCACAGCGAAGCCACCCGCATGATCCAGCTGGTCAACGACATTTTGCAGCTTTCCAAACTGGATACCGTAAGCGAGACCGGGGACGCCCCGGTGATGGAAACGGTAGACCTTTTGGATGTGGCCAAGGAATGCGTGGAGCGCCAGAAACTGAATGCACGCCGCGCTTATATCTCCCTGACCTATCTGGGCGAGAGTGCCCCGGTGCTGGGCAGCCGCGCGCTGCTGGATGAACTGTGCCAGAACCTGTGCGACAACGCCATCCGCTACAACCGCCCGGGCGGCAAGGTGCAGATCATTACCGCTTGCAGCCGGGACGGGCACTGCTCCCTGACCGTAACAGATAACGGCATCGGCATCCCGCGGGAGGCACAGTCCAGCGTGTTCGAACGCTTCTACCGGGTGGATAAGAGCCGCAGCAAAGCCACCGGCGGCACCGGACTTGGGCTTGCCATCGTCAAGCACATTGCCCGCATCCACAATGCCCGCATCAAGCTGGAAAGTCAGGTAGACGTTGGAACCACCATCACCGTTACCTTCCCCACTGCCTCTTAATACAGCATGAAATGCACGTCTGTCCGCAATTGCGGGCAGGCGTTTTTTGTTGGGTCAAAACTTGTGCCGCTGCCGTCCCGCAGCGCTGCCCGGGCTTGCAGGTGCAGCACATCCACGCCCTGCTGCCAGCAGCCTTGCAAAAGCGCCGTGCACTGCGCCGCAAGCTGTTGCTGCTGCGCCTGCGTGGGCAGCGGGCTGTGGGCGGCACGCTGACAGTCCAGCCGCACAAGTACCTGCGCCTTTTGCAGGGTAACCGAAACGGTGTAGCGCCGAATGCCAATGCGCTCCCCTTCCAGCCAGAGCTGCCGGGTGCCGCCTTGTTCGGTAAGCAGACGGTATACCTCGGCCTGCTCCGGAGACAAAAGCGTATTACCCACCACAGTGTGCAGAACACCGCCCTCCTGCAAAGACACCTCTTCCGCGTTCCACCGGAGAATGGGCAGAAGCCCCTGCTCTGTGTGCTCATACAGCCGGGGCGCGGTGGGCGCTGCGGCCTTTAGCTGTGCCATCAGGGCGTCCGGTAAAGCGGCCTGTGCGGCAAGGCGGTCTATCTCCCCTTCGGCGCAAAGCAGCCTTGCCGCCGTGCGTCCGCAGCCGCGCCGCAGCACAAGCTGCTCGTACTCTGTTAATAAGGGTTCTTCCGCTTTTGACAGCAGCAAGTAATCACACAGGCGGTAGCTTGCGGTTTGGGGCAGTGCCTGCTCTGCCGCATCCAGTGCCCGCTCCATCGTTTGGCCCTCTGCCTGCACAAACTGCAATGCAGCAGTGGCATCGGCAGCATCGGCGGCGGCCTGCGGTGCCTGATAAAGCAGCCCTGCCTGATACCCCTGTTCGGTCTGTGCCAAATACACTGCCCGCACCATGCTTTTCTCGGTGCTCTCGCACCGCAGGAACAAAAGGCACCACCCTGTCAGCAGTAAAAACAGCAGCGGCTTGTAAGATTTTGCATTTCTCATGGCTGCACCTCAGCTTCCGGCTGCTGCCAGAGCAAGTGGATGGCGGCACACAGCATGGCCGCCCGGTAGACAGCGCACAGCAGCCACAGCAGCAAAAGCAGCGCATCCATGCGGGAAAAGCTGCCGCCGCTCCACGCCCGCAGCAGCTCCAACCGGGGGTATGTGCCGCTGCCAAACAGCAAAGCGCCGCCCAGCAAGGCCGCGGCCTGCACCGCAAAGCCCCATACCGGCAGCCAGACCGTGCGCCGTACCGACCGCGCGCTGCACAAAAGGGCTCCAGCAAAGTATTCTGCATGGACCGGTACGCTCCAGTTTGTTCCAGTCGGCTGTGCCGGGGTGAACAGCCGGTACCAGTGCAGCTGTCCTGCAAGCCCAAGCAGGCAGATAACGCCGCCCACGGCGGCAAACCACCACAGCACCCGCGCCGAGGCGTTCCAGCTTGCGGGGCGGATACCCCACCCCGCCCAGAGCAGCAGCGGCAGAAAGCCCAGCAGCGCCATGGAGGAAAACTCTGCCGCGCACAGCCCTTGTGCCTGCACGATGATGTGTGCCAGCTCCATAAAAAGCCCTGCTGTCAATGCCAACCGTACCGCGAAGGAGGGTGCTTTGTTCAGCAGCGCCGCCGCAGCCAGCGCTGAAAGAATGCACAGGCATACCGTGCTGACTGCGCCCAGCCACAGTGCCCGGCGCACCGGGACACCCTGCGGGATGCCATCTGCCAGCGCTGCCGTGACCACGCTGAGGGTCAGCGCTGCTGGGGTAAAATATCCTGCTTTCTGCTTCATGTCTGCCGCTTCCCCCTCTCCCGCTTTTGCCAGATATTGAACCCGTGCCGGGACAGCTGCCGGTAGTTGCGGCGCAGAACACCATCCTCGGAAAGCGGCTGCTGTGGAAACGGATGCGGCGCAAGGTATGGCACGCCCAGTGCTTCGGTGCTGACGATACTGAGCAAAAAGCCGAAAAACGCCGCTGCCAGCCCTACCGGCCCGGCGAGCCCTGCCAGCAGCACCGTGCCGATGCGCAAAAGGGTGGCGGGCTCATACAGTCCCGGGGTGACAAAGACCGCAATGGCCGTAATACTAGCCACAAAGATGACCGGGGTGCTCATAAGCCCGGTGGCAATGGCGGCGTCTCCGATGATGAGCGCCGACACCAGACTGACCGAGTGCCCCAGCGACTGCGGCATCCGCAGCCCCGCCTCTCGGATGATCTCTAAGATCAGGATCACCAGCAGCATCTCGGCAAAAAGGGGCAGCGGCGTAGCCTTTTCGGCTGCTTCGATCTTATACAGCAGCTGCGGGGGCAAAAGCTCCGGCAGATACACCGCCACGCACACAAAGACCCCCGGTAAGAACACCGTAAGGTAGAAAGAAAAATATTTCAGCACCCGCAGAAAAGAGGAAAACGCCGCCGTAGAAGCGTAATCATCCAGACACTCGAACTGCTCACTAAAGAGCGCCGGCAGCACCAGCGCTGAGGGGCTGCCGTTGACCAAAATTACCAGCTTGCCCTCGCAGAGCTTCGCGGCGGCGACCGCCGGGCGCTCGGTATAGTGTACCGGGGTGAACAGCCGCGCCTTACCGGGCAGCAGCCACGGCACAAAATAGCTGGAATCCAGCAGCAGCTCCGGCCTTGCACTTTGCAAAATGGCACGCACCCGGCGCACCATAGCGGGGTCGGCACGGTCCTTGCAGTAGCAAAGGGCGTACTCTGTATTGCAGCAGGTGTGCGCCTGTGCAGCCTCCTGCACAAGGGTGTCGGTGCGGACAAGACGGCGCAAAAGGCTCAGGTTCACCCGCAGCAGATCGGTAAAGCCTTCCCTGCTGCCGCGCAGATTGCCCTCGCCGGATGGCTCTTCCACAGAGCGGAACTTGAGCCCCTGCACCGAAAAAACAATACCGCTGCTGCATCCCTCTAACAGCAGCACAGCCATGCCGGCTGTCAGCCGCGCTACAAGCTGCGGCAGATCCTGCACTGGGGCGCTCTCAGCCGGAAAAGCCGACCCGTGCAGGATATACGCATAGGCCTGTGCGCCGGTAAGCCGGACAGAAGCAGACTGGCGTCCGGCAGCGTCCAGCAGCAGTTCCCAGAGCGAATCTAAGCTTGCCATGCCGTCAAACATTACGATACATCCCGGACAGCCATATAAAACGATCTTCTTCGCATAATAATCTGCCGACTTGCCAAACCTAGCATCAAGCGCGGACAGGTTTTCCGCAAGGCTTTGCGAAAGCTGCTGCACATCTATCACTCCTTTGTATGTGCAGTATGCCCGCTTTGCCGCAGCGGAATACGCCGCGCACACCGCACCGGGAGGGTTTGTGCATGAAACTGCTGCTTTGCCGCACCATTATCCTGTATCTCTGCGTTTTGTTTGCCATGCGGCTGATGGGCAAGCGTCAGCTGGGAGAGTTGCAGCCGGAGGAGCTGGTATCCACCATCCTGATCTCCAATCTGGCGTCCATCTCCATTGAATCGGAGGATGTGCCCATCACCGCCAGCCTCATCCCGCTGTTCCTCATTGCGGCGCTGGAACTGCTGGGTTCAGTGGTGAGCTTCCGCAGCCAGAAATTCTTCAATTTTCTCTCCGGGCGACCCAAAACGGTCATTCTGGATGGAAAGATCGATCAGAACGCTTTGCGGATGCTGCGGCTGACCACCGCTGACCTGATGGAGGCGCTGCGCGGCAAGGATATCTTTGACCCGCGCAGGGTGTCTTACGCCGTAATTGAAACGAACGGCACATTGTCGGCGGCGCTTCGCCCGGAGCAGGAAGCGGCTACCCTGTCCGATTTGCAGCTGAAGGTGCAGCAGACACAGGCCACCATCCCCTTTGTGCTGGACGGACAGGTGCTGGAGGATAATCTGCGCTGGTGCGGCAAAGACCGTGCGTGGCTGGAACGCACCGCCACGGCAAACACCGTTCTACCACAGGAGATCTTACTGCTCATCGGTAACGAGACCGAGGACTATTTTCTGCTGAAAAAGGAAGGCCGTCAGCCGGGAGGAAAGCGATGAAGCGGATCTATGCGTGCATCCTGATCGTAGCTGCGCTGCTGGGGGTATCCCTTTACAGCAGCGGACGGGTGCAGGGTTTTGCACAGGATATCTCGGCTGACTTGGACTGCGCCCTTGAAGCTATGCGGCAGAAGGATCTCCCCACTGCGCGGCAGGCGCTTGCCGAGGGTGCAGAGCTGTGCGACACCATGCGGGAAACTATGAGCCATCTGCTGCGCACTGCCGACTACACGGAGCTGGAAGCTGCACTGCGGGCGGCGGACGGATACCTTGAGCAGCAGGCCACCGAGGATGCGCTGGGCGAGCTGCGCCGCGCACAGGTAGAGGTGGAGCGGCTGGAATGGCTTGCCCGGCGGCTGGTGTAAGCGGCACGCAAAAAAGGAGAGCGGCTCCGAAGAACCGCCCTCCCACAATTCAGGCTATGCTATTGTAAATATGCTCGGGGACAGATGATTACAGAGCAGCCTTTGCTGCCTCGATCTGCTTGATCAGCTCGGGCACGACCTTGAACAGGTCGCCCACGATGCCGTAGTCTGCAACACCGAAGATGGGAGCACCCTCGTTCTTGTTGACGGCGATGATGCACTCAGAATCCTGCATACCGGCGGTGTGCTGGATGGCACCGGAAATACCCAGAGCCACATAGATCTTGGGGTGCACGGTCTTGCCGGTCTGACCGACCTGATGGTCAGCGGTCATCCAGCCTGCATCGGTGACGGCACGGGAAGCGCCCACGACACCGCCGCCCAGAGCGGCTGCCAGCTGCTCGGCCAGCTCGATGCCCTTGTTGACATCCTTGCTGATACCACGGCCCACGGAGACGATGACGTCTGCGCCGATCAGGTCGACCAGCTTCTCAGCGGCCTTCTCCACGCTCAGCACTTCGGTCTTGATGTCCTCAGCGGTCAGGCTGAAGGCGGGCTTGACGATCTGGCAGGCATCAGCCTTGGCCTGATCGAAGGGAGCCTTCTTCATAACACCGGGACGCACGGTGGACATCTGGGGACGGAAGCGGGGGCAGATGATGGTAGCCATCAGATGGCCGCCGAATGCGGGACGGGTCATCTTCAGGTTGCGGTCTTCCATATCGAACTTCTGCTTGGACAGGTCGATGGTGGAGCTCTCCTTCAGGAAGTCGATGTACTTTGCAGTGTCGATATCCAGATGGGTAGCGTCGGCGGTCAGGCCGGTGTGCAGACGGGCTGCGCAGCGGGGGCCGAGGTCGCGGCCGATGTTGGTAGCGCCGATCAGCAGCACCTCAGGCTTGTACTCGTTGACCATATCGCACACGACCTTAGCGTATGCGTCGGTGGTGTAATTCTTCAGCAGGGGGCTGTCGCACACCAGAACCTTGTCGGCACCGTAGCCGCCCAGCTCCTTGGCAATGCCCTCCACGTTGTCGCCCAGCAGCAGGCCGGTGACTTCGCAGCCCAGCTCGTCGGCCAGCTTACGGGCCTCGCTTACCAGCTCGAAGTCAGTGGACATCAGTGCGCCCTGGCGCTGCTCGCAAAAGACCCATACGCCCTTGTATTCGTTAAAATCAGCCATTGTAATCCTATGCTCCTTTCATCAGATCAGGTGCTTCTTGGCCAGGATGCCAGCCAGCTGGGCAGCAACATCGTCGCCCTGCAGCATGGTGCCTGCGCCCTTCTGCGGAGGAGTGAAGGACTTAAAGACGTTCGTCGGAGAACCCTTCAGGCCAATGGTGTCCACCTCGATCAGCGGATCGTCCTTCAATGCGTTGTAGTCGAACACTTCCATGGGCTTGTCGTAGCAGGTAAAGATGCCGTTCACGCTCATGTAGCGGGGGTCGTTCAGCTCCTTGATGCAGGTCAGCAGGCAGGGAGTCTGCACCTTGACCATCATGTAGCCGTCCTCCAGCATACGCTTCACGGTCAGAGTGTTGCCATCCTTCTGGATGTCGGCAACGTAGGTGACCTGCGGCAGATGCAGCTTTTCAGCGATCTGGGGGCCGACCTGTGCGGTATCGCCATCGATTGCCTGACGGCCGCAGAACACAACGTCCTCGGGGCCAACGCCGATCTTGTTGACGGCAGCAGCCAGGATCTGGCTGGTTGCAAAGGTATCGGAGCCGCCGAACTCACGGCCGGAGACCAGAACAGCCTTATCAGCGCCGCGGGCCAGCAGCTCACGCAGCATACCCTCTGCCGGCGGGGGACCCATGGTGACAACAACGACCTCGCAGCCGGTGGCGTCCTTCAGCTTCAGGGCGGCCTCCAGAGCGTTCAGGTCATCGGGGTTGGTGATGGTTGCCATGGATGCACGATCCAAAGTGCCATCGGGCTTGACGGACACCTTGCCGGAGGTATCAGGAACCTGCTTTACACAAACAATTGCTTTCATTGTAACTCTTGCCTCCCTTACTTCAGCAGCGCGCCGGAAATGACCATCATCTGCACTTCGCTGGTGCCCTCGTAGATCTCAGTGATCTTGGCATCACGCATCATGCGCTCGATGGGGTAGTCACGGGTGTAGCCGTAACCACCGAACAGCTGCAGGCAGCGGCGGGTCACATCACTTGCGGTGCGGGCTGCGATCAGCTTAGCCTGTGCAGCCTCGACGCTGTAACGAACCTTTGCGCCATCCATAGCCTGCTGCTTCTTCAGAGCGGCAGCATAAACCAGATACTTCGCAGCCTCAACACGAGCCTTCATCTCAGCCAGCTCGAACTGGGTGTTCTGGAAAGCGGCAATGGCACGACCGAACTGCTTGCGCTCCTTGACGTAGGCAACAGTCTCTTCCAGAGCGCCCTCAGCAATGCCCAGAGCCTGAGAAGCGATGCCGATACGGCCGCCGTCCAGCGTAGCCATAGCCAGCTGGAAGCCCTTGCCGCGCACACCCAGCATACGATCCTTCGGGATGCGGCAATCCTCAAAGATCAGCTCACAGGTAGAAGAACCGCGGATACCCATCTTGTCCTCTGCCTTACCAACAGAGAAGCCCGGGTCGGTGCGCTCCACGATGAAGGCGGAGCAGAGCTTGGTGGGACGGCCGCGCTTATCCAGCACGTTATCGGTAACGGCGATGACGATGAACACATCAGCAAAGCCTGCGTTGGTGATGAAGATCTTGGAGCCGTTCAGCACCCAGCAGTCATCCTCTTCCTTGGCAATGGTCTGCTGACCCTGCGCATCAGTACCTGCGCCCGGCTCGGTCAGGCCGAAAGCGCCCAGCCACTCGCCGCTGCAGAGCTTCGGCAGATACTTAGCCTTCTGCTCGGGGGTGCCGTTCTCGTAAATGGGAGCAGCGCACAGACTGGTGTGAGCAGAGACGATGACACCGGTGGTGCCGCAGACCTTGCTCAGCTCCTCCACGGCCATGACGTAGGACAGCACATCGCCGCCTGCACCGCCGACATCAGTCGGGAAATAGATGCCCATCATGCCCAGCTTGCCCATCTTTTCGACGGTCTCCTTGGGGAAGTATTCCTCTGCGTCAACCTTCTTTGCCAGAGGCTTGACTTCGTTCTCAGCAAACTCGCGGTACATTTTCTGCACCATCTGCTGCTGCTTGGACAGAGTAAAATCCATCGCTATATCCTCCTAACAGGTCTTTTTTCATTTACCGGAATAGCCCGGTGCAAACAAATTCCTCCCGACTGCTTTCCCCGCAGCCGGGAGAAATGTTTATCAGAACTTACAGCTGGTCAACCGGGGTCTTGGTGCGGTCTGCGTTGTAAACGTAGAAGCCCTTACCGGTCTTGCAGCCCAGATTGCCGCCGCGCACCATCTTGCGGATCAGCGGGCAGGCACGGTACTTGCTGTCGCCGGTCTCGTTGTACAGCACATCCATGATGGCCAGGCAGATGTCCAAACCAATGAAGTCGCCCAGCTCCAGGGGACCCATGGGGTGGTTAGCACCCAGCTTCATAGCGGTGTCGATGCCGGCGATATCAGAAACGCCCTCCATCTTGATGAAGGCAGCCTCGTTGATCATGGGGATCAGGATGCGGTTGACCACAAAGCCGGCAGCCTCGTTGACCTGAACAGGGCTCTTGCCGATGGCAACGGAGATCTCCTTGATCTTCTCAACAGTCTCAACGGGGGTGTTGCAGCCGGCGATGACCTCGATCAGCTTCATGCGGTCTGCGGGGTTGAAGAAGTGCATACCGATCAGGGGACGGGTCAGACCCTTGCCGATCTCGGTGATGGACAGAGAAGAAGTGTTGGAAGCGAAGACGCACTCGGGCTTGCAGATCTTATCCAGCTCGCCGAAGGTGGTCTGCTTGACCTTCATGTCCTCGAAAGCAGCCTCAACGACCAGATCGCAGTCTGCGCACAGATCTTCCTTCAGGCCCGGGGTGATGGCTGCAACGATCGCGTCAGCCTTCTCCTGAGTCATCTTTCCCTTAGCGACCAGCTTCTCGTAGCCCTTCTTGATCTTTGCCAGACCATTCTCGGCCCACTCCTGCTTGATGTCGCACAGAGCAACAGTGTTGCCCTCAACCTGTGCAAATGCCTTTGCGATACCCTGACCCATAGTGCCAGCGCCGATAACACCGATCTTCATAGGAAATCTCTCCTTTAATATCAAAAATTATGTAATGGATTAGTTGTTGGTGAACACTGCCTTGGGCTTCGGTTTCTCACGGGACAGGAAGCAGGCCATGCCCTCCTGCTGGTCGTGGGTCTCGAAGCAAGCGCCGAACAGCTTCTCCTCGACCTCAACAGCCTTCTCGATGGGCAGGCTAATGCCGTCGTTCATTGCCTTCTTGCAGTTGCGCACAGCAATGGGAGCGTTCTTTGCGATCTTGCCGGCCAGCTTCAGGACATTCTCCATCAGCTCAGCCTGCGGATACACGGCGTTGACCAGACCAATGCGGTAAGCTTCGTCAGCCTTGATGTTCAGAGCAGAGTAGACCAGCTGCTTTGCCATGCCCATGCCGACCAGACGAGCCAGACGCTGGGTGCCGCCAAAGCCCGGGGTGATGCCCAGACCGACTTCCGGCTGACCGAACACAGCGTTGTCAGAGCAGATGCGGAAATCGCAGCTCATAGCCAGCTCGTTGCCGCCGCCCAGTGCAAAGCCATTGACGGCTGCGATGACGGGAATGGGGAAATGCTCGATCATCAGGAACACATCATTGCCCAGCTTGCCGAAAGCTTCGCCTTCTGCCTTGGTCATGGTGCTCATGGAGCCGATATCAGCACCGGCAACAAAGCTCTTGTCGCCTTCGCCGGTCAGAACGATGCAGCGGACAGTCTCCTGATCGACTGCCTCAAAAGCAGCCTTCAGGTCAGCCAGAACCTCGGGGTTCAGGGCGTTCAGTGCCTTGGGACGGTCGATGGTAATGATCTCAACAGCGCCCTGCACCTCGGTTTTTACAAATGCCATTGTGAAAACCTCCATTTCATACAGTTCAGTTTTTTCAAAACAGCCCCCGGAACGCGGGAGGGCTCTCCGGTTCCCTCCGGCGCTCCGGGTCTGTGGTTCAGTCAGGATTCAGAGAAAAAGTGCTTAGTCCATCTCAACGATGGTAGCGCAGCCCATGCCGCCGCCGATGCACAGGGTAGCCAGACCCTTGTGAGCGCCACGGTGCTTCATAGCGTACAGCAGGGTGACCAGGATACGAGCGCCGGAAGCGCCGACCGGGTGACCCAGAGCGATTGCGCCGCCGTTGACGTTCAGCTTGTCCTTATCGAAGCCCAGAGCCTCGCCGACAGCGATGGACTGTGCTGCGAATGCCTCGTTGGCCTCGACCAGATCCATATCGGCAACGGTCATGCCGGTCTTAGCCATGACCTTCTTGGTAGCAGCGATGGGGCCCAGACCCATGACCTCGGGCTCAACGCCTGCCAGAGCACCGGCAACCCAAGTTGCCAGAGGCTTCACGCCCAGCTCCTTAGCCTTCTCCTCGCTCATGACGACCAGAGCAGCAGCGCCGTCGTTGATGGCGGAAGAGTTAGCAGCGGTGACGATGCCGTCCTTGGTGAAAGCGGGCTTCAGCTTTGCCAGAACCTCGGGAGCGCTCAGACGGGGGCCCTCATCGGTATCGAACACAGTGTCGCCCTTCTTGCCCTTGATGACAACAGGAACGATCTCGTCCTTGAAGGCGCCGTCCTTGATGGCCTTGTCAGCCTTCAGCTGGCTGTTGTATGCGAACTCGTCCAGCATCTCGCGGGTGATGGGGCTGTAGCCGTACTTCTTCTGGTAGGTCTCGTTGGTGCAGACGTTCTCAGCGGTCATGCCCATGTGCTTGTTGAAGCCGCAGGCATCCCACAGAGCATCGTTGACCATGGTATCCACGATCTCGCTCTTGCCCATGGGAGCGCCCATGCGGTAGCCGTAGCGAGCCTTCTGCAGTGCGAAGGGAGCCATATCCATGTTCTCCATGCCGCCTGCAACAACGATATCAGCATCGCCTGCCTCGATCATCTGAGCAGCCATGTTCACGCAGTTCAGACCGGAGCCGCAGACCACGTTGACGGTGACAGCGGGGGTCTCGATGGGCAGGCCAGCCTTCAGGGCAGCCTGACGAGCGACGTTCTGGCCCAGACCAGCCTGAATGACGCAGCCCATGTAAACATGATCGACCTGCTCGGGCTTGACGTTTGCACGGTCCAGAGCTTCCTTGATGACGATGGAGCCCAGCTCAGCAGCGGGAACGTTGGCCAGAGTGCCACCGAACTTGCCGATAGCGGTGCGGCATGCAGATGCGATAACGATCTTTTTCATGTGAATAGCCTCCTGAATTGTATATGTGTGTTACTTATCGGTTACCCAGTTATCAAAACGCCCTGCGGCATTTTTGCGGTATCAGGTCTCTTCCCTCTCCCGGAGCTGGGCGTATTTTTCGCTGACGGCCTTTTCCACATTGGGTGTGACGAACTTGCTGATGTCACTGCCGTAATACGCTGCTTCCTTTACAATGGTGGAGGAAAGATAACTCCATTTGATGCTGGTGGCAAGGAACATGGTCTCGATGCCGGGCATCAATGCGTGGTTGGTCTGCGCGAGCTGGATCTCGTTTTCAAAGTCCGTTACCGCCCGCAGCCCGCGCACCATAACGGATGCGTGGCGCTTTTTTGCGAACTCCACGGTCAGGCCGTCGAAGCTTTCCACGGTCACGTTGGGGATGTTCTTGCAGCATTCCTGCAGCATAGCCACCCGCTCCTCCACTGTGAACAGCGGATGCTTGGCGCTGTTGATCAGCACCGCCACGATGAGGTGGTCGTTGATCTTTGCTGCGCGCTTGATGATATCAAGATGTCCCTTGGTGACCGGATCGAACGACCCGGGATAAACTGCTGTTGCCATCGGTCAGTGTCCTCCTTGTGCGCTGTAATTACTAAGCGCGATGTGGTTCTGCCATGATAGCACTTTCCAGCTTTGGGTGCAACCTGAAACTGCTGCGGTGCGATTTATCGTTAATTTTTAAACGAACCATTCCGCACTGCTCCGCAGTTGCTTCCCACGCTATTAGTAAAGCACATCGTCAAAATTTTATCAAGTCTTTTTCTCAACTTTTTTGTTTTTTGCGTACCAAACAATCCCCACATGAAGCTAAGAAAACTGTTCATTATGCTATACCGGCTGTTTTTTAGCCAAAACTATTGATTCTGCACTTTGTTAATGTTATAACTAAGTTGAGCTGTTCTGCGCAGTGCGGAGCGCACACTGCTGCCCCGCTTATAAGTTTACCTTATAGATGTGGCAAAACGGTGTGCATTCCGCAAAACAGGCGTAAAGCGGCTGCATCATTTGTCCGCACAGAATTGTTTACAATTCTTTTATGTATTTTAAGAGAGGATGGTTTATAATGGATTGCAAGGAACTGTACGCACAGAAGCTTATGACTGCTGCGCAGGCTGCCGCTCTGGTCAAAAGCGGCGACTGGGTGGACTACGGCTGGGCTGTGAACACCCCTGTGGCCGTGGATGCCGAGCTGGCAAAGCGCCTGCCGGAGCTGGAAGGGGTCAACTTCCGGGGCGGCATCCTGATGTGGGTGCCGGAGATCTTCCAGATCGACGACCCCGCTGCCCACATGACTTGGAACAGCTGGCACATGGGCGGCATTGAGCGCAAGGCCATTGCGCAGGGCTTCTCCTTCTACTCCCCCATCCGCTACTCTGAGCTGCCCCGCTACTACCGCGAGAGCAGTGACCCCGTGGATGTGGCAGTATTTCAGGTGACCCCCATGGACGAGCACGGCTACTTCAACTTTGGCCCCAGCGCTTCGCATCTGGGTGCCGTGTGTGAAAAGGCCAAGAAGATCATCGTGGAGGTCAACACCAATATGCCGCGCTGCCTTGGCGGCATGGAGAACTGCGTACACGTTTCTCAGGTGAGCGGCATTGTGGAGGGCGCAAATCCCCCCATCGGTCAGATGGCCGCTGCCGGTGCCGCTACTGAGGTGGATCTGAAGGTAGCCAACCTCATTGTGCCGCAGATCCCCAACGGTGCCTGCCTGCAGCTGGGCATCGGCGGTATGCCCAACGCCATCGGCGGGCTGATCGCGCAGAGCGATCTGAAGGATCTGGGCGTGCACACCGAGATGTATGTGGATGCCTTTGTGGATATTGCCAAGGCCGGCAAGATCAACGGCAGCCGCAAGCAGCTGGACAAGGGCCGTCAGGTCTACGCCTTTGGTGCCGGCACCCAGAAGATGTACGATTACCTGAACGATAACCCGGAGTGTATGTCTGCCCCGGTGGACTACACCAACGACATCCGCAGCATTTCCGCACTGGACAACTTTATTTCCATCAACAATGCCGTGGATATCGACCTGTTTGGTCAGGTAAATGCCGAGAGCGCCGGTGTGAAGCACATTTCCGGTGCAGGCGGTCAGCTGGACTTTGTGCTGGGCGCATACCTTTCCAAGGGCGGCAAGAGCTTTATCTGCCTGTCCTCCACCTTCTTTAATAAAAAGACCGGCAAGCTGGAAAGCCGTATCCGTCCCACGCTGGAGAACGGCAGCATTATCACCGATACCCGCGCCAACGTGCACTACCTGTGCACCGAGTATGGCTGCGTGAACCTGAAGGGCCTGACCTCCTGGGAAAAGGCCGAGGCTCTGATCAGCGTCGCACACCCGGATTTCCGCGAGGAGCTGATCCGCGAAGCCGAAAAGCTGCACATCTGGCGCAGAAGCAACAAAATTTAATAAACGCTGTGGGTATTCCCGCTGCCCGCAGCAGGAATGGAGTTTGTCATGATGGACAAAAAGCCGCACATCAAACCGTATCTCTATGGGATGCTCGCAGGGTTTGGTGCCATTGCACTGAGCATCATCTTCTTTTTCCTTATCTACCGCTTTGACGGCTTTGGCTCGGCTATCTCTACCCTGACCGGCATCCTGATGCCCTTTATCTACGGTGCCGTCATTGCCTATCTGCTCAAGCCGGTATGCAACAGCATCGAGAGCTTTCTGCGCCGGTTCATCCCGGAAAAGATGAACGGTCTGATCAACGCGCTGTCCGTGGCACTCACCATCCTGTTCGGGCTTTTGCTGGTGTATGCGCTGGTCATGATGATCGTGCCGCAGCTGATCACCAGCGTGACGACCCTGTACTACACCGCGCAGGCCAACATTACAAGGTTTATGTACTGGGCAAACCATCTGGAGTTTATTGAAAACAACGAACAGATCATGGAGCTGCTCAATTCGGCCTACGCTGCCCTGAATACCAATCTTGACACGTGGATCAAGAACACCCTGCTGCCCTCCATGCAGAACATCGTAAGCGGCGCAGCCATCGGCGTGCTGAACGTGGTGACGGTGGCCAAGAACCTGATCATCGGCATCATCGTGGCGGTGTATATGCTGGCCAGCCGCAAGCGGTTCGTGCAGCAGGGCAATCTGGTGCTGCACAGCATCGTTCGCCCCCGCTGGGCGCAGCTGATCACCGAGGAAGTGAAATACGCAGACCGGATGTTCGGCGGCTTCATCAACGGCAAGATCATGGACTCTGCCATCATCGGCGTGCTGTGCTATATCGGCTGTCTGATCTTCAAGTTCCCCAGTGCGCTGCTGGTGTCGGTGATCATCGGTGTGACCAACGTCATCCCCTTCTTCGGTCCCTTCATCGGTGCCATCCCGGCTACGCTGCTCATCCTGATCCAGAACCCCATCAAGGCGCTGTGGTTCGTGCTGTTCGTGCTGGTTTTACAGCAGCTGGACGGCAACATCATCGGACCCAAGATCCTTGGCAACACCACCGGCCTTTCCAGCTTCTGGGTGCTGTTCGCCATCCTGCTGTTTGGCGGTCTGTGGGGCTTTGTGGGCATGATCGTGGGTGTGCCGCTGTTCGCCGTCATCTACGACATCATCAAAAAGCTGGTCATCCACGGCTTGCAGCGCCATCAGGAGCTGACCCTGCTGAACAGCTATCACGACCAGTTCGGCGACCCCGCAGACGATGCAGCCGCACAGCCCGCTGCACCGCAACCTGCTGAGAACCAGTAAAACCTTCCCTGCCCCGCATCAGAGCCCTTCCGATGCGGGGTATTTTTTAGCCATGCCGTATCATAAGAACGTATATAAAGGAGAACGATTTAATGGGTATTAAAATGATGTTATTGGGTATCGCCGTTATTCTGGCTGGGATTGCCTTATCTATAAGTAATATTTTTGCTTTTGTTGGTGGAGCCGCAGGTCTTTTAATCACAATTGCCGGTATGCTTGTACGGGGCAAAAACACAACCGAGAAATAATTCACGGAGGTTTGACAAATGACTTACACAATTGCGATCATTTCTACTTTAGCGGCATGGTTCGTTGGACTATTTGCAGACGTAAACATCGATTTTGGAGACCCACAAGGTTTTTTAGCTCTCAGGGTGCTGTTTCCTGTTTTAGCTATGGGAATTTGTATTCTAAAGGCAATTAAAGAAAGCGATAAGAAATAAATAGCCACCAACATGCACAGCAAGACCCCCGCCTTATGTTCCGGGCAGGAACACAGGGCGGGGGTCGTTTATTGTTTTACTTCAGATTTCAGCTCAGTCCAGCGGCTGAGAGGGCTTCCAGTCCTTATAGTTCTCGTACCGGCTCTCGCGGACCTTGTGGTGGGACCACACTTCGTCTGCGGTGGGCTGCCAGTCGGCGGCGTAAGCCTTGCACTTCTCGCACAGGTGCTCGACACTTTCCGGGGACTGCAGGTCAGTGCTGTGAGCACCGGTTTCGTGCACCATCTTTTCCAGCAGCTCGGGGTTTTCCAGCATCGGGCAGGGACGCAGATGGTTCTTGTTGAAGGGCTGGCCGTTGTGGTAAGCCATGAACAGCGGGCTGTGCAGAATCTCCAGAATAGACTGGTCGTGGATGTTAGCGTTGGAGTAGTGGATGAACACGCAGGGTTCGGCGTCACCGGCAGAGTTGATATGGAAGTAGTTGCGGCCACCGGCGATGCAGCCGCCCACGAACTCACCATCGTTCTGGAAGTCCATGGGGTAGAACGGGATATCGCACTCGGAAGAGCGCAGATAGCGGATACGGTCGATCATATACTTGCGCTGTTCCGGGGTAGGCATCAGCTCCGGGGCGGCCTCGTTGCCAACCGGCATATAGTGGAAATAGAAGCCAAAGTGTGCGCCCTTCTCGCACAGGAAACGCATGAACTCGTCATTGGTGACGGCGTCGATGTTCTGGCGGGTGTAGCAGATGGAGGTGCCGAAGATAATGCCGTACTTCTTGAGCAGATCCATGGCGTGCATCACAGCGGCATAGTGGCCCTCGCCGCGGCGGGCGTCGTTGGTCTCCGGGGTGCCCTCGATGGACAGCATAAAGGCGATATTGCCCAGACGCCGCACCTCTTCACAGAAGGGCTCGTCGATGAGGGTGGAGTTGGTGTAGATGGCAAACTGCACATCGTTGTGCTTTTCTGCCAGCTTGAGCAGATCCTTCTTGCGCACCAGCGGCTCGCCGCCGGTCAGCATATATAGGTAAACGCCCAGTTCTTTGCCCTGCGTGACGATCTTGTCCATGTCCTCAAAGCTGAGGTTGTTCTTGTGGCCGTACTCGCCTGCCCAGCAGCCAACGCAGTGCATATTGCAGGCAGAAGTGGGGTCAAACAAAATCAACCACGGGATGTTGCACTGGTACTTGACGCGGTTCTCGCGGATGGTCTTGGTGCCGCGGAAGAAGGCTTCGTAGCCAAGATTCAGCGCGGTGGTGCGCGCCACATGGGGGTCGGTCTGGTCCAGCACGCAATTGATGAGTTTCGTCCACTTGCTGTCGGGGTCGGTCAGCACCTTTTTGGCGTTCTCGTAGGTCTCATCGCTGAAGCCGCTGCCGTAGAACTGCTTTGCAACATCTACCAGCTGGCACATTGTTTTTTCATGGTCGTGCTCGGCGTGGGAAAGCGCCACGTCCACTATTTTACCAAGCGCAGCACGCTGCATCTTGTGAGTCAGATTATCAAGAGATGTATTCATAGCTTTTTCCTCCCGAAATGATTCTTTTGGAAATCCTTATTCTGCTTGACCACATCCTACCACTTTGCATGTTTTTGTACCATAAACAGAAAATACGCCGTGATGGAAAACCCATCACGGCGTACCCTTTGATAAAATTGTGTTGCAGCTCCGCAGCCAAAAAAGCGATTCATTCCTCTATTTTCAGGCTGCCGGTGCTCAAGCGGCACAGAGCACGGCGAAAATCCCCATGGATCATAGTGCTCACCCGCTCTACCATCTGCTTGGGGTCGTTCTTCATATCCCGGCGGATCCATTCCAGAGTCATACCTACCAGCGCATACTTATAAAAATCGACAACGAACTGTTTGTCCGCATCCTGCACGGTGATATCGTGGCATTCACTGTCTGCAAAGTCCTTCAGGATGGGGTCCAGCAGCCTATAAAGGTACTGCTCCACCTGTTCCCTGCCCACCGAGCGGTAAACGTTGAGCACAAGGGTCTTGTTGTCCTGCAGCTGGTGCAGGACGTCCAGATAGGCTTCGCCCCATGTACCAAAGCCCCGGCGGCCTTCCATCGCTTTGGCGGCATCCTCTGCCAAGATCCAGTCCACCAGATCGTAAATGTCCTTGAAATGGTAATAAAAGGTCATGCGGTTCACCCCGCAGTCCTCGGTGATATCGTTGATCGTGATCTTGTTCAGGGGCTTTTCCAGCAGCAGCTTCTTCAAAGATGCCTCCAGTGCCCGTTTTGTCGTTTGTGACACAAAAACCCATCCTTTCCCGGCAGTCGCCGCTGCCGTTTCCGTGAATGATACCCCATGATTTATTTTACCGCAAAATGTGACCTTATTTCAAGTAAAGATTCTTACCTTTTTATGAAGTTTGTGTGTGCACTGCCCGCAGCGAAGGTGCTGTTTTTGCAACATACCCGCCAAAAATAAGACAAAAGTCTTGATTTTCTCCCGCCCTATGCTTAGAATGAATAAGAAGCAGAATTTTATGCTGTGCATACCTGCCGAGGGAGGGTTATTATTATGATGAAAACCATTGGGTTTTTAGGCTGTGGAAACATGGGCGGCGCTATTGCCCGCGCCGTGTGCAAGGCTACTGCGCCTGAGAATGTATTTCTGGCTAACCGCACGGCTGCCAAGGCCGAGGCGCTGGCAGCAGAGCTGGGCTGTCAGACGGCTACCAATGCCGAGGTCGCCGGTGACTGCGATTTGATCTTTCTGGCGGTGAAGCCCCAGATGATGGAAGCCATGCTGGAGCCGCTGCGGTTCATCCTTGCCGAGCGCAGCAATCGGTTCGTGCTGTGTACCATGGCTGCCGGCCTGCCGGTGGCACGCATTCAGGAGATGGCGGGCGGCGACTACCCCGTCATCCGCATCATGCCCAACACCCCGGCATCGGTAGGTGAAGGCATGATCCAGTACTGCTCCGTCAACGTGACCGCCGAGGAAGAGGAAGCTTTCTGTCAGCTGATGGCTCCCGCCGGGCGTCTGGATGCCGTAGCCGAGGGTATGATCGATGCTGCCAGCTGCGTTTCCGGCTGCGGCCCGGCATGGGTGTACCAGTTTATTGAAGCGCTGGCCGATGGCGGCGTGGCCTGCGGTCTGCCCCGGGCAAAGGCACAGGAGTACGCCGCACAGATGGTGCTGGGCAGCGCAAAGCTGGTGCTGGAAAGCGGCAAGCACCCCGGTGCGCTGAAGGACGCTGTGTGCAGCCCCGGCGGCAGCACCATTCAGGGCGTGCGGGTACTGGAAGAACATGGGCTGCGCGGTGCGGTGATGGATGCCGTGCTGGCTGCTTACGACAAAACAAAGGAAATGGGAAAGGGTTAATGGAATCATGCGCATCGTTGTGAAAGTGGGCACCTCCACATTGGCATACCCCACCGGGCGGCTGAACATCCGCCATGCAGAGGAACTGGTCAAGGTATTGAGCGATTTAAAGAACGAGGGACACGAGGTCATTCTGGTGTCCTCCGGCGCTATTGGCATGGGCGTGGGCAAGCTTTCGCTGCCTGCACGCCCCAAGGATACCACCACCAAGCAGGCCTGCGCCGCCGTGGGGCAGTGCGAGCTGATGTACACCTACGACCGGCTGTTCAGTGCCTACGATCACACGGTAGCGCAGATCTTGCTTACCGGCGTGGACGTGGAACACACCGAACGCCGGGTGAACATCCAGAACACCCTGACCCGCCTGCTGGAGCTGGGTGCATTGCCCATCATCAATGAAAACGACAGCGTTGCCACCGATGAGATCACCTCCATTGGCGATAACGACACGCTGGCTGCTATTGTGGCCTGCTGCTGCAAGGCCGACCTGCTTGTGCTGCTGAGCGACATCGACGGTCTGTACACCGCGAACCCCCACACCCACCCGGATGCGGCACTCATCCCGCTGGTGGAAGAGATCACCCCGGAGGTGATGGCACTGGCAGACGGTGCAGGTTCGGCACTGGGCACCGGCGGCATGGCTACCAAGCTGCGGGCTGCCCGCATGGTGACCGGCAGCGGCGCAGATATGGTCATTGCCAACGGCGCACACCCGGAACTGCTGTATGATATCGCTGCGGGCAAGCCCATCGGCACCCGCTTTGCCGGGCACAAGCAGCCCGCACTGTCCACACAGGAGGTTTGAGCTATGACAACACAGGAAATTCTGGAAGCCGCTTGCGGGGCAAAGGCTGCGCTGGCACTGGCTGATGGCACCGTCCGCGCACAGGCACTGCGCAGTATGGCTGCGCAGCTGTGCAGCCCCGTAAGCATGACAGCGATCCTTGCCGCCAACGCCGATGATATGGCTGCTGCAAAGGGACGTATCAGCGAGGTGATGCTGGATCGTCTTGCCCTGACCGAAGAGCGCATCCGCGCCATGGCAAAGGGCATTGAAGAGGTTGCCGCCCTGCCCGATCCGGTGGGCCGGGTGCTGAAGCGGGTGGAGCGCCCCAACGGACTGGTGATCGAAAAGACCGCCGTGCCCATGGGTGTGATCGCCATCATCTACGAGAGCCGCCCCAACGTGACCAGCGATGCCGCCGCCCTTGCCATCAAGAGCGGTAACGCCTGCATCCTGCGCTGCGGCAAGGAGGCATGGCGCAGCGCCAACGCCATTGTGCAGGCACTGCGCCATGGGCTGCGGGAGAACGGCCTGCCGGAAAACGCAGTCTGCCTGATCGAGGACACCACCCACGCTTCTGCCAACGCCCTGATGACCGCCGTGGGCTATGTGGATCTGCTAATCCCCCGGGGCGGTGCAGGGCTGATCCGCGCCTGCGTGGAGAACGCCAAGGTACCCTGCATCCAGACCGGTACCGGCATCTGCCACATTTTTGTGGACGATACCGCCGATCAGGCAAAGGCACTGGACATTATTGAAAACGCCAAGGCCAGCCGCCCCAGCGTGTGCAACGCCGAGGAGGTGTGTCTGGTGCACTCTGCCATTGCGCAGGAGTTTCTGCCCAAGCTCGCACAGCGTCTTGGCCCCGACCGCGTTGCTGCAGGCAAGCTGCCGGTAGAGCTGCGGCTGGACGCACGCGCCGCCGCCATCATTCCCGGTACGCCCGCTGGCCCTGCGGACTTTGACACCGAGTTTCTGGACTATATCCTTGCCGTCAAGGTGGTGGACAGCGTAGACGAAGCCATTGCCCACATTGCGCAGCACTCCACCGGCCACAGCGAGGCTATCCTGACCCGGACACAGGCAGACGCTGACCGCTTTACCGCTGCGGTAGACAGTGCCGCCGTGTATGTGAACTGCTCCACCCGCTTTACCGACGGCGGCGAGTTTGGTCTGGGCTGCGAGATGGGCATCTCTACCCAGAAGCTGCACGCCCGGGGCCCCATGGGGCTGGAGGAGCTTTGCAGCTACAAATACGTCATCCACGGTGACGGGCAGATCCGCTGATCTCCCCTGCCCTCCAACCATCGCTTTTGAATCGTTTCTCAGATAACAAAAGGCTTCAGAAATGTCTGCGGGCATTCCTGAAGCCTTTTGTGCAGTTAGGGTCATATAGGCAAACGGCATCTGTAATCTGAATCTTCTATGATTCCATGTTTTACGAACAAAAATTCTCATGCAGAAAAACCGTTGCCCTCCTACCGCACCGCAAGCTTTTGATAGCTGAAAAAAACTTCCTGTACAGACCGATGCAACCTGTTTCGGTCTGTATTTTTGTATCACCGGGATGGACTGTACTTTGAATGGAGTATGAAAAACGAAAATTTTTTCACTTTTTCCAGAAAATAGTCATTCTTGGATAGTGGTATGTATCCAAGATTTTGCTGTTTCTCACAATGTAAAAGTAGGACTTTTATGTTTTTATAGGTTAAAAAAGCAAAATTTTCTCTTGACAGAGCGTTTTCTATGCGGTAAAACTATATTGTAAGATTTGATATCGATTTCACTTCCGTTTCACGGGAATTCAAAATTTGTACATCACAACTGGTACTATGTAAAAATAAGTAAAGGAGAGAGCATCCTATGACGATTGCAATTCTTGCCCACGATTCCCGCAAAGAACTGGCTCTGCAGTTCTGTACCGCTTACAGTGCCATCCTTTCCCGCAATAATGTTATCGCCACCGGTACCACCGGCCGGATGCTTGCGCAGACCACCGGCCTGCCGGTGCACTGCTACCTTTCCGGCAAACTGGGCGGTGTGCAGCAGATCACCTCCCGCGTTGCCTGCGATGAGGTGGATCTGGTGCTGTTCTTCCGCGACCCGCTGAAGGCCGATGCCGCCAGCCTGACCGAGCAGAATCTGCTGCGTTTGTGCGATATGCACAGCGTCCCTATTGCCACCAACATTGCTACCGCAGAGGTTCTGCTGCGTGGTCTGGATCAGGGAGATCTGGACTACCGCGAGGGAATGCACCCGGCCTTGATCGAGCCGCTCCCCGCCGTGCAGGCTCGTGCCGTGTAAGCGTTGATATTGTGTATAGAGGGAAAAAGGAGTTATCGCAGCGTGTTGTGCGATAACTCCTTTTTTGTTATAATACTGTGACTTGCCCGCAGGGCAAACATCATTCTTTAAAATATGCTTTCTGGACAGCCAGCAGCACACCGGCGCGGCTGGCAGCAAAGTTCAGGCCGCCCTGCAGATAGCAGGTATAGGGGGCACGCAGGGGGCCATCGCAGGAAAGCTCGATGGTGCTGCCCTGCGTAAAGCTGCCGCTGGCCATGACCACCTCATCGGTGTAGCCCGGTTCCGGGCTGGGTTCCGGGGCGGCGTAGCTGTCCACGGGGCTGGCGGCCTGAATGCCCTGACAGAAGCCGATGAGCGCTTCTGCCGTACCGGCATCAAAGCAGGTGACGATATCGTTGTGATCCTCACAGTAGCGCGGGATGGGCTTTTTGCCCAGCAGCTCCAGCATACACTGGGCGTAGATGGCGGTCTTGATGGCCTCGCACACCACGCCGGGGGCGTAGTAGAAGCCCAGATACATATCCCGGGGGGTCTCCAGCGTGCAGCCCAGCTCCTTGCCAAGGCCGGGGGCATTCAGGCGGTAAGCACACAGTTCCACCAGATCCCTGCGTCCCACGATGTAGCCGCCGGTGGGTGCAATGCCGCCGCCAGGGTTTTTGATCAGGCTGCCCACGGCGATATCCGCGCCCACCTGACAGGGCTCCTGCGTCTGGGTGAACTCGCCGTAGCAGTTGTCCACAAAGATGATGATCTCCGGGTTTGCGGCGCGGGCGGTATCGGCGATCTTGCGGATTGTAGACAGATCAAAGGCGTTGCGCTGTAAATAACCGCGGCTGCGCTGGATGTGGCACACCTTTGCGCCGGGGGCTTTCTGGGCGATCAAATCGTAGTCCGGGGTGAAGTCAGCTTTGAGGGGAGCTTCGTCGTAGTTTACGCCGTAGTCCATCAGGGTGCCGGTGCCCTTGCCCTTGCCGTCCAGACCGATGACGCCCTCCAGCGTATCGTAGGGGCGGCCGGTAGCAGCCAGCAGGGTGTCCCCTGCCCGCAGCAGACCGAACAGTGCCACCGCCAGCGTGTGGGTGCCGCTCTGGAACTGGCTGCGCACCAGCGCGTCCTCTGCGCCCATGACCTGTGCAAAGATCTGCTCCAGCTTGGCACGGCCGGTATCCCACAAGCCGTAGCCTGTGGTACCCAGCATATCGGTGGAGGACATCTGGGTATCGGCAAAAGCCTTGAGCATCTTCAGCTGGTTGAAATCCCGGATCTCCTCCATCTGGCGGAAGTAGGGCTGGCACATCTCCATAGCCTTTTCGTCCAGCGCCAGCACCTCGGGCTTATAATCAAAAAAGTGGTTCAGAATCGACATTATAACGTGATAGTTCCTTCCTGTTATTTTGGGGTTCTTGCATTGCAATGCCAGTTCTTCCTTTCGGGAGAACTGGCATTTTGCGTAAAAAGCTTTATCATTTCTCGGGCACATAGCGGGCGTACTCGGCCTGCTTTGCAAAGCCGAGACGGCTATAAAACCGCACCCGCTCCGGCGCACAGAGGAACACCGGGCGCAGCCCCTCAACGGCAAGACTGTTTGCCATTTCCACAATGAGCCGCCCGCCGATGCCCTTGCCCCGCAGCGGCTCTGCGGTCTGCCCGCAGGCCATATAGGCTTGCCCGTTGCACAGGGCATAAGCGCCCACGGTGCAAACGACTGTGCTCCCCTGCTCCAATGTCCATGCCACTGCCCTGCCCCGGCTGCGCTTTGTACACAGCTCTGAGTAAAAGTCTGCCTGCCGGGCGGGGTCTGCGGGGTAAAGCGCCGCTGCCACTCGGGCGGCGGATGCTTCCCGGCAGAGGGTCAGCTGCGCCCACAAAGCTTCGTCCACGGTGGGCAGGGGCAGCAGCCCGCCCTGCGGCAAGCCGAACACCGTCAACGTTTCTGCCTTGTGCCAGCCGTCCGGCGGCGGGCAGACGGCTTCGTCCAGAATGGCGCCCTCGCACCCGCAGAAGGATAAAAAGCTTGCCAGCTCTGCGGGGTTTGCGTGCCCGGCCAGCCATGCCGTGCTGCCGGAAAGTTCCAGTGCCAGCGTAGGGCCGGCATAGAACCGCCACGGCTGGCTATTGCGAAAGAGCGCGCAGTCCAGCGGCAGCAGAGCGTCCAGCACCGGCAGACCCCGGCAGGCATTTGCGAACCGGGTGCGGCGCTTTGCATCCTTTACCTGTGCGATCACTTGAGCGCGTTGACGATCTTTTTGAACTCGCGGCCGCGCACCTCAAAGTTGGGGTACAGGTCAAAGGAAGCACTTGCCGGGGACAGGATGATGATATCTCCGGGCTTTGCGGCGGCACGTGCCAGCTCTACGGCGTGCTGCATATCATCTGCGTGCTGAATGGGCAGCGCAGTCTCGTCAAAGCCGGGGCACTCCCGCACAGCCTTTTCGATGCGGGGGCCGGTAGCGCCCATCAGCACCAAGTCCTTGACATGGGCAATGATCTCCGGTGCCAGCGGCTCGTAGGGGATGTGCTTATCGTAGCCGCCCGCAATGAGGATGACTTTCTGGCCAAAGCTGCGCAGACCGGCAATGGTGCGGGTGGGGCTGGTGCCGATAGAATCGTTATAGTACAGCACACCGTCCAGAGTGCGCACCGGCTCGATGCGGTGTTCCACGCCGGTGAAGGTGCTGCCCACCTGACGAATGGCTTCTACGGGCACCTCGCCCCACACGGCAGCGGCAGCAGCCAGCAGGTTCTCGATGTTGTGCAGGCCACGCAGCTTGACATCCTTCTGGGCAAGGAAGGGAGTCACGACGCCATCCTCGGCCATGCAGAGCATCCCATCCTTGCGCAGGAAAGCACCGTTATCAGTATCATGCAGGCGGGTAAACCACACCTGCTTGCCCTTGCAGTCTGCCTGCATGGAGCGGCTGATCTCGTTCTCATACCCCAGCACGGCGCGGCAGGGCTGCTTCTGGTACAGCAGGATATTGCGCTTGGCATCAATGTATTCCTGCATATCCTTGTGGTGATCCAGATGGTTCGGGGTCACATTGGTGACCACGGCAATGTTGGGGCTTGCGTGCATACTGATCAGCTGGAAGCTGGAAAGCTCCACCACAGCCACGTCCTCCGGGGACACCTCCGGCAGCATGGGCAGCAGGGCTGCGCCGATGTTGCCGCCCAGATGCACCTTGCGGCCTGCGGCCTCGTAGAACTTGGAGATGAGGGTGGTGGTGGTGGTCTTGCCGTCCGAGCCGGTCACTGCCACGATCTCGCAGGGGCAGAAGTCGAAGAACAGTTCCACCTCACTGGTAACCATGGTGCCGGCAGCCATGGCATCCTGCAGGGGCTTTTCAAAGTAGCCCACAAAGCCCGGGGTGCGCATGATGATGTCCTGTCCCTTGAAGCCGTCCAGATAGTTTTCGCCAAGGCTCAGGTCGATGCCCAGTTCCCGGATGGTGGCAGCGTAATCGCCAAAGTCCTCCACGCTCTTTTTCTGGTCGCACAGGGTCACATGAGCGCCCAGTTCCACAAACTCCTTGATGAGGGTCTTATGGCTGACGCCTGCGCCGATAAAGGCGACCTTTTTGCCCTGAATAAGCTGGGCAAGCTTCTGCTGATCTTTCTGCATAAAAACAGTTCCTCCTCTATAGGATCATGGTATAACACCGCGCCGCACGGGCAGCGCGGGGATCACTTTGCTGTACCATTATAGTCCATTTGCGCGCAATTGGCAACGGAAAACCGCACAGTCTGCTTCAAAAAGCTCGGTAAATTCACAAAAAGGCAATTGTTTTTTCTGCTGCTTTCTGCTACACTTGTCGTTGCAGAGCGTTTTTTGCCGTTTCTGCTCGAAGATGAACGGAATGAGGTTGTTCTTTTTGAAACGATGGTTGCGTTTTACCGCAGCGGTGCTGGCTGCTGCGTTTCTTTTTGCCCTGACCGGCTGCGGCAGCTCCACAAACTCTGCCAGCTTTACATGGTTCGTGGACAGCATCCCCGCAAATCTGGACCCGCAGGTGGCTTCCGGTGCGTCGGACGTGATCGCCTGTGAGAATCTGTACGGCACGCTGGTGCGCAAAGACCCGGACGGCGAGCTTGTGCCGGGGCTCTGCGAAGAGTGGACGGTGTCCCCGGACGGGCTGACCTACACCTTTACCCTGAAGGACGGCTTGCGCTACGCTGCCGCCAAGGGTGCAGCTACAGAGTACGATATTACCGCCGAGGATTTTGTGTTTGCGTTCCGGCGCATTTTCCGCGCCGATACCGCCTCGCCCTATGCGGTGGAGTTTTCGGCTATTCAGAACAGCGCCGCCGTGCTGGCGGGGCTGGCGGACGAAAGCAGTCTGGGCGTTTCAGCCAATGGGGCACTGTCGTTGGTGTTCCGGCTGAGCGAGCGGGACGATAACTTTTTAGCAAAGCTGGCCATGCCCGGTGCAGCCCCCTGTGACGAGGCCTTTTTTGAGAGCACCCGGGGCACCTATGGGCTGACCGACAAGACTACGCTTTCCAGCGGGAGCTTTTATCTGTATAACTGGACGGCAAACGGCCTGTTTTTGCGCCGCACTGTGGAAAGCCCGCTGGTCGGCAGTCTGCGTCTGGTGCAGGACACCAGCGGCAGCGGCAAAAGTGCAGCCCAGCTTATTGCCGACGGCAAATGCTCGGCAGCGCTGGACGAGAGCGGCGAAGCCACCAGCTTACAGACGGTGAGCTATTCCGACACCACATGGGCGCTGCTGTTCAACGCGGCGGAGGGGTCGGTGTTCCAGAACCAGCAGCTGCGGCAGGCGCTGGCCGGTATTGCCCGGGAAAACGCCGATGTGCCCTCCAGCGGCCTATACACAGCCGCAAAGGGGCTTGTGCCGGAGGGGCTGACCGTGGATGGGCTGGACTACCGCGAAGCTGCCGGTGACCCCCTGCCCACCATCTCTGAACCTAAGGCTTTGTATCTGGCTGCGCGGCAGGGCATGGCTACCTCGGATTTTTCCGGCGTGACCCTGCTGCTGCCCAAAAGTGCTGGGCTGACCGAACTGGCCGACCAGATCAACAGCGCATGGCAAAAGGAGTGCTCCCTGTTCTTCTCGGTGGAAGAGGTAGAGCAGGACGAGTTTGACGCCCGCATTGCCGCCGGGAAATACACCATTGCCCTTGCGCCCATCCGTGCGGAGGGCGGCAGCGTATATCAGATGCTGCAGCAATTCACCGCTGAGGGCGGCAGCCTGACCGGCTATGCCGATACCGTTTATGCCGACCGGCTGGCACTGAGCGCCCAGCAGACCGGCAAAGCCCGCTGCGCCCTGCTGGCGCAGTGTGAGCAGCAGCTGCTGGAAAGCTGCACCGTGGTGCCCCTGATGGCGCAGCAGAAGCGTCTGCTGCTGGCGAACGGCGTACGCGACTTGGTATTCGACCCATTTTTCCCGGTGCTGGACCTGACTTGGGCCAAAATGAGCTGACCGCAAATTTCGTGCGGAAAAGCCTTGACATTCCTGCCCTGCTTTGTTACAATAGTGGAGCACTTGCAGGGTTAGCTCATCCGGTAGAGCGACTGCTTCCCAAGCAGTAGGCGGCGGGTTCGAGTCCCGTATCCTGCTCCAGAATATAGCGGTGAAACGTTCAGAATTTGTTCGTTTCACCGCTTTTTTGTTTGTTGACATTTCAAAAAACGACGTAAAAATTCGTGTTTTTCACCCATAATCTAGCAGATAATCAAACAAACAAAGGAACAAAAAACACTCCCGGGCTTTTGCAGAAAGTCCGGGAGTGTTTGCGTTTACTCGATTTTATATCCGTGTTACTTTGCCACGAGTTCGGCGGCAAGGGCGTCCATCTGTGCTTCGGCGGCAGCGTTGGCGGCAGAGCGGATGGTGACCACATTTTCGCAGAGGGTAATGTTCTTCATGCTCTCCAGCTCGGCACGCATAAGCTTTGCAGCCATGGGTGCCCAAGTGCCGTTTTCCATCAGGCCGATGGTGCGGTTCTGGAAGTTCTTGGTCTTGAGGTGGGTCAGCAGATTCTCCATCGGCGGGAAGAGGAAGCCATCGTAGGTGGCACAGGCCAGCACGATCTTGCCGCAGCGGAAGGCTTCGGTAACGGCGTAGGAAACATCGGTACGGGTCAAGTCCATCTCCACCACCTTTGCGCCCTGTGCGCGCAGCTTTTCAGCCATGGTGTGGGCGGCAGCGCGGGTGTGGCCATGGATGGAGGCGCTGGCTACCAGAACCTTTTTCGGCTCCTCGGCCTTGTAGCTGGACCAGAGATCGTAGTAGTTCAGGTACTTGCCCAGATCACCGGTAAGCACCGGACCGTGCAGCGGGCAGATGGTCTTGATGTCCAGTGCCGCAGCCTTTTTGAGCAGTGCCTGCACCTGCGGACCGTACTTGCCCACAATGTTCAGATAGTAGCGGCGTGCTTCGCTTGCCCAGTCGGCGTTTTCGTCAAACTTTGCCACAGCGCCAAAACGGCCAAAGCCATCGGCAGAGAACAGCACCTTCTCACTGCTCTCGTAGCTGACCATGACCTCCGGCCAGTGCACCATGGGGGCAAACACAAAGGTAAGGGTGTGAGCACCAAGGCTCAGGCTCTCGCCGTCCTTCACCACCACGCGGCGCTCCGGGGCAATGGCATCTGCGCCAAAGAACTGCTCCATATACTGGAAGGTCTTGGCGTTGCCCACTACCTGCATCTCCGGGTAGAGGGCTGCCAGCTTTGCCACGTTGGCGCCGTGATCCGGCTCCATGTGGGAGACTACCAGATAGGCGGGCTTGCGGCCGCCCAGTGCCTCGGCAAGGTTTTCCAGCCAAGGCTCGGTAGCGCGGGCGTCCACCGTGTCCAGAATGGTGGTTTTTTCGTCCAGAATGACATAGGAATTATAGCTGACCCCGGTGGGCACCGGATACTGGCTCTCGAACAGGTCGATGGTGGTATCGTCCACGCCTACGCCAAGAATGGCTTCGCTGATTTTTTTCATGCTCATACCGTTCAGACTCCTTTTGTTTTATGTTGTGCCGTGAAGCGGCAAAAATTTATAAGAACAATTCCTATAATACCACATTGTCATAAATTTCGCAAGGGATAACGCAGGGAAGTTCTGCACATCAAAGCTCTTCCCCGCTCTCCGGCAGACGTGCCGCTACTGGTCTGCCCGGCTCGGTGTCCAGTTCCAGCAGGGTGGCGGCGGTGTTTTCGTCCAGCGTCTGTACCGCACGCAGCTTGCGGCTGATGGCACGGCTGCGCACCCCGATGAGATTATCCAGCTCTTCATCAGTCTGGCGCAGGCGCTGCTGCATCTTGGAAAGCCCCTGCCCGAATTTATCAAACTCGGTCTTGACTGCGCCCAGCAGCTGCCACACCTCGCCAGAGCGCTTCTGGATGGCGAGGGTCTTGAAACCCATTTGCAGGCTGTTGAGCAGCGCCGCCATGGTGCTGGGGCCGGCCACGTTCACCTGATAATCCCGCTGCAAAACTTCCAGCAGCCCGGCGTTCACCACCTCGGCATACAGACCCTCAAAGGGCAGAAACAGGATGCCGAAGGCCGTGGTATAGGGCGGCTCCACATATTTTTCCCGGATATCCTTTGCTTCGCTGCGCAGCACCAGTTCCAACGCGTGTCGGGCGTTTTCCACCGCCTGCGCATCGCCGGAAGCCTGTGCGTCCTGCAAGTGGGCGTAGGTATCGCCGGGAAATTTGGAGTCGATGGGCAGCCAGACGCTGTTGCCATCCACACCGGGCATACGGATGGCGTACTCCACCCGCTGGGTGCTGCCGGGGATGGTGGCTACGTTGGTGTCGTACTGCTCCGGCGCAAGGATCTCTTCCAGAATCGCGCCCAGCTGGATCTCGCCCAGAATGCCACGGGTCTTGACGCCGGAAAGTACCTGCTTCAGTCCGCCCACATCCGCGGCAAGGCTCTGCATCTCGCCCAAGCCCTTATACACCTGCTCCAGCTGGTCGTTGACCGCCTTAAAGCTTTCAGTCACCCGCTTTTGCAGCGCGTCCTGCAATTGCTCGTCCACGGTGTGGCGGATCTCGTCCAGCTTCTGGGCGTTCTGTGCCTGCATGGCGGCAAGACCGTCTGCCAGCGCTTTGCGCATTTCCTCCAGCTTGCGGGCGTTGGAGGCTTCCAGCCCCTGCAAACGCTGCTCCATGGTCTGCTGCTGGGTGTTCTGCCCTGCCGTCAGGGTACTGCTCATGCCCTGCACTGCGGTTTGCAGGGTATCGCTGATGTGTGCCATCGCGGTCAGATTCTGCTGTGCCTGCTGCGCCTGCTTTTCTTCCAGCACCCGCGCCTGTGCTTCCAGCTGCTGGCGCAGCCACTCCTTCAGGGCTTCATCATCCTGCCGGACGGCGGGCTTGCCGGTGCGGTACAGTAAAAGCGCCTGCAGCAGACAGATTGCCACCAGCAGAAGCGTATACAGTCCTGCCAAAAATTCCATTGACATTCTCCTTTAACTCAAAAATCCGGGTCTTGCGGTAACGGCAGACCCGGATGTGCTTATACTTCCTGATGCTTTACGATCTCCTGCGTGGTCTCCACCTGCTGGCCGTACAGACCCACACCGTCTACCTCCATCTCACCCACCTGATTATCACAGGGGTCGGCACGGAAGGCGCACATGGGCGGGTCGAAGGGGGCGCAGATGTCGCTGTTGGCTACCATGCGGTCGGTATCCAGATTGCCGAAGTAGTGCAGACGCATCTTCTCATTGCCCGCACGCGCCATAGACGCACCGGCAGAGCAATCGGCGTACATCCAGCCCTTGGGGGCAATATAGAACATTGCCCAGTCGTGGCAGCCGGCTGTCTCCGGCCGTGCCACCATGCCGCTCTGCCACTTTGCCGGGATGCCTGCAATGCGGCAAAGGGTGATAAAGGTAGCAGCCATCACGCCGCAATCGCCACGGCGGCTGCGGGCGCAGTTATCGGTGATGTTCTCGTGCACAAAATACATGGGCTGGAAGTGGTAGTGCACGTTCAGGGTGACAAAATCATAAATGCGCTTTGCCTTCTGCACCGGGTCGGTGATGCCCTCGGTCAGCTGCGCAGCCAGTGCCTTCATATAGGGGGTAAAGGCGATGTGGGGCAGCTGCTCGGCGGTGTCGAAATCCGGCTGCACCGGGTCGGCGTGCAGCTCCAGCGGGGCGGCGTAGTGCGCGGTGCTGCGGTAGCTGTACTGTGCCCCAAAGCGGCAGTTCTCGGCAAGGTCTGCCTCCCAGTATGCGGTGCGCTGAGGTGCAGTTTCCGGGGCGATATAAGTGGGCTGCGCAGTAAAGCTGTCCAGCGTGATATTACTCTGCGCCGGGCAGGCAGCGGGCAGCGGCAGCCACACCTTGACGTGCACGGTGTCTCTGCCTTCGGCCTTTGCGGCGGCAAGGGCACGGGCAAAGGTCTCATCGGTCATGCCGATGCTGGTGCGCAGGGTGATGTCTGCACTGACTGCACCGGTGCGCACCATCTGGTCGTGCTGGGGTTCAAAACGATCCCAGCTGCGCTCCGGGACGGGTGCGTTCAGCTGACGGGCGGCAAGGTCGGGATGGGTGGCCACCAGCGTTTCGGCAGCGCGGTAGATGTAGCGCTTCTGCCCTTCCACAAAGCGCCAGTCCATCTGTCCGGCAGCGTCCAGCGCGGCAAATTCCTCGGTGGTAAAGTCCCGCAGGGTGGCCTGCAGCCGGTTCAGCAGCTGCTCGGCAGTCAGGGTGTAGTCCTGCGGCAGACGGCGCAGAATTTCCCGGTGCGCCAGCAGACCCTGCCGCCATGCATCCACGCCGTGTGGGGTGGGGTTTACCGGCAGCGCACCCTGCGGGTGCAGGGGCTGGTTCTGGCTGGCAGTCCAGTCCTCGGCCAAGCAGGCATCGATGCGCGCAATGGCAGCGTTGTAGTAGCCCGCCTCCTTCAGGCGGCGGATATCGTCCGGCAGCTCCATGTTCAGGTATGCAAAACAGGTATTCCAGTCCTTCATATTCTCTACTCCTTTTCCCACAGCAGAATGCCGCGCCCGGCATACGGCTGCATCTGCCAGTACAGATGCGCCGCTCTGTGCATTCTTGTCCCTTTATTGTATCACAAATGAGGGGGATGTCAAAGCAATTTCTGTGCAGTCCGCTTCTTGTACCATACGGCAAATTCTGCTATACTGGAATTTATCCGGGAGTGGAAAGAGAATGCGGGCAATTTTTTGGCCCGCCGAGGATGAAAGTATGGATAAGATCATCATCCGGCCTATGACGCCGGAGGACTGGAGCACGGTCTCCAGAATCTATGTTGAGGGCATTGCCACGGAATACGCAACCTTCCAGACCGAATGCCCGCCCTACACCGCGTGGGACGCTTCCCACACAAAGGAGTGCCGTCTGGTCATTCTTTCCGGTGGAGTGCTGGCGGGGTGGTGCGCCTTGCACCGGGTAGATCCCCGCTGGTGCTACCGGGGCGTGGCTGAGGTAAGCATTTATGTAGGCGAGCAGTTCCGCGGGCACGGGCTGGGCTTCCAGCTGTTGAGCGCCCTGTGCGCCGCTGCCGAAAAAGCCGGATACTGGACGCTGCAATCCACCGTTTTGCAGGACAACGCCGCCAGCCGTGCGCTGCACACCAAGTGCGGCTTCCGGCTGGTGGGACGCCGGGAACGCATTGCGCGGGACTGCCACGGCCGCTGGCTGGACACCTATCTGATGGAGCGCCGCGCCGCCGCAGACGAGCCGGAGGGGTTCAAAAAGCTGTGACCAGCCGCTTGGCGCAGAATTATTTTTATTTGCAGACGGGGAAAATCTGCGGATTTTCCCCGTCTGCTTTTTCACGGCGTATATAGTATAAAGCAGAAGGAGCCGCTGCACTTTTTGGGTGCAGCGGCTCCTGTTATTTGCAATAATTCAATTTTACCACTCGTCGTATTCGCCGTTGGCGTTTTTGGCGGCAGCCACGCGGCTGCGCTTGAACATACTTTCCACCACAGCACAGTACTTATCGGCAAGGCAGACGATAATGGCCTCGCGGCAGCTGGGCACATGACGGAAGGTCAGCGGCCACATATGGCTGGAAATGATGCTCTGTTCCTTTTTGGTGATATGGAACACCTGTTCCGCATTGACGCAGGCACGACCCGGGTGGGAGAAGCCGTGCATCTCGAACAGGCGGCGGATGCCGTGGAAGGTGCCTTTTTTGTGCCAGTCATACAGGTAAAAATCGTGCAGGAAAGCTCCGACAGCCAGCGAGGTCTCGTCTGCACCCAGATGCAGGCGGTGGTTCAGCCAGCAGCTGACCAGCACCACGTTCTTGCAGTGCTGATAGGTGGTAACATCCCCGTGCTGGATGAACTCCCGCATCTGCTGCACCTTGGGGTTCTGATCGTATTTTTCCAAAATGGCATAAAGCTGTTCGCGTTCCGTAACAGAAAGCTGCATGAGCAAAATTTCCTTTCAACTCAAAATGTCAGGAGCGGAGCTGCACCGGGTTGGAATTGCCGAAGTTTTCGGCCTTGGAGGGGTTTGCCCGCTTGAGGGTCAGATCCACCAGATACTGCTTGCCATCGCCCAGTTCTTCCAGCTGAGCAAGCTTTGCATTGGCAGCGGCTTCGTCCGGGTACCACTGGATCAGGAAGAAGTTTTCCGCTTCTACCCCGTAGTACAGCCAGAAGCCATCTGCCCGCAGCAGATCGTCCAGATGATCCACCTCTTCGCCGTCCGGCAGGCCAAGACCTTCCTCTGCGTAGAGGTTTTCCGGCTCCACCTGCAGCATCTCAATGACCTGAATGGAGCTTTGCAGATACTCGTCCTGCGAGGTGCTCTTATCCGAGCGCTCCCAGCCGGTGAGAAATGCCTGCATGAGCAGATCGCGCACCTTGATGCGCGGCAGTGTGGGATCCATAACCATTTTTGTTTCCTTCTTTCGTGGTTTTATCCCCGTTGGACAGTATACGGCATACGCCTGTGCAAGTCAACGGTTTATTTGTGAACTTTTTGTAGGTACGGTCAAAATTTACAAACGCTTTCCCTGTTTCAGTCGGTTATCTCAGGCATGGAAGGAAAAGGTATCGTTCAGCCATTCCACCGCAAGCTGCACCCAGCAGTGGCGGTGGGCGCTGTCGGCGTCCACCTCCGGGGTGGAGATGCTGGTGCCGTGGCGTCCCTTTTCAAACAGGTGTGCTTCGCACGGTACGCCCGCCTTGTGCAGGGCACTGAGCAGCAGCAGAGTGTTTTCCACCGGGACGGTCTCGTCCTCCATGGTATGCCAGACGAACACAGGCGGTGCGGCTGGGGTGATTTTATCCTCCAGCGTAAAGCGCTGGTGGGCGGCAATATCCTGCGTACCGGTCAGCTGCACAAAGCTGCCCCGGTGGGCGTATTCCCCGGCGGTGACCACCGGGTATGCCAGCAGCAGGGCGTTGGGGCGCGGCTGGTCTGCCATGCCGGGGATATCCCACACCGCACCAGACAGCGCCAGATGCCCGCCCGCCGAAAAGCCGCACAAAGCAATCTGATCCGGCAAAATATTCCACTGTTCTGCGTGCTGCCGCACAAGGCCGATGGCCTGTGCCAGCTGCCGCATGGGCAGCGCATCCCGGGCGCTCTCCCCTACTGCGTAGTGCAGTACCGCCGTGTGGTAGCCAGCTGCCGCAAATTGCAGCGCTACGGGGTCGCTCTCTCGGGGGCTGACGTGGGTATAGCCGCCGCCGGGCACCACCAGCACCAGCGGGCGCTGCCGGAAATGCGGCATGGCCTCCACGCTCTCCCGCAGGTAGAGCGTCAGCGTACCGCCGCCGGTCAATTCCAGTTGTTCAAGCTGCATTCACGCTTCCTCCTTATAAAAGCCGTGCCGCCCTTCCGGGTGGGCTGCAATAAATTCCGCGCATAGGTCGGCACAAATACGGCACAGCTCCGGGCAGGGGCGCTTTTTATAATAGTCTGCGGTGCGGTCCTCTGCCGCCGTGCCACCGGCAGGGGCAGCGCCTGCCTTTGCCAGCAGCTCCCGGCAGATGATGCTGCCGCCGCCGTTGCGGGTGCGGTACTGCTCTGCCGCCTGCTGCACCAGTGCGTACATCCGGGATTTATCCTTGGGGTCGGCGGGGTCTGCATAGACCATGCTCAGCACAGTCACCACGCCGCAGAACGCCCCGCACACCTCCCGCATCCGGCCAATACCTGCGCCAAACCCTGCGGAAAGGCGCAGCGCTGTTTCCTCGGTCAGGCCAAGCTGGGGTGCAAACGCCGCCACCACACTCTGACTGCAATTATAGCCCTTTAAGAACCATGCGTAGGCGGCATCGCCCTGTTTTGACATTTTCTCACATCCTTCCGGCATACTCGCTCCATTATAGCACAGTCTGCGCAAAAGTGGGAAAGCTTTTCCGAAAAAATTTCGTTCTTCATATAAGAAACGATCCGGGCGCGCCGTTTCGTGCACGGGAGAACAAATTTTAACTTTTTATGAAAAGCCTTGATTTTCCCTGCAAGTCGTTGTATATTAGCACTCAGAAGTTATGAGTGCTAAGTAATCCGGCGTTTTGCCGGACACGGCGCACCAAATATGTGATAAAAGAGGTTTTGTATTATGGCCAAGAAAGAATTTCAGGCAGAGAGCAAAAAACTGATGGACATGATGATCAACTCCATCTATACCAATAAAGAGATCTTCCTGCGGGAGCTGATCTCCAATGCTTCGGACGCCATCGACAAGCTGTATTATAAGAGCCTGACCGACACCTCCGTGGGCATGAACAAGGGCGATTTTCGCATCCTCATCACCCGCGATAAGGAAAACCGCATCCTGACCGTGGAGGATAACGGCATCGGTATGACCAAGGAAGAGCTGGAGCAGAATCTGGGCACCATTGCTCACTCCGGCTCTCTGGATTTCAAAAAGGACAACAAGGACGAAAACATCGATATCATTGGTCAGTTCGGCGTGGGCTTCTACTCTGCCTTTATGGTGGCCGATAAGCTGACCGTCATCTCCAAGGCTTACGGCTCGGACGAGGCTTGGCAGTGGGAGTCCTCCGGTGTGGACGGCTACGAGATGACCCCCGCCCAGAAGGATACCGTGGGCACCCAGATCATTCTGCACATCAAGCCGGATACCGACATTGAGAAATACGACAACTTCCTGGACGAATACGGCATCGTGGCTATCGTGAAGAAGTACAGCGACTATGTGCGCTACCCCATCCAGATGGAACGTGAAAAGAGCCGTCAGAAGCCGGAACCGGACCCCAAGCCCGAGGACTACAAGCCCGAGTGGGAGACCTACACCGAGTTGGAGACTCTGAACAGCATGATCCCCATCTGGAAGAAGCAGAAGAGCGAAGTGACCGACGAGGAGTACAACAGCTTCTATAAGGATAAGTTCGGCGATTACGCCGACCCCGCCCGGGTCATCGTGAGCCGCACCGAGGGCACTGCCAACTACAACGCCCTGCTGTTCGTGCCCAGCCACCGTCCCTACGATTTCTATACCAAGGACTATGAAAAGGGTCTGGCGCTGTACGCTTCCGGTGTGCTGATTATGGAAAAGTGCGCCGACCTTCTGCCGGATTACTTCAGCTTTGTAAAGGGCATCGTGGACAGTCAGGACCTGAGCCTGAACATCAGCCGTGAGATGCTGCAGAAGGACAGCCAGCTGAAGCTGATCCATAACGCACTGGAAAAGAAGATCAAGAACGAGCTGCACGCCATGCTGAACAACGACCGTGCAAAGTACGAGGAGTTCTGGAAGGAGTTCGGCCGTCAGATCAAGTTTGGCGCTTACTCTGACTACGGTATGCACGCCGAGCTGCTGCGCGACCTGCTGCTGTTCTGGTCTGCCAAGGAGCAGAAGATGGTCACCCTGCAGGAGTACATCGACAAGATGCCCGCAGAGCAGAAGTACATCTACTTTGCCGCAGGCGACTCTACCGACCGTCTGGCAAAGCTGCCCTCCGCAGAGCTGGTGCTGGACAAGGGCTTTGACGTGCTGCTGCTGACCGAGGATGTGGACGAGTTCTGCCTGCAGATCCTGCACAGCTACCCCCGCAAGGATGCCGAGGGCAAGGACGGCACCGTGGAGTTCAAGAACGTGAACAGTGGTGATTTGGGTCTGGAATCCGAGGAGGAGAAGAAAGCCGCCGAGGATGCCACTGCCGAGAACAAGGCACTGTTCGATGCCATGAAGGACGCTTTGAACGGCAAGGTGAAGGAGGTCAAGGTCTCCACCCGCCTGAAGGATCACCCCGTCTGCCTGAGCTCTGACGGCCCGCTGTCCATTGAGATGGAGAAGGTGCTGTCCAAGCAGCCCGGCAGCGAGGGCGTGAAGAGCGACAAGGTGCTGGAACTGAACGTGAACCACCCCGTGTTTGCCGCCCTGAAGGCCGCACAGGAGACTGGCGACACCGAGAAGCTGAACAAGTACAGCGCCCTGCTGTACGCACAGGCACAGCTGATCGAGGGTCTGCCCGTGGACGACCCCGCCGCTTATGCCGAAGCCGTTTGCAGCCTGATGAAGTAAACTTTTCGCGCACAGAAATACCCCCTTAACAAAAAGGCCGCGCTCCGCTATAATAGAGTGGAACGCGGTCTTTTATTTTTATCTTTCTATGAAAGGAATCCTGTTTCATGGAGCCGAGAAAACATTATTTTGCAAAGATCCCCACCATTGCCATCTTTATCGTGATGGCCATGTCCGGGCCGTTGGGGGTGCTGTTGTTTATCCTGAAAGGCATCGACCAGAAGGTGCAAAAGGAAGAACAGGAAGCTGCCCATGCCCAGTGTGACTACCGCCCCGACCTAGAACCTGCACCAATGCAAAACACGGACGCATTCGATGGGCAGGACGTCCCAACGGCAGAGCAGAAAAGTGCCAAGCAATGGCACAAGAACATTGCCACCCTCTGCACCATCATGGGTGCCGTTTTCCTGTTTGCCGGCGTGACGGACGCGGTGGATGTCATCAGTGTGTGGAAGTTTTGGCCCGACCCCGGGGAGCTGTTTTCCAATATTGCCATGGCCATTGGCGGCGGCGGTGCGCTGCTGACCGGCCTGCGGATGAAGAGCACCCGCAAGCTGGAACGGCTGCTGGATAAAGTAGTGGGCGAGCGGGATAACATCCCCCTGCCGGAACTGTTTGCCGCTGCCGGGGTGGACGCCGCCCGGGGACGAACTGCGGTGAAAAGCGCCATCGAGCACGGATACTTCGGCGCGGATGCCTACATTGACAACCGCACCGATACGCTGGTGGTGCGGGGCGCAGCCCCGCAGCCGAAAAAGCCCGCGCCTGCTCCGGCACCTAAAGCTCAGCCCGCCGCAGAGGACGAATACGCCGCCCTGCTGCGCCAGCTGCGGGAGGTGAACGATGCCATCCCTGACCCGGTGATGAGCGCGAAGATCTCCCGGCTGGAAGAGGTCAGCGGGCGCATCTTTGCGCTGGCGCAGAAGGACCCGGACAAAAAGGCGCAGCTGCAAAAATTTATGAATTACTATCTGCCCACCGCCCTCAAGCTGCTGAACACCTACGCCAGCCTTTCCGGGCAGGCAGTGGAGGGCACGAACATCACCGAAGCCAAACACAGCATCGAGCGCAGCATGGACCTGCTGGTGACCGCCTTTGAAAACCAGCTGGACAAGCTGTTCCAAGCCGATGCGCTGGACGTGAACGCCGACATTGCCGCACTGGAAGGAATGCTGAACCTTGACGGCCTGACCGGCAGCGAATTTACCCGCTAAGCCCCACCCCCGCACCCGATGGCTGCATCGGTGCGGGGGTGTTTTTTGTGCAAAGTGCAATTTTCCATCCCATCTTTTTTGGGCGCTGCGCTCAAAATACCGGGATTTGTGTGCATTTATGCCAAGCATTTTGATTTGCCCGAAAAACTTTTATTTTATTTGTTCGGCAGCAGTCGATTGGGCTGCACAGACGCTTTTTGCAACTTTTCATCGAGATGCAACAATAACACATGGTTTTTTGCGCTGCATTTGACTATTATAGAAGCAGTTACGGCAGCTGCGAACGGCTGCATCGACTTTTCCGATCATAATAGTAGGAGGAAATTTCCATGATGAAGTCCATTTCCACCTGGAAGCAGGAGCTGACCGAGGGCGCACACGCTGCGCGTCTGGCTGCGCTGTACTGCTGCACCCCCGACCAGACCCCTGCACAGGCAGCCCGCTATGCGGCTGTTCTGGACGGGTTAGAGACCACCTTTGGCGCACATACCGAGGCCGGTCTGTATAGTGCCCCCGGCCGCACCGAGATCGGCGGCAACCACACCGACCACCAGCACGGCCGTGTGCTGGCAGGCAGCGTGAATATTGATATGATTGCTGCTGCCGCCCCCAACAGCCTGAACCAGCTGCGCGTGCAGAGCGAGGGCTACGACCTGTGCGTCATCGACCTTGACGACCTGACTGCCCGCAAGGAGGAGGAGAACACCACCGCTTCCCTGCTGCGCGGCGAGTGTGAGGCTTTCCGTCAGCGTGGCGCAAAGCTGTCCGGTCTGGACGTGTACATTTCCTCTAACGTGCCCAAGGGCAGCGGCGTTTCTTCCTCTGCCGCCTTTGAGGTGCTGGTCGGTGTGATCTTGAACGACTGCTTCATGGATGAAAAGGTCTCCCCCATCGCCATTGCACAGATCGGCCAGTGGGCTGAAAATGTCTACTTTGGCAAGCCCTGCGGCCTGATGGATCAGATGGCCTCCAGCGTGGGCAACATTATCACCATCGACTTTGCCGACAAGGCAAACCCCGACGTGGAGCCGGTGCAGGTGGACTTTTCCAAGGCCGGTCTGGCGCTGTGCATTCTGGACTCCGGTGCAGACCATGCCGACCTGACCGGTGAGTACGCCGCCATCCCCAACGAGTGCCGCGCTGTGGCCGCTGTGTGCGGCGGCGAGGTGCTGCGGGACGTACCTTTCGAGACATTCCTTGCAAACATCCCGGCCTGCCGCAAGCAGTGCGGCGACCGCGCTGTGCTGCGCGCCTTCCACTTCTACGCCGACAACGACCGCGTACCCCAGCAGGTAGCTGCCCTGCGCGAGGGCGATTTTGATGCCTTTTTGCAGATGGTAACTGCCTCCGGCAACAGCAGCTGGGAGTATTTGCAGAACGTCATCCCTGCCGGTTACAAGGAGCATCAGGAGGTGGCTGTGACCATCGCCGCTGCCAAGCATTATCTGGGCGGTAAGGGCGCTGTGCGCGTGCACGGCGGCGGTTTTGCCGGTACGGTGCAGGCCTTTGTGCCGGTGGAGATGCTGGCAGACTTTAAGGCCAACATGGAAAAGATCCTCGGCGCTGGCCGCTGCCATGTGCTGAACATCCGTCCCGAGGGGGGTGCTGTGCTGTGATATCCACTGCCATCCAGCAGCTCGTGAACTACGGGCTGGACACCGGGCTGATCCTGCCCGATGACGAGATCTATATCCGCAACCAGCTGCTGATGACCATGCAGCTGGACGACTTTACCGCCCCGGAGGGCGAGGTATGCTACACCGATCTGGAAAGCATCCTCAAGACCCTTGTGGACGATGCCGTCGCCCGCGGCGTGTGCGAGGACAACTCCACCGCACGCGATTTGTTCGACACCAAGCTGATGGGCGTGCTGACCCCGCGCCCCAGCATCGTGCGCGCAAACTTTGAAGAGCGGTACGAGAACGAAGGTCCGCAGGCCGCCACCGACTGGTTCTACAAGTTCAGTCAGGACACCGACTACATCCGCCGCTACCGTATCAAGCGCGACCTGAAGTGGGTCACCAAGACCGCGTACGGCGACTTGGATATCACCATCAACCTGTCCAAGCCGGAAAAGGACCCAAAGGCCATTGCCGCCGCAAAGCTTGCGCCCCAGAGCGCTTACCCCAAGTGCCAGCTGTGCGCGGAGAACGAGGGCTACGCAGGCCGCATGAACCACCCCGCCCGCGAAAACCACCGCATCATCCCGCTGACCATCAACGACAGCGCGTGGAACCTGCAGTATAGCCCCTACGTTTACTACAACGAACACTGCATCGTGTTCAACAACGAGCACACCCCTATGAAGATAGAGCGGGCGACCTTCCGCAAGCTGCTGGATTTTGTGGGTCTGTTCCCCCACTACTTTGTGGGCAGCAACGCCGATTTGCCCATCGTAGGCGGCAGCATTCTGAGCCACGACCACTTCCAGGGCGGCCATTATGAGTTTGCCATGGCCAAAGCTCCTATTGAAAAACCTTGGGTGTTCCCCGGCTTTGAGGACGTGGAAGCCGGTATCGTGCACTGGCCTATGAGCTGCATCCGTCTGACCTGCGCGGACGACGCACGCCTTGTGGAACTGGCCGATAAGCTGCTGACTGCATGGCGCGGCTACACCGATGAGAGCTGCTTTATCTTTGCTGAAACCGATGGCGAGCCCCACAACACCATCACGCCCATCGCCCGGATGCGGGACGGCAAGTATCAGCTGGACTTGGTGCTGCGCAACAACATCACCACCCCGGAGCATCCGCTGGGCGTGTACCATCCCCATGCCAAGCTGCACCACATCAAAAAGGAGAATATCGGTCTCATCGAGGTGATGGGTCTGGCTGTGCTGCCCAGCCGCCTGAAGCAGGAGCTGTTCGACCTTGCTGATGTGCTGGTGGCGCACTTGCCCACCGCAGAATATCCCGAAAGCCTGCAAAAGCACGCCGCGTGGGCGGAGGAGATCCTTGCAAAGCACCCGGAGCTGAACGCCGACAATGTGCACCTGATCCTGCAGGACGAGGTGGGCCATGTGTTCGCACAGGTGCTGGCCGATGCCGGTGTGTATAAGCTGGATGAAGCAGGCCGCGCCGGTTTCTTCCGCTTCCTTGAAAGCGTAAAATAACAATAATTTTGACCCGCCGATAGCTCTCTGTCGGCGGGTCTTGTTGAAGCAGCCATGTTGGAGGTTTCGCTTATGCAATATACTTTGGAAGTTTGCGTAGACAGCACCGCCAGCGCACTGGCGGCAAAACGCGGCGGCGCTGACCGGCTGGAGCTGTGTGCCGACCTGATCATCGGCGGCACCACTCCTTCCCCTGCCCTGCTGCGTCAGGTCAAAGCCGAGACCGGTCTGCCGGTGCGGGCGCTGCTGCGTCCCCGTTTTGGTGATTTTTGCTACGACCGCTACGAGCTGGCACAGATGGCTGAATGCGCCGCCGAGCTGGTCGCTGCCGGTGCAGACGGCATCGTGACCGGCGTACTGACCCCGGCGGGCACGCTGGACACAGATGCCCTGCGCCCCATCTACGCCGCAGCCCGGCAGGCGGCAGAAAAAGCCCACCGCACCGTGGACTGCACCCTGCACCGCGCTTTTGATGTTTGCTGCGACCCCTTTGCCGTGCTGGAAGCCGCAAAGCAGCTGGGGCTTGCCACCATCCTGACCAGCGGACAGGCCGCAAGCGCCCCGCAGGGTGCTGCCCTGCTGCGGCAGCTGGTGGAAGCTGCCGGGCAGGAAGTGGAGATATTGGTGGGCGCAGGCGTATCTGCCGCCAACATCCCCGCCCTTGCCGCCCAGACCGGTGCCCGGGCGTTCCACCTTTCCGGCAAGCAGGTGCTGGATAGTCGCATGACCTTCCGGCGGGAGGGCGTGCCCATGGGTCTGCCAGGCTTTTCCGAGTTTGAGATCTGGCAGACCAGCGAGGAGAATATCCGCGCCGCCCGCACCGCATTGGATGCGCTGTAACGGGCAAATAGCGTTTTTATACCCTGTCCCGGTGTAATTGAGAAAGCATCGTTCTTCCCGCAGTGCCGCTGTTTCCGCAGGAAACAGGCACTGCATTCTGCCGTTTCCCATTACGCCCTCTCCCGTGAAAATGCAAAATCGGGCAGCCCGCAGGCTGCCCGATTTTGCTCTATTCAAATGATTTTTCCGCTGAATATGTCCAAAGCAAAGCGGAGGGCATTCCAATTCGCCCCACTTTAGTGCAGGGCGGTAAACCGGGCTGCACCGCGGGTGCACAGCCAGCGGTGCAGCAATAGGTTCAGCCCAAGCAGCACCGCCAGACAAACAGTCTGTGCTGCCAGCGGCGGCACGGCGTAGTCCAGTAAGGTCAGGGGCAAAAACAGCACCCCGCCCGCCAGCAGCCACCCGCCGAACATCGCCAACATACTGGCGGCGCTCCGCTTGACGACAGCGGCTTCGCTGACCCAGTGGAGGTTGGGCAGGCACAGTCCTAAAGCAAGCCCAAGCTGCGCCGTCAGCCACACAAAGGCTGCCAGCACCGCCAGCACGGGCAACCCCTGCCCTGCCGGAATGCGCAGCGCCGCCATGGCACACCCGGCGCACAGCCACGCCGCAGGCAGCGTGAGCAGCAATTGCAGCTCCACCTTTGCCCGCAGCACCTGCTGCGGGGTCACCGGCAGGCTTTGCAGCAGCCAGAGTGTGCCGCCCTCCAGCGACACCGAGGGCGCTGTGATAAAGTTCATGGCGGCTGCGGTGCACACCATCCCGCACACCAGCATGGGCAGGGTCTCGGGCGGGTAAGCAGCGGTAAAGGCGCGCAGGGCAGCAGCCTTCCACAGCGCTGCCGCGCCCAGAACCGGCAGCAGCAGACCGCTCAGGGCACAGTTGAGCAGCCACATGGGGCAAGTGCCCAGATGCAGCAGTTCCCGCCGCAGCAATGCCCGGTGCGGGGGCTGCTTTTTTTGCGCCTTTGCGCGGTATTCCGTCTTGATTTTTCCCGGCTCAAGGGTCAGCAGCCGCAGATATGGCTTTGCCAGCGCCTTGCCGCAGAGCACCATACAGGCCACAGCCAGTGCCAGCAATATCAGAAGTGCGGGAGCGCTGCCCACTGCGGCCAAGCCCAGCAGATGCAGCGGTGCAGCGGCACGACTGGCAGCAGCGCCCACCTGCACGGCATCCAGCACGAGGGCATCCACCGCGTTGCCCACCCATTGGAATACTGCATAATAGACCGCCAGAAACAGCAGCGTACCCACTACGGTGACAAGGCTTTTGTGCCGGGCGCGGCGGTTGAGCAGCGCCACAGCCCAGCCCAGCAGAACAGCCAGCCCCATGGAGACACCCGCCAGCGCCAGTGCCACCGGCAGCGCCGCCAGCAGGGCTCCGCCGGGGTGGGGTGCTGCCAGCGCATAGCAGACCACCGAGGGTACCCACGCCAGCAGCAGATAAATCAGCCCGGTCAGGTACACCCCGCCGCAGCGCACCGCAAAAATAGCGCCCGGCGGGATAGGCAGTGCCAGCAGCTGCTGGTTATCCCGGCAGCGGAACAAATGTCCGTAGCTGGTAAAGGCACTGGCCAGCACACTGACCGTCAGCGCCGAAAGCTCCATCAGCACAAAATAGAGCCAGTCCAGCCCCTGCGGTACCAGCGTTAACGCCATGGGCAGCGCCATAGCGCCAAAGCTGAGCATGACCAGCAGCATCAGCACTATAAACAGCAGCGCGTAGCCAAATACTCCCGCCCGGGAGCGCCGCTTGCCGGTCTTGCTGCTGCGCACAAAGGCCGCGCTCAGCTCCAGAAGCTGTTTTTTGAGCAATGCACGGATCATAGCGCTTCCCCCGTATCCTCCAGCTCCAGAAAGACCTCTTCCAGTGTGTCGTCGCCGCGCACCTGCTCCATGGCACCCTCGCGCACCAGCTGACCCTTGCGCAAAATGGCTACCCGGTCGCAAAGTTTCTCGGCCACCTCCAGCACATGGGTGGAGAAAAAGATGGCCCCGCCCTGCGCACAGAAGGCCTTCATCTGGGTCTTGAGCTGATGGGAAGCCAGCGGGTCCAGCCCGACAAAAGGCTCGTCCATTAAAATCAGCTTCGGCTCGTGCAGCAGCGCCGCAATGATGGCCAGCTTCTGCTTCATGCCGTGGGAGTATGCCCCGATGGACTGTGCCAAGTCCGGCGTCAGGCCAAAGGCATCGCCATACTGCCGGATGCGCTGCGCACGCTGTGCGGCGCTTACGCCAAAAATGTCTGCAATAAAATCAAGGTACTGGATACCGGTCATATAATCGTAAAGCTGCGGGTCGTCCGGCAGGTAGGCCAGACGGCGCTTACATTCCAGCGGGTCGTCCCGCACGGAAATGCCGTCCACATAAATTTCACCGGCATCAAATTGCTGGATGCCGCAGCAGCATTTTAAAGTAGTGGTCTTGCCCGCGCCATTGTGCCCGATAAAGGCGCACAGCTCCCCCGGGCGGATGTGCAGGCAAAGGTCCTGCACGGCGGGCTTGCCGCCGTAGGTTTTGGTCAGATGTTCTATCTTTAACATAGGCTTTAACATGGGCTGTCTCCTTGCTTTCAGGTTCGAGCCAAGTATACACCTTCCGGCGGGGGGAAGGTCAAGCTTTTCTCCGTTTTTTCTTGCGTTTTGTAAGGGGCTGTGCTATACTTTTTGTCGAACTGAACAGAAAACAGCAGGTGCGTTCCGTCACTTTGCCCCACCGGGCGGCGGCAGGAACGTTAAAAGGGAAGCGGGTGCAAATCCCGCACGATCTCGTCACTGTGATAAGGGAGTCCACTGTCAGGGTGCTTTTGCACCGGTCACTGAGTTATACGGCTTGGGAAGGCGGCAGCGGGCGTTGAGCTTTCAGTCAGGAAACCTGCCCGCTGTTGGTACCGGGGCTTTGCTGCCCCAGATCACGAGGAATTGGTTGTACCAAAAAGCCTGTAAGATACGGGGTCTTTTTGCTTTGCCATTTCGCAAGCAAAAGACCCCGTTTTTTCAGATACACCCTAGGTTCTCTTTCCTATACCCTTCTGTTCGGTGCCGTATTTTACCCACATCAGGAAAGGAAAACAAGATGAAAAAACGCAACATCCGCAAAACGGCGGCCGCTCTGACCGCTCTGGCTCTGTGCGCCGGTGTACTGACCGGCTGCGGCGGGGCTGCATCCAGCACGGCTTCCTCTGTTGCTGCCAGTTCTGCCGCCAGCAGCGAAGCTTCCGGCGCAGATGCTGACGCACTGGCCGCACAGAACGTGGCAGACCTGATCGACGCCATTTATGTGCAGCAGCGCACCGATGACACCGACGCCCAGTGCGAAGCTGCAAAGGCCGCTTGGGACGCTTTGACCGATGCCCAGAAGGAGCTGGTGGAGGGCGAGAACGCCGACCCCGACTACTTTGGCCGCGATACCGGCGATGCCTCCAAGGACGATGCCCGCAACGCCGATGACATTGGCGAGAACGAGCTGCTGGTGGTGTCCTTCGGCACCTCCTTCAACGACAGCCGCGCTGCCGACATCAAGGGCATTGAGGACGCTTTGCAGGCTGCTTACCCCGACTGGAGCGTGCGCCGCGCCTTTACCGCACAGATCATCATCAACCATGTGCAGGCACGCGACGGCGAGAAGATCGACAATATGCAGCAGGCACTGGATCGCGCTGTGGCAAACGGCGTGAAGAACCTGATCGTGCAGCCCACCCATTTGATGCACGGTGCAGAGTACGACGAGATGAACGAGATGCTGGACCAGTACCGCGACAAGTTCGAGAGCGTTGCTGTGGCTGAGCCCCTGCTGGGCGAGGTCGGCGCGGACGCTTCCGTCATCAATGCAGATAAGGAAGCTGTTGCCAAGGCTGTTACCGCTGCCGCTGTGAAGGAAGCCGGTTACGACAGCGCCGCCGCTGCCGCTGCCGACAAGACCGCTTTCGTCTTTATGGGTCACGGCACTTCCCACACCGCCAAGGTGAGCTACAGCCAGATGCAGACCACCATGCAGACCTTGGGCTACGACAACGTGTTCATCGGCACGGTGGAGGGCGAGCCCGAGGAGACCTCCTGCGAGGCCGTCATTGAGGCCGTGAAGGCTGCCGGTTACACCAAGGTCATCCTGCGCCCGCTGATGGTGGTGGCAGGCGACCACGCCAACAACGATATGGCCGGTGAGGATGCCGACAGCTGGCTGAGCCAGTTTACCGCCGCAGGCTGCTTTGAGGATGTGGACTGCCAGATCTCCGGTCTGGGCCGCATTGCGGATGTCCAGCAGCTGTACATTGCACATACCAAGGCCGCTATGGATCTTCTGAACGGCTAATGGATTCAGAAGCCCTCTCCGGCGCTGCCCTGCACACGGAGAGGGTTTTCTTTTATGGGCGCATTCCCCGCACGAGGAGAAAACGCCCCCTGCCCCGGCAGTTTAGATGCCGGGCAAAAAATTTAGGATACTGAGGTATTTATTTTATGCGCTGCAAACAGTTTATTTTCGTTTCTCTGGCCGGTGTGGTGCTGGCTGCTTCTCTGGCAGGCTGCGGCGGGGCTGCCCCCGCCTCATCCGCTGCGGCAAGCTCTGTGGCTGCTTCTTCCGTGGTGGTTTCCTCTGCCGCTGCCGAAGCTGCCCTGCCGGACGGCGTATACACCGCTGACTTTGAGACCGACAGCAGTATGTTCCACACAAGCGAAGCCTGCAACGGCAAGGGCACCCTGACCGTGGAAAACGGCGTGATGACCTTCCACGTCAGTCTGGCTTCCAAAAAGATCGTAAACCTCTACCCTGGCCTTGCCGCCGATGCCGAGGCCAACAAGACTGCATGGCTCATCCCCACCGTAGACACCGTTACCTACGCGGATGGCACCACCGAGGAGGTGTACGGTTACGACATCCCGGTGGAAGCACTGGACACCGACTTTCAGCTGGCTTTGCTGGGCACCAAGGGCAAGTGGTACGACCACATCGTAAGCGTGCGCAACGCCGAGCCTAAGACGGAGCAGGCTGCTGAGACCCCCGCAGACGGTGCATACACCGCCGCCGTGGTGCTGGAGGGCGGCTCCGGCCGCGCCACCGTGGAAAGCCCCGCTGCCCTGACCGTGGCAGAGGGCAAGATGACTGCTACCATCGTGTGGAGCAGCCCCAACTACGACTACATGATCGTAGACGGCGAGAAGTATCTGCCCACCAACACCGAGGGCAACTCCACCTTTGAAATTCCTGTGGCCGCACTGGGCACCCCGCTGGCTGTTACAGCCGACACTGTTGCTATGAGCAAGCCCCACGAGATCGAATACACCCTGACCTTTACCTTGGAGTAACCTTCCATGAAGCTGACCCGCGCACAATTTTTAAAGGCTCTGCCCGCCGCCGCGCTGGTGCTTGCAGGCTGCACCGCCGCACCCACCGCACCCGCCGATACGGACGAGCTGGTGTTTGACCACGCCTACCCGCTGGACTACGCCACCCAGTTTACCGCCGACTGCTACGCGGACGGCTCTACCCTGCTGACCATCCCGGACGCACAGGCAAAGTTCCTTATCCGGCCGGAGGGCGCTGCCACTCTGCGCACCGTACCCGAGGGCGTGACTGTTTTGCAGCAGCCGGTGCAGAACATCTATCTGGTGTCCACCTCTGCCATGGACTTATTTCTCCATCTGGACGCGCTGGACAGCATTGCCCTTTCCGGCACCCGCGCCGAGGGCTGGTATCTGGACGAGGCAAAGCAGGCCATGCAGGCCGGGCGCATTGCCTACGCGGGCAAGTACAGCGCCCCGGACTACGAGCGCATCCTGACCGCCGAATGCGGCCTTGCGGTGGAAAATACCATGATCTACCACACCCCGGAAGTGAAGGAGCAGCTGGAGCGGTTCGGCATCCCGGTGCTGGTGGAGCGTTCCAGCTACGAGAGCAGCCCGCTGGCGCGGATGGAATGGATCAAGCTGTACGGCATTTTGCTGGGCAAAGAAGCCCTTGCCGAGGAGGTGTTCGCCCGGCAGGCGCAGCGCATTGCGCCGCTGCTGGAACAGCCCTCCACCGGCAAACGCTGTGCGTTTTTCTCTATTACATCAAGCGGCCTTGCCACTGTGCGCAAAAGTGGAGACTATGTGGCACAGATGATCGGCATGGCCGGGGGCGAATATGTTTTTGCAGACCTTGCCGACAGCGGCAACAGCCTTTCTACCATGAATATCCCGCTGGAGGATCTTTACGCCGGAGTCAAGGACGCCGATGTGCTCATCTACAACGGCACCATCGAAGGCACCATCTCCACAAAAGAAGAGCTGCTTGCCCGCTGCGCATTGCTGGCAGAGTGCAAGGCGGTGCAAAGCGGCAACATCTGGTGCACGACGCCCAGCTTTTTCCAGCAGAGCATGGCGCTGGCAGATTTTATGCTGGATCTCCATGCCGTTTTTACCGGGGCAACTGCCGACCCCGACACCCTGCATTTTTTGACCAGGATCACCTGAGGAGCCGCTTATGACCAGCCGCAAACGCCTTGTTTTATCTTACTGCTGCCTTGCCCTGCTGCTGGCGGTGCTGTTTGCCGTGAGCCTGTTCTGGGGCAGCGTTGCGCTTACCCCGCAGGCCGTGCTTGCCGCTTTGACCGGACGCGGGCAGGACGCGCTGAGCGTGGGCATCATTACCCAGCTGCGCCTGCCCCGCGCGGTGATGGCCGCATTGCTGGGCGCAGCGCTCTCGGCGGCGGGCTACCTGCTGCAGACCTTTTTTGCAAACCCCATTGCCGGCCCGTTCGTCATGGGCATTTCCAGCGGGGCTAAGCTGGCGGTGGCGCTGGTGATGGTGCTGTTTTTGAACTACGGTCTGCTGACCAGCTCTGCCGTGCTCATTCTGGCGGCCTTTGCGGGCGCTATGGCGGCTATGGCCTTTGTGCTGGCCGCTGCCCGCCGGGTGCAGCGCATGAGCATCCTTGTAATATGCGGCGTAATGATCGGTTACATCTGCTCTGCCATCACCGAGTTTGTGGTGGCTTTTGCGCAGGACAGCAGCATCGTCAACCTGCACAACTGGTCGCAGGGCAGCTTTTCCGGCATGACGTGGAGCAATGTGCGCACGGCGGCGCTGGTGGTGCTGCCCGCGCTGGCAGCGGCTTTCTGCCTTGCAAAGCCCATGGCCGCTTACCAGATGGGTGAAGCCTACGCCCGCAGCGTGGGCGTGGATGTGCGGCGTTTCTCCCGCCTGCTGGTGCTGCTTTCCAGTTTGCTGGCCGCCTGTGTTACCGCCTTTGCGGGGCCCATCTCCTTTGTGGGCATCGCGGTGCCGCACCTTGTCAAGCAGCTGCTGGGCAGCGCCCGCCCGCTGTATGTGCTGCCGGGTTGCTGTCTGGGCGGGGCGGTGTTCTGCCTGCTGTGTGATTTAATTGCCCGCAGCCTGTTTGCGCCCATGGAGCTTTCCATCAGCGCGGTCACCGCTGTATTCGGTGCACCGGTGGTCATTGGGCTGCTGCTGCGCCGCAACCGGGAGGATGTGCGATGAAAAACTCCGTTGAAACCAAAGCCCTTGCCATCGGCTACGGCAAAGCTGCCCTTGCACGGGATATCGCGCTGGGTGCTGCCAAGGGGCAGGTGCTGGCGCTCATCGGCCCGAACGGCGCGGGCAAATCCACCCTGCTCAAAACCTTGGCGGGGCAGCTTACCCCCTTAGGCGGCGCAGTGCTGCTGGACGGGCAGGAGCTTGCCCGCATCCCCGGCAACGCCCGTGCGCAAAAGCTGGCGCTGATGCTGCCCCACACCCGCCGCACGGAATTGACCACCTGTTTTGAGTTTGCGGCGGCGGGGCGCATTCCCTACACCGGGCGGCTGGGCATCCTTTCTGCCGAGGACAAAAAACAGGTGCAGAATGCGCTGGAACTGGTGGGCGCGGCACATCTGGCCGACCGGGACTTCAACTGCGTCAGCGATGGGCAGCGGCAGCGCATTTTGCTGGCGCGGGCGGTCTGTCAGCAGCCGCAGGTGCTATTGCTGGACGAGCCCACCTCTTTTCTGGACATCAAGGGCAAGATCGAGCTGCTGACCATTCTGCAAAAGCTGGCGCATGAGCAGCAGCTTGCGGTCATCGTGACCCTGCACGAGTTGGACATGGCGCAGAAGATCGCGGACGCGGTGGTATGCGTTTCACCGCACGGCGTTTCTGCCCCCATGCCCCCGGCGCAGGCCTTTGCCCGGGAAAATATCAAGGCGCTCTACGGCCTGACGGAAGAACAGTACAGCGCTGTTTTTGACCCATCAAGGCCGGAAAAGCCTCAATTCGAGCACTATGTGCGCAGCGGGCAAAAGCTGCTGCGCTGCGGCTACACCACCGGCACCTGTGCGGCACTGGCAGCAACCGGGGCTGCCCGGTTGCTGCTGACCGGCATTGCGCCGGAAACCGTTGCTCTGCGCACGCCCAAGGGCATCGTGGTGGAGGTAGCTCCCCTGTTCTGCCGCGCTGCTGCCGAGGGCGCGGAATGCGCCATTGAAAAGGACGGCGGCGATGACGTGGACGTGACCACCGGTCTGCCGGTGACCGCCACGGTGACGCTGCTGCCCGGCACACCCGAGGTACGCATTACCGGCGGCGCGGGGGTAGGCCGGGTGACAAAACCCGGGCTGGACCAGCCGGTCGGGCAAGCCGCCATCAACCATGTGCCCCGGCAGATGATCACCGAAGCGCTGCGCCGGGAGGCAGAAGCCGCCTGCTACCCCGGCGGCTTTGCCGTGACCATCTCCATCCCCGGCGGTGAGGAGGTAGCCCGACGCACCTTCAACCCCCATATCGGGGTGGAGGGCGGGCTGTCGGTGCTGGGCACCAGCGGCATCGTAGAGCCTATGAGCCAGCAGGCCATTCTGGACACCATCCAATTGGAGATGAATCAGGCGGCGCTGCGGGCAAAAGACCACCGGCGGCTTATCCTTGCCCCGGGCAACTACGGGCTGGACTATCTGCACGAAACCTACCCGCAGTTTGCCGCTATCCCGGTGGTCAAAACGTCCAACTTTATCGGAGATACGCTGGATATGGCAGCAGCACACTTTGAACAGGTGCTGCTGGTGGGGCACGTCGGCAAGCTGTGCAAGCTGGCGGGCGGCATTATGAACACCCACTCCCACACGGCAGACTGCCGCACGGAGCTGTTTTGCACCCACGCCGCCCTGTGCGGTGCCGACCGTGAGGTTTGCACCGCGCTGTACAATGCCGCCACCACAGACGCCTGTCTGGAGATTCTGGACACTGCCGGGCTGCGGGAACCGGTGCTGCAAAGCCTGCTTGCCGCCATCCAGCTGCATCTTGACCGCCGCGCGGGCGGGGCGGTCCGGGTGGGCGCGGTGCTGTTTTCAAACCAGCACGGCCCGCTGGGGCAGACCGAAACTGCCGCCCGCCTGTTAGACGAATGGAAGGAGTAATGCACATGGTACATTTTGTGGGCGCCGGGCCCGGCGCACCGGATCTGATCACTCGGCGCGGTGCAGCATTTTTACAAGCCGCAGACTGCATTATTTATGCGGGCAGTCTGGTCAACCCGGCGCTGCTGGGGCTGGCAAAGCCGGGATGTGCTATCTATAACAGTGCCGAGATGACGCTGGAGCAGGTACTGGACGTGATGCGCCGGATGGAAGCCGCAGGTAAGACCACCGTGCGTCTGCACACCGGCGACCCCTGCCTGTACGGTGCCATCCGAGAACAGATGGATGCACTGGACGCAGACGGCATTTGTTACGATGACACCCCCGGTGTTTCCAGCTTTTGCGGCGCTGCCGCTGCACTGAACGCCGAGTATACCCTGCCCACAGTCAGCCAGACGGTCATCATCACCCGCATGGAGGGACGCACCCCCGTGCCGGAGCGGGAAAGGCTGGCAAGCCTTTCCGCACACGGTGCGACCATGGTGATCTTTCTGTCCATCGGGCTGATCGATAAGGTGCAGGCGGCGCTTTTGCAGGGTGCATACAAACCGGGCACTCCCGCCGCCGTGGTGTACAAGGCCAGCTGGCCGGAAGAAAAAATCGTGCGGTGCACGGTTGGTTCTCTGGCAGAGAGCACCCGCGCGGCAGGCATTACCAAGACGGCGCTTATCGTAGTGGGAGATTTTCTCGGCACACAGTACGAGCGCAGCAAGCTGTACGACCCCGCCTTTACCACCGAGTTCCGCAAAGGAGAGCCGGTATGACCTGCGCCTACCTTGCCTTTACGGATACCGGCCTTGCGCTGGCAAAGCGCCTTGCCGCTGCCCTGCCCGGCAGCGTTGCCCGGTGCGGGCAGGATGGCACTTCTCTTGCAGAATGGACAGGCGTGCAGTTTGTGCAGTCGGATGCGCTGATATTTGTAGGCGCTGCGGGCATTGCGGTGCGGGCTATCGCGCCCCACTGCAAGAGCAAGACCACCGACCCTGCTGTGGTGGTGGTGGATGAATGCGGGCGGTTTGCCGTGCCCATTTTGTCCGGGCATCTGGGCGGCGCAAATGATCTGGCGCGAACCATTGCCGCTGTATGCGGTGCTGTGCCGGTGATCACCACCGCTACCGATGCCCACGGCATTTTTGCAGCGGACGAGTGCGCAAAGCACCAAAACTGCATAGTGCTGGAACCGGAGCGTATCAAGCTGGTCAGCGGCAAGTTACTGGCCGGACAACCGGTCTATTACTGGGCAGATATCCCGGTAACGGGCACTGTGCCCGCCGGGTTATTCCCGGCAGAAGCCCCGGAAAAAGCCGACCTTGCACTCACCCTTTGCCCCACCGGGCAGGCGCTGCATCTTGTGCCGCGCATCGGGGTGCTGGGCATCGGCTGCAAGCGGGGCACAAGCGCTGAAGCGCTGGAGGCCGCCTTTGCCGCCTTCTGCGCCCGGCACGGCCTTGCTGTGCAGGCAGTTACCGCCGCTGCAAGCATCGACCTGAAGCAGAACGAGCCGGGCTTGCTGGCCTTTTGTCAGGCGCACAGCTGGCCGGTGCGGTTTTACTCTGCCGCACAGCTGCGCAGCGCGCCCGGGCAGTTCACCCCCTCCCCTTTTGTACAGAGCGTGACCGGGGTGGACAATGTCTGTGAGCGGGCAGCGGTGCTGGACGCGGACGGCAGCCTGTTTTACCCCAAATTTGCCTGCAGCGGCGTAACCTTTGCGCTGGCGTGCAGGCCCTTTGCCCCGGACTGGAGGTGGCAGAATGGTTGACGTGATGGAAATTGATATCGACCGTCCCGAGAAGGTGGTCTATGTCGTGGGGCTTGGCCCCGGCGAGCCTTTTTATATGACCCAGCAGGCTGCGAACACGCTGGAAAGCGTTGACGCCATCTGTGGGTATAAGGTCTATCTTGACCTCATCCGCGATGAATTCCCCTGCGAGGAATACTATTCTACCGGCATGACGCAGGAAATCGACCGCTGCCGCTGGGCGCTGGAAAAAGCAAGCACCGGCAAACGGGTGGCGCTGGTCTGCTCCGGCGATGCCGGGGTGTACGGCATGGCAAGTCCCCTGCTGGAACTTGCCCCGGATTACCCGGATGTTGCCGTGGACATCGTGCCCGGACTGACCGCTGCACTCAGCGGCGGGGCGGTGCTGGGTGCACCGCTGGCGCACGATTTCTGCGTTATTTCCCTTTCCGACCGGCTGACCCCGTGGGAGGTCATCGAGAAACGGTTGGCCTGCGCCGCCATGGGAGATTTCTGCGTTGCGCTGTACAATCCCTCCTCCAAGGGCAGGCCGGACTATCTGGCAAAGGCGGTGCGCATCCTGCTGGAAAACGGCAAAAGCGCCGACACCGTCTGCGGCCTTGTGCGCAACATCGGCCGGGATGGTCAGACCGCCCGTGTTCTGTCCCTTGCGCAGCTGGAAAGTACAGCGGTGGATATGTTCACCACCGTTTACATCGGCAACACCGCCACAAGGCAGCTGGGCGGTAAAATGGTCACCCCACGGGGGTACCGCAGATGAAGGCAGTGGTTTTCAGCGGCACCACCGAGGGGAGGGTGTTCTCCCGGCAGCTGGCGGCACTGGGCGCACAGGTGCTGGTCAGCGTAGCCACCCCGCTGGGTGCGGAGGAGCAGGGCGAAGCGGACGGCATCACTGTGCACTGCGGGCGGCTGACCCCCGAGGAAATGACCGCCCTTTTGCAGGGCGCTGCCCTGTGTGTAGACGCCACCCACCCCTACGCGGTGGACGCCACCAAAAACATCCGGGCTGCGTGTGCCGCTGCCGGGGTGGAGTATCACCGGCTGCTGCGGGAAGAAAGCCCGCTGCCCGCCGGGAGCATGGTGTTTGCCACCGCCGCCCACGCAGCTGCGTTTCTGGCCGGGTGCAGCGGCAATGTGCTGCTGGCCACTGGTGCAAAAGAACTTGCCGCCTTTGCGCCGCTCAGCCCGGAGCGGCTGTTCCCCCGGGTGCTGCCCACGCGGGAGGGCATTGCCGCCTGCGAGGATGCCGGTATCCCACACAGGAACATCATTGCCATGCAGGGGCCTTTCAGCTATGCGCTGAACTGCGCCTTGATGAAGCAATTCTCCATCCGCTATCTTGTCACGAAGGACGGCGGTGCTGTGGGCGGCTTTGCCGAAAAGGCACAGGCCGCACAGGACACCGGCGCACAGCTGATCGTGGTGCGTCGTCCGGCTGAAAACGGACAAACTGCCGCACAAATTCTGGCACGCTGCAAGGAGGTTCTGGTATGATCTCTCTGATCGGAATGGGCTCCGGCTGCCCGGAAAGCCTGACCGCGCAAGGGCTGGCTGCGCTGCAAGGCGCAGGGCTCATCCTTGGGGCAAAGCGCCTGTTGGAGCATTTACCGGCGGGGTGCACTGCTGACCGCAAGGCCGTGTATAAGCCGGCGGATATCCTTGCGTGTTTGGCTGCGCAGCCGGATATGGACACCGCTGTTTTGTATAGCGGCGACACCGGGTTTTACTCCGGTGCGGCAAAGCTGCTGCCCCTGCTGCGGGCCATGGGATACTCTGTCCGGGTGCTGCCCGGGCTTTCCAGCGTGCAGCTTTTAGCCGTCGCTGTGGGGCGCCCCTGGCAGGACTGGAAGCTGGTGTCTGCCCATGGCCGCGCCTGCGACCCGGTAGCCGAGGTTTTGGCGCATCCACAGGTGTTTTTCCTCACTGGCGGCGGGGACACCCCTGCCACCCTTTGCGCCAAGCTGACCGCTGCCGGGCTGGGTGCTGCCCACGCCCTTGTGGGCGAAAACCTAGGCACTCCGGCGGAAGCCATCCGCTTTGGCCTTGCCCGGGAGCTGGCAGCGCAGAGCTTTGCACCGCTGAGCGTATTGCTTATCGAGCGGGAAGCCCTGCCGCCCCGCCGCACCCCCGGCCTGCCGGACGATGCTTTTATCCGGGGCGCTGTGCCCATGACAAAGCAGGAGGTGCGCGCCGCCGCGCTGGCAAAGCTGGCAGTTACCCCCACGGATACCCTATGGGACGTGGGCGCGGGCACCGGCAGCGTGAGCGTGGAGCTGGCGCTTGCCGCCCCTGCCGGGCAGGTATATGCCGTAGAGTGTGACCCGGAAGCCTGTGCGCTCATTGAGAAAAACCGGGAGAAATTTGCAGCTTATAATCTGACCCTGATCGAGGGCAAAGCCCCTGAAGCTTTGGACGCGCTGCCCGCCCCGGATGCTGTATTCATCGGCGGCACAAAGGGCAATATGGACGCCGTTATAAACGCTGTGCTGCACAAAAATCCAGCCGTACGGCTGTGCATCGCCGCCATTGCGCTGGAAACACTCAGCGTCGCCGTGGCTGCTCTGACCGCCCACGGCCTTGCCGCCGAGGTGACACAGATTTCTGTCAGCCGCACAAAAACGGCGGGCAGTCTGCATCTGCTGATGGCCAACAACCCGGTATTCCTCATTACGGGGGCACGGACATGATGCAGTTTCTCATCGCCGCGCCGCGCTCCGGCAGCGGCAAGACCACCGTTACCTGTGCAGTGCTGACCGCGCTGCAGCGGCGCGGAGCTGACCCCTGCGCCTTTAAATGCGGTCCGGACTACATCGACCCTATGTTCCACCGCAGCGCGCTGGGGGTGGAAAGCCACAATTTAGACCTCTACCTCTCTGCCCCGGATACGGTGCGCACACTTTATGCCCGGTATGCCGCTGGGCACGGCGCTGCCGTATGCGAGGGTGCCATGGGCTTTTACGATGGGCAGGGGCTGACCACCCGCGCAAGCGCATGGGAACTGGCCGACACGCTTGCTCTGCCGGTGCTGCTGGTGGTGCAGCCCAAAGGGGCAAGCATCACCCTTGCCGCCGAGCTGCGGGGGCTTTTGCAGTTCCGCACACCCAGCCATATCGTGGGCATTCTGCTCAATGATTGCTCTGAAGCCTTATACAAAACGCTGCGCCCGATACTGGAAGCCGAGGCCGGTCTGCCGGTGGTGGGGTATCTGCCCCATCTGCCGGGGTGCGCCATTGAGAGCCGTCACCTTGGGCTGAAAACCGCCGGGGAGATCGTTGACTTGCAGCAAAAGCTGTTGCAATTAGCCGATGCCCTTGTGCTGGACTGGGCACAGCTGGCGGCGCTGACCGACCGCCCTGCCCCGGCTGCGCCGCTGCTTGCCGCACCGTGCGCACCCGCCGTCCGCATTGCTGTAGCGCAGGACGAAGCCTTCTGCTTTGCCTACGACGAAACGCTGGATGCCTTGCGGGATGCGGGTGCGGAACTTGTGTTTTTCAGTCCGCTGCGGGACGCCGCTCTGCCGGAAAACATCGGCGGGCTGTATCTGCCCGGGGGCTACCCGGAGCTGTACGCCCGGCAGCTGAGCGAAAACTGCGCCCTGCGTGCTGCCATCCGGGACGCCGTGCAAGAGGGTCTGCCCACTGCTGCCGAGTGCGGCGGTTTTCTGTACCTAGGGCAGGCGCTGGAGGGTGTGGACGGCAAGCTTTACCCCATGGCGGGTGTGCTGCCGGGCAGCGGGCACAACGCCGGGCGGCTGGTACGCTTTGGCTATGCCGCTATGACGGCAAAGGCCGACAGTATGCTTTTCCGCGCCGGAGAAGCGTTTCCCATCCACGAATTCCACCACTGGGATTCCTCTGAGAATGGTACAGACTTTTCTGTGCGCAAAACCGAAAAAAGGCAGTGGGAATGCGGCTTTGCAAACGCGCATTTGTATGCCGGTTTCCCGCATCTTTACTGGGCGGGCACTGCCCTGCCCCGCCGCTTTGTGCAGGCGGCGCATCACTTTTTGAAACACAAAGGATGACGAAAATGACTGAAGCTGAACTGATGCAGCTGCTTGCTGCCATCACCCCGCCGGACGAAGCCGCCCGCGCCGCCGCCCATGCCCACTGGGCAAGCCTTGCCAAGCCCTTGGGCGGGCTGGGTGCGCTGGAGACGATGCTGGAAGATGCCGCCGCTTTGACCGGAACGGCGCAGTTTGATTTTTCCCGCCGGGCGGTGGCGGTGCTCTGCGCGGACAACGGCGTTGTGGCGCAGGGTGTAAGCCAGACTGACCAGAGCGTGACCCGCACCGTAGCCGAGAACCTTGCCGCGCGGCGCACCAGCGTCTGCCGGATGGCGCAGGCGGCGCACTGCGATGTGCTGCCGGTGGATATGGGCATCGCCGGTGCGCCGGTGCCCGGCGTGCTGGACCACCGCATTGCTGCCGGAACTGCGGACTTTACCAAAGGCCCTGCCATGACCCGCGCCGAAGCGGTGGATGCCATAGGCCGGGGCATCGCCCTGACCCGGCAGCTTGCCGCCGAGGGCTACGGGCTGGTGGCTACCGGCGAGATGGGCATTGGCAACACCACCACCTCCAGCGCCGTGGCTGCCGTGCTGCTGGCACAGCCGGTGCAGACCATGACCGGGCGCGGTGCGGGGCTTTCCGATGCAGGGCTTGCCCGCAAGGTGGACGCCATCCGGCGGGGTATCGCCTGCAACGACCCTGACCCCGATGATGCCTTGGACGTCCTGAGCAAGCTGGGCGGTTTTGATATCGCCGGGCTGTGCGGGATGTTTCTGGGCGGGGCGCTGGCGGGCGTACCCGTGCTGATGGACGGCTTCATCAGCGGGGTGGCGGCGCTGTGCGCCGTGCGGCTGTGCCCGGCAGCAGCCAAGGCCGTGTTTGCCAGCCACTGCTCCACCGAGCCCGCCGCCCGGCTGGTGCTGGAAGCGCTGGGCAAAACGCCCCTGCTCACCGCCGGGCTGCATCTGGGCGAGGGCACGGGCGCGGTAGCCAGCATCCCGCTGTGGGACATGGCACTGGCAGTATACGAGGGGTGCTATTCCTTTGCGGAGGGCGGCATTGCGCCGTATACGCCCCAATGCTGACGCTGGTGCTGGGCGGCGCTGCCAGCGGCAAAAGTGAATACGCCGAAGCCCTTGTGCTGCGCAGCGCTTTTCCGCGGTACTATCTGGCTACCATGCAGGTGTGGGATGCCGAGTGCATTGCCCGGGTGGAAAAACACCGCAAAATGCGCGCTGCAAAGCAGTTTGAGACCCTCGAGTGCCCGCTGCATTTAGAGACGGTGCATTTGCCCCGCAGGGGTACCGCACTGCTGGAGGACTTGGGCAACCTGACCGCCAACGAGCTGTACGACCCCGCCGGGGCGGGCGATGCCGCCGCCGAGCACATTTTGCAGGGGCTGGTGAGCCTTGCCGCGCAGTGCGAAAACTTGATTGTTGTTTCCAACGAGGTATTCAGCGGCGGCGCGGACTATGCCGGGGATACCGACCGCTATCTGCTGGCGCTGGCACGGGTGAACAACGCACTTGCCGCCCGGGCAGACGCCGTAGTGCGGGTGGTGTGTGGCATCCCTGTCTATTATAAAGGAGTGGAAAAATGATCGTTTTGCAGACCATTGCGGTGGCCTTTGCCATGTTTTCGGCGGTGCCGGTGCCGCAGTTTGCGTGGAACGAAAAGAATATGCGGTATGCGCTGTGCGCTTTCCCGCTGGTGGGGCTTTTATGCGGGGTGCTGTGGTTCGTGTGCGGGGTGCTGCCCCTGCCCGCACCAGCGCGGGCGGCAGGGTTCTGCCTTGTGCCGGTGTGGGTGACCGGCGGCATCCATCTGGACGGCTACGCCGACACCTGTGACGCCCTTGCCAGCTACGGCGACCGGGAAAAGAAGCTGGAAATTTTAAAAGATCCGCACTGCGGTGCCTTTGCGGTCATCCGGCTGTGCAGCTATTTTACGACTTATCTCTGCCTTGCCGCCTGCGTGCAGTTCACGCCCCGGGTGGGCGCGCTGTGGACGCTGGCGCTGGTGCTGGAACGGGCACTTTCCGGCCTTGCGGTGGCGGCCTTTCCCATGGCGAAAAACACCGGCCTTGCCCACACCTTTGCCACTGCCGCCGACCGCACCGCTGTGCGCAATGTACTGGCAGTGCTGGCAGTGCTGCTTTGCGGTGTGTTACTGGCTTTAGGCGGCGGGGCACTGGCAGCAGTTGCAATTTTGCTGTTTTTGTGGTATCACCATGTAGCTGTGCAGCAGCTGGGCGGCATTACCGGCGATCTGGCCGGGTGGTTTTTGCAAAAGACTGAACTGTGGATGCTGGCGGCGCTGTGCGCCTGCCAATGGGGAGGGCTGTTATGATCCTGATCACCGGGCCGCTTTATAGCGGTAAACGTACCTTTGCCCGCACCCTGCCCGGCCGCTGCATCGCGGATGCACAGCAGCTTGCCGCCGGGTGCAAAGACCCCGCTGAACTTGAGAAACTTGCGGACAAATTATCCGCTTATGATATCGTGCTGTCCACCGAGGTGGGCGGCGGTGTGGTGCCCATAGACCCCGCAGAGCGTGCCGCGCGGGAAAATGCCGGGCGGCTTGCCTGTATGCTGGCGGCACGCGCTATGTGCGTGGTGCAGATGTTCTGCGGCATCCCCACCGTTTTGAAAGGAGAATTGCCGGAATGCTGATTTATTTATTGCGTCATGGCCTGACCGAATACAATGCCGAAAAGCGCTATCAGGGACAGAGGGATATCCCCCTTTCTGCCGCCGGGCGCGCTGTACTGTGCAGAGCAGACATCTCCCCTAAGACCGTGTATATCACTCCCCTTTGCCGTACCCGGCAGACCGCCGAGGTACTGTTCCCGGGCGCAAAGCTTGTAGAAATAGACGGGCTGAAGGAGATGTGCTTTGGCAGCTTTGAGGGGAGAAATTATATCGAGATGGAGCACGATCCGGACTACCTTGCATGGGTGGCTGCCAACTGCGAAAGCCCCTGCCCGGACGGCGAGACCAAGGCTGCGTTTTGTGACCGCATCTGCGCGGCTTTTTCTGCGCTGGTGGACAAAGCCCTTGCGGACGGCGAGGAGATGCTGGTCATCTTAGCCCACGGCGGCACCCAGATGGCCGCGATGGAGCGCTATGCCCTGCCCCACAAGGATTATTACGAATGGTGCGCCCCCAACGCCGGCGGCTTTGTGCTGGACGCCCGGGATTGGGCGGCAAAGCGTGTGCTGCATCTGGTAAATACCGTGCAGTACACAAAGGAGGCGCGGGAATGATCGGCTACGCGGTACTGGGCGGCTTTGTACTGGACGCCGTTTTCGGCGACCCTGCGTGGCTGCCGCATCCGGTAGTGTACATGGGCAAGGCCATCTCTGCGCTGGAAAAGGGACTGCGTACCCGCCTGCTCAAAACGCCAAAGGGTGAGCTTTGGGGCGGGCGTATCTTAGCCTTTTGTCTGCCGGTAGGCACCTTTGCGATCACAAGCCTTGTCTGCATGGGAGCCGCTGCCCTGCACCCGCTGCTGGGACTGGCAGTGCAGATGTTCTGGTGCGGACAGGCACTGGCGGCAAAGGGGCTGGTGCAGGAGAGTATGAACGTCTACCGGGAGCTGACAAAGCCCGACCTGCCTGCCGCCCGCATTGCCGTGAGCCGCATCGTGGGGCGGGACACGCAGGCACTGACCGCCGAGGGCGTGACCAAGGCGGCTGTGGAAACGGTTGCCGAAAACGCCAGCGACGGGGTGATCGCGCCACTGTTCTATATGCTGCTGGGCGGCGCACCGCTGGCGCTGACCTATAAAGCCATCAACACCATGGACAGCATGGTGGGCTACAAAAACGAGCGATATCTGCACTTTGGGCGTGCGGCGGCAAAGCTGGACGACATTGCCAACTACCTGCCCAGCCGCATTGCCGCCCTGCTGTGGGTAGCCGCTGCCGCCCTGACCGGAAACGATGCCCGCAATGCATGGCGCATCTGGCGGCGGGACAGGCGCAACCATGCCAGCCCCAACAGTGCCCAGACCGAGAGCGCCTGCGCCGGTGCACTGAACGTGCAGCTTGCCGGGCCCGCCTATTATTTTGGTGAATACTACTCTAAGCCCACCATCGGCGATGCCGTGCGTCCCATTGAGCCGGAGGATATCCGCCGCGCGGACCGCATGATGTACGCCGAAAGCCTGCTGGCGCTGGCGCTTGGGCTATTGATACGAGGTATTTTATGATGCAGCTGGTACATGGCGGCGACTGGGCCGGTTACCGGGCGCAGTACGGACAGGATGCGCTGGATTTTTCAGCAAACGTCAGCCCGCTGGGATTGCCGGAGGGGGTGGCAAAAGCCATCACCGCCGCGCTGGAAACCGCAGACCGCTACCCGGACCCCCTCTGCCGCGCTTTGCGGGCAAAGCTGGCAGCGCACGAAAACGTACCTGCAGCGCATATCCTGTGCGGCAACGGTGCAGCAGACCTCATCTTCCGTCTGGTGTGGGCAGCAAAGCCCCGCACGGCGCTGCTGCCCGCCCCTACCTTTGCGGAGTATGCCGCCGCGCTGGAAACGGCAGGCTGCACCGTCCGGCGGCATTTTCTGCAGGAAAAAGAAGATTTTGCGGTGACAGAAGCGTTTGTTTCCGCAGTGGACGAGGACACCGACATGGTATTCCTCTGCCAGCCCAATAACCCCACCGGGCAGCTGACGCCGCTGCCGCTGGTGGAAGCGTTGCTGCGCCGGTGCGAAGCTTGCGGTGCACTGCTGGTAGTGGACGAGTGCTTTCTGGACTTTCTGCCGCAAAGTGAGGTGCTGTCTGCCAAAAAGCTGCTTGCAAGCCCGAACCTCATCATCCTGAAAGCCTTTACAAAGCTGTACGGCATGGCCGGGGTGCGGCTGGGCTACTGCCTGTGCAGCAACACCGCTCTGCTGGAGAAAATGCAGACAGCCGGGCAGCCGTGGGCAGTTTCCAGTCTTGCACAGGCGGCAGGGCTGGCGGCGCTGGACGAGACTGCTTATGTAACCCGGGTGCAGGCGCTTATTGCACAGCAGCGTCCTGCTTTGCGGGACGGCTTGCGTTCGCTGGGGCTGCGGGTGCTGGATGGCAGCGCGAATTATCTGCTGTTTCAGGCACCGGAAACGCTGGGCGACATCCTGCGGCAGCGCGGTATCGTGCTGCGCAGCTGCGGCAACTACTCCGGACTGGACGGCAGCTGGTACCGCACTGCCGTGCGCACCGCGCCGGAAAACCAGCAGCTTATAGAAACCTTACGGGAGGTGCTTGCATGAGCCGGGCAAAATGTATCATGGTACAGGGCACGATGAGCGGTGCGGGCAAAAGCCTGCTGTGCACCGCGCTGTGCCGTATTTTTGCACAGGACGGCTACCGGGTAGCCCCCTTTAAAAGCCAGAACATGGCGCTGAACAGCTTTGTCACCCGGGACGGGCTGGAAATGGGCCGTGCACAGGTGGTGCAGGCGCAGGCTGCCGGCATGGAACCGGATGTGCGCATGAACCCCATTCTGCTCAAGCCAAGCAGTGATGTGGGCAGTCAGGTCATCGTGAATGGCGAGGTGCGCGGGCAGATGCCCGCAGCCGCCTACTTCAAGCTGAAAAAGAGCCTGATCCCGGATATTTTAGCCGCGTACAATAGTCTGGCCGAAGAGGTGGATATCATCGTTATTGAGGGCGCGGGCAGCCCGGCAGAGATCAACTTAAAGGCAGACGATATCGTCAACATGGGTCTGGCAAAGCTGGTGGATGCACCGGTGCTGCTGGCGGGAGATATCGACCGGGGCGGCGTATTTGCGCAGCTGTACGGCACGGTAGAGCTGCTGGAACCCGCCGAGCGGGCACGCATCAAGGGTCTGGTCATCAACAAATTCCGGGGCGATGCCGCCATCCTGAAACCAGGCCTTACCATGCTGGAAGAAAAGACCCATCTGCCGGTGCTGGGCGTTGTGCCCTACCTGCGGGTGGACATCGAGGACGAGGACTCCCTCTCCTCCCGGCTGGAAAGCAGCACCGCCGTCAAGCCGCTGGATGCTGCCATTCTGCGGCTGCCGCACATCTCCAATTTTACGGATTTCATGCCGCTGGAACAGCACCCGCTGCTGAGCGTGCGGTATGTGCAAAGCCCCCGGCAGCTGGGCGCACCGGATGTGGTCATTCTGCCGGGCACAAAAAACACCATCGATGACCTGCTCTGGCTGCGGCAGTGCGGGCTGGAAGCTGCGGTGCAAAAACTGGCGGCTTCCGGCACGCCGGTGCTGGGCGTGTGCGGCGGCTACCAGATGCTGGGCGATACTCTTGCCGACCCCGAGGGCACCGAGAGCGGACGCAGCCAGACCGTGCGCGGGCTGGGGCTGCTGCCCACCCGGACCGTGTTTACGGACGCAAAGCACCGCACGCAGGACACCGCCACCGTCACCGCGCCACAGCTGGCGGGGGCAGCGCTGACCGGCTACCAGATCCATACCGGGCGCACTGCCGTGCAGGGTGTACCCTTCTGCCGCCTTGCAGACGGCAGCGCCGAGGGCTGCGTAAAGGACAACGTGGCGGGCACTTATCTGCATGGGCTGTTCGATACCGGAGAGCTGACCGAAAAGCTGGTGCAGCTGCTGTGCAGCCGCAAGGGCATCTCCCCTGCCGATGCACCGCTGCTCTCCATGCAGGAGTACCGGCAGCAGCAGTTTGACCTGCTGGCCGACGGCGTGCGCCGGGCGCTGGACATGAACGCCCTGTACGCCGCCATGGGACTGGAAGGGAGGAGAGCCTTATGACCCCGCAGCACCATCTGCCCGCCGACATCGAGCGGACGAGCCTCTCTATCATCACCGCAGAGCTGGACGCAATAGGTCTGACCCCGCCGCCGGAGACCGCAGCTGTGGTCAAGCGGGTGATCCACACCACCGCAGATTTCGACTACGCCCGCAACCTGCGCTTTACCCCCGGTGCGGTGGCGGCAGGCGTGGCGGCACTGCAAGGCGCTGCGCCCATCGTTACCGACACCAACATGGCGCTTTCCGGCATTACAAAGCCGGGCCTTGCGCGGCTGGGCGGCACAGCGCTGTGCTACATGGCCGACCCGGAGGTAGCCGCGCTGGCAAAGGCCAACGGCACCACCCGGGCGGTGGCGTCCATGCAAAGAGCCGCCGCCGAGCACCCCGGTGCCATCCTTGCGGTGGGCAACGCCCCCACGGCGCTGCTGACCATTGCCGACCTGATCGAAACCGCCGGGCTGCGCCCTGCGCTGGTCATCGGGGTGCCGGTGGGCTTTGTGAATGTGGTGGAGAGCAAGGAGCGGCTGTTCAGCGTATGCGCTGCCCACGGAGTGCCCGCCATTGTGGCTATGGGACGTAAAGGCGGCAGCAATGTTGCCGCCGCCATCTGCAACGCGCTGGTATACTCTGCTGCCGGGATGCTCGACCCCACCGACCGGGGATGGAAATAATATTTTTATCGTTCGCGTTTGAAGCGCTCTGCGGCGCACTTCAAACGCTTTTTTCAGCCAATTTTCCCCTAGAGGGGTATACTTTCATTGGCTGGTCTGGTATACTCGGCTTAGTTCAACAAATCGAAATTTATATATAAAATAAAGGAGAATATCGATGAAACTGTTTTTATGTTCGCACTTTTCAAGTGTAGGAAGTCTGATAAAGGAAGAAATTGAAA